>Ga0179591_1359172_pt1 | contig 11244 bp, 17 predicted proteins | sample CZOMad2_1_08_16f_FD_182891 | JGI IMG/M metagenome (GOLD analysis project Ga0179591, IMG submission 182891) | Vadose zone soil fungal communities from Angelo Coast Range Reserve, California, USA - CZOMad2_1_08_16fungal (PacBio error correction) | ecosystem: Environmental > Terrestrial > Soil >... | reverse complement strand
CCCTTTCTCGTCAATAACAAACACCCCCCAATCCCCCCAACGAATTAAGTGATCGTTCTAGCTTTCTTTTCCATTTTTCCAACATACCTATTCCTTTCCTCCTAATCACTTCGATGCCATACCCCTCCGTTGCAATCCCAGGTTTGTGACACCGCATTCCTCAGAGTCTGGAACCTTTCCCCTACTTACTCATTCCTTTTTTTCGTTCATTACACCCTAAATTCCATAATCAGAAATTTTTTTACATATTCAGTAAACTTACTGCCCCCCCCCCTCCAATTATCACCATCCGACCTTCAACATGCTGACTCATAGTCTTTTGGCAGCAATAAGTCGCCCCCCCTGCAATGCTTACCGGTAACCAATTTGCAACATCATGCATACGTTCTCTCCCCCTCTCCTTTACAATGGGGATGAGTCCATCAACTTTTCTTCTGCACGCGTTGGCCAAATGTTAGCGAATTCCCCGGCTACCGAATTTTATCATATGTAAGCGTCTTAATTCTTGCGTGACGCCAATTTCTATTACCTCGCCTTTTGTTGCCAATTTAACCTCTTTTTTTTTTGCCGCACAGTTGTCTTCTTTTCCACATGCCAAAAGTTGTTTTTCCACCCCCTTTCCACTTTTTCACTCCAAACTACCACTATTCATTTTACAAGCGAATAGCCCTTTCCCCATGTCTGTGTCTTTTCCTTCCACAAATTCCCCTCTTTCCTAATCCAATGCATATAGTCCCCCTCAACCCCCTAATGAGTATGTTCACGACTCTAGTCCAAGCCAGCTATAGTGTCTCCTTTTTTCTTTTTCGCTTATTTTTGCCTAGATCGCCCTCGTGTAAAGTATCACGCTTACGCGCCTTTTTTTCCCCCTTTTATTCCAGTTCATCGTGTCTGACAGTGAAAACCACCACCCCCCCTGGGCTATCAAACTATCACCTTTCTCTGTCCAGCTTAGCACCTTTTTTTCTTGGCTGATACTGTTCCCATGCATCTTCCAGCAAGGATGCCACCCTTTCCCCCTTCCCTTAGGCCCGCCCAAAGACCCTGGTTTTCCCCTATATTATTTAGCTCGGCGCAGGTCAATTTCCCCCCACTTTTCCAGGTGCTGTTTAGCCGTTCGCTCCATGACCTTGCTCTATGGGTAGATACCTCATCCGCTTCTAGTTTTTCTCCGCTGCACCCTGTCCCACGACTGTGCGGTTGAACGCCGGCCCTCTTTGTTGCTGCCCCTGTACCCATTCCCGTTCGGGAGTTCCCCCCCAACCCCCTCTAGCGGCCATCCCCTTTCGCTACGGAGTCCCTATACTATCCACTCGGCTGCTCCTCCAATATACCCCTTCTTTTCCAATCCCTGTTCGTTCACTCTTTCTGCTTTGTTCTCAAATTTTCTTTTCTCCTGGCACCCAGTCCCGTGCCACTCCTTACAATAGCGTATTCCTTTTTTTTCAGTTTTTTTTCCCCCTTTTTGTGCCACTCTCTTTTTCTTGCGACTTTTGTCAATATTTCCTGTTTATTTGCCATCGTTAAAAGTAAGGGAGCCGCTATAGACGGAAAAAACCCTTTTTGTTTCACAAAGCCATGACCCCGGATAAGCTATATAACCTTTCCCCCCACCAGTCATGATTCCTTCAACTCTGCAGCGAAGGCTTTTACACCTGTGCCTGCGTGCTCTTTTTCTATCTTCCCCCCCAGCTCTCACCTACCATTATTTAGTACATCAAATAAGGGTTGTCCCCCAAGACCAGATCATACCAACCCTCATTACGTTTTCATAATTTCGTTACTCTTCCTATACGATTATATTGTTTTCTTACGGACTATATACTCACCCCCCCCCCCCCCCCCACCCCCCCCCCCCCCCCCCCGCTCGGCCCGTCATCCTTTTGCTTAACAACTTTCCCAGCAGTCCGCTGGTCCACCTTTCCTTTTACCCTTAAAAAAACTTCTTTTAGACTCCTTTGCAGGCCCCTCCCCCCTTACTGTCTAAAGGACATACTTCCTCCCCCTTCACTTAAAATTCCTAGCAAAAGAAAAAATGGTCCACGTCCCTTCCTCCGGGTAAATATGATAGCAGTATGCTCCCTACATCCACTTTGTTACTCAACTGCCGCAATCCTTCAACCGTATAAACGGGTTGTCCCCAAATTTCTTGCACCTCCCAATACGTGATTTGTCGTGGTCCGAATTTTTTTCCTGTCGACACAGTATTACCAGTGGTCCTTCTTCCTTCTTTTCACTACTTTCGAACCTTTTTCCCAATTTGGGTTTCCGGGTTTTTCCTTTATTTTCTTTTTTCTGACTCATATTAATAAGCACTCCCCGTACCCGTCAGTTCCACACTGCCCAGAGGGCTTTTCCCTCTCTCAAGGTCCCACACCCCCCCCGGATTTCCCTCAAAACTTTCGACCCCCCAATATTTTCGGTTAGCCCCCATCCCCTGTAAGAACAAAAGATAGACCCCCTCGCCCCACCCTTTCTGGCCCAATGCCAAACACCACGCCCCTTCCTAGACTATTCCTTATACGAAAAAATTAAATTAGGCTGCCCGTTCCTGAATGCCAGCGCTAAAATTCTTCGTCTCTCTTTAACAAGATCACCCTTCCCTTTTCCGCATCAATTAATCTAGACGGGGTAACCCCAAAGCCCGCGTTGTTTTATCACCAAATTAAACTTACCTAGTAATAAGCCCGGAAATCCACACGAAGAAGCTTTTCCCCCTCCTGTTCCCCCCGGCCCACTCTCCCCACATGGTCCTAATCTTTTGGACGGATCAGGGTTCACTCCGTCTTCCACCTTCTCATCTATAGTTCATCCCCTCCGTTTTTGGGCTAGATGTCACACTTGTTTCACTCCTTCTTGGAACCGGATTTCTCTTTCCAGATAGGGACCGTTGGAGAGTTGCCCCTTTGCCTCTCCTGCTGATGACGATATCTCTTGTTCTCGGTTCTCTTTTACAGGCTATTATTTTACCCCAACCTATATAATACTGAGCTGATAGCTGTTTCTGTTGAAATATTTACCCTGTTTACGTTTTAGGCTGGGCATTGGTTTTGGGCTAAACGGCAATACTTACCCCAACCCTTTTCCCAATTAGATATGTATATTCCTTCCCATATTTTGCCTTTCGCCAGACCAGGGGCAACTTTTCTTTTTTTCTATTATCTTTATTACTTTTTATTATATGCTCATGTAATTCTTCGCATTTTTAATAGGGCCCATTCCAATTTTTATGTACCTTGCCTCCCCTCTTCATTTGCCTCTTCCTTGTTGATTGAAGGGGTACTTTTTCTTGCTTATTATTAATAGGGCGCCTCGCCCTTTCAAACCCCCTCCCCCCCAACCCCCGTTTAAACCCAAATTATGTCTTCCCTTACCCGATTATAAATTCACCCTCTAGACTCCCCTTGCTCACTACTATTCCCTCCCACCACGTCCGGCCCCTCCACTTCCCCTTATCGAACAGACTCCCATTTGCTATTCCATTTTAATACGTTGAGAGCTTTCCCCTTCCCCGGATTCGTTATCCTTGTGATGTCGGGGGCATACGCTTCTCCCCATGCTTCTCGGTAGACCCCTTTTTTTCTGTATAGGAGTTCCGTTCAAGGAGGAAGGATGAATTTCTTTTTTCCCTCCCGATTGCGTGGCCCCTACTTACCCATTTCTAAGCACACGCAAGTTTTTTTGATCTTGTCTCTACAGACGACTTCTTCTTTTCTCGGTACCCTTCTTAAATTCATTAATGCTCCGTTCTGCTCAAGAATCTTTTCTGACAGTTTACCTGCTTAAACCCACCTTTATGGGCTTTGAGCCTTTACTTCCAGTCCTCTAATGTTTTTTCTCGTAATGAAGGACTTATATGATACTTTTCTTTACTGCACTTCTTGTCCTCCCTATGCATGATCCTCAGTTGCCCGGTACTTGGATAGTGCCCTTCTACTCACTCCTCTGGCAGAAGCTGGCATGACGGTTCTTTTAACAATGCCCACGGTCCTCCTTCCCCCTGATTTTCGCATTTTATTCTCGGACTTCCTGAGGGAGAATAAAAAAATCGCTTTACCTTTAGAACTTTTTCCCCCTGCCGGTAGACAACAAAAAAAGCCCCTTTCGTTACGGCTCCCCTCTTTTTTCCCCCTTCTGTCTTTACCACCGCTTTTAAATTGACAAGGCCCTCCCTCTTGAACTTCGCAATAACCCCCGCTTTTGGCCCCGTGGGGTGAGGCACACCCCCCCCTTTTTGTTTCCAGGAAAATACAGCCTTCTAGAGCTTGATTCCTGCAAGTGGTGTACTGTCATTTATCGCGAAGTTTCTCCTCTTTTCGCAAGACTCTTCTTCACCCTACATTTTTCTTGCATACCTTCGATCTTTCTTTTCTGCATCCGATGTGTTCCTCTTCTAGGGACTTCAAGGTCAGAACCCCCAGTTGGCTGGCAGCTAAAGTGTCCCCCCTTTACAAGTTTAAGGGTTCCCCCCCTACCAGCATCATCCCCCCTTCTTTCCCCCTGTTCGATACAGGTACCGAAGTATTGACTCTATGGGTACCCACCCTCCATCTGGGGTTAGCTACCAAGGGCACCTGCTCACACCTGAGCCCCCTTCCTTTCTTTTTTTACAACAGCTGGAAACCTGACTTGACTGGGATTACCTGCCGCGTTTGTTTGACCCTTTCTGAAACAGGAGGGGAAAGGTTTCTTTGGGTTTCGCCTCGTATTTTGCCATCAGATTTAGTATACTTCTTTTCCCCCCTTTTTTTCGCCTGGTGACCAGTTTTCTAAGCCTGGAAAGATTTCCAGCGGTTTTTATCTCTTTCCCAGTTTTTGTTGTTTTTTTTTCCCCGTAATTTAAATGGTAAGCATTTTCAAAAATGTCCCCTTTTTCTCGTTGTTGATCTTTCTTTTTTGACTTCGTTTCCCCCAAAATAATATCTCCCCCCCAAGTCCTTGCATTGCTTTTATAGTTCTTGAACGTGGCGTATACTATAGTGCATTGTCTGCCCTGAATATTGATTTTTTCCTTCCAAATACTAATGGGCATTTTAAGGCTTTGCTGACCTGCTCTTGGAGCCCGATGAACACTCTTCTGCCCTTGCCGGAAATTGGGAGAAACCATTTTGCATTTGTCCAAAAGGAGTCACCCGGTGGACCCCCCCCCCCCCGTCCCTCCCCCCGAAAAACAGACGCCGCTTAGGGGAAAACCCAACCAACTAAATGATTTTGTAAACGAAAAGTCATAGCCGCAGGTAGACCCGTCGCCCGCTTAAAGATCTCAAAAAGAATGACCCTCTTTTTCATGCGGATGAACCCTTGCTTCACTTAGGCCTGCCCCCTGTTTGACAAGCATTTCCCTGCATCCGCTACTCATGGCCTCTTTGCACACCTGTTGCTACAGGCTGTCTTCTGGAAAACTGGTTATTGCGACCAATATGCTATGCCGTTTCTCCGCCATTTTTGCCATAGCACCGGCCTTTTTATATCATTTCATAAATTGACCCTCCCCAACTTTTCTGCCAGAAGTGGTTAAAAACCTTTAATGGATTCTTTTCCCTTCTTTTGTAGTCTTATTGTTCGCACATGCTCTGTCCATGTAGATTTATTATTGATCTTGCATTCGCAAATGCTTTCGTAAAAAAAACTATTTCTCTCTTCTATGTCAGCGAGGATGAGTATGCTGCAGTTCCTCTTTTATTGCAAAAAAATTTCCTTATACTTTTTCCCTCTCCTTATATTGTTTATGGTCTTCTTCTTTGCAACGATCCCGTCTCCTAAGTTGGTTATAGATCTTTTAAATATCCCCACCACACCCCCCCCCCCCCCCCCCCACCCCCCCTTGCCCCCACCCAACCACCCAAAATCTCATATCCTTCTATGCAATTTTTGCTACCCTCTTTCCTCCTCTTTTTTATCCTTTTCTGCAATACCTTCAATTGGGCCTTAAACGCATTTGTCCCCTCAGTGTTTTTAGCACCTATCAACTATACGCTCATTTGCGCAACAAAACCCGTGCCCTTTCAGCACAGACATAAAGGTTTACCTCTGTAAAGACTTGTGCCCCTTCTATTCTTCTCACCCTTTGCCTATGCTCCCCAACATGGCTTGTACACGTATGCATAATCCGCTTTCCCTCGCCGTACCATTTTCAGCAAGAAGCTTCTTCCCTAACAAAAAAATTTTGGCCTATTATCACTTTCTCTTCGCAGTAAAACTGGTTTTTTTCCAATAGCTGCACGCGGTGTCCCAGCCTTTCGATTGCCAGCTTAAGCAGGCGTTATATGTAATCGGGGGCCTTCTTTTTTTTCCCAATAATTTTTTCCCCTCCAGTCTTTTCCCCTTCTACGACCAAATAGTTTTTTTCTGCCTCCCCAACCCCCCGTTTAACTTTTTGCCCCCCACATTCTCATTTGTTTCCCCCCACACTTTTTCTTTCCTTCCAGACAAAATGAAGTCCATTTTCCAAGATGTTGTAGACCGCTATGTCCCATTTGTGTTTCCCCCCCCTTCCTCCATGCTAAGTATACGCCAATACCCTCTGTGCGTCTCTTTTCCCACTAATTTTTTAAGCTTCTTCCTTTCCTCTCCTCCCTCGCAAGAGTCCGTCCCCCCCTCTATCCTGCCGCCTCACAATGCGTATTTCCGCCCCTCCTCCGCGTCTTCTTGCCAAAAAACTGGTCATATATACCACTATCTCTCTTTTCCAGAAACTCCTTTGCGAAGATGATATCTGTTATACTGATATGAAAGCCCCTTCCACTTTTTTTTTGGTCCCCCTGCCCGGAAATTTAGTCGCCCACCTTTATATGTCCGTTTCAGCAAATATCATCCCTAGCGCATTCTTATCCAGTCCCAATCCTTTCTTGAGGTCCTAGTGAGTTTCTCCTTTTGCTTCGATTGGGAGACTCATTGTTGTACATCTCGTTTCTTCCTCTTCTTAATATCCAAGCCTTGCCCCCCTGTTGAACCCCCTTCTGCGGCGTTCGTTTTTCCCCCCTTAACCGGTACCTTCAAGAGCCCCGCACCATGCCGTCCGTCGCCGGAGTCCTCTCCCTGGTAAAGAATTCTCCCTCCTACTTACCTCTTGGCCAATAAATTTTTCTCTTAGGTGGTGGCCATTCCCAATTTCAAATCCCTGTCCCATTCAGGCCGCCTAGACAATCCACCGTTTTCTTTACTGTTAGCCATTCCAGTGTGCCCCCCCCCCAAGTTTTTGTTGGACAAATTCCCGGGTATTTAATGCGGATGGCTGGTATTTGCCTTTTCCCAGTACAGGGCCATTTCCCTTCTAGCGTAAAACCCGTCTTTTTTCCCCCCAATCATTGTCCTTTTCCCCCTTCATCTCTTTCTTTTTTATTCTCACAGGCTCTTTTCCGAACAAGAAGGTGTACGCCGGTTCTTTTCATAAAGATTCCCTTCCCTTCTTCTGCTTGACTGTAGGCACAAGCCCCTTCTCTACCCCTTTTAAACTTAGTCCTCCTTTTTTCCGGTTCTGTACACTGGCGCCCTTCTCATATCAAAAACCTTCCTTCCTCCTGTCATATTAACACTGCCGCGGTAAGGTCAACTCCAACTCTATGGTTGGGCTATATCTTGGCATCCTGCAGTATTTTTGTAGATCCACCAAGCCGTCCTTCTGTAGCGGCCCCCCCTCCCCAAACACAACCTTGCGTTGCTTCCTCCCCCCAGCATTACAGCAACTCCTCGGTTCACAGAAAAGAATAGATATTCCCTATCCTGCAACTGTCCTCGAAAATACTTCCCCAAACTGTCTACCGCTTACGACCTTTCCAATCCTCCGTTCCATTACATCTACACGTCTTTCTCACTTCCCCTTGCCGTAAGCCCTCAACACATCCTCACGGTTGAACTTCCCCTCCCCTCACCTTTTCTTCAAGTTAGACCCCTTTCCTGTCGGTAAGGACGTTTTTTTTTTTTTGTAATTAGTATTGATCCGTTGTTTCCTTCTTCTCTCAATTTTTAACCCTGGATTTGCTTCTTTTTCTTTCGGGGGTTTGTTAATCTTTCCTGGCCCCCGCCCGGGGCCATTATAATACCAGCCCTCCCCGTCCCCCCTCACTCAACACCTTTTGTTCGGAAACCGAGGCGCAAAGGACAATAAAACAAGGGAATTTCCCTTCCTTTCCCAACTCGTAAATAACTCTTCTACCCGGTTTTCGCAATGCAAACCTCCCTTCAGACCCACAACCTATGATCACACTTTTTCCCCGGCCTTGGTCAAATGCCAAATCCCCCCTCCGGTAATAGAGATATGATTCTTCTCAAAAATAAATAGTTCCTCCCTTTCCAGCTTTTGCCTCCCCCGATACAAACGTATAGTCTCAATCCCCCACTATATATCACCCAGTCTATAAGCATCAGATATATCCGGGGAACCCCACCCCACCAGAGAGTTGGTTTTTGAAAATCCCCCATCCTCCCCCCAAGCCACTTACCCCCCCCCTTTTTTTTATAATCAGCTGCTGGGAACACTCTCCAATTTTTTTAATGGCGGCGTCTGGGTTCCTGGAATGATTTCAAGTACTATCCCCTTCCTCCTAAGTTTTTTTTTTTTCTCTTCCGTTGCATTCCACCCCCCCACACAACCCCCCACCCAACCTGCTTATGAAACCCGTACGCTTCGTCCCCTCAGCAGTTTTTCCCCTTTGCCTAGCCTGCTGATGATTTATGTTTGCTACTTGAGTCCTTTCTTTTCCCCTCTCTGTGTCCAGTCCTTCTTTTTGCTGTGTTTGATTTGACTTTTCACTATGCTTCCTACTTTTAGCGGATGGGGCCTTCAGGTTTTTTGATTTCTTCTCACTTCTTAATGTTTTATACGCATCATCTTCTTAGGATAAGTTCCTTGTTATTTTCCTTTTCCAGCGGCCGTGGTGCCCCCTGAATCTCCCTTTTCTTCTTTCTTTTCTTGCTAACCGTTTTTTTTTAAACTTTTCCTTAAGGGAAATTTTTCTTTACCTTTTCCGCCTCCTTACCTCTTTTGCAGTGTTGATTCCTTTGTACGGCGTGAAGGTATTCCGGCACCGAACCTTCCCAAACCCCCGCACCATTCTGGTTCCCTAGAACGATTCTTCCAAGGCTAAGAACTTCACAAAGGATACTCCTCTTCTCCTCCCCCCAATTTGACCCCGCCCCATCACCCTTAGAAATAAAATTTGATTAAATTCTTATCGCGGTGCACTTGCTGCGGAAAGATTTTCGTCCATCACGTGATTTTTCTTAGCATACTCTCTCATATTCCCCTCGTTCCTGCGGTCGACCCTTTTTTCGAGGGCTGCTTGTATCGCAGGCAGGATCTGAGTTTTCTCCCGAAGTGCTGCCTGAAAATCCCTTTACCGCAAACTCCCTTTCTTTCGGCTTCTTGTTCTTCCCTCGCCGTCTGTTTATCGGTACTCCCCCCCCGTCGCTTCCCAAATCCTTGCTTCCAAGAATGATAAGAGCCCCCTTTCCTTGCTAAAACCCCAATAGATATGTGGTCTTTCCGCCTTCCGGTACATATATATTAGCCGGTCCTGAATCAGTGTTGTGTACGTTCTTCTCTTATGTACAGCTCTTTTCTGATTAAGTTCCCACAGCTGGTCTTTTTTGCGTCCTTACTACTCAAACCATGAAGCCTCCTGCTGGATTAGTACAAGCCCCCGCGCCTCACCCCCTGTTTTTTTCCGGGCTAGAGAAATTTTTGACCTCATAATAGATAATGTGCATTCCCTTTTCTGTTTTTAGACACAACCTCCATTTTTTGTTGCTACCCCCCTGCCCCTTCACTGTACTTGACATTTCTTTGTTTTCAGTCCAAAGCCCTTTATTACCATTTTGCCTCCCCTGGTAGATGGCCGTGTTTTTTTCCTTCCTCTAACCCTGAAAATACTAGTTATTGTTGCTTGGCTGCCTGCCCTGGCATTCTTTTTCGGTTTGGGATGCCACTGCTTCTCCCATTTTTGCAATAAAAGGTTATCGTTTTTATCCTCGGATGTGCAATCTTTCTCGCGTCAGGAGATAAGCGTTTCCCCTTTTTTTTGCTGGACGCTAAATTTGTTCCACGCCCGAACGGTTACCTTTTTTCCGGTTTTTCCCCACCCGCCTCAGAAGGAAAACCTCCCTTCTTCTACAGGTAATGCGTCTTCCCCTTTGAGATCTTTCAACCATTCCGGACTGTTTGAGCTACACCAATCTGAGCATAGACATCATCTATTCAACCCGCCCTTTAAAAGGATTTTTCCTATCTGCGCGCTATGTTTTATATTGTCCTTCACAGGCAGATCTCACCCTTGTTATTGGGCTCGCCTATGGATTATGGACAAAAGCTATGGTCTGACATTCCCCCTCATTCAAGATTGTACCCCCCCTGGCCTTTTCAAAGACTGGACAGATGTCTCAGGATGTCTATGACCATTGTTTTTTTTTTGCACGCTAGGCACCGACCAGTTTCTTTTCTACCTTTTGAAAACATGACTTACTTCTTTTCTTTAATTTCCTTTTATCGTCTGTTTTCTTATTCCACCCCCCTCCAAAAAAGAGTAGAAGATACGTTCTTTAGAGACTTAGTAGTGGACGGCTTAGTGCGGATGTCTTTTTTCCGGGAACATAAACATGTTACTTTCCGAGTGTGTCTGGCTAACCTTATCCCTCTTCGGTCTTCGTTCTTTGACGTTTTTGAAACCCCTTCGCCGGGAACCATGTTGCATGTGCAAAATATCCACCCTTGTTGCGGGACCCCTTTCAGTAGAGTTCCCCCAACCCCAACCAAGCCTTAGTTGTCACCTAATTTCGGCCCCCCCAAAAAAAGAATGTTCCCAGCTACCGCTTATAAAAGCCTGATAGCATTCCTTTCTTTCAACATGGATTTGCGTGCCTCTCATTTCCAAGTTGTAACGCCTCCCTCTGTATATTCCCCCCCTGGTCTTTCCACTTTGGTAGTCCTTTACTTTTTGCGGAAATGGTAATCGTTTGTTTCCCCCCCCCCTCTGGATGCATATGACCTCCTGGCTCAAGGTGCTTAGCAATCGGAATTGTCTATAATCCTTTAAGCCCCATCGCTTCCGTGTCATTTCCTGATGATGATTGCCTGTCTGAAACATGATATTCCTGTACGGTCTATTTCTCTAGTTCGACAACTTGAAATTCCCACCAAACTTCTTGTCTCTGCCTTTTCTTCCAGTTCCAGTTTATACGGCAGGCCATTTATGTTGCCACCCTGCAGTTCTTCGACATTCTTTGGTTATTGGTGTTTTTCTTTGACCC
>Ga0179591_1339891_pt1 | contig 11244 bp, 12 predicted proteins | sample CZOMad2_1_08_16f_FD_182891 | JGI IMG/M metagenome (GOLD analysis project Ga0179591, IMG submission 182891) | Vadose zone soil fungal communities from Angelo Coast Range Reserve, California, USA - CZOMad2_1_08_16fungal (PacBio error correction) | ecosystem: Environmental > Terrestrial > Soil >... | reverse complement strand
CCTTCCATTCCTTCGTCGGCTCTCTCATCATTTCGCTCGTACTTTCCCCCTTTCTTCTCAGAGAACGATATCATTTTTCTCTTTCCCTACCCTCATCTCCCTCGGCGATGCAAGAGCTGAATCTTTCTTCAGGTTGCTGTTCCCTCTTTCTTCTTCTCGAGGAGACCATCATCATCGCGCTCTGGCGTCAGTCTTGTTCTTGTCCCCTCTTCGAAGCGATCGCTGTTCTTTTTCTTACGAATCGAAGTTCTTCCTTCAACGCAGGTCGCCGCCTTTTCGAGTCCCCGGCTCCTTACTTCCCTGGCGCGAAATCTACTTTTTCCTTTTCAGAACCAAAGATCTTTTCCGGCTAGAACCTTTCCCGAAGATTGAGACGCCTGGCTTCCTAGATTGGGTACATCTTTTTTTCCCAGAACTGCTTCTTCTAGAGACTTCTTGCTTTGTTATATCTCGATTGCCCATCCCTCATATGAATGTACGATCGGCTCGCCTTCCCTTTCTTTTTAAGCGGCAAGCGGGTATTCATCGTCTTGCGCCTTGACGTCGTGTTCTTGCCCTCACATTACTTTAGATGACGACGCTTTTTCTCACTCGCGGCGCCCCTTGATTTAATTCTTCGTACCCCGCAGGACCTTCATCTGTTGTGGATGAAAAAGAACGTTTTTCCCCCCTGGCCTGCGTAACGCAGCCGGCGCCCCCCCCACTCTTCAGGAAGCGCCCTCCGAAACGACCCCTCCCCCCTACTCCCCCCCCCCATAAGAACCCCAAGCTATAAACGTTCCTGAACTCTGCTCCCCTTGGAGCACGAGGGAAACCTTCTTTTTTTCTTTCACGCTCCGCGCGAGTTTCTTCCTTTCGTTCGAAAGGCGCCCCCCCCCCCCCTCGTCACGATCTCGTACCCTCCCTCCCTCTCCTACAACCCCCCCGCTTGACTTTCCCCCAGGCACCTTGTTTCTCTGCCAAACAGTGCCGGGAGAAAAGTCGAACCTCTCCCTCCTGATGGCTAAAAATTTCCTCCCCGTGAGTTTCCCCTCTTCATAGGGATCGGGAGAGGGGGCTTCCTGTTCCTTTCAGGACATGAACCTTTTGCCAACCTTATCTTTTCTGGTGCAGAAGATGATCGCTCCGGACCCGCGTTTTTTGCTCAGTTTCCCGACTGAGTAAGAACACCCTTCTTTTTCCCCGTATGCGGATTTGCGTTCCCTGCTCTTTTCTTCTTCTTTTTGAAGATCAACAAAGACCCTTCCTCGCGACAACCCTAGCCCCCCCCTTCCCCCTTATGGAGTGGTTACATCTCTTTCTAATCACCGTACGGGTTTTCAATGAGAATCCTTTGACCCTTGCTGCGAGGCGGCCGTTCCTATTACAGATTTTTCCCAAACTTCCCCCCCCTTCCCCCTCTTGTGCTAACGACATAGAATTTCCTTCCCAACGCTGATCCTTTCCAAAAGCCGCTTTTTTTTCGAGATGGGTCCCTTCTTTCTCTCCCTTGTTCTTCATAAGTGGTCTGCCACCCCCCATCTCTACCCCCGTTTATAGGATCTGGTAGGCTAGCTCTCCATCTGTGTGCCGGGGCTTCCGATGGATTTTTCCCCTCCAGCTTACTTTTCTTTTGGACCAGGAGCTTTTCTCTTCCCCCTCCTAAGAGAAAGAGAATTTTCCTTGCACATTGATGATTCTCCTCGGCCATTTCCCTCTTTTTTTTTTTTTGGACCCCCCCACTCCCCCCCTTTCGCGGGTTTTGCACCCTCACGCCCCATTTTTCCCTCCTTCACTCGGGTCTTTGGTGCTCTTCCCCCTTTCGCTGATTGATCGCGTTTCCCCTCCCCGTGCCAGACACCGGGTTCTTCTTCTTCCCCTTTGCTCGCATTTTTGAAGATATGGATTCCCCTCTCCCCTCTTTTGATGGAATAAGTTTTCCCCCCCTTTTTTTTGTCTCAGGAAAATGAGCCCCTTCCACGATGTTTTAATCTTTTAGTTCGGGTGCACATTCCGATGGTGCGAGTAAGATGCCCTCGGATGGTGGTGAAGATCATGTTCTCTGGTTTTTATGAGGAGAGATGTTGCCGCAGCCCTTCCTTTTCTGAGGATCAGACGTTTCCCTTTTTTGAAGAGATCCTTTGACCTCTGGGTTTTTTTTTTTTTTCTGGAAAAGATTACTTCGACATTTTTTTTCCTTTTTTTTCTGGACAGTGGACGTTTTCCTGCTACCTCCTTCTGCCCAAGAGGCAGCGTTAAGTCGGTTTTGCGAGTGGTTCTGATCGAGCGTTGTGTTTTTTTCCCCGTTTTCTTTCGTTAACTAATCTCTTGCATTGTCGATTTCCTTTTTTTCCCGGGCGGAACCGCCCCCCCTCCGCAGTGTTGTTTTCTTTTGCATAAGCGACCTTCTCTTCCTCGTCATGCTCTCTATTCTTCCTCTTTTCCCTCGCCGAGTCTCACATGGCTCCTTTAAATATCCATTTTCCTGCGACCCGTCTCCTTTTATGAAGACAGAGGACTTCACTTTCTTGGAGAGTTAGATTCTATGGTTTTTTTTTTTTACCGAGCGAGCTCAACTTTCCAAGATGATAGAGATGCTCTCCGGTTCTGTGAATGCATCCCTCCCCTCCCCAATCTTTCTCCAGAGTGTTTTGCGGCGCTCAAATCCTTGAGGTTATCGAAGGACCCCTCCCTTGAGAATTTTGGTCGATTTTCTCTAAGTAGAGTTAGCGCCTTTGTATTTCCTGTTTCTTTCCTTCTTTTTCTCCTCCTCTTCCTCCTTTGAATTGAAGTCATCCCTTCCCCCTTTTTTCCCCATAAGCTCTGAGAATTCCCCTCTCTCCTTCTGCGGATACTAAGGAAAGCAAGTCGTCCTTTCTTCTTCTCTTCTGGTCCGACTCGAACCCCCCCTTCCCCCCCTGTAGTAGAAAAGCACCTTTTCCTTCGAACGGAAAGAGTGGTCCCTCCTATGGATATTCGATCGTTCTTCCCTTCCCTATACGGTCTCGTAGTGTCTCTCCTTTTTTCAGTACTTCGTCTTTTTAGATTAGGGCAATTGAGAAGGTTTCCCCCTGTTTCTTCTTCATTTTTGTTCCCCTTTCGGAATCGAGATGACCCCCTCCTCACCGTGTCTTTCATTTTTTTGGCTGGATCCCCTCTTCCTCGTGTCCCGGTGAATACGTAGGCCCTTCCCTTCTCCTGTCATGTCTTTGCAGCAGGCTGCTTCTTTTGAAGATGGCGCCGACGATCCCAATTTTGCTGTCGGTCCTTCACCACCCCGACGTGACCATTTGCTCTCCATTCCCCCTGTCTCGACCACTGGAAATTCTTATCTTTTCTCCCCACGGATCGAGCCGCAGGCGTCTTCCCGGCAAGTTATTCCTTTTGCTCTAGCGTTCCCCCTGGCGGATTTTTTTTTTTCTTTTTTTCCTTTCCCTTTGTGTCCAACTTCTTTAATCGTTTTCTGTGTTGTGCTTCACTCAAGAGTAGAGCTCCTTTTGAGAGCGCCTTCCGTGTAGAGGAGCGGCGCCTTTTTCCGTTTGTCTCGGGTCCTTTCGTAAGCTCTTTCTTTTTCCATTCCCTGGCACATTTGAGCTTTTTTTTTTTCGTCTAAGGTTCTTTTTTCCGATGGTTGGGCGCCCTCTCTGTCATCTTTTTTTCGGTCGTGATTTTTCGAATGCGTTCCTCCTTTCCCCTCTCTTGAGTGGCGGTGTTCAGAGTGTTTTCCCGGTTGTCGTTCTGGATTTCTCTCTCTTTTTCCCTTCCTTCCCCCCTTTGAGAGAGGAACCTGCTCCTGCTTTCTCCCCATTCACGACACCGCCTTTTTTTCCGCCACTCCCCCCCTTTCCCTCATTCTCCGAGACGATCTGGAAGATGCCTCCCCTTTAGCCGTTTGATGGAGCAAATTAGTGAAAGCACTTTTCCACCCCCCTCAAATCGGCCGGCGCCTGGGACGTTTCTTCCCCCTTTTTCGTGTGGAAGTGCCCCCCGACACGTTTTCATCTTTTTTTTTCCACGAGAACAAACGTCGGATACGGTTGACCCTTTTTTTGTTCCCCTCTGCTGACTCCTTCTTCACTTTCCCTTTGCTTAATACACCGAAGAACGATTCCCCGATGCATTTGAGCGGCGTTCCCCGAACTCTTCCCCCCCCGAGAAAAGACTGAAGCGATCGCCTTCCTTCAGTATCCGTCTAACGGTCTCTTGCGCATTTTCCCTCGATCTGATAGATGAGACCTTTCCCAGAAAGTCATGCCATGTGTCGTCAGAGCCTTATCCTTTTCGTGGCAAGGATAGTATTTGTCCCTTCTAAGGTTTGAGCCTGCAACGAATTGGTCCCTCTTCTTAGCGGCAAAGTGTGACTACCTCCTTCTGCCCGCCTGACTTACATGATTCAGGCAATGCCCGAAGTATTTCACCGTTCCCCTCGTTCGCTCGCCCAGCTCCGCAAGCCCCTTTCCCTCCCCCTTTGAGGGGGGGGTTTTTTTTTTTTGTATTCATCTCGAATGTTGCCGAAGTTACCCCCACCCTTCTATGTGATAAGACAGGACCTTTTTTCCCCAATGCCTTTTTTCCCCTTTTCGTCGTACTGTCCCCCCTTGCCTCCTCTATAAGAGAAAGATATTTCCCCCCTATCCATCCGCTCCGTTCATTTTCAGCTGACACTTTTTTTTTTCTTTTTCCCTTTTAAGGTGATGGTTTCCGTCTCAGACTGTTTACTATCACCTCTCCCCTCTTTTCTTCCCAATGGAGGACGAGTTTTTTCTGCCTAGGATACGTTTGTTCGCCTTTCTCGATCTCTTCTTCTTTCGACGCAATGCAAAATCCCTTTCTTCTCCATTAAGGCGGTCTGCCAGGCAATACGGCGGCCCGCCACTAGAATTGGAATACTCTTTGTTCCTCCCCCAAAGATATTTGGTCGCCCATCAGTATAGAAGATTGCGCTCCTTTTTATACCTGTTTGTTCTTCCCGAAAATCGCGCTACCCCTCCTCGCCTTGCGTGGCGCGTTCTGCTCGCGCTGTCTTTATCCCCCCTTATCTTAATTCCGCTAGTTTTTTCCTCCATCGGCAGCTGTTCTTCCCTCCCCCGAGGGCCTTTGACAGGAGGTCCGCCCCATACTCGATTTACGGACTCCCTGGAGACGATATGAATCATCCCCGCAGAGGAACGCTGATTCTTTCGTTTTTTTTTACACGTCAACGAATTGTCCCCTCTCAGACCCCTTTCCCAGGCGCAACAGTTTTCTTCATCGACACGACGTTTGGAATTCAAGACCGCAGCCGCCCTTTTTCCCTCCGAAAAACCCTTCCAACGCGTGCCCCGCCTTTCCCCTTTGGCCGGGAGCAGAGGGCCTCCCTACTCCCGACCCTTTTTCCCTTTCGACTTCCTTCTTTTCCCTCCTTTCCAAACTCGTTCACGATCTCGTCCCCCTTCAGTCCCCCTTCCAACCCCGGCTTTCTTTTTTGGGCAACAGCTCGTTCCTTCTTCCTCCTGGGGAGACAGTCGAACTGATCTTCCGCACTTTACGGCCCCCTTTTTTTCAGAACACCCCTTTCTCTTCGCCTCCATCGTGATCGGCGGACGTGTGTCTCACCATGGGACGGACATGACTTTTTCCCCCCCCCTCTCAGCAAAGCCGGGTGCGCATTTGATATAAAAGACCCCGGATTCCCTTACCTCTCATCTTCAGAGTGGCCTTCTCCCGGTGTAGGTTCCTTGAGGATTCGGTTTCTTCTCCTGTGTTGGAAGATCGTCCTTCTGAATTCGTGACAGCCATGACAAATAGGGCGCTCTCCCAATTTGAGTTAGACGGAAACTCTGCCCCCCCTCTTCTGGGTTAAATCCCCCCACCGCTTGTTTTCCCCTACAATGGACGAATTCTCCCCCCCTGGCCATTCCCCCTTCATTTTTTGACTGGCCCAACAAGAGCCTGTGTTTTTGTAAAAGCCTTCCCTCCAATAAGGAGTTGCTCACCCTCCTCCGAGAGAAAGGCCCCTTCTCCCGTACTGCCACCACTAGAAGCTATGTGGACTTGAGATCCTTTCAATAAATCTAGGTTTTTTTTTTGAGATATCTCTTCCTTATACAGGCTTGTAAGGCTCACTTTCCTGTTCTTCCCCGCTCTCCCCTCAATTTCCCCCAATGCCTGGGCCAAGGTCGCTCCGCTCCCATACTCGCTCTCCTCCCATTATCACTCCTCGCGACCCCCTCTCCTCCCCACTCATTCCCACACCTCCCCTTTTTCTGCGTCCCCCCTTTATCCCTACCGTCCTCTAACTTCCACCCCGCCCCTTACTACCCCCACCCCACCTACTCTCCCCTATCCCCCGATGCTCTCAGCCCGGCCCACCCTCCCTTCCCCCTCCGCCACCGGTCGCGGTAGACTTCAGAAGCTCACCCACCGCTACCCAGAATTCTCACCCTCATCACCCGGCATCCCGCTTTGAACCTGCCCTGACCCCTTTCAGTTCCGTTTTATCCCTTTCATTCTTCCCCCCCTCATCCTATACCCCTTCTCCCCAGCCCTTGCAAAAGCTTTCCTGCCCCGAATTCCCTTTCCCCCCCCCCCCTCCCCTCCCCCCCCATCAGTTTATCCCTTCCCCCCCCTCCCGAGCCCTCCGTCCCCGGGTTGCCCCCCCCCTCCTCACCCGCTGGCGGATGACTCCCCCTCAATCCTTCCTTCTTACTAGTCACCAAACCCGCCAGACTTTTCCACCCCATCCTACCCCCTCCCGAAATTCTCAGAGCCATCTCATCCTCGCCCCCTTCCCCAGGGAGGGTGCGAGTGCACCTCCCATCTAGGAGACCATGGAACTGCCTACTCATGTCACAGTACCCCCCTCACCCCTTTTCTCTATCTCCCTACTTCCTCCCGCTAGCGTCTCGGTAAAACAAGCCCTTTTTCATGCACGGGCCACCGCCCGCGACTGAAGAGCCCTCTATCCCCTCCACCCTTTGGCCCCCGTTCCACGCTCCTCCCGTGTAGGCCGGGAGTAGGGGCCTCCCCCCCCAGTCCGAGAGGGTCCCAACGACTAACCTCCGGTATAACCCCTCCAAAACCTCCTTTCCCCCGAGATGCATTATCTAAGCGCCAGAGACCACCTTCCTTTGGTCTCTAGGCAAGAGCCCGATCCCCAGCCGACCCCGTCACTTGCAGGCGGGCAGTCGCTTTCTTTCCGACAACATCTACACGGTGTTTGTGGATCGTATTTTTGTGAGGTCATGAGCACCCGTCGCCTCTCCCCCTCCTTTGGTGGGACCTGTCTTGTCTTCTGAGGAACGTTTCTCCCTCGTCCATCTTTTCTTTTTCTTTTTTTTTCCGATCATGTTCGGACTTGTCGCCCGTCTTTGGCGTCATGATTTTTTTTCCCGTGGCACACTTCGCTTCCCTTGTAGATCGTGATGTATTTGGTACGATATTTCAAGATGGGTGGTGGAGAATTTAGGACCAGCCTTTCCCTATAGTGCGGTTGACGTAGTTGACAATATTCTCCTTTCATCTTTTCCTCTGGAAGCTCTTTCGATTGGATATATTTGGGGGGTTTTTTTCTTTATTTGCTTTCTTGGGTCTTTGAAGTCCATTTTAGATGAAGAAAGTGTTCCTTTTTCTCGTGTTGTTATCTCCATGTTCTTGTGACGACGTCTTTTTATTCGTTAGGTTCAGCAACTTCCCTGCGAGGTACCTCTTTGTTCCCCCCTCTTAGGTATAAAGGTTCTTGTATCTGGTTCGTCGTCCTCCCTTTTGCGGACCTCTTTCCCCCCTCCCTACAGCATACGCTTGTTCGATTTTTACCCCTCTCCTTTTCATCCTGATTTTTTCTCCTGATCGATATGGCCTTGCTTCCCCAGAGCGATGTCCTTAGAAGTTGCTATTCTTTCTCTTCCAGGTTAGGGAATGCCTACGCTATCTCGGAGGAACGAGCACCTCCCCCCTATGTCCTTAGTTAAGAAGGACCGACCCCTTTCTCCCAGATATCTTTGTGAGCCCCTGTTTTTATGCACCGTAGAGAATGGACTCCCCTGATTTTGTCCCCTTTTTCTTTTCCGAGGCGGAACGGCTTTCTTTCGTCCCCGTCGAGTCGCCTCGAAAGCGACTCCTGCTCTTCGGTACATGCAGGCAGCCAGTTTCCATTTGGATTCGATGATGATTTCGAACAACCGTATAGCCTTAGTCCCCCCCTCCCCCGGAACTGGTGCCCTTCGCTCTTTGCATCGCCTTCTTCCCGGTTCGGTACTCGAAAGAATATCGTTTCTGTCTGCACTTTAACATACGCTGAGAGTTAGCTCTTGGGCAAATGGCGAATTCTTCTCCCCTCGTCTGACTTTTAGAGCCGTCTTCGCTATGATCCCCTGTACCCTGCACGTGTCTCCCCTGATTGCGGCATTTTCTACTTCGTGTTCTTTTCGCCGTTTCTCGGCATTGCTGCGAAACGTCATGTTCCCCTTTTTCGGTTCAGAAGGGACGCTTTTCGTGTTTTCTTCCCCCAAAGGAGTTGCGTAGCAGAGTTTGCCTTCCCCTCTGCGGTTGGAAGTTTGTTCCGCTCTTTTCCCCCTCTTCCCAGTTTCCAATCGTTATGAAACAGCGGTTTTCCCCCCCCTCCACGTTTTGGATCGCGACGCTTTTTGCCAAGCTCATTCTTCTTTCTGAATTCTTTACGCGATCGCGTCAGTATTTTGCTTATGTTTGATGTTGGCCTTCTTGAAGTTCCTTCCTCGTTCTTTTTATGAACGAGGCGAAGTCCTCCTTTCCTCCCATTGCGTGCCTCTCTTGACAGTGGTCTATTAGCTATCCTTGGAAGTTTGTATCGTTGTACGAACTCCCCTCCATCTGCGACTCGTTGAGGAGGCAGTTGGCCCCTTTCCTCGTACCAGGCGGCGGCCTATGTTTTTTCCCTTTTCCGTTGCTTCCTTGCACGTTTCATACAGCGCTCATCATTTCCCCTTTTTCCTCTTACAGATAGTACGGGACGACTCAAGACCTTCGTTTCCGGTGTGTTAAGAGTGGTTTCCCCTTCGGTGTCCTGATCGATTTCTTTCCGCAGGTTTTGCCCCCCTCCTCTCCTACGGGTGTTTTTCTCAGAGATTCCACTTTTTTTCCAGAATCTCTCCCCCCATTCCCGCCCGAAGGGCACAACTCTGAACACCCGCCCCCTCACTCCCCCTTCGACAAGTCGTACGTCCTTCTCCCTTCTCACGACTTTCTCTGCTCCCTATGGAGACAAACGGATTCGCTCCCTTTCTGAAAGCGTCTAATTCGTCCGATTTTTTTCCCCACTTCCTGGAAGTGACGCGAACGCCCCTTCTCCTCTTGTGGAAAGCGGTCCCCTTTTTACGGCTCGCTCTCTCCCTTCCTGGACGCTCTCACTTCCGGTTTCCGCCTCTTTTTCTTCGTCACTTTCCCCCCCCCCTACGACGCATTAAAGAGAATTTCTTTTTTGGACCAAGGTTTCATCGTCTTCGCTCATGACGAGATCGCTTCCCGACACCCTTAGTTTTCCTACACCGGTGCTTTTGCGGCGACGATCCCCTTTCTCTTCTCTTTCAACCCGCTGTTTCTTTGGACTGTCAGCGCAGATTTCTTTTTTGCTAGTATTTGACATTCGCGCAATGGCGCTCGTCTGATCAACGTTAATTTTCTGCAACTTGAAGAACCCCCTGAGCCCTTCTGAGGGTAGCCGTTGGACATTTCCTTTTCGTATTCACCGTGCCGTCCCCCCCCTCGATGATACCAAGCCGATACCGTGACTAAAGTGATCTCTAGCCCCTTTTTTCCCTGCTCCCTAAATGCGACGCTGATCCCCAGGACCTTCCTCCAAGCCCCTCCTTGCTTCTTCATTCCACCCTTTTTTCTCCGAGAACGAGAGTCCTTTCCGTCTTTACTGCCGCTCATCTGCCCCCCTTTCCTTTCTGGCCGTCGCCGCTTTTTCCCGGTGTTCCTACGGCGAGACGGTGCGTCGATTCTCCATCCTCCTCTCTCCATTCTGATTGCTGCAAGCATTTTTGCTGCCTATGCCTCCGCTCTCCTTCCTGAGGTTAGCTTTCTCGATCTCCCCCCTCCCATCGACTGCTGCGGCATTTCGAGGAGCTCCTCAGGCTTGCCAAGAGCAGGCAATCTTCTTCCAGCGCGCCTCCTGGCTGCACCACCACGTTCTTTCTCTGTGGGCGGACGGCGAGAACCTCCGATTGCTCCGCCTCGCCCCCTCTTGGGTACATCCGTCTCTCGTTCTTTCAACCTGGACGCACGCTTCTCTTTTCTTTCGTTGCCGTCCCTTTTCTACGCTTCTCATATAGATATTACTTTCTTTTGCCCGGGATTTATTTTCTCTACAAGCGATGCGGAGGCGCCTTTCTCTTTTCCGCAACTTTTACGACGCCCAGTTAGCCTTCTCTTTTAGAAGAATATGAAGTGAATACCGAAGTTAAGTGCTGACTTTGAAACCTGGCCCCCTTAGTCAAGCAGAACATGTCCCGCCCGGAGCCCCCCCGAGCGACCTTTCCTTTCGTACCCCTTCTCCCTTAAAGACCCAGCCGTCCCCTCCTGACACAAACTCCCCCTGAGCTGCCTCCGGCACTTCTCACGGAGACGAGGGCAATTTTTCTTCGGCCCGACTAACTCTTCTGGCCCTTTCCTTGGCGTTCCCCCCCGTCCTTTACACGATCCTCTTCCCAGCACGTCCCACCCGGCTTGCTTCCTTCCATGTGCAGGTGCTTCGTCCCCCCCCCTAATGAAGGATCGCCCACCCTTCCGGGACCCCCCTGATCGTCACAACCCTGTGCAATCGGAGAGCACCATCGGCTTTTTTCCCCCTTTCCTCGAAACTACGCTTTCACCCCCCTTTTCATCTTTCCCCTTGGCGTCAGGTGCCGGCTATGACCACTCCTAACGGATCAAGCAACGCCGGGTTTCCCCCGATGGCTCGCGATAAGTTTTCCTCGGACGCGCAGTTCTCTCCTTTGGGCAGAAACCCCTTTTCTGGCACGTCTTGCCTTCCGATGCGAGAGGTTTTTTTCCTCGTAGCAGCTCCTTTTCTACCAAATTTTTCCCCCTTCCGCGAACATGGGCTTGAGTTCTTTCCCCTCTTCTTCACGGGGTCCCCTATCCCCTCGTCAGTAGGACAATGTACTCCCTCAATGGGCAATGGGACGGCGGCGCCTTTAATATAAAAGCGCTTTTCTTCACCCCACGGAACCTCCCCCCTAGGAGTGATCACTCCCCTTTTTTTTTTCAGCCCGCCGTTTTTCCTCCCCGAGTCCGACCAAGACG
>Ga0179591_1279285_pt1 | contig 11244 bp, 13 predicted proteins | sample CZOMad2_1_08_16f_FD_182891 | JGI IMG/M metagenome (GOLD analysis project Ga0179591, IMG submission 182891) | Vadose zone soil fungal communities from Angelo Coast Range Reserve, California, USA - CZOMad2_1_08_16fungal (PacBio error correction) | ecosystem: Environmental > Terrestrial > Soil >... | reverse complement strand
TGTCCCCCGGCTGTATGTGTCCGTGTTCTGGAATAATGCCCTTGATTCAATTTGTCCCTGTTTTCCCCCCTGATTTTCAGACCCTAGTGTTTCGCTTGGATCACGTTCTGAAATCTTATGAAGAATAGTAGTACCTTTCCTCCTTTGCCCTGACTTTCAACACTCTCCCCACGTGACCCACCGGCTACCTTTTCTGGCCGAGAGATCCCGTGGTATGCCGAAAGCAACCTGCTCCCCCTCCTCCTTTTTTTTTTTTCCTTCCACCGTCTATGAAAGAAGCGTCGGTCAGGACCCATTTTTTGCCTGCCCCACTCTCCCACTTCGCCGCCTTTTCTTTCTTCTTCTTTGCCCTCCCTTTCGTTTCCTTTTCTTTTAAGTCGCACAACTGGTCTGCCGGCCCGCCGATCAAACCGCTGCGCTCGTGCCTGCCGAGCACCCGGATCTGACAACTTGCTTTCTTTTCCCATTTCCCCTTTTCCGGTCAACTTCAAATCGAAAGTGTCGCGTGATTCGCCCCCCACTTTTCGGCGGAGAGCCCTTTTTCCCCTTCTTTTGCTCCTCCATTCTCGCCATACGAGACCAAATTTGAACTTTGAAGGCAGTCCTGCGTTTGTTCAAATGTACATGAGTTTGCACGGAGAATGACCCGTCCCCTCCCCCATTTCCCCCCTGTGTCACCTCATGATTTTTTCACAGTCCCCCCATCTTTCTTCCGGGGGGGGTCTATCGTGGCATGACCCGCCTCCTTCCCTGTGTCCTTTTTCCTTTCTTGCCTGGGTTAAATGTAAAGATAAAACCGTTTTCTATTCGGTTGCACCAATTTTCCTGCCCATTGCTGAGCTTGAGGACAGGTAAACGGAGATCAGAATTATTGTAATGATTTGAAATGTTTTTTCTTCCCTTTCCTTTTTCTCCCCCTATTCCGGAGTAGTAAAGCACGCATGCCCCACCCTTCCCTGCCGACGATCAAATGGTGGAAAAAACACACTGCCGTCCTTTGCCTATTTTGTCCCCCGTTTTTCCTCCTTTCGCGTACTAGAGATGACATCCGCGTTCCGCACAAAGACTCTAGCGCGCTCACAGGTACAGATCCCCTTTCTTTATCTCTCTAACCCCTCCCCCACAAAAAGAGCGATAGCAATACTCTCTCATCCTCCGTTTGTATGAACTCTCTCTTACCAAAGATACCCGCTGGGTGGGGGGACTCTTAATTTTCACCTTCCTTCTTCTCACTTTTCCTCGAACCGCGATGACAAAGATGTCTTGCCTTCGACGTTCCTTCTGCCTTGTGTCCTTGTCCCCCCTCCCGTGCATATATGGGGAAACAGCACTTCTTTGGTGATCCGGTAGTGCCTTTTCCCTTTACTGCTATCCCATCTTCCTTTGCAGATCGCTCATAGTTTTTCTTTCCGGTACCTATCCCAACCCCCACCTGGGATCAGCCAACCTTTCCCATTCGAGCTTCGCAATGGGTTTTTTTTTCTTTCCCTCTTTCTTTTCCCAAACCCTGCATCCAACGCGGGTGATCTGTCCAACCTGTTCCGCAGCAGGGAATCCGTTAACGTCTTGAAATGACCCGTTGGGCTGTTTTTTTTTCCCGAGCCTTGCTGGGTTCGGTTAAAACAAGTTTTTGAACGGGGACAATGATGCCTTCATGGATATGCAAGGTGACCCCTCCGGCTGTTGCTCCAAGTCTCCAAAAATGGTATGCGCTCCCGCGGTATAAAGGACCTTTTCTCTCATACGTTTTTCCGACCCCCTCTCCCTATCGAGTGTGTTGCGGACAGACCACTTGTGCACGAGTCGGGAACATTAACCTAAGTTGAAACCATTTTTTTCCCGAGACCTTTCCTCCTTGATGCTTTTGACTTTGTACGGGACGTGCATCGGCGCCTTTCCCTCACGATCGTTGCGGAATTACCAGAACATCTCTCGAAATATTCACTCCCCTCTGCCCGCCCCAAGTTCTCTTTTAGACAGTTTGCTGAAGCCCCGCCTTCATGACTATCGGAGGCTTCTTTACCCCTCTTTCCCCCATCCCCCTGCCTTTCCCCCCCCCCAAAGGCTTGGGGACCTTTTCGTGTGCTTTAGGAGAGTACTCCCACTCATCACCTTACCTTAGTGGATTAACCCCTTTTCCCGAAGCATGTCCTTCCCCCATCTTTACTCCTCCTCAGGGCTTATGATCCTTTCAGTCTCGCTCCCGGTTATCCTCCAGTGCCAGAGATCTCTCGGGGCTTACATTTGTGCAATGTTTACCCCCCGTTTCCCCAATTTATTCCTGGAACGGGCCGCCGATCGTCCACATGCTGACTTTTCTTGTTGCGCGCCCATGAGACTGGAGATTATAATCTCCCCTTTTCTCTTCTCGCCCTCTATTTCGGATTGTCCTACGATGGTCGCTAAGACCTTGTCCCACCCTTTTAAACCTGAAACACACTCAGCTGGTAATGAAAGCCTTTCCTCTTTTTTATTTTTCATGGGCACAATGTTCTTCTATCACACAGGAATTCTGGGAGGATCGTTTTACTACTTTCTCCTTTGCCCTTTACGTCTTTTTCTATCGTGGACTCAACGAAGAGTGGCCCCCGCGCAGACCCTTAGCCTTTCCGCTTAAAGGTCCCGAAGGCTTGCCGTCCTTTTGCGAGTAGGATTCAGTAGTTCTATGTTACGCCAAGCGCGACACTCTGTCGCCGCCGGCGTTCAGGCTACAAGTTTTGGACAGAGCATCTACCAAATTCCGCATTTCTCTTTCCCCCTCATCCTCATCCCTTCTCTTACCCAAGAGCGGGGCTTTTTCGGCACCTGTTACCGTTACGCGTCATTAAGAAGGAATTATCATGGACATTCCTACTTGCTTTCTCCGTCTTTCTTATATCTAGCTCCCGCAATCTAGCGAGTTAGGACCAAGACCACTCTTTTAAACCACGTTTTACTTTCTCAGGTCATTCCCTTCTGCAAAGGCCCCCACGAAGGAAGGAGAGTTTGCTTAAGCCCCCTTTCCTTTTTTGCCCCTCTTGCGTTTGATAGGAAGGAAAGAGGGGGTATTAGGGACCCTTGGGCCAATAAGATATTGTCTCCGTGTTGGTTTTTCTGCGCCAAAAAGAACACCTCTAACCAAACCCTTCCACTTTCCCTTAATCCTCCCGCCCGGCGACCAGAGATCTTGCTATCTGATCTCCCCATCTTGCCAGCCTCTTTTTACCCAAACAATGTTGCCTCGTTTTCGTTCTGTCCTTCTTTTTGTTCCTTTGCCCTTTTCTATCCCCCCGTTCCCGGCTAAAGGTGCCCCTAAAGCCGGCTGTTTCCCTCCCCTTCTTTGCACGACAGAAAATCCAAGAACGGGGAACAATAAAGTACCCCTGGAGACCTATTTCCTCCGCTTTTTTTCTCCATCCCTTCCCACCCTGAGTTTCCTGAGCTGTGACCTATGGGGGCTCGATTGATCCAAATTTCCCTTGACCTTAGGATCCAGAAAGAGTGGGTTGGCTCCTCTTATAGTACCCCCTCTTTTCTCTTTTGGTCCCGTTTAGCCTTGTGGCCTGCGGTCATGATCCTGGCCCTGCTTCCCAGGGGCCAGCGGAGGATCCATCTCTGGATATGGGAGGACCGACCGATGCGGTTTTTTGACCTTTTTTCCTCTTCCCCTGCTTCCCCCTCACATCCTGAAGAAATCCGAGTCACACGGGAATATTCCTTCTGAATCGTGTCCTTAGGACTTGGGCCTTACTTCAAGGTGTTGCGGGTTACGTCCCTACCGGCTTTCCTCCCCACTTGCAACCCCTCTCTTTTCCTCTCTTTCCCCTTTCTCTCCACTCTTTTATTGCCATGACAAAGCAAAGGCGCAAGGTATTAGGGAACCTGTCCCTGTCGATCAACCACAGTTTCGTCTCCTTTTTCTCCTTTCTAGTTTAGGAGGGCAAAGAGGAGGAACGCGAACGGGAACTTGAAGACTACAAAACCTCCCCCTTCCCTCCTTTCCCACCCTTGCTGACTCTCCTTGCAAATGCGTTGGTAAATGAAGATGACTCCGTCGCAATTTCTTCCCGATTTATTTCCGACTGAGTTTTTGGGCTTCTTGATATTTATATTTTTTTGCTGGGCGCAATTAACGCTTTGTCACCCGTTCTTCTCCCCCCCTGATTTTCCCTACAGAAAGGCGTCGTTCCTCTATGGTACTGTTTCTCTCCGTTTTTTTCTCCGTGCCTTCGAGTCCTTGTGCAAGATAGAAAACCCAGGTGACCACCCCCCCCTCCCCCGGCTCCTTTGCAACAAAATGTTTTTTTCAATACTTGAGGCTGCAATCCCTATTTCGCTCCTGTGCTGTATCGTGGACTTCCACTGAATTTAGAAGATTCTATTTTCTTTCTTTTTTCACCGGGTCCGACCCCAGACCAAAGATGGAGCTCTTCGGGTACACGTTGATTTTCCCGACTCCCCCCTCCGTCCCGCCTTGCTCTCTGACACTCGAAAACCACATATGTGATTAGCTTTCTCTTGGCCTTGTATCAGGCTTTTCCCCCCCCTCCCTTCTGTCTTCTCCCGCCCACTTATCGGACACAATATATTCTCTTTCTCCTTTTTTAGGAGATTCCTCCCTCCTCCTTTTCTTTTCCAAGAACTGTTGGGGTATCAGGCTTGCGGAGGGGGACCATTTATCGGCAAGATCCCTTGCCAGTCTTCCTTCCCCTTTTTTTTCCATTTTCGTAGCGATATGAGATTCACGGCGTGAGTCGTGCTTCACGTGTAGAAAAGCGCGACCGCTTTTCACACGATCACTCTTCTCGCTTCAGAGTCATTTTGAAGCCCCTAATTCTCTCGAGACCAGATTCCCTGACTTTCTTTCTCCCTGCGGTTCCTAGAATCTTTTCCACCCTGTGGGTGTTGCAGGTGACATTGAAGGGCCTTTGGTTCGTTCACTCTTCCCATGGCTTCTCATTGACATTTGGTTTTTTTGGGCTCGTAGGCCACCCCTCTTTCCTTCCCGCTCGTTACTTGTTTGCCAAATTGGTTCCTTGTTTTTTTTTTTTTTTTCGACGATGTTCACAATAGAACCCGTTCCCCGATGCCCCCGATCCCCACTTCCACCTTCTCCTCCTATTTCTTACCCCCTCCTCCGTCCCAAAGTGATTGTCTCGTGCCTTTTTTGGTCCTTCCTTTTTCCTCTCCTTTCCCCTGAGATTTTGATTCTCCCCCTTTTCCCGTTTCGTTTGGTCTTGCAGGCGGTAACCACCAGCCGACTCCCTTGAGCCACTATTTTTTTTTCTTCCCCGTCTGTCCTAGCCCCTTTCTTTTGCGTTAATTCCATCTTTTGCGAGCCGTTTTCGAGTCATTTTTGTTTGCCCCCTGAGTTATTGGACACGAACCTGAAGTAAACGTATCGTATGGCACATTTTCTCTTTCTTTCCAACTCCCGTCAGAATCTTCTCCAGTATCACCTACGTGTCTTCGCATAGTGTTCGGCACGCCCTTTCCCCCTCCCTCCCGAATACTTGATCCCCTTGAAGTCGGTTCCTCATAGCTGACCCTTTTTCTTGCCTTTTAACCACTTCATCCCTCTTAGAACACTTTCCTGGGGACCTCTAGCTCTGAAGCGGGAAGAAGTTTGATTATTCAACATGTACCCCCCCCCCCCTCCTGCTCCTTCGTGCGACATATGAGTAAGCATCAGCGGTATTCCGAGGTTCAGTTTTCCCCCCTTTTCTTAGCCCCTTCTTTTGTTATAGTAGCAACAGTTATACTTAGCACATATCCCAACCCCACCCCTTTTTTCAGTTCAGCTTAGGGAAGCTTTTTTCCATTTTGGGTCCTCCTGTTTTCTGTTTGATGCCCGTATCCAGTACCTTTCAACATTTTGTTTTCATCCCCGGCTGTGGGCCCCTCCGGTGTTCCCCATATACCCGGAGACAAGAGACAAGATGTCTTCCAACATTTGGGTCACTGTAGCACAAGAGTTGCATGCTTCGGTATGTTTTTTTTTGTCACCCCCCTCTATGTATTGGTGGGTCGGACTCCTTGTCGCTTGGTGAGATTTTATTTGTGGCGCGACCCACCCAACCCCCCCCCCCGTTCACCTTTTTCGTGGGAACATGTGCCCGCCCCTTTCTTTTTGACTGAACACACGACAAATAGGTAGTTTTCAAAAAGCCTTTCACTCCCCCCCCCCCCCATAGCCGTCTGCCCTTTTTCCTTTTTCCTTTAGCCCAATCTATTTTTTCCTTCTTGCAGAACCCCTAATGAGGTCCGGCTTTCCTTCCCCCTTTCGTCCGATCCTTCCCCCTCTCTCCCTCTCCATCAGAGCTGTTACAGACTCATATGACGTTTCCTCCTTCGCGTAACTCTTCACCTTTCCCTCACCCTTCTTAGGTCTCCCTTGGCTTTTCGGTTCGAGAAAGAGTTTTTTTTTGCCGCGCTTTTCCTTTGGGATTCCTTTTCCCTTTTCCCCCCATCTGCGTAGTCCCACTAAGTCCGCCGGCGGCTCTTTTTTTCTTGACCTTGATTCTAACCTTCCGAGTTTTCCCCAAAGTTCCTTTCATCTTTCCCTTGCAGTTCGAAGATATAGTCCCTGCCGTTCTTGCGCGGTTTCACTTCGTTTCCCACTCTCTGTCCCCCCCTTCTTCCATCAGGAAAGGTGGCAACGATCCCGCGAAACCCCCTCTCCCCCCCTCCTTTTTCTGAGTGTATAGTCCCTGACCTGGTTTTTCTCCCCCAGTCCTTCCCTAGACTTTAACTTTTAATTCAGGGTTCTTTGCGGTGCCCGGGTTTTCTTTTTTTTCCCCGACTCTACCCTCACCCATTCATGACCTCCCCAATCCGCCCCTCTAGCGTGCTTCGATTCCTGTTCCGAATCCTTTGACTTTTTAATGGCTCGACCTAACATTTGCTTTTCTCTTTTTCTCCTATCCTCCTTTTTCTTTTCCCTTTTTTTTACCCCCATTCCATCCTTACCCTTTTTAACGGGTTACACATCAACCAATGTTTGCCCCCTTTGTCCTTCTTTGGTTTGTTCGCATTTAACCCTGCGTCATTTTTTTGAAATCAGGTTTGGTTGTGGTGTTGTTGGTGGGTGTTGGTGGGGTTCTTAACTCCCTTCGTTCCAGGTACTCCGTTCGTTTCTCTTGGTCCTTTTGCCAACCTTGTTCAAAACGTCCCCCTTGCCCCCTTCTTTGATGAGTGGCTCTACAGAGGTGCTGTCCCCTACACCCCCTGTCCACCCTCATCCCTGTTTTTCCTCGTTTCTTCTCGTTAAAGTTTTAATCGTTCCAGATTCTTTTTTCCCCCCCCGGTTCCTGTTTTTCTGCCCCTGTTCCCACGCAGACTTTGTCGAGTCTTTTTCTTTTGCAGCCCTCCCGATCCCCCCTTCTTCCTGATCCCCTCTTCCTTCTCACAAGTGGATATTTCCCCCGCTGACAGATCTTCCCTCCCCCTTTGTCAAGTGCACCATCTACCCCCCTTTCCCGTATTTTCCCCCTTATTTCTTGCGGGTTCCTTTTCATTTCTTTAGCAACATTTTCGGTTTCCTTCTTTTTGCTACTCTTACTCCCTTTTTTCTAGATCTTACTACCCACGAGGTCTGTCGACCCCTTCTGCCCCCCGTGCCTGAGATCTCTTTACTCCACTTTTTTCCTGACCCCTCCATACCCCAATTCGTGCAAAATTTTCTCGGTACTTGCCACTCCACCTTTTCCCAAATCGCCTCCAGTTTTCCTGTAGACGATTCGTTACTTCCGAGATGGGCCCCTTGTTGCTCACCCTTCCCCAAGTATGCTTTGCTGACGCCCCTCTCGGTCCCCATTCTCCCCTAGCGACACGGGTTCTCTCTCCCCAGTCTTTTCCCCTTTCTTTTCAATGTCGCCTTAGTCCAATCGGTAGATGTCCTTACAAATTACTCCCCTGTGCTCCACCGCCCCTCACGGAGCGTCCCGCCATAGTTTTCCACATGTACTTTGAAGTCCCTTTTTCCTGGTGACCTCTCCCTTGAGTATATAAAGGTAGTATCCCTCCCCCTTCAGAAGATCCAGAAAAGATTGCTTTCTCCTCCTTCCAAAGTACATTTTTTTCCCCCACTGCGTGTCTTTCTATCCCGCCACCCCCCTTCTTTTTTTTTTGACGCTCTTCATTATTTTAATAAATCCTTTTTTTGTTGAGACGCTCTCGATCTGCCCCCATTTAAGATCTCTGGCTAGTCCCCCCCCTCTTTCTTATGTCCCTTTTTCCCCCCCTCTTTCCCGTCCCTCTCTCGAAAATTAACCTTTTTCAGCTCTAACTTTCGCCTGGACGTGGGCTTATCCCAAACGGATTTTATTCCTGGTTGTCACCCCCCCCCCCCTCCTGGTCCCCCTGCCCTCCCTTCTTTCTTTGTGAACGCTTCGAGCATAGGAAGGCGTTACGTCCTCTGCATAGTTTCTTTTGTCCGAATCATTGAACTCAGTACCCTCCTTGCGCTCTCTTCTTCTGTACCCTTTACCAAGAAGCGATGATCGCGGCCCTGCTTCATTCATGCGCTAATGCGGGTTTTCTCTTTCTTCCCTCACCTCCCCACGTACTTCAATGGGAAGTCCCAATTTTTCGGCGGCACTGTTTCGCGAAGGGGGGAGGGTTTAAGGTTTTTTGAACCCCCCATCCCCTTCTCTCCATTTTTTCCGGTTGTTCGAATGGACCTTTTTTTTCTCAGGTCCCCGACATTGGATCACACCGCCTGCGAGGTACTTTATCTCCCGTTTCCGCTTCATACGGTTAGCTCATACCCCCCTCTTCCCATTTATCCCTCAGGGATGAGAATCTCTCAACTTCACGGGGTCGAAGAACTATACTACTGTTTGCGCGTTGCCCCCTTTCCCCCCCTTATCCCCCCGCTGGAAAAACTTTCCCCTCCTTCACCAACTGTGTAGCCTTTTCTGAAATTAATTCTTCCCTTGTTCTTTCGATCTCTTGATTCTCGGTCCCGTAGTTTGCAGATTCGCCTGTACTTCCCCTACTCTCTCTGCTTCTACAGAACGACCGAATCGTCCCTGAAGTGGAGCCCGTTTCTCCCCATTCAGCACGGTGTCACTGACCCTCTGGAGACGGCTCTTTTTCCCTCTTTCCCTCTCCCCGATGTACTTTTCCCCCCTTATTTGGAAAGGTAGGTTTGGAGACTATGGATGAATTTCCTCACTCACGCACTCAAGAGCGTACCGCCGTTGGGGATTTGCCTTCAGCTTTGTTTTTAGGCCCAGTCGTTCCCCCCCCCCCCCCAGTGTCATCTCATTTCCCCCCCCTTTTTTTTTTGACCAGTAGCAGTCTTTTTGTGGTTCCCTTTCTGAACGGGGATCGTCCTATTGCTTTCAAGAGCTCTCGCGGGGTATCAGATGTTTCACCCCTGTCCACACTTTCGAATTTTTCCTTTCCGGAGAACCCCCCCAGTTTAGCAGACACCCATGATGACCTTCTCTTCTTTTTTTTGAGCCTGGATCTCGTTTCTCTCTTACCGCACGCTCTGCGCGCTCCTTCTTGTACATTCGTCATGCTGGGTCGGCTCGGAGGCCACCCCCTTTACCAAAAATCAGCAATTCACAGCTTTATGAACCGCCTCTTTCTTGAATTGCGCAAAATTTGCTTTTTTATCACTATAGGGATTGAAGGGGTCTTTTTGTATATCCAGGGTACGGCGTGGGCCCCTTTCCCTTCTTTTCCTATATATAGGAGACCCCTAAACCGCGCATTTCCGAAATCGCCTAATGACGTTTACTGGAGACGGATCCCCCCCCTGGTTCCGACGTCTGCTTTAAGTCTCTTTCGTAGCACTTCTGCGGCGGCGACTCCGCAGGATCGTGCTCTTGGCTGTATCTCCAAATGTTCCCTTCCTTAATGACCCCCCCCCTGGCCAAGATCCCAAATCCCAATTTTTGATCGCGCAGTATGATTTTTTTTTTTTTTTTTTGTTTTTTCTTTTTTTTTTTAAGGACCGCCACATCCCTGCCCTAAATCTTTTACTGCTTTTTCCGATCCCTTTGTTTTGGACCCTTACTTTAGCGCTTTCGAGCGTGCTCTTTTCAGTAACAAATGACCCTGGCTCATTCTTAAAATGGATTTCTTTTTATGTCCGGTTTCTAGTCTCCCATTGACCTCCCAGGAGACTTCTTTTTCCCAGCGGTTATCTTTTGTACTCAAGCGCGGTGTCTCCGTTTTGGAACAATAAGCCTTTAGTTCCCGATTGTTGTTTCTCGCGACAGCCATAACCCGCCACCCCACCGACATTAGAAGTTCTCTCATCCCCAGAAATTTTGTGGTTTTCTTTCAATGAAAACCTGACTCCCTACCGTGTTTCTCCGCAATCATCCCTATTTCCACCCAATTTTACTTTGGCGTTTTTCTTTTTATAATGGTTTCTCCCCACCAACCCTTGAGCTCCCTTGCAAACTAACCTTGCGAAAAAGAGGCTCTCTGGGAGCCACAGGGGGGGAACATTCTCCACCTTTTGAGCAATCCCGAAGCTTGGGGTAGTTTCCCTTCCCCCAACTTTCTTTGGCCGGTCGATTGTACTCTACTATGGACGAACGATCGCGAACAAGCCGCGCTCATCGTCCGATTCAAACCCTGCTCCCTATTTTTTTTTTCTGTCGCCCCTCTTATTACACTTCCCTCCTCTTTTTTTCTCCCGGTTTTTCCCTGTAGCAGCAATTTTTCAGATTATCAGATTTCCCTTTCCTGGTCGTCCAGGGGTCAGATGCCCTTTGGATCTCTTTCCCCTTCCCCCCCCCCCTCCGAGAGGCTGAGGAATGTCCTCTGCTTTTCCTTTTCTTCCTGATTTGACCTCGATGAGAGCCACTCCCAGACCCCCTCTCTTCTCCGCCCTCCCTTTCCCCTGAGAGAGGAGAACTTTTATGAAATCAGATGCTTCGTGTTTCCTCTTAACCTGTTCCCTTCCGGTGTGACCCCACCCTCCCCTTGCAACCCCTTCTAAAGCTTCTCTTTCTCCCCGATTTTTATTGCACTTACTAACCCGTCCCAAGGCGCCCTGGCTCTGTTACTCTCGGTCCATTCCGATCAAACCCGTTTTTACTTTTTTTGATTCCAGTTGACACCCCTCTCTTTGCGCCGGAACTGAATATCCGCAAGACAAGAGCCAACGCTTCCGATTACCTCTTTTGTCCAGCCCCTATTTCCCCTATTCCTCGACTTTTTCCATTTCCCGCAATTTCGGTCGTCCTGCGTTGTCTTGCTCTTCCTAGGTCCGGTTATATTGTTTACAGCAGATTTTTT
>Ga0179591_1339833_pt1 | contig 11245 bp, 11 predicted proteins | sample CZOMad2_1_08_16f_FD_182891 | JGI IMG/M metagenome (GOLD analysis project Ga0179591, IMG submission 182891) | Vadose zone soil fungal communities from Angelo Coast Range Reserve, California, USA - CZOMad2_1_08_16fungal (PacBio error correction) | ecosystem: Environmental > Terrestrial > Soil >... | reverse complement strand
TCTTGGCGGACTGCTTCCCTCTCCCCACTCCCTTCCCCCCTTTTGTTTACCGCGCCCCTTTCTTAGGCCCCCCCCTTATCGACGCTTTCCCAATCCAGTTTCCCCCCCCCCTCGGCTTCCTTAACGAAAAAGTTCATCCGGCTGTGGCTTTTCTTTTCTTCCCCACCCCCCCATGAAACTGTGAAAATTCAGGAATGTCCCCTTCATTCTTTGACTTGTTGATCGTAGTCCCACCTTTTGCTTTGGGCTTTCCTTTTGGACCCCCCACGGTTGCTCCTTTCCGTCCACTCTTCTTCCTTCCCTGAGAAAGTCGCTATTTCCAATCCGCTGGTTGCGAAAGATGTGGAAAGGTTTTCGTCCACTACCCTTTACCCTCCCTCTACCGGACCCGACATCGACGACGAAAACCATATTCCCCTCCCTCGGACTTATTCCCTCCCCTGACTCAGCACCCCCCCCTTTGAGTGAACTCGGCCACACGCAAGGCCTTTGATCCGATGTAAGTGTGAATGACTTTTCCACTGACTTTCCCCTAGGAGAATTTAAGAAGTGGTGGCCACCCCCCCTTCCTGGGACCCCGCCTTTCCTGCGACGAAGGTTAGCAAAATACACTGCTCGACCCCTGCCTGACCGATGAACCTACCCCCCCTCCAACCCCGACCAGCCACCATAGGGTCTGAACTCGCCTGCCGTCCAGTCTTTCTGCTTGGGTCTATTTTGTTTTTCATGAAGTCGTTCGTGTACTTTCGTTTTTTTAAGATCTTGAGCTGGTTACCTCTCGGATTTTCCTCATTATCCCCCTCCCTACTACACACTGACCCGACGAAACTTCTTTCCATCTCTGCCCCTTGGTGGAGTGGTGGAATAGTTTCACCCCACATACCCGGTTTTCTCCCGGTTCTCCCATCCCCCCCACAAATTCCGGCCACCTGACCATATAAAAGGCCTTTTCTTACAAGTAATTTTCTGCCCCCGTTTTTTCCGCAAACACTTCTAGTCCCACTTTGAGTATAGTTTGGGGGGGTCTTGTGGGTCAGGTAATTGCCTTAAATGAAAGGAAGACCTTTTCACAATAGAATTTATCACCTTCTGCTTAAGTGGTTGCTCAATTCATTAACGAGAACACACGAAGAAATCATTTCCGTGCTCATGAACCAGTACTGGTGTTGTCTTTTTCGAGAAACGAAAAACCCCCATTCTCCACAATTCCCGGGCGTGATCAACTCACTTCGCCCTCCGTGTCTTCAATAACCATTTCCACTAACCTCCCTAAAGTGTCCTGCTCCTGTACCGGCCCCCCTTTCCAATTGTAACGTAGCAGAGACCTTCGTGTGAAGTAAGTTATTAATGGTTCATCCGTACCCTTCCCTCCTGGTTTGAGGCCCCAACAGGGCTGGAAGACACCTTGCCGTTATCTTTTCCTTGTGCAATCTTACGTTGTCCCCGCCAACCCTTCCATAACTTGACCTCCCTCTTTTCTTCCGTGGTTCTTATCAAGGTCGTTTATGAAGGGGGGGCTTTGACCCCAAGGACTCGCCCCAAACTGTGGAATGCGGGCAGGTGATTTGAAAGAAGGTTTTTTGACGGCCTCCCCCCCCCTTCCCAGGGACTTCACCTGTTCCTGGGGACGAACAAGAATGTTTTTTTGCTGTATATTCCGTTTATTTCTGCCCGAAGTACCTGCGATACATTTTTTTGAGTGTTCATGTGATGTCCGGGATGACGGTGTGAGCCCGTTCAAGAAGGTAGCGTTTTTTTCGACGGTTTGACTCCTCTAGTCCCTCGAAGAAGCGGAAAACACATATTGCCCTGAATGTTTCCCCCCCTGTTAGGAGACGGAATCCTGTAGGTAGTGTCTCACCGTCAGAACCTTAGAGTCGCCCTTACACTCCAGAGGTGGCCCCTCTCCACTGAGCTCCTGCCACATCCGCCCCTTAACCCCAACACACCCTGTCCCTATCTTTCCCCCCACGTCCCCATTCATCTCTGAATACGTGATCGCTAACGTCCGTATCTTTCCCCATCTCCTCTCCTTCTCTTTTCCATACCCCTTCCATTAGTTTGCTCCCTTCCCCTTATGGACGCGGAAGCCGCACCGTAGCTAACCAAGCCTAATAAACTAAGCCCCACCCCCCCACACTCCCCCACGCACGGATGCGAAGACTCAGTTTTGAAAACGTTCTCCTCCCGCAGAACAATGAAGGAAATCCTTTTTCCGTGTCCCTTAGGCCCGGAATTGGTGTCTTGGAGTCAAGCTAGGAAGCCGTTTTCAAAACTTCGTCCCTCCCCACTTTTCCGGTTCAAGAGGTTGAGTGATGTTTTTGACATTTTCGCCCCGTTTTGCCCCTTTAGTAATGTCAGAGCAGGCTTCCCCAAGAGTTCAGCCCTCTTGAAAGAACACGCCACCGGGAACGGTAAAGACCAACACGCGATCTTCGCCCCGCGTGGAGACTTAGCCGTTACCTTCCGCGCCGCCTCTTGATAGTGGTTGCCGGCTCAGGGGGATTTTTTTCTTTGAGCGACGGATGTCAGCCTCGTTGACGCAAGGGTCTTTGATTCCCTAGGCGGCCAGTGACGGAGGGAAAACAGGGTAAGGTGGTCACTCACCTGCCCTTGACCTCTTCGTGGTCAATTCATTCACACTCCCTTCTTAATTTTTGGCTGAGGCAACAGGGTGGTCCCCTTATTTCGGGGTTGATCTTTCGATGGAAGCGTTTTTAAGTTTAAGAAATTGGTTTCTTTGTAGGCATGCTTACGTCTATTGGATGCGAAAGTCTATTGCGAAAACACCCCATCCCCACCCGATGTGTGAACGGTTTTTGGAGGTTCGGCGAACCTTCTATCCTGACTCCTTCTGGAGTACCCTGTGCCCCACACAATGCTTTCAGCCAGTGTGGCACGCCCGCAAGACATCCGGCAATTAGAGAATTTCAAACTTGGTGCTCCATATTTCCCCTCCCCCCCACTCCCTTTCCGGTTATTCGATTTTCGGACGCGCAACGCGGTGAATGGGATTTCAGAGTCAGATTGGGCTAAGTTTCGATTCCCCCCCTAAATGCGCGAGTGTGTAGCTGTTTGCAGTCCTCAACCCTCTTTCGTGACTGCAAAGAGCTTCCTCCAACCATTAAAGTGATTCGGCGTGCACCCCTGACTCAGGCCACCCCCCCCTTTTTTAACCTCCCGGCAAGCTGCCCCCCCACCAGGCGTCACCCACTGTATTTCCAGTTCACCTACCTACGCCTTTGAAAGTAGACTTTCCTACGGTTTTTCCCACGATTTATACCTACTTGACTTCGATCATTTTGGATCTTCCTTCTGTGTTGCGTCTCAGCACTTGACTTCCTTGGCTCTCAGACTCAATACTAGGTTGCCAGAAACCTCTGGTAGCAAGACAAACTTGGTCGATCACCCACAAACTAATCTGGAGTCGATCCCTTTTTTGGTACCCATGTTGTCTGGTGACGTCTTTGAAGCATAAGAAGCCTTCGTATTTGCAGTGAAAGCATGGCCAATACCCCTAAGGCTGGTAACACATTTCTCTCCTTCTCTCCCGAACATCCCGCTAGTAAGAGCCGAAATAAGCTATTAGAGTTCCACGAAGTTTAACGATACGTGGAATTGTCATTTAACTTGGGAGTGATCCCAATTTTCCGACCTTCGCCTCCCCTTCGGACTCAAGGTCGGCAAACCTGCGTGCTGTTCCTTTTTGTGAAACTTTGCGCCCTGAAGGAAGCGTCGGGTTTGTGGGGCTCCTCTGAAAATCGTTGAAGTGGGTTCCAATATGTGCCTTCTCCTCCATGAGTGCGCGACGTTTGGGACCAAGTGATTGTTTCCCGCGTCTTTTTCAGCCCAACCTTAAATTAAATCCCCCCCCCGAAACCAAAGCCGGAAAAAGTAATTTCGCGTTTCACTCCCCTCTTCGTTCTTTTTGGACACCTTCAGTTTGATCTCCCCAACCTGTCGGAATCCTCCCCCTTGATTTGTTTGAAAGCCCAGCCAGCTAGGAAAAGGCAAAAGTACTTAATCACATTCCTCGTCTTTTTTAATGTCGAGAGACATGTTCAGCTGAGTTTTTCCCGCTCCCCTTTCCTTTCGGGTTTCATTTGTTTTTACAAACCTAAGGAAACTTTGTCTCTTACTCCCCCCCCCTTTTTCCCTCCCACTGAGATATGAAAAACTCCAGTAACCTTCTCCTTGTACCGATGCGAAAGTGTCTAGATTATTGTATCTACCTTTCATCCCTCTACCCCCTACCCGAGATTGAAAGAAGTACCCCCCTCTGCAAATTTATAAATGGTCATTACGTTGGCCTTTTCTTCCGTTGGTGTTCAAGGTCGCCGACCTCAATATTGGCCAATCTTTTCCCTCAACATCAGCTTACCAGCAACCGCCGCTTTATCCCCCCAGCCCCCTCCCCAACGATGTGAATGCCCGTCATTTAAGTCTGTTTCGAACCCTCGTATTTCAGGACATCAACCCCACTGGAAATTGCCGTCCAAGAATCCATCATTTTTTTTTTCATCCTCCCCGGCAGAGAAGGGTCCCGAAAGTCAATGCGGCTCAATTTGGTAACAGTGACCCTGAAGGCACAAGGCACCAATGGCCTCGACAGGCGACCCCCTCACCATCCAGGCTCTTTTTCCTATTTCGTAACCGCCGCGGTTCAATAAAATCACGTTTCTCGAAAAAAAGTGCCTGGTCCCGTAAGTGCCCCCCCCTCTTTCCGTTGGCCGGACGTTCGAGGGTCGACACTGTTTTTGAAAAAACAGAATCTTTCTTTTTCTAGTTTCCACCGGTGTGTCTGGCTTCGGCTTTCCCCCAGCCTTTCTTAATGCGTGAATTCTTACCTTTCCCGGTCCGACGAGCTTATCCCCGTCGTGCTTCCTTTCCGTAATAATTAGTTGTGGGTGAGAGCGTATGCCGCCCATTCCTTTAACTCGTCTCTTCCCGAAGGTCTTAAGAAGCGGGCTCCCGACTCCAAGAAAAAACCTGAGGCACCCCCTATAAGCTCCTGCTTCTTTTTTTTCAACAGTTCTAAGCCTCTCCCCCCCCTTTTTCCAGAAAGGGTAAACAGCAACTGACTTCTTGTTCTTCAAAGAACTATGCTCCACCTTCACGCCCTAATCACTCCCGTGATGCCCCCCTAAAATTTCTAGATAACTTATTGATTTCCCCCCTGGTCGCTTTTGGTATCCCTTTTCTAGTTAATTGCGCTCTTTAATGCTTAACCTATGCGCAGGTCCCTTTTTTTTTCGTGGCCCGCGCCCAGGTACCTCACCTTTTGCTCCCCTCTCGCACTGGCAATGGCCAGTTGTTTAATCCTCTACTCATTTCGAACACGCCCCTCCAATTAAATTTCCTCAGTTATAGAGGGTCACCCAAGAATTTGGATGTTACCGAGTCGTTCTTTATTTTGTGTTTTTGCGTCTGATTAAGTAAGAAATCCTTCTGCTTTGACCCTCTTTTCCTTCTGATTGCCCACCACGTATTACTTTGTGTTATAATTGACGACGACATTGAACGGGCAGCTTTTTTGTTTTGAGCGATCCATGAAAATTTCGTCAACTTCCGAACCGCTCGGTTTCAAGTGGGCCGATACTTTGCTTCAGCCTCATCCTTGGGCCGGGGTAGCCCAAGTACCACTGCTTTTCCTGATTAAACCACACCCCCCTTTTCCCAATGTTTTGTGGCTGAGGCACCCCCCCCGACTTCTTCCTTTCCCTCAGTCGAACTACCGGTGCCCCCTTTTGTCCTTCTTACTAATTGCATTTTTGCCGGCTGCTTTGGCTTTTCACACTCTTTTTTCCAAGGCGTCCGAATGTTCTCCCATTCGCTGCGTCATTATCCCCCCCCGGGCTGATTTCACGCTATCCACGAGAAATTCACTGTAGAAGGAACTTTGGTGTTGATGGCTTTTTCCACACAGTCATCTTTCCCCCCTTTTTCCTGGGTCGTGGTTCGTCTGTCTCGGAGTCCTCCATAACAAGTGATACGTTCAGTAATGTACGGCGTGGGCGCTCAGGTCATATTCCTATTACATTTTTTGCACCCCATCGCCACGCCCGTTCTTCCTGACGCTTCGCGAACTCTACAACTTAAAGACCAGCCCCCCCTCCCCCCCACTGCAGGACTCTTTCCGCGCAACATTGAGGAATGCTTGATCCCCCACAATGCCATCCCTTTCGTCAACTTCTTATGTCTTGATTCCTGCCCGCTGGGCTTCTGCCTTCAATCTTGCGCGAATTATCCCATTGTACCCGCCTTCTTGCAATTCCCCCCCTTAGTGATGTTCGCTGCGCCTCACTCTTCACTAGACACATGTGCGGGCCGTACCAGTTTTCCCCCGTAAGGATCTTGAGTCCCGCTTTTTGAGTCTCTTGGGAGAGGGGGATTTGAATATTTTTTGGTACTCTCTCCTCGATTCCTTTTGCAATTCCCGCTTGCGCCCGACCGAAATAATCGCCGCGGAGTCCTTCCTGATAAGTGTGGGGAAGTATCGTGACCCCGTAAAATAAGTTTTTATGCGTTTGCGGTGACACTGATGACCTGCCAATCATTATGTTTCCCTTCGTGTGGTTCTTCCCTCCGGGGAAGCTGTGAGTGTCCTGAGGTATCGACCCCTCCCCTGACCCGTATTTGTCTGTATTCTTGGGAGAATATAACTTCCTTGAAATTCCCTTGGATTTTTCCAGTAAGACCACCCCCCGACCTCCGTGGAACCGTGGCACCCCCGACAACTTTCTTTTTTCCCCCACCAACCCATGGTCCAAACAGTTCCCCCCAACCACTTTTTCGTTTGCGACGTCCGCCTAGCACTTTTCCCCTGGCTGTGTAGTGTCTTATTTTCACTGCACCTTATCCACGCTCGTAAATGTTCGTAGCAGTTCGTTGCCCCCTTCTGTTTAGTGTTCACACGGTTTTGATACCGCGTCCCCACTTCCCTGCCTCTAGAAAGAAGTAACCCTCAAAGAAAATGGTCACCTTCGGCTTCGAAATATGTTGAAATGGTGTTTTGATCCCCCCCAAATATCCTTATACGACGCGAGAACTGACCCCCCAACTTTTCTTTTCCGCGCTTCCTCCTAACTCTTAACCTTGCATCAGCACCCGGAATCCCTTCCCAGCGGGACCGGCACAACTTATTTAAATCTATCCTTGACCTCTACTCCCTCCCGGTGAATGCCGCCCACCCCTGCCTCCCTTTCTCCCCTTTTCAGTCTTTGGGTGGCCCTTTTTAAACTTTCAACCCGTTTTCCTTCTCATTTTCCGCCGTCACTTACTCTTTTGCCCCAACACAAACTGCTCGCGAGCGCGCTCGCCTTCCATAGAAGACCTACCGAAAGCACGTTTTAGTGATGAAATAACTTCTTTCAGCGCCTTCTCCACCCTTGATTAAGAAAAGGTTCTCTTTGAAGTCGCGGTTTTTTATGCCCTTATTGTTGTGACTTTTCCTCTATTTTTCCTTAGTATAATTTTGTCCTAATGAGTAGACATTACTTCCTCCCACTCCCCATTTTCCCCTTCTTTTTGAACAAGATGTACGTGAGTGAGCGGACCCCCATACCTTTTTCTCCCCTTTCTAGACCTGACCCACAAAAAAGTAGCCCCCTGTCCATAATCAAGTCGTGTTCCCCGTTCCTGTGCGACGGCTGCTTGCGAAACGTATTCCAGTGCGGTTGAACGCCCGTTCGGAGTGTTTTTGTCCCTTTGTTCAAGTCTTGCACAACCACGCCCCTTAAACTTCATCCTGCCTGTCGGATAATTTCTACTTTTTACGCTTTTTTGAAGTAGAACGCGAACACCAATAACGAATCTATAAGTGCCACGCTCCCGTTTGGAAAGAATCGATTCTTGCGTACGAAACCATTCTTAAAGCCCGGGTTCATCAAGTAAATTACTAACAGTTTTAACCTTCCCCATTCCACTCCCCCGCGTTTGTACGTAGTTGTGAGGAAACCCTCCTTCCTAGACAAAACGTCGTGGTGACTTTTCTTACTCTTCCGCCTTGTCACTGGTGTGCGGCGTTTTTTTAATTTTCAAGAACCGCCGTCCATTCCTCTTCCCTCTCCTCCCTAGTCTCACGCCTCATCAATAAACTTGAACTTCCTTGTTAATCAATTGTGTTTTTTGTTTGACTTCCAAGTTTTTCAGGGGGGGAGAGCCACGTACTGGCTGCCGGCCAAAAACTCTGTCTTCCTGTGCGGTCCCCCGATTACCTCCGCACAAACCTTTCAAGGAGGCGGACAAATCTTGACCAAAGCGGGCCCCGCCCTCCCTCCCTTTTTCTTTCAAGCCAAAAGGACCACTCTTCGTTTTTATGGTGATGCCTGGGAGACACTTTATTTCTAGTGGCCTGTACGCCGTTAGTCTGGAGAAGGGGTTGTTTGCTTTTCGATTTCTCTTCCCCTCTTCGACTCGCCGTCGTCTATATGAGTAGTTTGTCTTCGTCTTTGTTTCCAAAACCACGGTCCTTTAAGCATTGGGGAAGGAACTCTTACGTTGCAGTGTTTTGTCAAGCCTCCTCCCCCCCAAAAAAAAACCCCCCCCAACCCAAGAAAAAATCCCCCTGATGGAGAAGAAAGTATAAGTTTACCTTGTTCTGCTTCCCGCGCAACAATGATTGAAACTCGTTGTTTTACTCCAGGTGTAGTAGTACCCCGGATAGGGGACTCCTTACAACCGGTTTGTGGCCCCGAGTCCCTTCGTTTGCGCAAAATTTGCGCCTTTCGTGGACCTTTTAATGGAGTCACCCTTTGAAAGCACTCGCGAAAATCGCGCCTTTTAGGGCTCCTCTCAACCCTTTCTGTCTCCTTCGACTTCATTCAAGAGAAAAATAGTGGCGCCTAGGTCCCCCTTGCCTCCTTTTCAGAAGTTTTTATTTTTTTCAAGAACCCACTTCGGTGTTTTTTTTTTTTTTTGCTTTACTATTCATCGATTCCTTGATTTCTCTAGCATGGGTTATTTCCAACTCTGGCTTCCCCAGTTGTGGTTGTTGTACTTGCGACCCCTCTCCCTCTCCCCGCCATGGGCATGTCAGTTTAATAATAACCGGCTTCCTGAGAAGGATTCCTGGGACGCCGGGCCCGGGCAGGCAGATCGGCGGGGTGATCCCCCCTTGTCCGTTTCCGAGGCGGCAAGAAAAGTTTTTTCGTCCTCGAATGTGTATCCTTTTTTTTTCTTTTCTTTTTTCCCTGACCAAACATGTCCACACATCTGCCCCCCCCCCGCCTTCTGATTTTTGGCGACTTCGTAGACCGCTTTCTAAGCGGCTTTTTTGACCTTCCTTGGGACACAAGTCAGGGTTCTGCCGACCTTCTTTTCCCCCCGAAAGCAGTACAGAAGAAGTTTCATTTCCACAGCGGTGAGAAGACCTTAAACGCCACATCTGAACTTTTAAGTCCTTTAAGCTAAACTGGTGCGAAAATTATTGTTGCCTGGCGAGCATTTGATACCTTTTTTTTTTTAGAGGGTGAGTCCCACGGTCACTTGCCGAGTTGTCTTGTGCACAAAGTTTCGGGTAAATGGATATTGGCTCAAAGAATATACAGCCCCCCCTCTCTCTGCGGGATTCTCAAGATCCTAATTTCCGTTACCGCGCTCGGCCCACCCCCTTACCTCCTTTTCCAAGCAGCTCGACCGAAACGATCCTTTGGCATGCCTCCGGGGCTTAAGTTTTTATACCGATTTAACCTTCATATTAAGAATCCCTCCTGCGTCTTTCTTCCTCCGATGTTCTTCCAGGTTCTGCGTCATCTGGCGGCCAAAATCACCAATAAGCAGTCCCCCCGAGGAAATCGACAATCTTCTTTTTTAACCCCCCTTCCTTTCGGATCCGCGTCTCCTACGGGTTTCTGGTCCTCGCACTTTTTTCCGAATACCTAGGCGCATCGGAGATCAGTGATGGCCCTCCCGACTAAAGAATCCCTGAGTGAATGAGAGCGCACTTTAAGCGCTTCCCCCACTTCCCCCTCCGCGTTTAGCTGAAAGCCCATCATACGAAGTCCAACGAGACGTGTGACTTTGTTTAGTCCACCTCATTCTCAAGGTGGTGCGCGCACCGTAGTTTCCCCTTTAAAAGTTTCTTGCCGGTCTCACAAAGTTCGCGAAGCGTCTTGTAAGCTTTTCTTCTTTCGTCCTTTCCCTAAAAGGGTTGCAAAACCTCGTGGACTGGACTCTATCCAGCATTCGCGGAAATGAAAGTACGAGGACTTTGTCTTTTTCGTGCTTACTGATCCGAAACCCGTCAAACTTAGTTTGCTTACTTTGCCCCCCCCCCTTAGTGCAGGGCAGAATTTCGCGTGGATCAATTTCGGGCCGCATTGCCCTTACCATAACCCTTTCCCCCTAAAAGGAGAGAACTCCCACAGCCTTCGTGCCGGTGTCCCCAAGTCCCTTAAGTACATCAAACTTTGACCTCCCCCTGGGTACTTTCCGTTCGATCGACCTGTTCGTTAGGTTATTTCCCCCCCTTCCTCGTCCCTTTTTTTCAAGGGTTGGGAAACCCACCTCAAGGAAAATCCCATTACTCTCCTCCCTCCCCAGGGACGAGGATTTTCATGTCCAAACTTTGCAGTGCACTCCAGGATTTTGAAAACACTCGATCACTTAACGATTATTTATTCTTTCCCGCCCTTACCGACCCCCACTGAGTCAGAGCCCTTTTTTTTGAAATTGCAAGGCATCTCCCTACCCCCCCTCCGAACGTGGAAGATCATAGGGAACGGTTTTCAAGTCTAGTTCAGAATCTTGACGTCCCACCAACCAGCGTACACGCCCCCCGATTCCCTTTGAAAGAACTAGGTATGTCTTTTCCCCCCCCCCCCAGTGTTTCGACCCCTCGTGATCGCATTTTGACCTGAAACCAACTTCCCCCCCCCAATTCCCCTTACCCTAACTCAGAAGGTTCTTCACCGACCCCTCTGAATTGCCTCAAGATCCAAATGATGTACGCGACATTCCGGGTTTTCAAACTCCCCTCAATCACTGCAAATCCATTCCCTCTCAACCCAAGTCGACCCGTTTCCAATCCCCTTTAGGGTTTCCGTTGAGCGTCTTAACGCAGAGGATGTTAGAACCCCCCATCGTTCGTTGAGAGTAACCCCGAATTTCAGTGGGACACCCCCCTCTTCAGGGACTTCCAGTTGTGTAGATTTTCACCGACCTTTTGAAAAAAATGACCTTTAGTTTTTCCCCCCTTTGGTAGCCGCGGTGGCCCGAAGAGATGCTCTGCTTTTTCCTATGACGG
>Ga0179591_1247914_pt1 | contig 11245 bp, 17 predicted proteins | sample CZOMad2_1_08_16f_FD_182891 | JGI IMG/M metagenome (GOLD analysis project Ga0179591, IMG submission 182891) | Vadose zone soil fungal communities from Angelo Coast Range Reserve, California, USA - CZOMad2_1_08_16fungal (PacBio error correction) | ecosystem: Environmental > Terrestrial > Soil >... | reverse complement strand
TTCGTGTGTTGCGATTCCTTCCTTTTTCCCTGATCTTTTTAAGTTGCACATTCTTCCGTTTTGAATGGTTGTCCTGCCCATGATTCCGCCGTTCTCTGCCGTCCGCTTCATTTTCCCCTCACCCTTTCTGTAGTCCTCCGCGTCTTTTCAACGCCAAAAACCAGTGATTTGTGATGTCGACCACCCCCCACAAAGTCGAACTTATGGTGAGACTCTCTTTTTTTTCCAACATCTTTCAACTAACCCTGTTTCCTTGCCGTCATTCTTTCTTCACAGTGAATTTGTGGTTCCTATGGCCCTACCAATTACCTCGTCTGGTCCGCCCACTCCCCCTTCTTTTTTTTTTTCTTTTTCATATCATTTTCTCCCTTTTTTTTTGTATTCGAAACATTTTACTCCCCCAGCCCCCCACCCCCCCTGCCTATCCCAAGGTGAACTCCCTAGATCATTCCTCCTTCTCTTCGTACCGTTTGACGCACTCGTTTGCCCTCTTCTTACGTTCTGGCTGCGCTCTCTTTTCTGCACGGATTTGTGCCCCTTCTGCTAAAAACCGACCTTCCCCTTGTTGGGATACCGTGTTTTACCTTTCCCCCTTACCTGTAGTGTTCGTACAAGACACCCCCCTCCCCTCGTCCGCCTGCTATAGTTTGAAGACCATGCCAGCCCGTCCCCCTTCCCTTCGCTCTAATTCCCCCCTTTTAATTCTGTTGACGCATCCCCCCCTTTTTTTCTTTGTCGTAAATTTGCCCCGGTCTTTCCCTCCCTCGGTGTACTTCTCCCTCGGATTTCTGGTAGAAGAAAAACCCAATTTCCACTCCCTGGTGATATTTTCAAGAGGGCTTTCTGCTTGTCGTCAGATTTTGCTTTAACAAGGCGAAGTACCTGCCTGTTCAGATTGCGCCTGACGCTTAGTTTTGTGGTGGGGGGGTTTTGGGTTGGGTTTTTTTTTTTTTTTTTTTTTTTTTTTTTTTTTTTCTTTTTTTTTTTTTTTTTTTTTTTTTTTTTTTTGTTTTTTTTTTTGGGTTTTTTGTGATTACTGTTATCTCCCGTTCTCTGTCGAAGGTTCTAGCCGGCTTCCTTTGGGACATTTGAGTGTTTTACTACCTCTTCCGCTCGACTTAGTTATCCCCAAGCCTCATTTGGTCTCCTGCTTCCTGATTTTTACTTTTTCTAGCCTGCTTTCTCCTCTCATGGGGGTTTTTTTATTGGAAGCTTTTTCCCCCATTTTGGACGATGCGTCGCGTTTCCCCTTTCTCCCACGTCATAAACCCCCATACCTCTTTCTTCAATTTATCCCACTCCCCCACCCGCCGTTTCCTCGTTCTTCGCTGCTGCTCCCTTTTGGATTTTGACAAGTCCTCAACCCCTTTGCCCCTTTCGCTCATAACCGGTGACCCCCATGTCTTTCTATTTGCCTAAGAAGCCCCTCCTTTCTAACCCTATCCTTGACGCGTCTTCTTTATCCCCAATCGACTGTATTGTGGTGCCCTGCTGCGGCCGCCGCATCTTGGACAATCTCTGATACCGATGGGAGGCATCACCCCTTTGTTGCTGTTTCGAGACGTTACCTCGGTTTTTCCCAGCGTTGGTATTTCCGGCAAGAACGCCTATACGATATCTTTCGTCTTGTTATGCATCTGAGGGCGCTGTTCTCCCCTCTCCCTCATTTTTTCACGCTCCCGCGAATCCTCTTTTTTCCAATCATTCACACATTTTTTCCTGGATTCATGAAAATCTCTCCTCCCTATCTAGGCCCTGCAAGCACGCATGCCTCCCCGCTCTGATGTAACAATTCAACTTTCCACTGTCCCCAATTGTAACCAAGAGATGCCTCTTTTTTTTCTCCTGTTTCCCGTAGTCTCCACCCGTTCTGGCCATGCCCCTCCTATCTCCGCACCCCGAACCGGTATTTTTTGTACGAATGCCATATTTTTCCCCCCCCTAGCTTTCCTCGTCGCTCACCCCCCCCCTTTTTTGGTGATTTTTAAGTCACTCCGATGCTCTCCTTGAATACAACCATCGGATGTTCTTTTTTTCTCCTCCTCCGTCCCCCCCCCCCTTACATGAGCCATTGTTTTTTTGGTCCGTACCTTTTGTTTCCGGTGTTCTGCGCTTTCCCAGCTTTTTTTCCTTTCTCCACCCCGAATCACCCCCTCTTCTCCCTTCCCGCACTGTGGGCTGCCAAGTCTCTTTCTATCCCAGTCGTCTGTTGTCCTTGGCATAGTGGCAAGTGTAGAACAGGCGGGGCTCCTCCTTTTGTTGTTGTTTTCTATCCTTTCGGTTTTTTTTTTGTTCACCTTGCCTACACCTCTACTCAATCCTTAAGCTTAGGACAGCCCGACTAGGGAGACCCTTTCCCCCCCATGTTATTTCTGGTGAATTCTCTTGACCCCCCCTCAAATGAACGATTTTTGGACGCGCAGATCCTGCCCACTTCTTCCTTAACATGGTAATTGAGTGCTCCTACTCCAATGCGGTGGAGATGAGGATTTCGCCCGTCCCTTAGTTGATCTATTTTCTTTCTTTAGACTTCTCTCTCGAGTGTGTCTCCCCCCATCACTCTTGAGCGGACGAGGTTTGGGGGTTGTTTGCACGAATAGAATTGGGCAGTTTTTTATTCGTACCTCCCTTCCTCTGATGAGCTCTCTTTTTAGGATGACCGGTCTTTCCCCAAATTGGGCCAGAGATAGGCTTATCCGACTGTGAAACACACATAAAAGCTTCTCCGCTTTCCTTTTGTTTGACCTGTTTGCCTTTTAAGTTTTTTCAATTTTCTTTTTGTCTCTTTTCTGTCTTTTGTCCCCCCCTGTTCCTGTTCTTCATCAGTTTGAAAGTCCTTGTGCATGCTTTAACATAATTCCTACCTCGTTTGTCAGATTGAGTGAACTGTAATTCTCCGCTCCTGCTCTTGTTGAGCTCGAGGGTGCCAACCCCCCGGTAGAGGAAGCAGGAACAACTTATAATCGAGCTAAGGTCGAGGTAATAATGTCCCCTACACCGAATATTTCTCTAGCCTCCTTCTCTTCTCTCTACTTTTAGTTTTTTTTTCCTCCTCTTTTTATCGGAATGTCCCCCTATTTCCGTTGTTGATCCTTCACACACCCTTAGAGTAGTTGTTATCCTTTCATGAACGCTGTCTCCAGGTGCCCCCCCCCCTTTTCCTTCGCGCTATAAGACGGTTTCCCCTTAGTGATTTCTCGCCCATCACAATCTTCGTGGGTTCCTTTTACCCCCACAATTGTTTTTACCCGATAATGGCAGCCGCTCGAGACCCCTCTGTGTTGTTCTTTCCGGGTGGATAATGGGTTTTTGCCTCCATGGTGGCTATAAGATACTTGGATTTTTACGTTTGCCCTGGCCACATCTCACCTCCCCTTAACGTGCCCCGACATTCCGGAACACATGATTCTAGTATTCGACTTCGTAAGCTACCTCCAACGCCCGCCTCGTTTATCACCCTTGCAGCCTTTGCGAAAGACCTGCCTTATTATCTTCCTCCCCATTTCTTCAACCTCCGTTCAGCGTTCCTCTCGTCTCCTCTTCGCGCCCAACAAAGGTGATACACCTTTCTCCTCACCTACTGAGTAAGCTTGGTGGGACCCCTCTTTTATCCCCCCCCGTTGTTTCCTTTCGCTTGTTACTCTTGGTTTTCTCAGCAATCGAATTTTTTCCTGCTAGAAGGTCTGTGGGCGTTTTGCAATGTTCATTCTTATCCGCGTTCTCTCCTGAGTGTTGTCAAACCGAGTTTCCCCCCAAAACTATCTCTTACCCGATTTTTGGATCTGCGATTTGCCGGGATCCTGCCACTGCGAGCCTTCTAGTGTCCCTCTATTCTTTCAACCTTGTAGAGGACAAAAGTATTCTCCTCCTGGCCCAGTTGCATGAAGTTTGCCTTGGGTTGCTTCACCACATTATGAATTTTCTTCAAACGACCCTAGAGTACATTCCAAAGTACGCCTGTTTTTTGTCTAGTCAGATGTTCATGACACCAAACGCCGTTTCCCTCCTTTCGTCGCAACTCCGAATCTGATTACCTATCGCACCCGCGTCCTTCCCGTCGGTTTATAAGACATTTTCACGATATTTTTGTATATCTTTCTTGGGACTCCTCTTTTGGTTTTTTTGGCTGGACCAGAAATTTCCTCTTCTTCTGCTCATACCAACTTTCTCTTTCCCCAGGTCTTTTTACCTGATTGACGATTTTCCACTGATACAGTAGCCCACTTCTGGCAAGGCTTGGCCTTTCACAAGTTGAACCCCTATCGGCTGGGGCTTCTCTTCTTACATTTGTCGTATCATCTTTGGACGCCGAGTATTGTCCCCCCCCCCCATTTACGTTCTAATGTCTGTAATTTTCTGGGATGAAAAGAATGGTTTCTGCCCCCAATTTTTCCCCCGGTCCACCCGTTACCGTCCCCCTTCCTTTCAAGTCGAGGTTTTATCGAACTCAAGCCCTTTTGGCCTCCTCTTCTTTTCAACTTGTCTTTTGTTGCACACCGCCGTCCCCCCCACGCCTACTTCTCGCCCCCGCCCCCCCGTGGTGTCCCTCACTGCAAGGCCTCCCTCCCTAACACCACCAATTCGTGCCTCCGCAACCTTGTTCCCACCCCTGTCCCTGCGACCGCTTTTCTCCCCAGTGTTTCCACAACCTATCGGATTTGACCCGATTCTCCTCTCTCCAGCATTTCTTTCCCGCTTTTCCTCCCCTTTCAACCTTCGTCAGTTCTTTAACACGTCCCCTCTTTTTACCACCTTTTAATGGTTGTTTTCACCTTGGCTTTTGCATGCCCATCCCCCCCCCCCCCGCATCCGCACCCCCTTTGACTGCTTTCCTCGTTAGGCTGAGAGTCCGCGTTCTTTAACAAACCTACATTTCCCCAATTCGTCACATTGGCCCCACTTTATCACTCCTTTTTGTGTGTCTCGAGCCACGTGTTGTAGGCGCGATACTCGTTTTGTTCCGTGTACTGTTGATTTCAACGGTCCCCTTACTCTGCATTCAGTCCAATCCATCTCCAAACATATCCGCCCTCCCCCCAAAATGGGGATGCGTCATCTTTCCTATACGTTTGTGTTGTTGGAGATGTTTTCCCCTTTTTTCTGTGGGAGGTTCTCTGATGAATTTTTTCTACTTGGATTTTCATTCTTCCGTTTTGGTTGCGATCACCCCCACCTTCGATTTCAGCTTATCATTGATCCCGTTTATTTGGTCTCGAGATCCCCCCCATTCCAGGGTTGGACTCGTGTACAGGGATCAGCACGGCTTCTACTTTCTTTCCGTGTTTACGCAGTTCACGTTCTCTGTAACTCGATACCTCTTTCTAATTATGGCGGGTGACCCTTTTGCATTTTCTTCCAACCGTTTCCCCCCCCTTGTGACCCACAGTAGTTGTCCCTTTTGCCACTTTCTTCACATCCCCTTGCGATTCGTGGCCAGTTTTGTAAGTTTTAGGATCTTTTTTCTGTTCCACTTTGACCGTTTTTGTTGTTATCACATGAAGGAGACCTGCCCCTTCTGTCCCGGTTTCCACCCTGATTTTTTTCGTAGTCACCTCCTTTGGTTTTCTGAGGTTGTTGTGTGGTTATCCTGAAGTTGTGTTCTTTGACGGTTTTTACGTTTTCGTGCCCATCTTTTTTTTGGGCCTCCCGGATTTGGCGAGAAGCCACGGTGGAAGTTCTCCCACCCTCTGTCCTTCCGCCATCTTGAGAGGCTCCCACCCCTCCTCATTGTTCTACTGGCGGTACCTTGCACCCCCCCACCTTGGAGGGATCCCCGCCAACCTAACGCCTTAGCCCCCGTAAATGGAACACGATCCTGTTCCGTCTCAGTAACTTACCACTGCTTGTTCTACATACCCAAGCTTTCGTCGGGTTCCCCCAACTTCTTTTTGCCGTTACCCTTCCTGCCGGTTACTATTCTTTCTCTTTTGGGAATCTGGCCCCCCATCTTTTTTTTTTTATAGTTTGCCTGTCCCAGGAACGGTTGGGTCCCCTAGCCCTTCCCGTTCAGGAGACGCTGAGCAAAATGCCCACCCTCACCCAAGGTTCAATCTCCCCCCCCCGTCAGAAGAACCGCAGATACCAAAGAAAAAAATCCGATGTCATTTACCCCGGGATGCCCTTTTCTATGATGCGTCTTCGATCCCGGACGTCTTTGCGGCTTGGTTTGCCCCCCTCCTTTTTTTTCGAACAGTGATTTTGTGTCGTTCGTCCCTTTTATGCACCCACCTCGCTTGGTCATTTTTGATTGATCTTTTTTTTTGTTTATCCCCCAAGTTAGTTGACAAGTTGCCCCACACTCCCCGTATGGACTTGCATTTTCGGGTCATGTTTACCCAAAGTTTTGCTCCCCTTCCCAGCGCGTTTTTGAACCCTGCCTTTCTTCCTGCTCAAGAATTACCCCGTAAGTTCGCTCATCCTGATCCCACAAGTCCCCCGAGAAATTTTCCCACCCGTTTGGCCCCCTCCTCTTGTTTCTCAGGCTAGAAGGTCGTTGTCTCCCATCCACCATTTCAACTCCCCGTCTGGCCTCTTTCCAACTGTGATGCGTGTACTTCTACCCACCGCTATAACAAGTCTTCAGACTCGAATCGATTAATACTTTTCCCGCCTGAGCAGTTGGTCGAGCGTCTTTTCACGCTTGGGCGTTCAGCTAGAGTGAACTTTCTCCTCAGTTCTTAGCGTCTGCAATTTTTCGCCTATGAATCAACGCTCCCTTTTCTAACTGCCCCGCGGTTGAAATGCTTTCAGCTTCTTCTTCGGTCTCCGCTTCTTTTTAAAGCAGAAGCGGGTTGGGTCTTTTAGTGAGGTAGCCCTTCCTTATTGTTTTGCGGCTCGGTCTCCTGTTAATGGCACCCCCACGGCACCACCCTTCACAATAACTTTTTTAGTTACTGAACCCGTCTTTCCCCGTTTTTTCCCCTTTCCCCACCGTCACCGTTTTCCTTTTCTCTTGCAGTTTCCAAATCGGGTGGGAAAATTTCCCCCCCGCCAATTTAGGTGTTTGCTCAACCATTTTTACCAAATTGCTACGTTAAGGCCTCTAGTCCCATACGCATCCTCGAGAATTTTCAATACCTGACCTTTTCGTGATCTGCAAGGCGGATGCCGAATCTCCATACCGACTTTTATGACCCCTACCCCCCCCACGAATTTTTCTGCCGATCCTTCCATTTGGTGATCCCCCCCGCGTCCGGAGCCTGAAAAGAAGACACGCATGTATAAGGATATTAGTATGTTGCATCTTCCGCGGTTTGTGTTGCGCCATATTTTTTTGTCTCTCAAAGACAAACCGAACTTCCCCCTTTTAAACTCTCAACCACCTTGAGGACGGGATTACTCCATCCCTGTTCAGTTCTCTCAACCCCCGTGACACCTTTCTGCCCCACCGCTTGGACCTCACCCCTGAGCCGCCTTACCCATCACCCTGCCAAAACTTTTTTGCACAAAATGACACTTTTACGCCTGTGACTTTTCTGTTTGATTACCTTTTCCATTTTCTTGTCCATGTTTTCCTCTGCCGCAATCCCGCCGTCGTACCTCAGCATCCTTTAAAACTTCTTTTTTTCCCCTCGTTTAGATCATAGGGCCTGCCAGATCCTTAGATCCCAGGCACTCCCTGCATCCCGGCTTTTCGGCCACTTTCTACATCCTCCACCAAGAGCCGGGGTTGGTCTAGGCCTCCCCAACTTTCACGCCGCGTTTCCTCGATCTTTCTCCACCCCAGCACGTTTTTCAATTTTCTTGCTACCCGAAGCATAAATTCGGAGAGAATCCCCCTTCTCATGGTCCTTTAAAATGTCTCTTCCTTCCTTGTTGTGTAATCCCCTCTTTTTAACACCCCGTGTCGAAAGCTGGGATCCTTTCAATAAGGTTGTTGTTTTGACTGTAGCTCCCCCCTTTTTTCGTGTTCCGTGTTACCAACTCATGCCCACGAACAGACTATTTTTCCGCCGAATCGAATCTTTTTTTTTCCCAGCAAGCCCCATTTCTTAGTTGCCTTAACATGTTCCATGTCCATGCTTGGGGCATTATATCCGTACCAACACGTGCTTTGTGAGACTCCCGCTCAGATCTGTAGAACAATTTACCCTGTGGTTTATGCCCGTTTGAATTTCCCTCGACAACCCCCGTTTTATTTCCCATTACCGTTTATCTTCGGATTTTGCCCTTCGAATTCCTGATAATGGGTCCTGTATTCCCTCCTCATGCGATCGGAGTTCCACAAAGGTTTGACGCTTTCCTCTGTTTTTGCAAATCCAAGCAGCGTTTTTGAACACCTTTTTTGACACCAGAGGCAGTTTTTACGTCAAATCCGATATTATTTGGAGGAATGCATCTTTTTTGAGCCTTTTTTTTACAGAGTCAAAGTTCTCTTTCATCGTACTAAGGTCCCAACTTTATCAACACCCCCGTCGTTTTTCGCTTCAAGTCTTTTGCAAACAGGGTGCTTTTGACTTTTTTCCTTCAGCTGCTTGGATGGTGTGGGCCTTTTGGTGACAGTTTGGGTAGCACGTAAGTATCCGCAGGTTGGGCTGAAGAGTTTTTAAAACCCGTACCCCCCTTTTGTTTCTCTTGGTAACTTTTTTTCAGTAGAGGTCTTGTAGTTTTTTTGTCGATGAGATCCCCTCCCGTGGAAGACTGAAAGTTTCTACCCCGCTACGGACGGCAGTAGGCATAACCCTCCCCAAGACGAGATTGTCGCCCTTTTGGGGCCCTACCCTTTCACCTTGAACCAGACCGTGTGATTTCCCAAACTTTCGGCTCTTTTAGAATTAGTACTTCTGTTTTTAGGTAAAGATTTTTGTATAGTGAATATGTCAATTACAAGTTTTCGGCCTTCCGCCTTTCTGTGTGCCCACACCATCATCTTTCTTTTGTTACTCAACCCTATTTAGTTTTGTGTGCACGTTTGGGCCTTTTTGGGACCATGTTTTCCTGCATCTTCGGCTCCTGGCAACTATTTGCCGTCGGCGTACTTCCCACCGCTTTTTTCCTATGTTCTTTATTCTGGACCTCGTATTGGATCCTCGGTTCCCTTTTTGAAACTGTTTTTTCTGGGTATTCCTTTTTGCCTTCGGGTCCCTTCGCTTTCTGTTTCATCTTTTTTCCTTGACCCTCGTTCTCCTCCTTTTCCCGGTTCCGTTCTCCTCCCCCCACAGTGCCCCCCCTCTCAGGCTCGTAAGTCGGAGCTCCGCCTTATTTTACATCCCTCCCCCATTTGCGTCTTATAACCTCGGCTATGTCTTTCTGGGTTCACGTCCTCCCTTTGCACAACGCTCCCCTCGCCTCCAGCTTGCGTCGTTCACACTTTCAAATTTTTTTTTTCCAGTCCCCCTTACTTCTCCCCCAGATGCGTAATTTGGCTCTTGGATTCTGAGTGGTTTTCTGCCTTTTTCCCCCCTCTTTGACATTTATCCCTCATCGACATCTGCCTTACTCTCCTCTGTGTTTTTTCAATTTGCTTTTTTCTTCTGAAAGATCAGGTTCCCTTTACTTGCGAAAATCCGTTCCTCCCTTCTCGCCCAAATGTACCTGCCTTGCATTAGTTTTTTTCTCGAGTTTCATTCACCTTTACTTCCCTTGGAGGAGCACATAGAGAGCCTCATGGCATCCCTTGTTGCTGGGTCTCCAAATTGTCTCATACATCCAACTCTAATGCCGGTGTTCCTGATCTGTCCCAGAGTTTCTCTTTCCGTCCCCACCATTACTGGTCCTGTTTTATAAACAACCGAACCTCCCTTCCCATTACTTTTTTTCTCCGTCCCGGTGCTCCCTGACAACCTTCGTTCCAACCCCTCTTCTCCTGGCGACCCCCTCCCAGAAACTCCCTGATCCTACCCGCATTCTTTTCCCTCTTTCCCCTCCCCAGGCCATTTTCCTAATGCTGATCTTATTACTCTTTTTTGGATATTTTGGTCGTGTTGTTATACAGACCCTTTTTCTCCCCGATGCTTCGCTTCCTACCCCCAATCCTTCATGCAGTTTTGCACGTGCCTTACCTGGCCTATTCATTCTCCCCCCCCCCTAAATTCCTTCCCGAGTGTCCCGTCTGCCGGGTCCACCTGTGCCCAGGCATCCTTCTGGGCGCAAGATCAGCGTTCCAGTATCTGATGCCCTTTTCGCCGCACCATGTATCTTATCCCCCCCTAATTTTTTTCCCTTTGTACCTTGGGCAAGTCTCCTCCCAGTCTTTTTTGGGCTTGTTCCCCCAGGTTTACACTTGAGCGTACGGCCGGCACGGTCTTACCTTCTCTTTTTTCTAAACTTCCACTCTCTGGCTTCCCCTCTGACCTATGTCGCCGTGCACATCCTTTTAGTTCCACTTCCTTTTGCCGTTACCTCTCCACTGTTTAATCCCCCCCTTCCACGCTCCTGGTCCCCCCACCTTAAGGGTGAACTCACCCCTCCTCAACACAAAAAGTTCCCCTCCCCCCTCGTATCTTTTATCCCCCACCGCACATTCGTTGTTGCCACCTGGTCCCCATTAATTCCTGTTCGCCTCAGTCGTGGATGTCAACACACCACCCCCGTTATTTCGCCGCGTTTCCCTGCTTGTCTCGTCGTTATTCAATATCACCTCTGTTCCCCGCTGTTACCCCACGGCTTTTGCTTCGGCAGGTATCCTGCGATAATCCAATCTTTTTCAACGTTGTAAACTTTTTTTTTAACTGCCCCAGTTCAACCCAACATCCGCTCCCCTTCTGAACGGAGGTATGCGGCCTGTTTCTGTCGTTTTTCGTAACTTCCACCAATCCCTCTCCCCTTCGTCCTATTGAAATCCTCTCCCCTTACTTGGTGCCTCTTCCATGTAGATCAATTTTTCTTGATAAAGAGGTTGATCCGCGGCTACTTTTGAGGAATCCTGTGTTCCCACGCTACTTGACAGTACAGTATCCCCTATATCCGCCCCCCAAACTTGCGTCCATTTCCTCCACCTCCTTTTTGTTGTTTCTCGCTCTGTTTTTTTCTTTTGGGTTGGGCATCGGACTGCCTTTGGGCCCTTTCTGTTTATCTTGGTACCGGGTGTCGACCTCACCCTTCTCGCCGCTCAACCTTTATCCAAGGCTTTTGCTTGGCCTTTTTTTAGCCCCCTTCCTTATATGCTCGTGTTCGGTTCTCCTTTCGTACCCATGAGATTTTTTTTTTCTCTTTCCGATAATGTCCGGAAGGTACATCAGGAGACCCTCTTTCCGCCTTTTTTGTGTTGAGGATCGGGGTGATGAATTATGCACTCCCGTGTTCC
>Ga0179591_1224354_pt1 | contig 11246 bp, 14 predicted proteins | sample CZOMad2_1_08_16f_FD_182891 | JGI IMG/M metagenome (GOLD analysis project Ga0179591, IMG submission 182891) | Vadose zone soil fungal communities from Angelo Coast Range Reserve, California, USA - CZOMad2_1_08_16fungal (PacBio error correction) | ecosystem: Environmental > Terrestrial > Soil >... | reverse complement strand
TTTTTGTCCGCATTGAGGTTTTTGAAGCCCCCCTATGTTTGTGCCGTCGTTCTAGTCCGATGGTTCGGTCCCGTCTTGAAGCTTCCGGTGCCATCGTGTCCCCCTGAAGCCCGAAACCTTTTTCTATGGGTCCGAAGCTAGTCTTTTTGTGCATCTTACGACTTTCCACTCCTTCTAGCGCGAGAGCATCTTTTCTGTCCCTCTTAGGACTGCAGTATTTGTTGTCTCCGCCGGTTTTCCAAACTTTCTCGGTGAGCTGTAATTCTCAATTTTTTTTTTTCAGGCTCTTTCTGCACGAGTGCAGATGCAGGACAGAGAGGTTATCTTCCGTTGCAGCCGTCACGGTCGTATGCTTTTTTTCTTCCGCGTTCCTATCCCTTCTGTACCTTGCCTGTGCTTGTGAACGTTGGTCTCTTTGGGGCTTTCGATGGTAGACGGTTTCCCCTCCTTTCATTCTTATTCGGGGGAATTTCGCCCGTATTCTTGATTCTGTGGACGACTTTTCCCTAGTTTTGCGTCCATTCATGGTGACGTTATGCTGCTGATGATTCGAACAAAGTCTTTTCGGCGCTCCTCCGCCCTTTTCGTTCCTTCTTTCTTCACCTGGCGGGACGAGCGATCCCGAATCGGAAGATTTCGCTTCTCGCTTTCTGGTTGAAGTGAGGGTCCTTCTGTCCGGCTTGCTGTACTTTTTTCCAGCGATTTCCCTTGAAGTTTGATTTTTCCCCCGCCTTTTCCACAGTCAGGAACTCCTCTTTTTTTCCCTCGTACTTTTTAGAGCTTCTTTTCTTTTTTTCCCCTTTGCCTGGGAAACAGTTTTTTCAATTCGATGGGGAGCCCGCCTTTTTCATTTATGTGCCCCCCCGTTAGGGTGTTTCCCCATTTCCTTTGACTTTGATCGACGCAGTGGGCGCAGTAGTTGCTTTCTTTTTTCCTTTCTCTACTTGATGCCGTTTCTTGTCGGCGCCTTGATTTCACTCAGAGGATGTTCGTTTTTGAGCTTGATGTGCCGTTTACTTCGGTATTTTTTTCCGGGCCGTCCCTGATCTCCTTGCCCGATGCCTATGGGGCGGATGTTCCGCAGGAGAAGGGGGACCTTTTTGATCCACGGGGTTCTTGTGTGGTTTTTTTGAATGCTGTCTTGAATCTTTATTCTGCCTTTATTTTCGTTATCTCTTTCCGCGGCGGAATTGGACTTTGTGCTTTATCAATCTTCAAGGGAGTACTTCTCCCAACCTGACCCTTGTGTCGCGGTTTTGGTAGTTGCTTGGTTTTCGTTTGATATTTTCTCTTCTCCCTCGTGTTTTCCTCCTCCGTTTTTTGCTGCCTTTTTCCTGGCGATTTGCCGACGACAGCAGGTGTGTGGGAGCGGAGGTGCTTTGCAGACTCATTTGCGTCCTTTTTTTCTCCTTTGAGATTTCTAGCGATATGGCGCGCGTGGTCTTCAACATTCTGCTCTGCTTTTTTCGAGACCTCGTTTTCCGGTGAATTTTGTTTGGTTGAGTCCGGGTCTTTTAAAAGGGAGTGGAAGTCCGGCGGCCTTCGTATCTTAACATCATCGTACCGGTCTTGTGCGCATGGTAAACCTTGTTTCCTTTTTCTTTTCTCAATCAGTTTGCACCTTTTGAATGAGTGTATTCGATTGGTGGTTTACGCCTCTCTTTCCGAGCGCCTATTTGTTCGCCAACGGGACCTGGCCTTTTTCTCTGATTTTCTCTTTTTTGAGGGCCTAGCTGGGCCTTTCCGGCCGATGAGTAGAGAAGGTGCATCTTATTACCCCTTCTTTCCTGAACTGATTCTCTCGGGGAGTAGACCCCTTCATGGGTCTTACTAGGTTGTTTGGAGTGACGTCTATGCACGCGGCGGCTGATTTGGCGCCGTTTTGAGTCCTCTAGTTTGGCGATTTGTGTTGCGCTTCAGTCCTATTTTGACTGCGGCGGACCCCAGAGCTTGTAGCCTCACTTGGGGGGTTTTTCCCCTTAGTGGCTGACTTCCTTGCCAGATGCTCCCTACAGACATCCCTCTCTTGGCCTTCCATTTAGTGGCAGCCGGGCGCGCCATGCCGTCGGTGACCCTTTAAACCTAGCGACGCTTTTGCCTACGCAATCTATCTTTTCATACTCCTTTTTTGTTTGACTCGGTCATCTCTTCCTCTTCCGGTCTCGTTCACGGCATGGACGTTTCCCCTCAATCTAGCTGATGATTCTTCCGTTTTTCTCTCTCTGTCTCCACCCTGTGCCCCCGCTGCCTTTTCTGATGAATCCGCCACTCGACTGTTCATCCACATTCAGTGCATTCGCTCTGGCGTTCTCGGATCGGACTACTCTTTCACCCCGCACAGGCGCACCTCCACCCCAGTCCCACGGTTCTGCTCAATCGTCTCCGATCCACTGTGTGCATCCCGTCCTCTTAGTCACCCTCGTTTCCCTTCCCTCCCCACTCGACATCCCTTTATGACCTGCTCGATTCAGGCCGTCTTCCCTCTCTAGCAGCCCACGCCGTTTCTGCTCCTCTTGACTTCTCCCCGTTTGCCCGGTTTGTGCCCCTTTGAAATCAGGGTTCACGCGCGCGCCTCTTTTCTTACCGAAGAACCCCCCCCTCGAAATCTCCCACGTGTCTTTGTTAGACAGTTCTTTGAACCTTGCTTCATTTTTCCCTACTTCTCTAAGTTGAGCACTTCAACGTCCTACTATTAGTTTTGGTCTTTCTAGGCCATGATTTCCCCCCCTTCCTATCTTCCCTCTCCCCCCCCACCCTCCCCCCCTTGATTTCCCGTTTTTTTACGGGTTAGCCCACTCTCTACCTTTTTAGTTTTCCCCACCTCATATCGTTCGCTCAATCGAAGGGTACCCCCTCACCCCCCATTCTCAAATTTTTCATCGTCCTAGCCTCTCTTCCCCCCTTTTTGTTCAACTCTCTTGTCGTTCGGCGTCATTTGACCCTGTTTACTCTCGCGACAAGGCGCCCCCGTTACTGAAACCGACTCACTCAGTCCCAACTCACCCGACAACCTACTCCCCTCCATCTGCCCCCCCTTCACATCCAATTCTTCGGAAGTCTTCGGTTGACGTTTTACCGGTGATCCTTAGTATAACCAAGCCGGCCGCCGCCGACTATCTTCTCCTTCCCTAAAGGCCCCCCCCCCGTCCCCCTTCTTCCCGGACACCGGATCCCCCGCCCCCGTTTTGATCCCTGACACCCCCCTCTGGGCATTCTTACCGGCTTCTCTCACTCCGTCCCCCCCCCCTTCCGGTTATGCCCTTCCTATGTTCGATGATCTCGCCGGTTTCCAGGTCAATGCATAAACCGGTCCCCCCCTTGAAATCCCCCGACGGTCCCTCCAACTTACTTTACCCTGTCAACGAGTACCCTTTCTCCCATCCATACTCGATTCGCCTGGGACCTAAACGGAGCCCCCCGATCTATCCAACTTCAGAACTCGGGGAGCCTTTTACGGTGGCTTAAAATAACTGTACTCGTCTCCCATCCTCAAAGGCCCCGTATCTTTGTTCCATCTGTTCAGACTCCCCAACAAAAGTTGGCTCCCTCACGCTTTCCATATCTGCTCGTTGTGGAACGTGTAAGCAAGCTTTTACCTCCCCCCCCCTCCTTGCGACTCGCTTTTAACCCAACTGAGCTCGCTTGCGCCCCCATGACAGAAATTAAGCTGATTTATACCCGATGAATGCTTTCTTTCATTTGCAGCAATGGGATGAATGCGAATTCCCCGTACTAGTTGCCGAGGTACTTCGCCACCCTCCGGGCTCCATTCCCTCGACCGCCATCTCTTCCCGGGTCATGTAAGGTGAAACACAGCGCCCCTCCACCTCCCTTTTAGTTCCATTGAAGCAGCCCCTGACGAACCGGTACGCCTCGTTTTCTTCCCCCCCGACCTGAATCGACTTTTCTACAAGATCTGCAGTTCCCACCCCCCTTTCTACCCGCCCGGTTCCGCCGATCGGCCGCCCCTCTTCCCATGGCACCTTCGGCTGCCCCCCATGATTACAAGCCCTCTTTTTAGCTTCCCTCCTCTCCATTGGAAACCGACACTCGAGGGCTGCTTTCCCCCATGTCTTCTTACAAGTCGAGATTTTCAACTCAACTCTCACCCCTCCTGCTTCCTGCCCTCCCTACCAGCGATTCCTTTCTCATACCCGCTTCTAGAGTCCTAATACCCCTAAGCTTCTTTCTTCGTGATTTTCTTTGATTAATTCCCACAATGATCTCCCCCGGCCCCCACGAGCACCTGTGGCGGCGGCAGTTGTCTTCGCACAGGCAAACGCTGCCCCACGCTGCCTCCCCCGATCCCTTTGCCGACCTTCAACAAATTTTGTACCTCAGTTCCCACCCCAATACATGTCCCCCTTTTTTTTTCACAATCCGCGATCACAGATCGATTGGTACCCTCTGGCCTTTCACTGCTCTCTATTCCACTCACCCTCCCGCGACCCTTTTACGTCAAGAATTTGTCCTATTGCCCTCCCACTCCTCTCTTGCCAAGTAGCCTTCCCTGTCCACCGGTTCTTCTTCCCAATCTCACCAATACCTATGCACTACCACCATCTTTCCCGAGTCTCCTCCCCAGAATTCTGAGAATGCCCTTCTCTTTCCTCATGATCGTCTCCCTCATAGTAGAATGAAGTTCCGTTACGAGGAGCGTTATGCAAATCTTTTTCCCACCCCCAGTAGTTGTTTTTCGTTTTTTTTCGCTCGGGAAAGCGCTTAGTCGTTATTATCACAGAATTCCCGTGGTTCGTTATTCCGCTACTTTTTTGCTCCCCCTCTTGTACGTGGGCTGTTCCGGTCAACACATCCCTGACTTCCCTCCATCCTTCTTGCCACCTCTCTTCTGATCTCGCATCCTGAAGTCTCATCCCCCCTTCCGAAGTGCTCCTCTGAACAGTAGGTCACTCTCTTTGCTCGTTCATTTCTTCTCTTTTATGCCCGACAGTCATGCACCGTCACTCTTCTATTCACTCTTACAGAATTCGTTCAATTCTTCTCTACCCCCTTTGAACTCTTTCGTGCCGGTAGATGCCACTCTCGAAGAGGCGCTTGTCCCCTTACGACTTCCCTGCTGCGACCCCTACCTCCTATCCCTCTATAGTCCCGATATTCTCTTTCCGCCACGACGGAATTGCGCCTTCAAGCGCCCCGTCAACGAATTTGCTCTCACAAGCCATTACCTCTTCTGCCGTTTCTTAATCCTGAGAGCTTCTGAGATCGTTTTTCATTGTGATTGCTCTCTCCTTAATTCCAGCCTGAATTGCTTCTCTTCCTATCCCTACAGGTCCTGAGTCTTCGTTTTCTACTAGCGACTGTTTTACCCCCGTCTTCTGTCCAGACATTCTTCCCCGAATCCCCGTTTTTTTCCTCAGTCCCCCCACTGCTTCGTTCCGTGTCCCTTCACATTGCAGAGAAGAGAACTAGAGTTTCTCTTGTTTTTCTCATTGTCTGAGTTTACCTCCCTATTCCCTCTGTACTTATTTTCACTTCTTGATTGAAGGACTCGAAGCCAGTCCTTCCCCACGCGAATATTCCCCCCTTTCTCTCGTGGCGGGTTTCATTGCTCCTCGCCGGCTTTCTCTGATTCTTCACACGGCCTTCTCTTCTCTCAGTTCAACCTCTTTTCTTCAATACCAGATTTCGTCGATGATCTATCATTTCTGACGGACCAGAAGTCCTTCGTCTCAGTTGATTCTCTTTTGAAGACTCTAGACGGCGTATGCCCATTGAAGAAAAGACTGCTCAATAAGATTTCTCCAATTCCGCGAGTTAGCGGAGTCGATTTCCCTCGACCTGCTGTTGTTCAAGCTCAACTCTACTCGTCCTCTTCCTTGCCTGCTTTTCCTTGCTGGCGTCTTCGGGTTAGACAACCTATCTTTGCCGCCCGCACTCAGTTCTTGTTTCTCATTTTTTTTTCTCTCCCCTCCCCTTTTTCTCTCCCTCTGCCTTCAATCGCTATTGCCTATGAAGAGGTTATCAGAAAAGCTGAGGTTCAGAATGTGTCTATGAGTTAGCCTCATGAGCTTTGGCGAGATTATTTCACTTCTCCCTTAGGCTTCCTGCGCCGCATCATTTTTTCCCTTTAAAGTTTAAAGCACCGCGAGCCCCACGTCCGGCTCGTTGATTCTACTTTCCTGGAACTTCCTCACTTTCCCTCTCAACATCATCCGAATCCCCATCTTCTTATTCGTAGAAACCCCCCCTTTCCGGGTTGAGGCAAATTTATATGGATGCCCGTCGCCCACACTTCTCTCTTGCCCCTTTCTTTTTTTTAAGGACTCCGCCGATTATTTTCCTTTTTCTTTGTCGATTACTCCCCAGGACCCTCCTGATCCGCCGTGATCAATGACTCCTCGCCGCCTTCTCTTCCCCATTGCCCTCTTTTTCTCTTGTCTTCTTATCCTTGGGTGACTTCCCTTCGGACGAGTCTTGCGTGCCTCTCAGTTTCTAACAGTCCTTTCACGCCCATCGTTTTTCCCTTCGGTTTATATTCCTTATCTCTAGAAGAGAGACAGACTCGAGCCGAATGTATGCATTTCTTGTCATACTGAATCAGAAAAGATTGTTGGACAGTGTGTGTGTGAAAACGCTGATTTTGGAATGATTCTCCCCCTCCTGCCACACTTCCAGATTTTCCGCCTCTCGTTGTGGACTTCGTAGGCGACACCCTTTTTCGGGCGTGGCGTCTCTTCTCTTTCACCCGTGCCATGGGGCCAGGAAGACTCTTACCAACTCCTTCTGCCCGCTGTGATAACTGAATTAGAAAATGGTATCTTGCAATCGAGGAGTCCATCTCAAGGGCGTCACCAGGTGCTCCGTTGCATCGGGGTCCCCATTCTCCTGGAAATTCACCTGCCTGAGTGCTTCATTATTTTCAGACTTACAATCCTTTTTCTTCCGGGTCCAGGTGGCACGCGGTATAGAAAATGACTCTCCTCCTCCGCAGATTAGTCTCAACGCTGTACGACGCCTTGCGGGAAGTTCTCGCTAATCCCTCTTGTTTGTCCTATCTCATCTCTTGTTGCCTAGGTTTTTGCTGGGGGGAGCCTTTTCTTCGAAGTCGTGACTCGCGCGCGCTCACGGACGTTGGTGGCGCTTTTCCTTTCTGTTTCTGTACCATCTTTTCGATTTACAAAGTGACTGTCCATCGACCCCTTTCATTTGTCCCACCTTTTTGGCTCCTCTTCTCTATTCCCTCCGCCACAGAGCGCTGCGGCATCGTCGGCGTTCTTTGATTGATTTTCTCCTCTAACATAGTCCAGTCCCTGCGCCTGGTGAGTTCGAAGGCAACTCTGAGTGCTAACCGCCGACGCCCGTCTTGTCTGCAGCAAGGATTTTTCTTTTGTAGATGCTTCGAACGCCCGAAGAAGATTCATTGCTGTCCCTCCCCCTCCCGATAAGCTCTCACTCTGGCGACGGCGCGCCTAGTCACTTCTCGTCTCCAGCGCTATTTGTTTTCCTCTCTTAGAGCGGTGGATTGCAAGGCCTTGCCAAGTCTCGCTAAGCGGATCGTCTTTTTTACCTCCCTCTACTCCGAAGAGAAGCCGATTTTGCGCGATTGCCAGCGACTCACTGTCCTATCAGGCTTTAGCCGACCCAGAGATCTTTTTATTATAGGGGTTTTTCGTGACTTCCTTCCGTGAGCTGAAGAGAAGGGCCTTCTTTTTCTAACGCTGATCTGATGCTCTCCCCTTGCGTTCTCGCCCTCTCGGTCCGGAGCTTCAGTGCCCCTTGAAAGAGTGGTATTTGAGAAGCCTTCCATCAGTTTTCTAGCTTTTCCTCTTTTTCTTTGCGCGGTCACCGATGTCTGCGAAGTCTCAAAAAGCCCTTAAGTCTTTCCTCGGTTAAGGTTGTGTCCTACGCCTTCAGCGAAGGTCCCATTCGGTTTCCGTCATGTTGACGAATTTCCTCTTTTTAACTTTGCTTTTCTTTACAGAGTCACGTTCGTTCTTCAGTCCTCGGCTGGCTAGTGCGAACTCCGCGCCTTTCCTCTTCCTGTCTTTGTCTTCATTTGCCTTCTCGGCCTGGCCTCTCCTCCTATTCTATCTGGGTCTCTCACTTTTTTTTTTGAGAAGATTTCGGTGTCTGTTGTGCGATGACCAGACGTTCTGGGCCCCTTAGATTCCACTCCCGTTGTTAAGCAGCCCAGGGCGAATTCGAGGCGCGACCTCCGTTCTTACTTATCGCGTTTTTGCATTGGAAGGCGCTTCGGCTTGATTTCAGCCTTCTTCTCCTCTCCCGTGATTTAGCCCCTCTGTTCCCTGCAGGCGGGAGGCGCGCCTTATGATAGATGTTTTTTTGCCGTTCCTCCCGCGCTTTCTTCCATCGCTTTACGCGCGCACTCTTTTTCGCATCACTGGCATGGCCCGAATCCCTCTTTCCCCCATTGGGGGCGAACGTTCGGCCGGGTGGCCACAGGGCGTCCAGCTTTCTATAATTTCCGATGACTTTTGTGGTTCTCGAACGGCGTGCCGGGAGCTTTGTCTTAACGCTACGCTAGCCTCTTTTCTTACCCTAGACGCGGTGGGCAGTATGTTTGATTTGCCGGGCTGAGTATCCGTACGTGGTGGTCGGTGCAGGTCTTGAGGGTTTCGCTTTTTGAAGAGGCCCCAGAGGTCGGTTACGTTTTCTAGTGTCTTATCTGGCGCGTTGACCCCTTTTCCTGTTTCTTTCGCGGAATGTTTGCCGCGTGTAGCCCTTTTGTTCCTCGAAGGGAAGACTTGTGGTTCGGCTCGGGCAGCATGGTTTTCTTTACCCTTTGTTTTCCTCCCGTCCGTGTGATCCCCTTAATGAAAGACCGCGCAAACAGGTGCTCCTCTTTTCCCCTTTCGCGATGGCAATAATCCGCAGTGGAGCTCCCCTCTTCCGTTTGCGCGAGAGCATCTGTGTTAGTAGAGATTTCCTCTTAGGAGGGGTGCAGTTTCCAGCCACTCTAGGGGGTGAGAGACGGCCCTCCCATGCTCTTTATTTCACGACCAATGGGTTCGTGCCATCTCTCTATACCATCGATATGAGGGAAGATGATTATCAATTCGCTTCTGTTGTGTGTTGCAGGCATGAATTTCTCGTTGTCGGCTGAGCGACTTTTTACCCAAGAAAGCGGTCATTTGTTTTTCCTTAAAGATGGATTTGCTTGGGGTTGGTCCCCCCTCTTTCCATTCAAGACTTGAAGGGGGGAGAGGCTTCTGACGCGATCCTTGAGGCTTGCTGTCTCCAGGTGGTAATCGTTTTCGCGTTTCCCTCTTCGCTGAGTTTTTTCTCTTTCCGTATTGCGGAGGTAGGCCTAGAATCCCTCGTACGTTTTCCTTAGTGTTAGCCCCCTTTTCTCTCTTCTAGACTCACGTTTCCTATTTTTCAGCTCTCATTAAGGGATTTTGCCGGATCGAGCTCCTCCCTCCGTGGTATTCGATGGTCGCACTTGGAGTGGTTGACCATTCTTTTGTTACACGTCCCGGCATGATCTCTCTAGTTCTCCCTTCTATTTTGGTTTCGGATTATGGCGTCAGAGGGCACGGTTTTTCCGTCATGATGGATCGGTTACTCATATGGGATCCCCGTCTTTTTCTACCTCTGTATTCCTGTTAAGGTGCTTTGACCGTTTGCTTTGATTCTTTCCGAGCCATTGATGGCATTCTTTTTTTGTAGTCGCTTTTGTGGAATCCCTGAGGTGAGTCTTTGGCTGGTTTATGACTTGAAGCTGCTGATCATACGCTCCTTTCCTAAATTTTGGCGATGGTTCCTCTTTGGAGGAAGGTAGAACAGTTTTAATGATTCTTTTTGGCCTTTTCGGTAATCCTTTGTCAGGGGCATTGATGAAGCTCCCTTCCTCGGAGAGGGCATTGGTCTTTCTCCGATCCATTTCTCTTCTCTTTCATTTCCTTCCTGGGGCTGGTTTTTTTCGGGTAGTGGTTTCTTTAGGGTGGCATTTCTATATTCTTCCTTTCCTTAGTAGATGTGTGGCTTCAATGTGACTCCACTAGGTTTGACTACTGGGAGCTGTCTATCCTTGCGTTCTTTTGTTCGAGTCACCCCTCTCGTGTCTAATAGGCGGTCGCAGTTTTTGCTCCGAGGACGGTCTATTGCTCCCGTATCGGACTTTTTTTATTCCCTTTCCCTTTTTTTATGTCCGGGACTCCATTTAAGTTTGTTTGTCGGCGGTTTACCCGTCTCCTCCGATCTTCTGTTAGGTGTTGTTTTCTAAAATGGTTTCTGTTTCTTTACCCTTTCTTAGGTTAAATAAATTACCCCATTAGTGTTTCAATGCTGGGTTTAGTATATCCTAGTAGATTCTTTTCGGGTTAAGTTTACCCCCCTCTCTCACCTCGTCTGCTTAGGCCTCATCCCTAGCTTGCGTTTAGATAAGGTTTCGTGACTGCTTCATACTCTCCTCATTTTGACATAGAATTCCTGCTTTCGCCTCGTCTCTTTCTTCGCTTTGGAGGTGATGTACTAACGCGGTGTTTTTTGGGCTCATCGCCTGCACGCGGCGTTTTCAGGCCCAGATTTAGCAGCAGCTGGCTTGGTGTTGAGCAGGTGTTTAGTTTTCTCTTCCTATCCTTCGTTGCTTCCTCTCTTCCCTCAATTTCTGGAATTGGACCTTGTAGGAGGTTGAGGCTTCTTTCCCCAGCTGCGAAGGGGACGAATGAAGTCTCCTTTTCGCGAATCTCTGTCCTGAGAAGGTTTTTCGTCGACTTGTCTGTTGAAAATCGAGCAGTCCTCGGAGTTCGTGAAGCAGTCATCTCTTCTTTATTCCTCCGTGGGGTTGATATCGATCACTTTTCGAAAGCTGGCTTCACAGATTTTGAGCTTTTTCCGATGATTAGATGCATTGAGCTGTGACCCCACGCTGCGGGAGTTCCGATGACCCTCCCCCCCCGTCGCCCTGCTCCACTCGGTCACACTGCCTCCTTCCGGATACAATTATTTTTTGCAGTCGGTATCGGAAGATTAGCTTCCACGACCTGCCCCCACCTCCGCTCTCAAGGCGTGGCTTCCCCTTCCTCCTTCCTACGGTTTTCAGCTAATCTCCTAAACACATCTTCGGTCCTATTTCCTTCCACCATGACCCAGTCCCTCCGGAAGGCGATTCACTGCTCTCTTCCGGCCCGGCCCCGGCTCTCTCAAGTCTAGCCCCACTCTAGTCCCCCCCGCCCCCCTCTTCTTTCCCCGCCCCACCCTTGATCCTCCTCGTTTCCGAACATCCTACTTGCTCCTCTTCCGCGACAAACACCCTCCCCCCC
>Ga0179591_1267733_pt1 | contig 11248 bp, 8 predicted proteins | sample CZOMad2_1_08_16f_FD_182891 | JGI IMG/M metagenome (GOLD analysis project Ga0179591, IMG submission 182891) | Vadose zone soil fungal communities from Angelo Coast Range Reserve, California, USA - CZOMad2_1_08_16fungal (PacBio error correction) | ecosystem: Environmental > Terrestrial > Soil >... | reverse complement strand
CAGGAATGTTTTGCAATCAATATCCCGCGTGTCCTTAATAATACCCTTTCTTTTTTTGCACTTTTTGTCCGCCCAGATGAGAGGTTTACCCCAACCCTTCACGACCCCAGCCTCATATGCAGACCGGAAAACGGTCGGCATGCCACCCCCCCCTGTTCAGTCGTGCTATCCGCTTTTGCTTACAGTTCACCACATAATTAACGTCAGCAGCTGCAAAGCTTTCGGGTCCCTTGACTCCCCCTCATCATGGCAGAGACGAGTGAGCTGCCAAGTGGTACGGTCTCTTGCGACTGCAGCTTCAGCCGACCATCAATCACTCCAAACGGGAAACATACTACGAGGAGGAATCCAAACATAAACCTCACCCCTGACCGCGGAGCCTCACGGCCCCCTCTTCCTCCATAAATTTCGATTCGACGGTATACCAGCCTTGTCTACTTCCCCCTCCTTAGGATAGTGAATCATCAGCTAGTCCTCGTCCGTTTCTTGGAGACCTGTTCACAAGTCTGCGCTGGACATCGAGGAAAATAGCGGTTTGCAGTTAACACCAGCTGTAAAACCGCTGGGCACCCGAGAGGATTTCCTGTTCCCAATCAGGATGTATCATTAACTTGGTGTTTTCCCTGTCGGAGGGGACGTTGCCAGTTCTCCCAGTTGCCGCGAAGAGCGCCAGGGGTGATCCGTCACCGTTCCCCCTTGGATCCCCTCCCCCTATACTTTTTTCTGGGCTGGTAGCCATTGCTCGTGTGGGTGTCTATTTAATGAGAAACCCCTCGGTGATACTTTTTCTTTTTTTCTCTTTATCCCTTAGAAGATATGAAAATATCTGTAGAACGTTATATCGACTTTCCCCTACGAGGGGCTCTTACAGAGTAAAAAGGCCGAAATTCCTCGCCAGCCCGCCGCGGCCGCCTTTGATCCCTGACACAGTTCCCCCTCACGAACACCCACGCGTAAGTTTAATACGTGGTTTGTGATTGACTGTCTAGCTTCCTCCGCAAACCTGCCGATATGGTGCTTACGATGCCGGATCTCCTTCCGATTAGCAGATTCCCGTTGCCATTCTGCGTCAGACCCGAATTAGGACAGATAGATAGAGGCCAAAGGTGGTTCGGCCGTCGATGCTGTCCTGATGCAAGGTTTTTATCCTTATTACCAACCCCCCCCCCATCTTGTAGCCCTTCTAGCGCCGATACCGTTAGCCCTGACCCCCTCCTCTCGTTCTTTTTAGTCCCATATCCAACAGTTTCTAAGTAGAAATTCCCCCTGTACCCAACAGCATCCTGGCGCCTCTCCCGACCGTGTATTTCCACGAGTCATTTTTCGTATTCTCCAATAACAACCCCCCCCCCCCCAGAGCTTTGACCCCCCCCTCATTCGCCCCCTCCGTTATTCCCCCCGGTTCGGCGACCCCTTCGAGCAGGACCCCTCCGGTCCCTTTTTCTCCGACCCTTCCCTCTACTTGCTGCACTTCATTTTTAGTGATCTCGATATATATCGTTTTTGGGACTACAATTATGTTCTGGAGGTCGGCACGCCAACCCCTTTTTTTATTAACGGTATACGCGAGCCCTCTTCGCAAAGCTTCTTTTCTCCGAGTCCCGACCAGGTTGCTCCTTTCCCCTCATCCCCCACTCTCGATGATCGCTTTTCATTGCTCCACAACCTAAAGGTCATTATTATTAAGGCGCAAACCCTCGACGCGGTTTTAAGCGTGAGCGGAGACTGGTGCGGAATGGTCTTGAAGCCACAAGACTCCTATTCGTCCACCTTCAGAATTTGGCTCCTCGTGACGGTGGGCTTCCGGGGCGTGGTCGCCATATTCCAGGAGCTTTCAAAACGGCCGTCTCTGCTTAGGACGCAGTCCGCCCTCCCGTTGATCGCCCGGCGCTGGCCTTGTTTGTGCTTCACTGCGTCTCGCGATTGGTGACCCATTCCACTTTCGTAGTCCTCTCTTTCTGCAAGAACTCACCACTGGTGTTATGTCGGCCTTGTCTCAAAGGCCGCCGGAAGATGTTTCTCTCTAGGACGGCACACGGCAATGTCCCTTTCTGTGTTTGCAGACCTCTGCCTTCATCTTAAAGAGGAGCATGGACTTCCCTATTGGACAGAGTCTCCACTTTCTAGGTGTTGGTTTTTTTTTTGGTGTTTTAGCAGATGTGCACCGGATGCCGATAGAAGGTTAACAACCTACCAATGACCGTTTTTCCCTAACTTTTTACTCTTTTCCCTTACTTAAGTCGTCCTCTCTCTCCTTGTCTTCCCCGGACAATGGCTAGAGGTAGGCAGACGTGGTGGTTTTTTTTGTTAGCTGGGGCAGTTGGTCTTTAGGACTAAGAGTGACTGGTAATACCCTCTGGGTTGAGAGAGTACAATCTCAGTTTCCCCAAATTAAGCGACCCCCAAACTTCTCTCCGACGCTTTCTTTCTAATTTCGCCAACGTTGCTCCCCGATAAGTCGAGATTCGCAGGAACCGCCGTTCGTTCATGTCACATCCTCTCTACATGCGAATTTTTTACAGTGTCGGTGGTGTTTCCATCGCTCATTTTGCTCACCAGTTGCCGTCGTGTCTAGTAGGCGTTACAACAACCACTCTTGCATACCCCCCCGCTCGCCTTTATCTGCCCTTGTTTTTGATTCGTGCCATTATTCCTTCTGCAGCGAAATACATTGCCCTCGTACGGTACAGCCATATACTGCCTGAATCGTACGCGCATGATCTACGTCCGGACCCACCAAATTTGATGATTTTTGTGATCGGCAACGAAGAGAATTTTTCTTCTTGTCGAATAGCCAACTCCCCCCTTGCAGTTGCATCCCCCCCCCCCCCTACCTCGCCATTCATTTCCCGCAAGCGATTCCTCACGGATTTCGCTTGCTGCCGTTTTCTATTATTGCCCCAAGTATCTCTCCTCCGCAAGACAAACTCCTTTCAGCCACTCCCCCTCCTTGCGGTCGTCTGTAAGACCAATAGGATGGAGTCAAAAAAGTTCTTCCCCCGGTTTAATAGTCCCCCCCTTTTTTCTGGTCACTTTCCGCTTAAGAACTTTCATAGGTTGGATCCATCCCCACCGTTCTGATTCCAGACTCTCAAGGAAGAAAAGTTTCCATCTTTTCCTTATTCCCCATTCCTCTGCTTACCCTTCTCATGAAATTGATTCTTTTAAAGCCTCGAAACAGTCTGGGTGTAAATAGTCATGTACTAGGGCGACCCCCCCCCACTACGTGTCGAGCTCATCATCTCCCCTGATGCTCTGTCGTTCTTTCCAAGGGTTCCCCGAGGGTTCTAGACCTCCATCAGAGAGTTTGTTGTCCCCTCCCCAGCGCTTTTTTTTCGTCCATCCGTTCTATGTCTCTGGCTTTTGGTCCTAAAAAAAAATGTGCTCCAGGTGGGGAATAAAATTTCATCCCTCCCTTCAAGGGAGCTTCGAAATGTTGCGCTCTATTCCTTTTTGACGACCGGAATAACTGAATAGATGTTGGTAAAGTGGTCACTTCTTAGGGAAACCCCGATTTGGCTCCCCCCTTTCTCAATTTCATCTGGACCCGACACTAAGTTTCACGCCGACACCTCGAAAGAAGGATGAGTGGTGGGTAAGAGGACGGTTCTTAATAAGTGCTTATGGCTTTTACGATCCCTCGCTCGGCCCCCCCTTTTCCACTCGTGCCCCCCGGTACGGAAAAAATTGCCTTGATAATCGTCCTTTTTCCTCCTGACGTACTGTCACCCCACGGTTCACGTCCACCCCTTCGCGCCAGTTTGATGTTAGGAGAACTGTTACGTCAAAGGATTAATAGAGTCTGGCAGATTTCTCTCTTCAGAGTTTTGTGGCCTTTGACTTCCTCCCACGCCGAGCGTCCACGCGACCTATATACCTGCGATAAAGCATGAGGTGCAGCGGATTCTACGTACTAAAACAGATTTTGCTCTGGTGGTGAGTTAAGGCGTCCCCCCCAAAAAAAAAGCCAATGTCTCCCATCCTCCCTTCGTTATTGCACTCCTTCCTTTGGGATTCTAGTTCTCCTCTCCTGGGTAATGGTACGCGGCAGTTTCTTTTTTTTCGATAATCAGGCTCTCCCAGCTGTTCGGCGTTACCCCTTGACTATACTCCGAATCTTTCGGTGCCGAACTTGTTCCTCTTCCCCCGAGACGTGTTGTCCTTTCTATGACCCGTATAGTTAAGCCGGTAAGCGCCACGTGCCGGCGGACTTATAGGGCCTTTTGATAGCCTTCTCACCCGTTTTCTTCCCTACGGCCTCTTAACTAGTTTTCAAGTTGTAGGTCTCAGGGGGTAGGTGCGGAGAGATTTCTGGTGGGTGGTCTTTCGTTTTTCGGTCTTTCCGCTCCTTCTTTAGCCACCGCCCGATAGAGGTCCCCACCGTGAATAACCACCGGCCGTGGGCCTCCCCCCACTTCTACCGTAAACTTAGTCGTCGTTCTTCTCCTTTGATGCCACCAGGTCAAGGCTGAATCTTGCTTCTTACCCAGATACGGGACGTTTTTTTCTCTTTCCCTCGAGGGAATAAAAGTCGATGTTCTACTTTCCGCTTCTGGTGGCCAGATCCCATCCTGCCTCTCGTTGTGATAGTCGCACCCGGTCCTCTTATTCCAGATTTGCATATATACTATACCCTTGTTGTTGAGCTCTATGCATGGCCCCACTTTTTTCCCCCCTCATAGACCTCCTCGTCTCACATCCTAGATGTCCCTTATTACGACCCCCGAAGAGAGTCCTAGAAAAGGATCTTATGACGCGATAGCGGTATTTTCCCTATAGGTATTCCTTTCGCGTAAAAATTTCTTTTCTTCTTCCAATTCTTCCGCACGCCCCTTCATTTTTACTTCTCGTTGCTTCTACAGGATGAGAGCATTGATTTCTCCCCCTGTTGGTAGAAGCGATTGCGGAAAAGGAAGGATCCCCCCCGACATTCAGTCCCCCACCCCTAGCACCTAATAATCGGAGAACCCCGACACACAGCAACTGACTGGCCCCCCTCTTCCCCCCTTATCGAATAGCTATAGACCGATCCCTTAGTGTCTTCTCCCCGAAGTGGCCGCTTCTTCCCTTCCAGCAAGATTTAGCCCCCGTTAATCTCCCCCCTTTGGAAAGTAGCCGGTGCGCCATTCAACCCGTTAGTCGGTTCCAGATCTTTTTTTTTTGTGCAGCACCTTTTGCCGTTCAGCCCTCCCACTCGGTTGTAGAACGTGCCGTCAGTCTCGTGCCGCCACGACCCGCGCAATATGATCTAGCGGAACGGACACCCGTTGAATACACGTTCCTCCGACCCGATAGCTTCTTTTAGCATTGTCGGTTTTTTGTGTTATAGCAATGCACACCACCACAAGAGGGTGTTCCATAATGATGTTCAGTTCGAAGGCGCCAAACTTTTCCTTTCTTGATTTTCTCTTTCTGTCGATATGTACAGATAGGGTTGGAGCGATGCCCAGTGAAAATAGCGGTGCTCATTGAGATAAGTGTGACTTCATTTCTTCCTCCCCTTCAATTCAACCCTGGCGCGGTGTAATTTTTAATAAGTTGGTTAAGGAGTAGCTCTGGAAGAAGGATATTCACCCGATTGGTAGTCCAGCTTTCCGGACGATTATTTCCCTGACTTCTTCTCGAGAGTAAAGAGCCTTTCAAGAACCAATAGGGGAGATCGATCCGTCCCCCCCGATTTTCCGGTCTTGTCCCTTTTCCCCTATGGCATTTTCCCCCCCCATTCTTTTGACGTCTATCTAGTAGCCCGAAAAGAGAAAGTTGAAACTCCCCGCTTCTGAGGCAGATTAGTAAAAAAAATTAGCTTCGTCCCCCCTGTCCAAAAAGAATAATCCTATACGCATGCAATTGTTTGCGAGCTAGAAGGTCGATCTTGCCTCAAGACTACGGAGGATTTCCCCCTCACTCCGCCGGGTTTTCGGTCCCCCCCCCATCTGTCTATCGGCGTCGGTAGACCTGGGACTGGAAGAATTGTTGGATGAAGCAGGTCCCTCCGAATCAGAATCTCCCCCTGATCTTCTCCCCCTCGTTCTCTTTTCACCTTTCGTCTTTCTATCCTACCGATAGCCCCCCCGGCATTTTTATGTGGAACTCTTCACAAAGCTTATCGTCCCCACGCCCGCCCCGTTTCTTCGGTGGTCTACAATCTTTATCTCCCTTTTCTTCTTGATCCTTAATTCCCCTTATAAGTTACTTCGCAGTATATGAACCGCCCCGATTTTTGCCCTCTAGTCCCCGTCAGCTAGATGTGCGGGTTGCCTCATAAAAGAAGGGCCACGTTTATTGTTCCCCCTGCCTTTTTGTCTTGCATTTTTTCTGCTGCAAGCCGCTTAATAGAAGATAGTACGACGAGGACGACAAACTCATTAGTTGATTCGCTCCTTGGTTACTGCTTTCTATGTTGTTCGTGACACTGGTGGAGTCTGCTATGATAAAATAAGATCATGAGAGAAGTGAAAGAACAGTCCCCTCCAGGGCCTGACTTGTTTTTTTCTCTATACCCATTTTCGGAATAGACGGTGCCCTCCTTTGTCACGGAAAACTCTAACTGCCCCCCTTAGGTTCTGCCTGCTATGAATTCCCATAGCCCCACCTCGTATCATTGGTTACCGAGCTGTTTTTCACTTTGAGACGGAAATTCGGGTGGTTGAGAGCTACAGCTTCCAATTCTCTCCCTCGAAGGTGCCCAAATCACTGAAAGTTTCCCTATTATAAGAAGGGACACTGGATCCCTTAGTACGACCTTAGCGGATGGACCCTATTTTCTTAATCCATTATGCGCCGTCTTCCTCTTAATCCTTTGTGTGTCGCTTAAAGAGATAGGATATCTTTCATTCTGTTTTTGGTCTTTGTATGATTTTGGCATCGACCACTGCCGAGCCCAACACGTCAGACTAGATACGCCTTAAGATTTGTCCTTTTCCGATCCCCCCCCCGCGATTCTCAAGTTAAGGCGAGTGAAAAGTTCTAGAATGGAGAAGGTCGTTCTGAACGTCCGCTTCCCCCCTTTCTTTTCCTTGCGTCGGCGACAACCCCCCCCTTGCAAGTAGGACCTTTTTTGTGCCAATACAGACAACCGATTTCCTCTTGTGGCCTATGCCAACTCCTCTTCTTCCGTATAACCATACCCATTTCAGCGCGTTGCGGACATTCCCGATGCTCTACACCTAGTCAGTCGTATTCTTTCCATTCCCCACACATTGTTTTCGTTCTTGTTGCACGTGACCTTCCATTCTCGTTTTTCTTAGATCTCAACGCCTCATTCCCTTTTTCCCAATGGCCAGCCCACCTGTCCCTTCATTCCCCCGAGTCGCTTCGCCCCCCGGTGCTGAATCTTCTTCTACCTCTGTCTCGCAGGTTAGATCTTCGCGAAGATGATCGGTCCTGAACCTCCAAGCACAGTCGCGGTCTCGTCGGTTCTCCTCGGCCTTCTTTCTTCCTTCCCCCACCCGCCATAGTCCCTCTGGTGCTCAAAAGTAACCGTTGCATGCTTTAGATACTTTGTATTTCTTTTTGGATCAAAGCTTGATCCCAGTTCTCGTCAAAGCCGTGACCCGAAAGAAAATTTGCTTTCTGTCGACTCCAGCTGAGCCCCAGAACTTCGTGACGAACTTTTCCTGTCCTGCTTTTTCGATGCTTCCCTTCTCACCCGATCGTGAATGAAGACAAATTCCTTACCGACTCGTTATTTTTCCCTTGTGAGTTCCGTTTTTCGTCATTCACCGAGAAGGGTAGGGACTTAGCCCCGGTGTTCCCCCTCAGCAAAAAAGACATATTGGACACGACCGTTTGATCCTCCTCGCTGTCTGACTTTTTTCTGTCGATCTACTCACAACCGGAGAATTGGTAGATGCCTAAAATAACGATCCGGAATGGTCGGCGTTTTTGACCTTTGTGCCGACCGTTGAGAAATTTTTAACAAACTTAACCTTCCAGAGCTTTTATTTACTTTCCCCTGTAGTTAGATAGAGCCTGCTTGCGGAAAATATGTATGAGGAGAACCGTTTTCATGAATAATCGCAGAGTTTCCATCCGTATTTATCATGCGTTTTCCCGCTGAAGACTGTGGGACTCTCGGGAAGCCGATTGCGAGACATCCATGCAGCCGTACCTGTTCCCAAACGCCTCCTTGCAACCTCAGTGCTGCCAAGAAGGACAACTTTTTTCCCCGTAGAGAACTTTTGATTCTTTTTCTTGACTTCTCCCTTCTTAATAGAGCCCCGCGGATAGAGCGGAGGGCGAAGTGATTTGGGTTCTCCCTCGCACATCATCGTCCCCTAGATCATAAATGTCTGTCCCTCTTAGTTACGTCTTACGTTTCTGCAACTCAAGGATCACCCTTTGGTCCGTTTTTAGTTGCCTGAATCAACCACCCAAACCGCCCCCCTGTGCCTACCCACCGATAGAGTATAATTTTTCAGTTACGTCTTGCCCAATATGTTCTTTAGCTCTCGTCACCCCCCTTTAGCCCCTTTTATCCCGTTCAAGTCAGTCCCCTCTTCGGATTTCACTCCAAGTGACATACCTATTAGTCCTGTGACTTGTTTGACCGCGCAGTCTCCCTTCCTCCGAGCTACCGCCCTTTGCGAGCATAGTAGAAATGTGTTTCGGTATCCTCCTTAAACCCGAGAGGAGGAATTATAGCACTGATAAGGGAGTACTTTGGATCATTGCTTTCCCTGTTTCTGTTTCGTTTTGTGGTCGGCAAGTGTCTTTGCGTTGGGCGTTTTTATCTTTCGGGGGGCCGCTTTCTTTCTTTTTCCCGCCAAATATAATAGACGTTCCACAGTGGCATAAAATGAGGTTTTCGGACCGACCTCGTAACTTTTTCCCGCCTTCTCTTCCTCCGTGCTCCCTTCCCTTTTACTGTTGACACTTCGCCAGCGCTAGGGCTACGAGACATAGAGAAGAACGACCTGATGGTTTTGACCCGGAGTTCTTGTCCAGCGCTTTTTTGACTACATTGCCCCCTTTTGTGGATCGTTCCTCCCCCCGTCTCTCTAGTTCCTTTCATTGGAGGCCCCCTGGCATTTCGCTCTTCATACATAATTGTTGCTGAGATATGACAATTCACTAAGAAGGTTCTCGCTCACATGAGGATGCTTGTTCCGCAAATCTTTGTCCACCTTCCTCCCCCTTCCTTGAGCCATTATTGAAACGATCGGGACGAAGCCCAATCGTATCGGGACTTGGAATCAAATTAACCTGATTAACCCCCTCCCTCGGTCAAGCTTCCTTCGCTTGCTTTCCTCCTTTCCGTTGGCATCATCTCTGAGCTGAGACTTTTTTCCGCTATTGGACTGGATGAAGGAAGCCGAGAAACTAACCCCCCTGGACCTATACTCAGAGTATACTTCCACCCACCTTTCCCCCCCCCCCCTTCCAAACAAACCTTGCAGTCTGAGTCCCCCCCCCTGACTTCTCTTCAAGTCCTTACCACCGCTGATCCCTTAGAAGAGCCAATCAGGGAGTTTTTTTGAGGATACCTTTCAGATTTCTAAGTGTTTTCAAACTCTTCACTTCTATCGTCCCACTCCTTCCCGTGCGGCTATGTTCAAACGTTAGTTTCCACCCTTTCTTCCTCTGCGATAGGCTGGTAATGTCCTCCTAACTTAGGGGAATGAAGTGAATCTTATAAATCTTCCTTTCGTCCCCCCTTTCCCCCCGTCTCAGGTCTCCACCCCTGTATCTAGCCCCCAAGAAACCTCCCCCTTATTATTCGTGCGTTTTTTTTTAACCCCTGACCTACCCCACCATCGGTGTGCCACCTCTCGTTGTCGAGATCCTTTAAGTCGCGCATTTTAAATATGGCGGCGCAGATATGTCGTCTTCTTGTAGCTCGGGTGGGACGATCCCCTAACCCCCCGGACTTCCTCTCCCGCTTTCTCCAGTCCTAGATTAATCCGTTGATCCTTCCCCCCCTGTTTTCCTCCTCAATCCCCAAATGGAGGAAGTTAATTCTTTCATTTGATTGATGAGTTATCTGCCCATTCTTCCCCCTTTTTGGACGTTGTCCCGTTCCCTTAGCTTCCTTGTGACGAGTTCCCTCTCTCCTGAGGCCCTCCCCATTAGTAGCACCGGTCCTGGACGACACCAGGTTCACACATCCCCTGTCCTTTTGAAGTCTGGTTTTACCTCTGCCCGTTCGATAAAAACATTTAACGGCTTTGATCCGCGAGGAAAGGGTCAATACGAATTTCATTGATTTCTCGCAACAGCGTCATAATACCCCCCCCCCCCCCCCCCCCCCCACACACACAATTACCAAATGGAAACATCCCTCTTCCCCCTTTGTGATGACAGCGACCAAGGAGAGGTGTCCGTCGCAAAACCCAATAGAGGTTCCCCTCCGTCATTTTCGCCGTCATTTCCCACCCTCTTCTCGTCGCTTATTTAGAAAGTTTCTTATGAACGAGTAGGCTGCTTGCCCACCTCTCTGCGCCCCTCTTCCCCTGATGGATCCGGCATTAGATGCGGTTGATTGGAGTCTAACGGAGATTCACTTTCCCCCTCCCTTTGTTAGTAGGTATGTTCCCTCTCTTCTTACCGCCATTATTTCTATAGAAAAAGGCCGTACAGGTGAGGTTCGTTTTTATATCCGATCTTTTTATACTCTTCCCCCCCCCCCCAACCTGCAAAACATTCTTCTAAGTTAAGGCTCATATCTAAGGGGTACGATGTCCCTTTGGTTTGACACATCGCTTTATCTACGAGCCCCTTCTTTTCATTTCCTTTGTGGATTTTGCTGCGGCGTGGGTCGTCTTCTGAGAAGTCACTCGGTTATTCGAACCCTGGCGCACTCATTCCACTTTCTTTTTTTGTTCCGGTCATGAGTGAATATGAGTGATCTTCTCGACTGAGCCTTTGCGACTTCTGAATGATCCTTATCCCTCTTTCCCTCCATGTCACGAATTCCCTCACCTTTTGTTATGGATGCCTGGGAATGTCTAACATTCTATACTTAGAGTTGAAACCTAGCCCTTCCCCCCTTTGAGTTTTTCCGACTATGTGCCTTATCGCCCCTTTTTCCCGCGAATGCACTGTATAACCCTGCTGACTTTTCACTGAATTCATGAGGTGGTTTCCCGTCTTGAAACGTCCAATGTATTAACTTGGCAACCCTCCCCCCTTCACCTCTTCCCTTACGCCTTTGACACTGAGACTCCTTTTTTTGTCCTTGCAGTATCGAGATACGAAAGTTTTTGGAATTAAGTCGATTTGGTTTTTGGACTTTTTGCCCGCCCGCTGT
>Ga0179591_1267073_pt1 | contig 11248 bp, 11 predicted proteins | sample CZOMad2_1_08_16f_FD_182891 | JGI IMG/M metagenome (GOLD analysis project Ga0179591, IMG submission 182891) | Vadose zone soil fungal communities from Angelo Coast Range Reserve, California, USA - CZOMad2_1_08_16fungal (PacBio error correction) | ecosystem: Environmental > Terrestrial > Soil >... | reverse complement strand
CTCCTTCGTAGGAGCCGCTCGGAGACTCCTACACTGTCGATCGTTTTTGTCGTTTGGCCAACCCTCTTCTTTGCTTTCATCTTCCCTCCGACATAGGAAACTTCTAGTTCTCCTATATTATCTTCGCAATCACCCGCGCACGATAGATATAGAAGACCGTGCACTTACCGTCTCCGACCCAAGTATTTCTGGCCGGCTTACTCTTCTAGCTTCCCCCTTTTAGACTGACTATACCTGTCCTGAAGGAAGAGACCTTAGTAAGAATTTCTCTCCTCTTTTTGTTTGGTCCGGCTCAAAGGATAGTCGAGACCTTCCCATCCCTTTGATTCCCATTCAGTCACGATCTCTGAAGAAAGGAGAGCTTGAGATTCTCGCCCTCCATCTTGTCTTCTTTTTCCATTCCCCCCTATCAATTAAGGAATCATCCGAAAGAGAAGAGCAATTCTTCGGCGCTTTTTAATGACATTTCTGCTCTACTTCACATGAAAGCGTAAAGTGTGGAAATTTCCAGATTGTACTACTTCCACCCCCCCACCCCCCCCACACCACCCCCAACCCCAACCCCACCCCCCCCCCCCCCAAAACCCCCCCCCCCCCCCCCAACACCAACAAACAACACGGTCGTTTACCCCAATACCCCTGAAGATCTAAACCGCCCCCCCACGTTTCTCGACTTCTTTTTCAGGCGTCTTCTGGAGTCGGGGCAGTGACGTTCAGATGATTACCATCTAATAGCTCCAGTCTTTCCTCTTTCCCCTTTTATTATAGCATTTCCAGATTCAGGAACGCTGTCCTCTAGAATCCCCTTGATGCGTTCAGTCCGAGTTTAACTGGATTCCCTTAATTTCAACCCGTTACTCGGATAAGACATGTTGAGTCTTTCCCCCCTTTTGACCAGCTCCCACCCCTTTAGTGTACAGAGTACTTTTGTTAGATCACACAATGACGCTCTCCCGCTGTGCCTTTCCTCCCTTTTTTTCCGGTACCAGAATCGCACAAGATTCCCTCGCGCTCCCTCATTTTCTGCTCACAGAACCTCGCGCCCCGCGTCGAACACCTTCGTGAGCCTGGGCCCGTCGCAGTTGACCGCAATTTCCTCCCGGGCGAGTTAACGATCAAAGGCTCCCCTGTCTCGTTCCCCGGAGTAATCCTTTTTAAACGGGAATGTCTTTCTCCTGCGCGATCCAAAATCTTTTTTCGCTTTCATTTCCTCCCTTCTACTGACGGAAAGGCGTAACCAGGAAATCTGTTTCTCACGAATGCCACTTCGAGCTTCCCCCTCTTCCCCTCCTTTCCGGCCTTCCCTGATGGTCAATCATTGTCCTATTGACCTAGTCAATCTCCTGCACGCTCGGGTCTACCCAATCTTTCCGGTCGAACGCACTAGAACCCAAAGACCTTTCCTCTCTCAGGTCCTATACCCCCTTCCGCTTTAGTTTGCGATCTAGGGTTAGTCGAATAAGAAAACTTTGTCGGCGTTCCTTAAGGTTCGTGTACCATCTTATGAAGCGTCTGAGCAACAGTGGTCCCACTCCCTGGCACTTTTTCCCCTGAATGAGAAAAACCTGAAGGTAGTAGTCCACCCGGTTCTTTTCTCGGCGCTCGGGCTTGGATGGTTCTTTTTTCTTTCGATCGAACTGGAAGGAGATGGAAGTACTATGCTGAGAGTTCGGGCTTTTTCCCCACCCCTCCTCCCTTCCCTCGGCTCCTCTTTCTCCGAAAGCTTCTGATAGGCTTTCTCTGAGTAGATAGGATATCACTCCTGCTCCTCCTCTTTTTTCCGAACACGTACAACCCCCTTTGAGATCGAGCAAGATCGATCCTTGATTGTTTCTTTTTCCCCCTTTATGCGGATGGTTCCCTTATGGCCCATCCCCAGAACTATAGCGAGACTGTCCTTCTCACAGCCCCTCTTGAACCCCTGCCCCCGCTCTGCGAGAGTGATGAAACAAGCAGGTGGTATATTCCCCGAGTGTTGATGGTCTCTCATGTTGCATTTCCTGAGCCCCCTCAAAAACCTTTCCGTCGTCGTTGTGATTTCCCCCTTCCTAGAACGTTTACCATTTCGACACTGTCATTGTGTTCTTTCTACCGGCCGCGACACAGGCCTAGCCTTTTTCCACGTCTTTTTTTCAGTTTTGCTCCTTTCCCCTCCCGGCTGGATTGGATGCATAGAATTATTTACAGCTCTTTCCCGTTTTCTCACAACATGCGACGCTCCTTCTCCTTCTGTGCCTTCCTCTCCTTTTGCGCATAGCAGTCTAGTGGAGACTGGCAACTTTTTATTTGATCAAGGCTTTTCCCTTTTCATCGTCTCTTCCTTACCTTGCCTTCGTGTATCTCTTTATCACCAGTTGTTTTTTAGTAGATAAACGAAGGCTAGCCCACCATGAACCCTCTGATTAAGTTTCGTCGCCTTTGGATCAACCCCCCCTGAAAGTTGAAGGATTAAACACCAGTGCGCAACTCACCGCCGTGCCTCTCCCTCCCTTTGTTGCTCCTTGCATTACTTTCTTTTTTTTTCGCCCATCACTGGTGACACCCTTCGATCAAGACACGACTCCCCCCTCGGGGTGCACGCTGCCGGCTTTTCATCTCTACTTTTACTTGACCGACCGCGTGATAAGAGTGAACAGATCAAACCCCTATTCGCCGTAGTTTCTTCCTCTTCCGATCCCTTCCCCCTTACTCCTGACGTTGATTTTTTCCGTTATGATTATGAAGGACATTTTTTCTCTTTCTTCAGCCAACGATACTGCCGTGCCCCCCCCTGTTCCCTTGTCTCACTCTCGGCCAGCGGATATTCGAAAGCCGGTGTTGTCCTGCACTTAAAGTCTCTCTATAGCTTTCCCTCTCTTCTAACGCAATTTACCTCATCCGCGTTTCCCCCCGACGACCCACCCTTAAATAAAATCGATTCTTTACCTGCATCCTCCCGCCCTTCTCGTGATAACGTTTAGTAGTCCAATAGTAGATCGTCGTCCGATACTATTTTCCTCCGCCTTCCTTCCTGCTCTGTCGAGTCGAGTGCGTCTTTCTTTGATGAGAAATTCAAGACCTTCTCTCCCCCCCCTCCCGGCCTCCGTTGCATCTTCCGCACTACCATCCAAATAGCAAAATCCAAGCTAGACGGTAGGCAGTCTCACCTCTTTTTTTTTCATCCCCTCGCCTGGTTGTTTTCCTCTCTCTCCTTGTCCCAACCCGCCATCACGTGACGCTGTCGCCCAGAAAGTAAAAAGTCTTCCCGATGCCCGCTGGCTCGGAACTTCGATCACCTCTTCACTTCGATTATACGCGCAAGGTTTGAGCATCTGAAGGTGTTCGAGAACCCCTTCCCTCGAAAGCCTAGTCTCGACGTCACGCTTTACTTCCTCGACGCGTACCCCGTGCCCGCTCCTTTCATAAGCCCATACGAAGGGTTGTTTTTCCCTTTTCAGGGGCCTCCTTCCTGTCCTCCGCGTCATATGTTCGTTTTTTTCATCGTGTTTTTCCTGTGAAGGCATTTCCAGGTTCTGTCGACCTGTATGAGAGTATTTCTTCCTCCTTTTTTTCTCTTCGCCTCCTACTCATGTCACAGGTCTTTTCGCTGCCGGACTCGAGACCCTCTTTTCCTCTTCCCCCCCCTTTTTTTTTGGTTTCTGTTTTTCCCCCTTCTCCAGTTTCTCGTCACGAAGGTTGTTCCTGGCTCGAGACGAGTTTTCTTGCTCCCCCCATGAGCCAATCGTTTTGATGCTGGGTTAGCGCCCCATTATACTCCAGATCTTCCCTTTCCGTTCTTTCGGACCCCTCCATTTCTATACAGTCCAATTGTTTCAGGAATCTTCCTTTTCTTCCTCTTCTTCCCTTCCTCCTGAATATATTGCGTTTTCAGTCACGCAGCAAGCCTCCTGACGAATCGTTTCCTCTTTTTGGCCCGTCCCGCCTTCTCCCCGAATTGGCGGTGCTCGCGGAAGTTTTCGGCGAACCGTCCCTTCCCCTCCTGCCCTTTTCAGAACTCCCCCTCTCTCTCCACGTGCCTTTTTTGCGAATCTAATATGCACAGAGAAATCTTCGTATCTCCCCTTTCACCCTTCTGACGTTTCCTTTTTAGCTGTGCTGAGATCGAACGATTTTCTTAAAGGGTCAATTCCCTCCTTCGTGGAGTGGCCTATTCTTCACTTTTATACCTTAAGGTCTGGACAGAAGACTAGATGTTTGTCTCACTCTCCCTTCCTCGCACTGTTTTTCTCCAGATACCGCATTGTAGGGTTTACTGTGATAGACTCGTCTGGATCGGCCTTACTCCTTCCAACTAATCTTCTTCGCTCGAAATGAGTATTATTCCTCCCCCTCATTCGTCTTCTATTAGTTTTTGAGATCAAGCGTATTACCACATTTTCGAACCAGTTTCCCGTCGCCGTGTCGGCGTCGAATGATAGAGTGGGGCGGCCCCTGAATCCTCCTTCTCTCCTCTTTACATCTCACTTTCACTCTTATTTGAGCTAAACAAACCCTGCTGAGCTTTTTTTTATAGCCGAAAAGGATAGAATGATGATGAGACTGCCCTTGCGCTTCCTCCAACTCCCTAATATCTCTTTTCCCACCTACCGTTGTGTTGTTCTTCGAATTCCGTTGTTGCAGGGAGTGTCACTAGCTTTTCCAGCAATTCCCTTCTGCCGCTCTTTTCCTCTCTCCTGCCCTTCACCTGCTTCTCTTCGGAAAGGATTGACAGGTAAGCGATCTCGCTCTTCTTTTCTTTTTTCCCCTCCCTCTCCTCTATATCTTCGGTCCCCCTCCTCGCAGGCTATGTCAGAAGATGTGGTAGGCTCATTAATTTTTCATCGTGTTAGATACGATTTGTTGAGATCGAGCATTCGCTTCCCTCGTGGCGAGCCTCTTTTTTAGATGGTGTCTTCATTCCGATTATCTCGGTCCGTTAGAGTCCCACCCCACAGCCTACCATCCTCCCGAGAGACTAAGCGATGTCTCTTGCGATCTTCAAGTCTCCTCCTCTGTTTCGGCTTTTCCCTTCCCCCATCGTTGTATAGGGAAGACCCGACAAGAAGCCTCCGTCGTTCGCGGATTCTTCCAGAGAAGGAGCTCTCACCCCTCTGCTCCTCTAAGAGTAAGACTGTTGGAATTTCGAGGAAGGTCCCCTACCTTCCGCTCGGGGTACTCCCCTTCCTATGAACGAACAAGTGGATTTTGCGCAATTGCGGTTAGGTAGCTTTTCAGTAGGGGGGGAGAGATTGCTTAATTCTCCCATTTCCCCCCGTCTCACCCGTTTCCCTCTTCCTTTGGTTTTCCCCTTATCCTTTTTTTCTTCCTTCACTATTCCTTTTGAAGTCTTTTCCTCGCCTGGCCTCCTTCATTTCCTTTTCGACCGGAATGAAACTTCCATCGCCGGCCACACACCTCCTTGGCGATGCTCCCCTGATACAAAGTCGTCGATATCTTTCCTGCGTTTCGCTCCCCTGAACTTCTCAGCTGGAGTTAATAATGTGATCAGGTACCCCCCCCTCCGCGTCCCCTCCTCCTTCCCGGCCCCTTCGACTAAGTTGGCGTCACAAAGCGAGAGTGTGCTTTTCCCCCAGGAGTGACGCAAGGTCTCCTTCCGCAAGCTCTCCCTTCCCCCTATGAAAATGCTTTTTTGATATATTCCGGGCAGCTTGTCTCCTCGCCCAGGATTTATTTTTAGCGTGACTTAAAAAGGTAGGACAGCCAGATTTCTAGTACTCCATGTCTAAGAACTGTGACCCTCTTCACCATTCTCCACCCTTGTTCGAAGACCTGATTACTAAGATGGCCGGACGTTTAAAATTGTAAGCACCCCAACCTACGAGGTGTTTATGAAATCGTCCTCTCCTTTCCCTTCTTAGTCTTTTCCCTTTCAAGTTTCGCCGTCTTTTCCCCTCCCTTCGACGCAGTCTTCTTAACCCCCTGTCATTATAGCCCCCCCTGAGAGAGGAGGGCAGAGAGATGTCTTTCCCTTCTCGTTCAATAGACCAGTTTTGCTTTTCTCGGACGGCTGTCCGCCCCCTCTGTCGATCGAATTCCCGTTTTTTGAAGCGAGGTGCCGACGCGCATCCTCCCAACTTTCTCCTTTTCTCCTCCACACCTGATTTTTCCTCGATCGTGTTGTCGGGCTTTTCTTTACGATCTCTCTGAGAGAGCTCTATCGTACTCTTGTCTCTTTCCCCACCGAAGGATGGCGCGAAAAGGCCCGAGTTCCTCTCCCTTATCGTGCTTTCCTTCTTCGATCGTATCTCGATCAGATTTGACCAACCCTCCCAAAAAAGGTGGACCCTTCCGGCTGTCGTCCAGTCACTGATCTATTTTTCTTATATTGTCGTTTGACCCCTGGATGGGATGAAGTAATGTAATGTCGCTCGAGAACGAAGTACTACTTTTTCCTGGACCTCCCCTCCTTTCCCCCTCTCTCGTTCGACCCCCAATACGAGTTTGGCGAGCGCATTGAAACAAGAAGGTTTCATTCTCTTCCTCTTTCTCCTTACTTCTCCTGCCTGCTGAGCGGCCCCCATTTAAAGTAGGCTTCGGTTCTATTTCAAGCTTCCTCCTCCCTAAGCTCCCCTTCGTCACTGTCAGATTTGATAGGACTTTTACGCTGATCGACATCTACATCCTTCTCGCTTTTCTTCTTTAAACAGAAAGTGCTGCGGCGTGGTTGATCCTAATTTTCTTTCCCTCCTTGTGCCTTTTTCCCCCCCTTGAGAGAATCATCCCGTAGGCCAGTTGTACTTCCGGAACTCTTGCGGTGTTGCTTTTCATAGGATGAGCTCGTTGGCGAGGCCCCCTGTCCTTTTTTTTTTGCCCCTTGATTTTCTCACTTCCTTTCAGATCTTGAAGGCTAGAGTATGCTCTTTTTCATCCTCCTCCCCCGTTTTTTTTCTAGAGACCTTTCTCCTCTCCGAAACACAATAGACCTTCCTGTCTGCCTAATAACCGGCAAGTGGCCTCGTCCCTTTTTGCACTTCAGCTATGCGCAATCGCCGTTCCTTCCATCCCTTGTGTCGCCACTTTGAATTCTTGTCGCCTACCAAGCGTCAAGGATTTCCCTCACCTTTTTCCTCTCCCCTCCCTGCACGCCCCTATTGTAGTGCCAGCGGCCGTGATACGTACTAGAAATGGAGTGATCTTTGCCTTCCCCCTAAGTTTTCTCAGTTTCTTTCGTCCCGATGAAACGGCAAAGCTGAAAATGTCCTTGGGTGTCCTCCGCGTCCCTCTTCTCTTCCCTTCACTTTTGATCTCGCTAACCGGCACGGAACATGCTTGTTTCCTCCCCGCATAGCGGACCCCTCGCGTTAGTTTCTCCCGCTCTGGCTGCGTTAGGAGATATAGTTCGTCTCTGCTAGAAGCCCGGAATTCATCCGCCTTCGCCCCCCCCCTGTTTCCCTCTAACCCATCACTTTCTTTAAACTGAGCCTGCTCGGTAACTTTTTTTTCGGGTACTGCAATAGCCTCCTTTTCTATTCTCTCAAGTCCGGAGAAGATTAGCTGTAGGTATTTTGACAGACTTGAGGTGTCTTTCCAAATCCCCCCCTCTTTAGATTACACAGAAGGACGTCTAATATTAGAACCCTGACTCACGCGAACTCGATTTTCCCTTCCTTCTCACTTTTTTTTTTTACGCCTCCCTTTCTGAATGTTGTTACGCTTTAGGAACATCGCTCTTATAATTTTTCTCTCCCCGTTTTCTGGCGCCTCCCTCCCCCCTCCCCCTCTTTTTCAGATGCCGGATGGAAGTGAGCATTTAATGCTCGCACCTTTTTAGCCCGAGCGCCATGGCGAGTGTATCTCCCTTTTTCTCTCCTTCGCGCTGCCACATTCCTTTTTGAGAGTTGCGGGAGAAGGAAAGATTTAAACTCGACTCCTTCCTTAGATGTATCTCTTTCCATCCTCAAACTCCTTGTGGCATTTCCTTTCATGAAGCTTTTTAAGAAGACTCTGGTAAGACTTTTCCCTCTTTTCTCATTTTTGACCTGAATTGGAACCAGGTAGTAGAGGATGATTAGAATGTTTTTATTGTTCTCCTCTGATCTCCTGCCCGAGTCTCTCCTTTACGCTAATCAGACTAATTCAACTTCCCCCTGTCGCTCTTGGAGCGCTCCCTTCTGTTCCGCGTTTTTTCTCAGAAAGCGTGGTAGACTTACGACCTTTAGTATAGTGCCTCCCGTCCCCCCCGTTTTCGCTTCTTGCATTATAAACTGTATTTATCCCCCCTCTGATCTTTCGCGAGAAACTCCCTTTCGATATCTGAAAAGAAGGGCTAAATTGACAGTTGCTTCCTCCACTCTGCCTTTTTCTTCCCTTCCCCCCTCTGACCTCGTCCTTTCTCCCGGAATCCTTTGCACGTAACGCGGCCTTCACCTCTTCTCCTTCCAGTTACCTTAACTTCTCTTCCTGCGACAACCCCTCCTTCTCAAGCGTGCGAGGAGACTTGCAATTCCCTTCTCATTTTCCTTCACCTATGAAAAGGGATAAAGACCTGCACAGAAAGTGCGAGCCGTGTCGTCGTGCCGCATCTTCACCTGCCGTTTTCATTTTTTTTACTGCACGATCGAAGTAGATGAATTTTTCCACCGTCTTGACTTTGACTTCTTTTATCTTTTTGGCTATTATCCGATAACGGATTCGAACTCCTTCGCCCCTCTCTGTCGATTCTCTTCATACCTTCCCGCCGATCCCCTTCTTGCGGAGAATTGAGGCCCGATGTCTCTCAGACGTTGAGGCTGGTAGGCTCTCGATGGATCGACGTTCTCCTCCTGATCCCTCCCCCCTGCGAAGTAAGAATGATAGACCCCAACGCTGCAGAGCTCGCACTCTTTTTTTCTTTAAAGTCATAGGACGAAAAGATTATGCCGCTATTCCCCCCTGCCTCCCCTCCCCCACGTAGGTCCCTGGAGCTTAGAAAGGAACCTGAGAGATCTTCATCTCATTTTTCTTGTACCTTACCTTCCTGTCTTCCTCTCCCAGTTAGTACCTGGAAATATATTCCTTACTCCTCCACCCTTCAGGGTCCGTCTCTCTCTAATCACCGGTTCAGTTTTGATTTGGCCTGCTCTTCTCCCCCCCTTCCCCAACCTGAACGAAATCTCTATCTTTTACTCATCCCTTTTGTGTTTTTAATCTCCCCGAATCTTCCCCTGTTTTTGGGTAGAGACGGCTTAAGATAATCAATCTTCTCCTTTTCGTGGCCCTCCCTCTCTCCCTCTCTTCCGGCTCTTTCCTTCCGAAGATTGAGCGAAAGAGCTCCGAGTCTTCCTTGATAAACGCATCTTCCTCCCCCCCCCCTCTTCTCGCTTTCCGTTCAAGAAGTCGCCGGGGCAGATTGTCTAAAATGTTGTTTTCCTTGTTTCTTCTCTCCCCTTCTTTTTTCCTCCCCAAGGGTATGGAAGCTAGCCTCAGCACGAGTCCGTCTTTGGATTATCCTTCTGTTCCTTTTTGTTGCAGGCTCGACGGCTAGATAGTCCCCTCACGCTACCTTCTTCACCGCTCTTCCTGGACGCCAAGAATGAACGAGGTTTTCGCGCCCCTCCAGCTCTTTCCCTATTGCCGGTCCACATACAGGCGAAAATCCCAGCAAAGTATTCTAGGAGTATCGTCTTGCGATTTTCCCTTCTCCTTCCTTCTCCCCCCGAGCAGCCGCGCCAGGACTGTGAACCCTTTCAGAGCCTGTTACTCCCGGCCTCCCCCGCGTGCAAATTAGATCGTTTTCATCCCTGAAACACGTGGCTTTTTTTTTTTTTTTTCCCCCCCCTTGTGTTTGGGGTTCGGTTCAAGAAGGCGTCGGTGCTGTCTTTTTCTCTCTTCCTTTCTACAGCCGAGCCAGCGGGCAGTAGGTTTCGAGCTCTTCCGTTTCCCCTGATTGGATCTCCTTCCTCCTCCTTGTCTTTGCGTTTTCCTTTTTTCAGAAGTTCCGTTGATAACGGAATGCCTAGTCATCGCCGTTTTCTTCTCCCCAGCACCCTCTTGCTTCCTTTTTTCAAGAGTTTCGACTATATTGTAGTGGTCGCTGCCCATGAAAGGAAATTCCGTCCTTCACCCTGTTTGTGGCCTTAAAGACGAAAAGAGCCGCCTCGAGACTTTTCGGCTTTATTGACCCCCCTCCCCCCTTAGCGGTCGTCACATTAGTGGAATCCGTGAGGACTCGTTTTTTACGAACTCTCCCCTGACCGGAGCTTTGTCCTCTCCCCCTGGGAGGAGTGAAGGCAGCGAGTAATCTTTTTCTACCTTTCCTTCTTCGCTTCGAATCGAACCCCTTCTGGCGACGCTTTTTTCCCCCCTTTCGACGACTTGGAATGAAGTCACAAGGCGCAAACATCTCCACGACTTCACGGTATCTTCTCCGATTCCTCGGCAGGAACTGAAAGGGACCCAAAATTAGATGGTTTGAAGCAGTCGTCTCCTCCCCTTCCGCCTTCTATTTTTTCTTTTACCGATGAGAGAGAGCCCCACCAAATCCCTTCCCGACTTTCTCGAACCCCCTGAAGCTGATATCCTTGATAGAGGATAAAGGGTTAGCTAGCATTTTCTCAGCCCGGTGCCCTGAGAACTGCGTGGTCGAATTCATGGGATGAACTTTCTGCCCTCGGGTCGTACTGGGCCTCTTTTTTTGAGTGAACCCTGCCCGAAAAAAAGTTCCCCGGTCTTTTAGTTCTTCCCACGGTGCGTCCTACGTTTATTGGAGTGGATTTATGTTTTCAGATAGAACTTCTTCGTCCCGTCCTGTCTTTCCCCTCCGTCTGTCCCTCCCCCCGATTAAGGATTTTTCGTAATACGCCTCCCCCCCGCGTCCTTTACCATAGCTTCGCTGGCGTTCGATCGTATTCGTCTCTCCTTTTCCCCTTTTCACCACAACCTCCCCGATCAGTCTTTCTAGCTTCCCTTTCAACTATATTGCTGTGTGCGTTCCTCCTTGAGCTCCTTTACATTTTCCATCTCTTTCTATCCTCCCGAAGTCCTTAGCAAGGGACATGCGGTGTTTTTTTTGTTCTCAAACCTCCCTCTGAGTCGTCCCACATTAAACCCCAGGCAGGTTGGTCTTCCCCAGTTTTTCTTATCTGTCGGTGCGTTACAGTCCTCTCCCCCCGGGACAGCGACGAGCAATAACTGTCCTGGTTCTGGTTTGGCAGGGTCAGCTCCGGGAATGCGTGTAGATATTTACACGTCGCCGCCAACGCAGGATGAGGCGACATGTTGTTGGGCTTACTTGCTTTCATCACCGGTCTGCCACCTTCTCGTTTCTCGG
>Ga0179591_1264409_pt1 | contig 11248 bp, 11 predicted proteins | sample CZOMad2_1_08_16f_FD_182891 | JGI IMG/M metagenome (GOLD analysis project Ga0179591, IMG submission 182891) | Vadose zone soil fungal communities from Angelo Coast Range Reserve, California, USA - CZOMad2_1_08_16fungal (PacBio error correction) | ecosystem: Environmental > Terrestrial > Soil >... | reverse complement strand
CTGCACTCTGCTGCTGTCCCCGCTGACAGGGTCTTCCCCCTTCCTCAAGCGGCCCCCCTTTGGCTCAGAGCTTTTTTGGAGTTTCCCACGACGGCTTTGTTCGGGTGCTGGTTCCGCGGGTCTGGCACCCTATCTTTCTGAGAGCACGTCCTCCAGCTTTTTTCCCATATCTCATTTCTTTCTTCCTTACCCGTGTCCAACTGCTCACTGGATCCATACGGATCGCATGAAGATCCTCCCTCTAGTTCATCAACCACCTGTCTCCTCCTTTCACTATGATATACCTTTCCTTACGCGGGCCTGCCAGGCGTCTTTTTTTCTCTCCTCTCAAGTATCCACGAAAGTTCCTCATTCTATTCCTTGTTCGTCGAACCTCCCCCGTGCTCCGTCTTCCTTGCACACGATTGCTACGAATCATCCTTTCTCCTGCTCGAAAAAAAATCTGACCAGCATTATCGTCCCCTTCGCTTCCCGCTTCGAGGAAAGCTGCCGGATCAATCCTGAATTCCTCCTCGTTCTTCCCGGAATCTCCCTCTTAAGGCTCCTTCCCCATACCCTCGCGACCTTGGAACCTCCGCTCTTGATCTGTCTTCTTCCCCTTTTTCATGACATTCTTTTTTTTCCCCTTGTGGAGCTCACCTGAACTGGGCTTTGTCAGAGTCTCTTTTTTCTCCTTTTACCTGAACAGTTTCGCCTTCCCACCTTCCCTTGAAACCCTATTACTAGCCCTTTTTCTAAGACCCCCTTTTTTGAGAGAGGAATTCGTACCCGTGCGGTCGTTTTTCTCCTAGAACCTGTTCAACCCCTTACCTGAGAAAAATCTTCTCCACAGTTCCTTCTTGGTCACAAGCTCCCAGTTTCTTTTTCCAACAAGCGTGGTTTTCCTTTAAGCTTCAACTCCAAGATATGTTATCGATCGACCTTCTTTTGATTCTCCCCCACGACACTTTCGCCCCTGGGTTCCTCTTACGTCCCTCCCCTTTCCCTTCATAGTGGACATCGCCCTTCCTTCCTCTGCGTCTCTCCTCACTGACGAGAAGGCTCTCCTTTTTCCGAAAAGGCTGTCGGGGGGCGTCGTTAGACTCGGTTCTTTGCCTGCTAAGAACTTGCCTATTAGTTGATGTCGTTCGCAAACGGAACTATTTCGGTAGTAATTATTGACTCAGTCTTCTCGCCCCCTCTCCCCTTTCGTGCGGAAAAAGGGAGATTTTTTTTTTTCTTGATAAGCTACTATTTTTATCAGCCCTTCAGTTATTTCTGAAACGATTCCTGAGAATCTTCACTCCTACCTGGAGCCCCTTGAGGAGATCCGTCCTTCTCTCAAAACAGATTCTTAGGAGAGATAACTTAGGATATTGCTCTCGCGATCTTCAGAACATTTTTTTCATTCACAGATTTTTTAAAAAGAGCATTTCTTTTTACCACAAGCCGTCCCATTGAGGAGAAGATTGGTCAGGACGTCGTAAGCGTCCCGCGTGTAGAAGACGCGTTTTCCGTAAGTTCGGACAAAGAATTTTTCTTCACGCCATGCGATCTTAGTTTGCTGCGTACTGGACGGTTTAGATTTAGGCCGTTCTGGGCTCTCTTGAGGACTTGGACGTAAGAATCTTCGTCCTGAATCGCAGCTTTTCCTTTTTTTGTGCCAAGTCCGAGTCTTCCAGGCCTGAGATTTTTCAAGAAAGGCCCTTTAACCCCGTCCAGTATTTCCCCCCTATCTTTCTTCGTTCTTTTCCTTTCTTTTTAATAGTCCCCCTTTTTTTCCGAGCATATTGGGCATTCTTTCTGTCCTCGACTCCCTTCGAGCTGATCACGGCCGTCGATTCGGATTTTTAATGTCCTTTTATCTCAGAAGACACTTCGAAACTAACTCACGTGTTGACACTAGCCGCTCCATTGATTACGGTAATCTGATGCATGATCCCCCCCGTCTTGTTCCCTCCCTCTGCTAACCCAATCTTTTTTCCCCTTCTGTCTTATGCTCTCTGAGTGGATATGCCTCCTCCGTAGATAATCTCGCCCCACTTCGAGGATTGGAGTTCAATCCAGGTCTACCCCCTTAGCCATCCCTCCCCCCCCGATGCATAAATGTACAATCATGCATCTGAGCAAATATTAGCCCCGTACTTCGCGCAGAAGCTATCAGATGATTTTTTTTGCTGGCCAGAAGAGGACTCGCCCCCAGATGAAAGACGCCGTCTTGCTCATCCCCCCTGGTGCCGACCTAAACAACGCCAAACAATTGACATCAGTTTTTCAGTCTCTTTTTCCCCCCTTCTCAAGCTCCCTTCACAACCAAACCCTTAATTGAGTCATCTAGAATAATACCTGTTTTTGCTTCCTGTCCCCCCTCTCCCCTTACTGCGAGAAACAAAGCATCTCCCAGACGCTTAGTGTTATGAAAGAATTTTCATCAAAAATTTAGTATATGTTGCTAACCCCTTTGCCCCCCTCTTAGCCCCTTCGGTGGCTGCGCATTCAAAAAGTCCATAAATTTGAGAATAGTGGGCAGAAGACCCTGATCAGGTCAAAGTGTTCCCCCTTTTTAGTGACGCTCCTTCCGCTCCCCTTCGTGTCGTTCTCGTACTCTTGCCCTGCAATAGAACCAGTCTAATCTTCCCACGAGAGATTTTTTCTGCTTCGACGGCGGTTTTCCCCCTCATCTTACCCCTTCACCTTAGACGATACAGAAACAGACTTTTAGGTTCAGCCAGAGTCCGCCCATAGACATCTCCCCCCAAATAATACAAAGTGATCTTTTCGGACGAGCAGTTGGCCCAACTTGTCCACTGATCTTCTCTATATGAATACTTATTCCACCACCTCCGTAAATCACAGTTTGGTTGATCTGAGATTTGGTTTTGAAAGAAGATTTCCCTGCAGATGGCTCTTCCTTACTACGCTTGTGATCCCTTGTTCTCCTTTTTTGAATTACCCTCTCCGTAGGCTTTGTCGCGAAGTCGAGAATCATGTCCCCCTCTTTTGTTTTCCGCTTGTTCTTTTTTTCTGGATTGACTAGAAGGAGATGGCTTTTTTCCCGGAAGTTAGGTGTCCTTTGCTTCTTCCTACCCTGTCTTTTCTATAAATGTTCCAATTTTTTCTGCTTCCTTACGGATTTTTGCGATTCTTACGTCCCCAGTTTCACCTTCGAACCCAATTCAAACCTTCCACGTTTTCCCTCCAACTATACACAGCAAGTAGTTACGTTTTCCCCCTCGACTCCCTTTGCCCCCTCCGCAGTCGCTGAACGAGTCACTCCTGTCCGATCTCCTACTCTTTTTTGCTAAGAAAGCCGTGTTGGTAAGAAAGATCTGGAGTGCCCTCTTGTGAATCAACCCCCCTTGCCGCTTCGCTGATAACTAACCCGCCTCCATGTTTTTTTTTTCGCCGCCTTTCAGCAGTATCGTCGGTATCCCTCCTTTTTCCCTTTCCCCCCGACCTCCTAAGTCCGGAGCACAGTTAAGAGTCTCACTCCCTCATCAAGGTTTTCCGGCCTTCCCTCATAGACGGATTGCTCCCCCGAACCTCTTTCTCTTCACTTCACATGCCCCCTGCCGACCTTTCCTTTTCGCCCCAGAAACGCTCCCTTCCTGATTTTGATGCTTCGGGCCCCCTCCTTTGGGCGCTCTTTCTCCCGTAAACAAAGATGATCCAAAGGCCTCCGCCGCCCCAAGAAGACTATCCACTTTCCTCCTTCCGACACTTTCCCGCTTAAGTCTCTGGTCCCTGACGTAACAGGAGAGTCCTTCTTCGCATCCCCCTCGGTCGCAGTCCCCCCCCGTCTCTGAAGCGATGATTGGGAGCCATAGTTCTTTGAACAAATTTTTCACACGTCGTTCCATATAGCGTTCCTTCCAGTTACCCAGCCCTAAGTGAGAATGTACTCCTTTTAGGTTTTTAGATTTTTTTCTTTCTCTTCCCGCCGCTGATAGACTGCATTTCTTAGGGTCCGCGAATCACATCGCCACTTAATTGGTCCTTGAATGGATCCTTCCCCCTTTTTTCCGCCGATAAAGAAGAAGAAGTTTTCTCACGCGCCGCGCCCAACCCCCCGTCTCCGACTCCCCATAATTTGGAGTTCATCATAAGCTCTTCAGGAGCCCCTCGGCCTCCCCCCTCCCCTCTCCTTGACTCTAATAGAGGCTGTTCTCAAAGGGCTTCTCACTCCTCTCTAATCGATGCCTCATACATTTCATATGTTAAGATTGGAAACTTAAACTTAGCGTGATCTCTTCTTCTTCGAGGCGCTGCTCCCCCCCCCCCTCATCAAGTGTTGGTGTGTCTAATATTTTAAGTTTTTCTCGCTAGCATAGAATTCTTCTCGTACCCCCGAAGTATGACTGGGCGAGCTATTAGCGAGGAGAGTTCCCTCTCGCCCCCCTTTCTCCGAAAGCTATTCTCGGCGGAAGAGCGGAGCTAGGTGACCCTCAGACTCATTCCTTCCCGTCATCATGATCGAACGTTTTCGGAGACGGATGCCTAGGAGCTGAGTCCTAACCCTCTTCCTTTCTCCCTTTAGGAATAACCCCTTCTTTTTCCCCGAATCCGGTCAAAAAAGTTTTCCGACTCATGATGTCCCCCCTCCTGAAGATAGTTCCTCTTCCACTTCTTACTTTCTACGGCCGAAATAATAAGTTCATTCTACGGTTCTCAAGTTGTCCCCCCTTTTTTTTTTTTCCTGTCGAAGGAAAAGAAATTTGATAATGAGCTGGGTTTTTTTTTTTGGTTAGCCCCAATATCTGGATGCGACCAAATTAAGGGCTTCGTCGACTCTCCCCTCCCCCAATTATTTCCTCACTGATAGAATGGACTCAGATACAGAGCTCTATCCCTCTTTTCACGGCGGCGCCCCCTAGTAGATTCGGTGGCTCTTCGTTTTGGGATAGAGTTATTCCTTCTCCCTTTTTAGGAAGCGGTTTTCTATGAGATATGAGACATTCCTCCTAATAATGTCTCCACGTTGTCTCTGCCCTGTGGCCTGTCAACCCTTCTGCTGTAGACTTTAAGCGCTCTCCTGACCTGGCGTCTCTCGATACTTTGGGCGAAAAGGAACGCTGTTGCCCTATAGCAGTCTCCCCCTCCCCTGTTATTGGAGTAGGAGAAAAGTTTCTGACTCACGTTTATGAGCTTTGGGTTATTTCCTTTCCTCCTTCCGGCTCACAGGCGGTTCGAAATGAGAGGCGTATCTGCGCCCGATCATAAGGGTTTCGTCTTCCGCGTTCAAGAAATTCTTTTTTAGTCCCCCCCCTAGTAGCTGCTTTGTCCATCGAATGCAGTCAAGGAGGTGCGCTTCTCCCCCCCTTACGGTCTTTTAGTGAAGTCGTCTCTTTTGTGGCTTCCAGTAGATTTCTTTTTTTATGCGTCTTTGGTACTTTGGCTTCGGTAGATGAGTGATTTCGTATTTCTGCCCCCCCCTCCCCCTTCGTTTTCCGCCTTCCTTGAAAAGGGCTGACAGATCTTGTAGCCGAACACCGCCCCGGCGGCAGCCTGACCATCCCCGCAGAGAATCCCTTTTTATAGCCCCTCCAGATTCATTTCTCCTTCTCCTCGCTACATCAGTAGCGAGGAGGCCCGATCACGATTCCTTTCCCCCGCGCTTCTTCCTTCTCTCAGCTAAGGAAACCTGTGAAGACCCCACCATCTCCTTGTCTCCCCCCCAACTCTGGAGTTACTGCTTTGACTGCAAACTGCATACCACCTTTCTCTGCAGAATAAAACTCTTTCATGTGCGGCCCAAGGGTTGTTCTTTCATATAGTTCCCTCTTTTGTTTCCTCTGTTCATCACTCTCGTAGCCCTTCTCGGAGTTCTTGAAGGTCCCGAGACCACCGCCTCCCCCCAGACCACCTTCCTTCCTTTTTGTACGTGAATCTATTTTCGGAGGCTAGATCAAAAACCTCCCCTTTTTCCCCTAGTCCACTCTTGACTTGAAACCACGCGCAGGAGCGTAGAGAGTTCCGCCCCCCCCCTAGTGAGGTCCCCCTTCTCCCGATGTAGTTTAGCCTGTACTCCTTCCCAGGATTCTTCCCCTGAGGTTCAAAAAGCTCAAGTTTGCTCGTTATCTTTTCTTCCCCTCCTCCCCTGAGCGGAACTGGCGCGGTGCCTCCCCCCGAATGAGAGAGCAGCTGCACCCCTTTTTTCTAGGCGCACATAGGTTGGGCCTTTTCCTCTCAGTTTTTCTGCTCTTTGACACTCGCGTACAAAGCTTTCCCGATGAGAAAGGCGTTTCGCTGGTACCCCCAGGTTCTCCCTTTCCTGCGTAGGGAAGAGGGCAGAGAGTAGATGGACACACCTCATCTCTTCTTCTTCTCTCTTAAGTTCCTGCCCCTTCCCAGCGTATAAGATATGACGGTGACTTCTTCCTTTCTTTCTTTTCTCTCCTACTTTCGCTGGATGACGCCCTTTTCCTTCACATTGGGGTCGTTTTTTTCTTTCTCGAGCATAGACCGAGTAGCGAGCTCGGTCCACCGATGGTTCTGCGGTGGGCACAATGTCCTGTGATTTTCTACCTGATCAAGGCTGTCCCTTGATCCCCCGTTTTTCGGCCCTGGCCCCCCACCCTTCGAGGCCTCACTGACGTCCCTCCCCTAGGCCCTCCCTCACCAGGCCAGAGAGAAGCTTAAGCCGCCGCCTTCCATTCGGACCATCGGGCATCCGCTTTTGATACTGTCTGCAAGAGGAACCCTGACCTTTTTCTCCCTCTCTTTGACTAACGGCTATGGCGGCCCTTTTGAGAAATCAGGCGGTAAGAGTTTTTATTTTCTGCGCATTCCACTCCCGATTCCCCCCCTGCCCCCGCCATCCCTTCGCTGCCCAATTTCCCAACAGAAATGAATTCCCCTCATTTGGACTGGCGTCTTTTCTCTGACATTCCCCCCTCTGCCGACGTACCCTTCTCCCTCCGAGCTCCTTTTCTTTTGTGCCTCGTATCTTTTTTGCCGTTTACCGTTGCCACGGAGTTTAACCCGCTCTCTTTTTCTTTCCAGCACATAATCGATACTCGCCGCCCCTTTTTTGCTTTTTATACCCCCCCTTGTACAAGGCTTTCTTGGAGATCTTCGACGCACGTCCTCTTTTTTTCTTGCCTTTATCCTGTCCGCCCTTCACGATCCAAGACTCCTCGCTATTGTCCCTTTTTTCCTTTACGATGGCCCACACCATTACGATCCCCGCTCTGCTTTATTTTCCTACAGACTTCTCGCTTCTCCTAATTTTTTCCCCCCGGAACCCCTTTCTGCTCTCCTAAGTACTCTTTATAATTTTTCAGAGACAGTGGGTAATTTTCCGAAGGAGACGTGAAGTCGAAAGAGATATTCCCATCCCCTAAATAGTCTCCCGTTTTTTTTCGACTTATTTTAATCACTACTGCTGTCCGATTGATATCGACGATTAAGCGGCCTTCTCAAAAAGGTCCTCCTCCCCTTATTTTCAAGTAGATTTTCCTTTTTTCGAAGGTTCCCGTCTTCCGGCCCAGACCTGCCTTGGCTTTCATAGCCGTAGTCCCCCTTCATCTTTTAAGGTTCTTTTTGCAGAAGTCCGTCTCACATACGATCGTCGGCTTCCGCCAACTCTTGCGGCGGGGGAGCGGCGGACAAAGGTGAAGCCCTGGTTTTTTGAGCTTTGCTATCTGTTCTGTACTTGTGAAACGTTCTACCCTCTAACCAGAGACAAGCAACTCCCCTTCCCCCGATACGCTCATCTCTTCTCTTTTTCATTTTTGATTCTAGCGGTTTACCTTTCCTGGTATTTCTTCTCCCTTCGCCTCCGTCATAACCTTCCATTCTCCCCAACAACTCTTCCCTTCCTTTCCCAAGAAACCTTCACAGCTCCCCCCCAAGTAGCTCCCCAGATTGTGCCTTCCTGGCCCCTACCGCCTCGTTTTCCTCTTTCCGTTGCGTCTTGAGTTTTGTCCCCCAAACTCCCTCTTGCTGCGCAAATGAAGGCGTTTCTGACTCGACCCCCCTTAATTCGTTTGAGCCGCATCTACTTAATCGACTCACTTAACTCCTGCTCGAACGCTCCTTTTCTGCCCGTGGTTTGTTAGAAAAGGAGTTTTCTTAGTCCCCTCGGGATTCTCGTACCGGTGTGCTTTCCACCCTCTGTGGGTCGAGCCCCCTTACTCGCTTTTTTCTCGTGATGTCTCTTGCCCTCATTCCCCTCCTTTTATTCCCCCGGGAAGGAATTTTTGTTATCAGCTGCCTTACCCTCTCAGACTTTCCTGACTATTCATTTCTCTCTTAATGGAGGCTTGGAGAGCTACTTCTCACTTTCATGAAACTATTAGAGAGGTCTGGCTTTCTGGATTTCATAAGGAATGTCTGAGCTCACTGCATACACTCCCCCTTCATCTGAAATCCCCAGGAAGAACCTACGTCGGAGCCCCGTTATCCCCGGTATAGATGGTTTTGCAGAGCTCGTGAGCAGGGAAAGAGGGAAAATTTGAGTAAGGGACAGTCCAATCCTCACTCGCATGTTGGAGTAGTACTCAGTTTCTCTTTCTAGACGGTCTCCCTTCCGGCTGAGGAGAATTACTTTTTTTATTCCAACTGTCCTTCGTAGTCCGCGCCTCCGATGAAGGTTTGCTCCAGATTAGATTTTTTCTGCCGGTAGCACGTTTTCCCCATCTAAGTTTTTTTCTCCTCCGGCCGATCCCGACTTGTATTTTTCTTTTTCTTCGGATAACCGCGTTTGTGTCTCTTCCCTAATGGGAATTCGGTTTTTCTTCTTCGATCCTGCCTTGATGGAAGCCTCAGTACGCTTGAGGATATCACTTTCGTTTCTCACGAGTGAATGTCTCCCCCAAAGTCCTCCTCTTCAGAACGTTCCTTTCCGGTCCTGTAAACCCTCCCGACCCCCCCTTTTAGCTTTTTCTCCTCCCTCAAGGAAATAGAGTGGCCCGTCCTCTATTATAGGAGTTTCTTAGGAAGTCCTCCTCCTTTCTCAGCTTGCCCCCCCCTCCTAGAGAGAGTTGATTCAAGTTCCCCCCTTGACCCTTCATACTTCTCCCTCGCCGACAGATGAAGAAAGTCCAATTCTTTCTTATAGCCCCTCCCCCCCCGCGCCTGCCGACCGCGAGAATAAGACGACGATGCCCCCACCCCTTGATTTTGTCCCCCTACTCACGGTGAAGTGCCCATGGATTACGTTTCCCCCTCATGTTTCTTCCCCCCCCCCCCTCACGCTGTATCTTCCCGATAGTTCCCGCGTTTCAGTCGTTTCATGTATAAGATCTTCTTCGCAATTAAACTTCCCCCCCCCCCTTTAATTGGCCGCTAGCTTTGGTTTGTCCGGACTTCGGGCTATCAGTAGCGCTGTCCTCGCAAAAAACTGCCCGATCTCCGAGTAAGGTGTGGGTTCCTCCCGGAAGTACCCTTCGAACAACTGGGGATAGGGTGATTTTCCCTTTTGCCTCTTCCGGAATTTTGTGTATTTACATAAAGTCATGAAACGCTATTTTTTTCCCTTTTTGAGCATTCTTCTTTTTTCCCTCCGAATACTAGGAGTCGACTTGGGTCACTTTTGAGTTTCTAATTACAATCCTTCAAGACCCCCTGTCTTTTGGCAGATTCGCTCCCTTCACTCCTATCGGTCTCGCAGAACGGAGCTCTGATTTTGATGATGTTCGATGGAGGTGGTTCGTTTTTTTTTAATCATCCTCCAATGACCTTTTGCCCTAGTCGGAAGTTCAGAAGTCTCTCTCCTCCCTCCCTCCCTTTTTTTTCAACGCCTACAAAAAGACGCCTTAAGGATGAAACTGTTTCTTTCGACCCCCCTATCCTTGCCTCTTCTTCAAGTTGAATCAACCACTCCTTACCTCTCCCTTTTTGGTGGACGCTTCTTTTTGCTATGTCCGAGATTAATGACGCTTTTTCCTCCTGGGTTTTTGTGGAAGAACTTTGTTTTACTTTCGTGGAAAGAATCCCCCTCTGAGGCTTTTCGGCAGGAGCGATTCCTGATCCTCTACCCCGCGGGTTCCTCGCCTTAAGTGGCGGTTTCTGGCTCCTTCGTAATGGTGTTTACGATTCAGGGATATTTCTTTTCATTTTTTTTTCTTCAACGTCCCCAGTGGCTTTCGGCGGCGCCTACCGGTGAGTGTTGGTCGTCCTCTTTTTCTTCTCCCTTTTGAAATTTTCCTATTCCTTCGCAAAATTTTTTTCCTGACCCCCACACGAATTCTTCCTTACCTACAACCCTCCTTCTTCCTATGGCGCCACCCCGAAACGTTGCCCCTCCGCCCCTTCTGTCCCTCCACATTGCCTCTTCCTCCACTCGGGGTATGAAAGCTTCTCCGCTCGTTGACGTCCTTTTCTTGGAACGCGTTCCCACCGTAAATGCATCTTCCGATCCGCTTGTTCGCCTCCTTCTCCTCCGCGATGGTAGAGAAGGCGGACCTGCTGACAAACCGGCGAGAAGACGGGGAAGGCGGCACCGTCTGCCGTGACTCATCCATCCCAGGATCCTGCGAGACCGCCTTCCCTCCGTCATTTTCTTTCTCCCCACTATCCTTCCACTTCAAGCCCCGATCGTTCCCCCCATGCAGAAATCTTCTTTTGTCAGCCCCCTCCTCCCTAGTCGCTTTTAACGAGGCCGGGGGCACCCAGTGGTCCTCCACCTTCCCCTTTCCTCTTCTTCATGATGCGAATAGAACACATTTTCCCTGAAACGGCTCTTCCCTTTCTCCTCTCCATCCCCCCTCCCCTTGCGACGTCCAGTTTCTGACGGAAGTATTCGCCCTCGTCTATAGTTATTCGAAGGAAAGGCGTCAGTACCGTTCTCTCCCTGGTAAGCTGCGAGGCGGTCTTCAACTCGCTGGAAAGCTATGTTGGGTCCCCTCCCTCTTGTTGTCTTTTTTCCCCTTTCCCCTGCGCCGGAAAAGAAAGGCCACTTTCTCCTCTTCAGAAACTAAGCCCCTTCGTTCATTCGAGAAACGTCGGACCTTTTTGAGCGGTTGGTAGGTCTAAGTCCGTCCCAGCAGATGAAGTCTCCTTTTCCTCTCTTTTTCCCCCTTAGATCATTCCCCCTCCTTTTGCAGTGTGAGAGGAACGTCCCTTTTTTTTTCCGACCCCCAGATTACAGATTTTTCCTTTAGTCCCCTCGAACTTCAGACACTGTCGCCGCCAAGTCTATCATAGTCGGGTTACTCTCCCCTTTTCGGAGCCCTTCTCCTCGATCCGATCGGGATAGAAGATCCCTTTTATCATCGCCACTTTTTTTATATCCTTCTTACCAGGCTCGCCGATACAACCTTCACGT
>Ga0179591_1227289_pt1 | contig 11248 bp, 14 predicted proteins | sample CZOMad2_1_08_16f_FD_182891 | JGI IMG/M metagenome (GOLD analysis project Ga0179591, IMG submission 182891) | Vadose zone soil fungal communities from Angelo Coast Range Reserve, California, USA - CZOMad2_1_08_16fungal (PacBio error correction) | ecosystem: Environmental > Terrestrial > Soil >... | reverse complement strand
ACCACGCAGGTTCTTCCCCCCCCTCTTGTCTAAGTCCTAGGGTCTTTGACCAGGCTTGGTGCCGGTGAAGTTGCTCTTCCTGCTGACGCCTTTTTTTCTGCTACCCCTCTTCCAGCGTTATAGTTTCCTTTTCCCAGTTGTTGTTCGAAAAGCTGTGAAGTCCCAATGCGTAATGCTTTCAATACTGCTTCACGCCTTCCCCTCCTCCCATTGGCTTTTCCCCTGCGAGGCGTACGTCGGTTGCTCTTCCCAACACTCAAAGCCGAGTGAAACCCATCATGATAGGTGTTATACTCCACTACCTTCGTTTTTCCCTCTGCCTGTCCTGACCGCGCTCCAACCTCTTCCCCGTGCAGTCCCATTCCGTTTCCACCGGGAGACTCCATGCACGGGAACGAATGAACCCGAGAAAGTTCACTTCCCTCACTCCTATCCTCCCTGCCCTTCCTTTCGGCTCCATGACCTCGCCAGGTTTTCGTCCCTGGATACACCTCCTTGATTTTCACCGAAATGCCCGCCCCTCCTAATTTTACTGCCGAGTAGTTCCAATGTGGCCAGGAATATGATCTTGACGTTGGGCCTTCCTCCTTCTCTCTCTTTTTCCTGATCGTCTTATCCGGTTCTGTCTTTTTTCCTCCGGACTCCCCTAGCCCTCCATGGCCAGTCCACACCGTTCCCTTTTTTGGCGTACACCTCTGCAATAGGTTGGACTCGCACGTCCTTTTTGTACCTTACCTTTGGTCGAACTCCTTCCCCTTCCCGCTCGGCACTCTCCCTTTCCACCTGTCCTTCGTTCCTTGTCCCCCAAGGGTCTTTTCCTACCCGGTCTTTTTGGTGATTCGACAAGATGGAGTATATCTTCATCGGTCCATGTCGCCCGAGTTTTCGTAAGGTCGTCCCAGCCATAAGTACACCCCCCGCTCTTTAGTCGCGATTTTTTGAGACTCGATAGTCTCTTCCCTCTAGCTTTTGAAGTTCCCACACTGGTTGAGGGTTGGGGTTTGACCTTTTTTTGTTGCGTTGTTTTTGCTTCCTGATACGCCAGGCCCGTTTCAGTTTTGGACAGCAAGTGTTCGAAGGACCGATTCACTTGGAGGGGTGGTGCATGGTGCCAAGAAGGAATGTTTTTTTTTGTGGTTTTGACTTCTTTTGCGCCACGGTTTCCTTTTCTTCGTCGAAGTTTATAAGCTGTCAAAAGTTTCCCTTTTGTTTTTGTTTACCTTTTCCGGACCTTTTCATACATCTCTTTTTTGGCCGGAGCGGGCTTCGGAGAGTTTAGTTGATCTTTTTTTTTCGGTATACCTTCTTTATTGGGGACTTTCCCTTGTCATTTCCAGTTCTTTAGTCAGTTTTCATGGTCGACTGCACTGTGGGCTTTTCCAACAGTCGTCCTCCCCAGATGCGCGATTGGGCGAAATTGGTTGTGATTTTTTTCTAGCAGACCTCCCCCCTTTTTAGTATTCCGAGTACCTTATTCGAGCAACACCTGGAGTAGAGGTTGTTTTCGTCTTTTCTCAGCACGTTATGCTCCTCTTCTGTCTTCGCCGGCGATCTCCTTTGCTATCTTTCGGTTTTGTTTACTGCTCCTCCCGTGCCATCGAGGTTAATGTTTTGTCTCCCTTTTTCTTGCGTTGAAACAATAGACTGAGAGGGCCATCTCCTTGACTCCCTTTCCTTCTATTGTTTGACTTTCCCCCGCCTGGAATGTGAGTTCTTTCTTTTCTTCCCCCCCCATCCTCCGCTTTTTTTGCTTTTAGATGTTCGTCCAGAAAGGGGTTGTGTTCTAAAAGAACGAGCCGAGAAACTTGCGGTGCTGACTTTCTGCCCCCAGGTTTCTGCTCCCTCAAACCTAATACAAGCTGCACTCTCCCCCCTAACTGCCAGGGCTTTCTCTGTGGGGGCGAAAAGAGCTCTGACCCCTTCCCCGAGGGTTCCCGCACCATCGTCTCGTGACTCTAGTGCGTTTTGAGCCTTCACCCCCCTTCGATTCTCGACCCTACCACACCCTCCTAAAGTGCGTCCCCGCTCTTGAGCCCTGCTGATTCTTTTCTTCCCAGGTGTTAGGGTATAAGTTGTTGCCCTCCGAACCCGTAGATCGTGGATCCGCTTGATGAAACCCCCAGCCCTTATACTACTTTTAGAAGCCTCCCAAGTCTCGGGTTGAACGTTCTTGACCCAGCGTGTGAGGTACAGACAAGGATTCACCCCTAGATCACCTCTGTGCCCTTTCCCCAAGGCTTGAGGGCACTTGTTTTTCGATGCTTTCTCTTTCCCCTGAGTACCCGTCAATCTCCCCCTAGGTTATTATCAAAGGGAAGTCCCCCCGCTTTCCACTTCAGCTCTTTGTTTTTTGGTGTGCCTTCCCACCGGCCGCGACGCCATCTGTCGCTTGGCCGCTCACCTTCCGCTCCTCCCTCAGCGTTACAAGATCGCTCCCCCACGTGAGGGTTACGGGCGATAATGTTTTAGATGCAAAGTAGGAGTGTTTGACTCCTCCCGCAATGACCCTTCCCCTCTTCTGCGGTTGTTCTATCAAAACCTTGCCTCTGCCCTATTTATTTTTTTTTCGTTCCCTCTAGCTTTTTTTTCCAAATTGTGCTAGGCACTCTCGTTCAAGTTAAGGGATAGGGGTTCTGGTCTCCCGCCGTATAGTTTCTTTCAGCCAGCACGCTGTTGTTGACCCGCGGTTTCTTGCCCCCCTCGGGTCACATACCTCTTATCTCCTTCTTCTAATGGGCCTTTTTCCCCCGACTGAAGTAGCCCTGTATTTCTATATTGAAGAATCTATCTCTCCACAATTCCCCCCTTTGTTGTTTTTTTTGGTTTTTTTTTTTTGAGATCTCTCTCCTGTGATGATGCTAATTGCCGGCGTGCCGCTTGTTTATTGCAGAAACTCAGAGTGTCCCCTTCTCCAGTAAGCAATCCGAGGTGCCCTCCCTAGGTCACCCCGGTGCTCTGCCGCTAACTTGCTTCCCGCGAGTTCGCGAAAGTTGAAAACCCTTCCCTTCCAACCTCGAGTCTGGACACTCTCCGTAGGACAAAACCTGTCTGCGCGTTCCCGACACCACTTGACACGTACGAGGCGGTTTAGTTCCCCGCCCTTCCGCCTTTCATTTTCTTCGTTGCTTGAAGCCTCCAGAGGACTCCCCTTTTAGGCTTGGGGATTCTCAACTTTCTCGAGTCAGTAAAGTGGAGGACATTTGACTGCGACTCTCCGCTCCTATCTTCCCTTCTCCAAGATGTTTTTTTTCTCTCTTTTTGATGCGCACCCATACCGCACCAGTTCCTGCTTGGCCTTTCGTTTTTGACGTTCTGAGGAAGACTGTTTAGACTGAGCATAACTTTGGGCCTCACTCCCTGCATTTCCCCTCCCTTCCGCACGGATTTGTCCCCTTTGATGGATGACTTTATGAAGTCTTTCGGTATTTTTTTCAGGGTCCCCGCATTTTCTTGCTTTTCCCCCAAGTGTTTTTAAGGATTACACCTCTTACCGGTGTTTCTGCTCCCCCCGGCCTCCCCGCTCGCGATCTGGCGTTTTATCTTTCAACAACTTCTCCTAACTGGCCGCACAGTATTTGAAAGATTTCCCCCATCGTTTTCCTCTTCGCTGGTTGTTCTGTATGTCTCTTTTTGGCCTGAATAACCCAAGCAAGAATCCGCCTACTAGTGTGAGACCAGCTAAGCCTTCTAAGCCTCTTTTTTCCCATGCACCCTCCCTTGGTCAGATTTTATTGAGAAATTCAGCTCATTGTTCCTATGACCGACCGTTCGAACTCCTCCCGCATCGTCTAGCTTTTGGTCTTCCACCAACCCCCCGTCTCTCTAAGAAAAGGACAAAGCAAAAGCGTCCCTTTCTCCAACCTTCCCCCCCCCCCCACGTCTTCCTCCCCCCCCGCCAGAGCCCGGCCCTTGCCTTGGGTCCACCGTTTTGCCACTCCTTTTTTGATCGTGAGTTCAAGTCATCAACCCCCCCCAGATCAAACAATTAACCCATCGAATAACAGAAGAATCATTCTTCACCCCTCAAATTACTCCTCCTATCCGCTCCCTTCCCTCCTTCATTAAGTGATTTGCAACCCGATTGCCCGCCCACACCCTTCTGACTCGCACTGTGGGCTTTTCCCCAGGGCATAGTGCCTACTTAAACGGTCTTTTGAACTCAACCCCTCAATGAATTAGACAGGAATAGGATTTGAATCCGGTTCACTCTCCCCCTTTTCTTTCTTCCCTTTTTCCTCCTACATAAGTTTCACATGAAACAAGACCTGGCCCCCCCCTTTACCCAAAGGCAACACCCCCTACTGCCTCCACCTGCAACTGTGCGAAGAAAAAGTTCCGATGATTCCCACCTTCCAATTTCTCGTTCTTCCCCCGCCCCCCCCTAGGAAACACCCCCTTTCTCAAGCTCCAGCCTTTTGACCCTCCTCCATTTTCCCTTGACGACCCCCCCCTGATCCCCAACGACAAACTGACGTCGTTCAATGAAACCCCCCCGACCCCCCCACTTCCCCCCTCTCCTTCTCCTCCTTCTTCTCCCCCGACACGGTGGGTCGTTCAGCACCACCAACACCGCCCCCAACCCCTTCCTGTCCAAACCCCCCAACCCTCAACAAAAAAGGTGACCTTTGACTCGAAAGTCTCCATTTCGTCTTTTTCACCAAGTCCCCCTCTCCATCGCATACTCTCCTTTTGGGGTGTTCCGTATGGTCTCTTACATCCTAGAAATTTCCCCGGGTACATGAAGAGTTGAGGAGCTAAAAAGGTGTTGTTTCAATCCCACCCCCCCTTCTCTCTTCCCTTGCAGCGCTTGTTCCCGGGCCCACGTTACGCCGACCCCCCTTGACCTCGTGGCCGAGGTGAACGAGTAGCAGAGAATCTAACTTACCCCGTACCCCTCTCTTTTCTTGCTTGCTTCCCCTGCGAGGTGTACAACTACACCTGAGTTGGGCCGGCCTTTTTCTCAGAGGTTGAATGCTGGAGTCAACTGACAAAGCTCTTACCATTCCTCCTTCCATAGCTGTGTCCTCCCTTCTACCTCCACACCTGTGATGATACAAGTCCTTCCAATTTTCGGTTTTTATTCAGACTCGATTTTTCTCTTTTCCCCATGCAGTACTTGATCTTACAGTGGACTCCCCCCCTCCGCGTTTCTTGATTCCCCTTTTCCCTTTCCGGTCTTTTATTTTTTCTAATTCTCAGGAATGACCGGATAGAGGATTCCTTTTGGCTTCGTTTCTTTCTTATCATTTTTTCACCTCTATCTAAGTTTGGTTTAGAAGACGGCAAGGATGAGGTTTTTTTGGAGCCGGAAGGTCGTCATCCCTCCCCCCCCCCCCCTTGGTCCTTCCTACCCTGAGGTGTTTTCTAGGAGGGTGACTTTTTTCTGTTTAAGCCTCTTCGTTTAGTTCCACTCTTACACTTTTTTCGCGCAGGACACGGAGTTTTTTCCTGTCACCGGAGTAATAGGAACCCCTTACTTCCCCCTCTTTCGTCTCCCCGAACACTTTGTAACCCCCCTGCCCGCGCGTCCGCTACCATGTAGCAGACCGGTAGCATCAGCATGCTACCCTTCATTCACTCGATTCCGCTCAGAGTGTTTCGACACTGCCACTCAGCGTTCACCATTGTAATACTACCCGATGGGTGCTGTATGAGACAACTTAGGCTTGCTCTCTTTTTATCCATCTTGTTCTGAAAGAGGACCATGTCCGTTGTACTTTTTTCCCTCTCTTTTCCGACGTTTTTCCAGTTCTTCGTCTTCCGGGGAAGGCCTTGTTAGGGTGAGAAAATAGTGACTTTCCATTTGTTTTCCCCTTTATACTTTTCCCCCTCCCTTTTCTACGCCCACAGTGGACGCGCACTGCGCGCCCCTTTTCGATTTTTCCAACAAAAAGTGTCCCAGTATTTTTTGAAACGCAATTCCTTATTATCTTGCATCACTCCCATCTTTCTTGGCCGCTTCTTCCTCCCTCTCATCCCCAGAGCCCAGTGTCCCCTATCCTACTTTCCTCTCCTGTTTTAACCTGGAAGATCCCAGTCCGCCCCTCAAATGCATACTCCTCCCGTTATGTTCCTGCTACTTTTAGTCCAGGTCCCCCAGAAAGTCAATTGTAGCCATCATGACCTCTGATTTTTCCTTTACGTTCCCCCTTTTCTCTTAATCGACGTTCACACTCTCGCCGATCAAAGCAGTTGATCTTCCGTCAATTTCTTTTTCCCTTATCCTTTCTCCTCCTTTTTTCCCGTCTCCGATTCCACCTCCGTATGGCCTGAAGCTCCTCTTCTCGTTGAGTTGCGCAGCCGAGTACCCACTCGATCTGAAACCCGGCACAAACAGTCCCGTTTGGGGGCAATTAAAACTCCTTGCTATATGTCATTTCCCTACCATAGTCACGTGGTTCGTTTGGCTGTTCTGATTTGCTCCCGTCAATCCCAGGACAGACCTTAAAATGGGATTTCTTTCGTCTGGCCTGGAATCTCTGCCTGACTGTCTTCCTGGTTGTTTTGTTCGTTTACTTTTTTTTACCCTGACGTGGTATCTCTCTAGGCCAAGTTTAGCAAGAGTTGATAACCGCGTAGAGGAGTGGTCCGGTCTTCAGACACGGACACCCCTCGTGAGCGCTTGACTCTTTTGTATGAGACATCTACCTTTTTTCTTTTTATTCGCCGTTACAACCTTTGTGTCCTTGTTTGGGGTGTTACTTCCAGTTTTTTATTTTTTTCGTATTGTTTTTTGGTTGTCCTTGACGACTAATTTTCTTTTTGCGGTTTATACTCTTTTTAGACCAGTCCCAGTTAGTGGCGGTTGGGTTAAGGTTTCCCCTCCGGCAGGTTTTTCCTTTGTGGTTGTATTTTTTTGGATCCCAAGGGTTTTACCAGGTCTTCAGGCATTGCTATTGAACTCTCTAAATTCGGTCTCCCCCCGGTGGGGACGTTGAGCCTACTTGTCTGAACAATAAGGAGCGTTGGATTTATCTCCATCCTTGTTTTTTCTTTAAAGATGCTTGGTTAGTGTATTCCGCCCTGCTTTTGCTGTCTTTGCATTCTATTGTAATAGGACAGAATTTTAAGATCCCTGTCTCCTGACACCCTTTTCAGCCTTATGCGGGGGTTTTGAACTCAGTTTTGTTGTTGAGGTCGGAAGAAAAGTTCGGTTAGTATTTAGATTTCCTTGTAGCTCCCAGAACCGTCGTCTTTTTTGTTTTTGGGCAGGCTGGTTCTCTGAACTTCGCCTTCGGGTCTTAGGTTGGAGATCCGTCTGTAGGCCGGGTGATTTTTCACTAGTAGGTGATCTCTTATGGTGATTGTTTGTCCATCTGGTTCTTTTCCCCCTTTCCTCTCCGATCGATTGTTCCTTGCCCCTCAATGGCCGGTTTCTGGGTTTTCTTATTGGGTCTTTCCTTCTTTTTCTTTCAACCAATTCTCGTTGTTGTGCGCTTCTCCCTCACTGTTTGGCAGACCACCTTTTTCTTCCGTGGTTTCCCCCTGATTGTGGATCTAACCAGTCTTGCATCATAGCCCAGACGAAAGATCTCTTTTTCCCCCTCTCCTGCTTCTCTGTTTTTTTTTTTGCAATCCCCTTGACCCTAACCCTTCTCGCGGTGTTAACTTTTTCTGATGATTTGAGTTTTTTCGAATCCCAGATCGAGTTTGACACCAAAAGACTCCTGCCGCCCCACCTAATTGCTTTTTCTTTGGCAGGGTTTTTTTGTTTCTCCTGGTGGCCCCTCGAAACCTCCCTATGTCTTTGATCTCCGGGGGTCTTCCCCCCAGAGTAGCCAGATAGCGGATTCCCCTTTTTTTTGTGCACGATGGCCCCAGTCTTTCCTTTTTTCCAACGCTCTCTTGCACCGTCATAGCCCCCTTGCAGTTGAAAAAAGTCAGTGAAATAGTTTTTTACTCCTTTCTTTCTTTCTCCCCAGTCCCATCGCCGTTACCGGGTGCCTCATCACCAGCCCGCAAAAAAGTAGAACCTATCCCTTGTTTTTGCGTTGGGTGAGAAGCAAAGATGAGCCACAGGGTCTCCCTCTCACCTTCTATAGCCTGAGGAGGTCACCATATCTATTCAAGTGACGTTTTGGTCCGTTTCCGTCCCTCATATCACCTTGTCCTTGAACGCCCCCTCCGAGAAAGGAAAAGCGTCGGAGGTCTTCTTTTTCTCAAACCGCCTTACAGACTTATTTCCGCGTTTCCATTTGCCCTTTATTCCCGCTGGTCATTGTGGAATCCTCCGGGCATTTTTCACTGGTAAGGGTTGTTTCAATTTTTCCCCACTAGATTTATCCTTTCCCCTCTCCCTCACCTATCTCGTGTAGGCCCCGCGTCAATACATGCTTACTTTCTAGTCAACAACTGCATGATACTTGTAATTCCCTCGTTAGTAGCAATTATTCAAAGATAATATAGTATTGTAGCCTAGTTTTGTTTTCTACGCATGTTCTTCTCTCCCTTCCTTTTTTTTCTCGTGGTTTCTTCCGAATATCACATTCATTTTCTCTCCAAGCACTGTGCTCTTGGTTTCCCCTCCCCTTAACCAACGCAGGTGATTGCATGTCTGATACATTCCAGAGAGGGCTTGCAAGTTGTAAAACCCCCCCGCATGGCACTTTCTGTTTCGCACCTTTCCCCTCAGCGGGCTATCAAGTTGACCGCCCACCCAGCTCATTTTCCGAGTTTTTAGACCCCCCTCCAGTCATAAGAATGCCTCTACTTCCCGTTTTCATCGAAAGAAGGAGAGGAGACTCTCGCTCACCTGCGCCCTTCCCTTTCTCGATCTGAGTGGCCCTCCCCCTTTTATCTCGTCATTTAGATTTTTCCGTAAATTCCAGTTCTGGCTGTTTTCTAGGGGTCTGCGACAACAGAATTCCAACCCCCACTCGAGGGCAGTGATTGTGAGGAGGTTTTTTGCCTCCCTGTCTCGTATTCTTTCCCTTTTCGTTTGCCGCCCTTCCTATGAAAACTCCCCCGTCCGCACGTGGCCCGTTCCTTCTGATTGGTTTCTTTCCTCCATATGCAGGGTTCTGTATTAAAGGTCAAGAGTGGGGGCCCTTTGGGGCACCCCCCCCCTAGCGGTTGGACCTTTCTACCCAAATCCTTATCAAGGAGCTTTCATTTCCCGCCTTGCTAAGCTTCTTCGTTGTTCGAGTCCCCCCCGGACGACGAACACAATGGCGAAGATAAGCCCCCTTCCATCCCTCCCCTTTTTTCGCACTCCGTTTGTGTCTGGTCCCTGTGATAGGGGCGACTAACCAAATGCACCGCATCCGTCTACGTGTCCCCCCCCCCTCGCCGATTGACTGTTTCCCTCGAGGTGGGAAAAAAAGAGACCGCCCCCCCCTTTCCCGAGGGATTGCAGCTGTCTTGTTAGCTGATCCCCTTTCTGTTTAAAAATCTCCCCGAATCTTTTAATCTCTCGATGGGAGGTCGAACCCAAACCGTTGATTTCCGAACTTGCACTCAAACCGCGGAGAGTGTTTTCCCCTAACTCCAACGAAATCCCCATCGCTGCTCCACCGCATCTTTCCCCTTCCATGAGGGGCACTGCTTTTCTCTTCTCCCTTCCTTCCCAATCCACACTACCCGCTTTACAAACTTACCAATCTGATATCAGGAGACTCCCTCCCCTCACCCTACGCCCACGTTCTCCAGCTCCTCGTCCTACTTTCCTACGGCTGTCTCACCAGAGCCTCCCCAACCCCTTCGACCGCCCCGATCGTGGGATCTCCCCCTGAATCAAGACGTCCCGTCTTCGCCACCTACGAAATCGGAAGTGTTGCCCATACCTTCCTCGTCTGCCCCCTCCCGTTTGTTCCTCGCCCACCGTTTTTTTACTGCTTTTACCCCCCCCTGTCACATTTGACCCAACGCCTTTCCCCCAATCCTTGTCGTCACCAACCGCACCCTCCGCCTCCCCCCCCTCGCATCTTTTCCGTCAGTTCGCCACCCCTCCCTCCATTTTTTATGATGCCTTTCCTCCTTCCACCTCCCCACTGAGTCCCAACGGTGACAAAAGCTGTAATACGACTGATGTTGACCGCACTTCGGCCACCCATTTCCCCCCCACGTCAACCCCTTTTCGTTTACCATTACCACCCCCTCACCCCCAACCCTTACGGTCCATTCTAACTCTGGGAGTATACGAACCTTGAATGGGTAATTAAACACCAAACCCTCCCACAAACGCCCCTTCCCCCCCAACCCCCTCCCCACCAACCAGATGTTTGAACTTCGGACCCTATTTCCCCTGCGAAATTCTTTCTCTCAAGAACAAACCTGCAGTGTCCCTTTCGGTGGGTTTTTCCTATGGATGTAAGAATGTCCACTCTGACGGCTAACTCTTTTCTCCCTTACCTCTGTTGTGATCGATACCCCCCCCCGTCCGTGGTAGGATCAACCCCCCCAGAGGATTTTCCTACAGATTTTCAGGACCCCACCGCCTTGTCCTCCCCCTTGGTGATCTTTGCCGATAGCGGAGCTCCCTTTCGGCTCCCCATAGATTTCACCACCCGACCTATTTGCTTGGGGTTCTCCCATGCTAGTTTCCCCCTGGAAAAACGGTCGTGTCCGGTGGTTGCCCTCGATGGATTCCCTCGGCTGGCGCCACTCCAACACTATTCAGCCTAGCTTCAGGCCCTAGCTGTGGACTGATTTCTGACGCCACCACGAATGATCCCCCCCCCTCTTGCCATGGCAGGTATGATAAACCCTTCTTTATACCCCCGGTCTCTGTTTCTGGGTGGTCCTTCACTCTTTCTTTCCTGGTACTAACCGGCCCCGGTTACTTATGCAAAAGAAGGTGCTTCGGGAGGAGGCTTCGCTTCCCCTTTTACCTGTCGCTTATCAGGTTGTCTTTTCTCTTTCTTCTTCCTGGTTTAAATGAGTGCCCCCCCCGCGTTTGTCGCGATCGGCACTTTTTGATTCCATTTGCTCTGTTTGTCTTGTAATCCGGAATAGAAACAAGTATGGACTTTCTTGCTGCCTATATCCTATTTTCATCATCTCTGTGCCCGTTTCTGCAGCTAAAGTCGTCTTCCGCGCGCGTGTTCAGTTTACCCCCTTTGGTTAGAACTAGGATCCCCCCAACTCTTCGTACTCGGAAACCTACGTAAAAGATTTTTCTGCCCCCTCCCCTTTGAACTTCGAAGACGCTCGAGCGTTTTCGACCACTTCTCCATACCCGAGGCTCCCAATTCACTTAAGACCCCCGAATTGAGCGCAGGGTATTATTTGTTCCAGCTCTCCTCCCTTT
>Ga0179591_1156051_pt1 | contig 11248 bp, 13 predicted proteins | sample CZOMad2_1_08_16f_FD_182891 | JGI IMG/M metagenome (GOLD analysis project Ga0179591, IMG submission 182891) | Vadose zone soil fungal communities from Angelo Coast Range Reserve, California, USA - CZOMad2_1_08_16fungal (PacBio error correction) | ecosystem: Environmental > Terrestrial > Soil >... | reverse complement strand
TGAGCGCAACAGCCCTAGATGACATAGCTCTGGGCCCAAATTATCTCTCACTCTTCCTTCTTTGGATTGAGTTTGGGCCACCGAGCGCCTCATCTTCAGTCTTTCATCTTCATTCTTCCCTTCCTTTCTTTGTTCACGCAGGCGTTTGAGATAGAGACCCTTCCTCACGGCCCATGCACCTTGCTCATCGACGTATTTTCTCGAAAAGCGCTAGATTTTCCACTTCTCCTCTCGCCCACCGTTCTTTCTCTTGTCACCCTAGACCAGGCTACTTGACCCTGGTCTTCGACTTTGCTATTCCACCTACCGGCGAGTCAGGGGTCGGGCTTTCTCCCCTCCTCTTCATTGTCATGCAGATGCCGCGTGTCGGTCTCCCCCCCTCCCCCCCCCACACTGAAGCGCGCGGAGAGCCTGGATCTGAGCGCGACCGCCTAGCCGATGGTTTCTTATCTCTTTCCCTAGTAACTACACCAAAGTAGATTTGTTTCTCTCTCTCCATTTGCTTCACTTTCTTACCTGAAGATGCTAGGTGCCGCCAAAATGGCTCCGCTTCTATTCAGAGACTTGCTTCCCCCTATGAAATGGCCCTGCGGCAGGAAATTGCAGACCTCGGCAATTTTTTTTCTTCCCTCCTACTACCCTTCAGCAGCTCGGTCTAGGGATTTTGTTCCTCCTCTCTCTTTTCTTTCTCCCCCCTTCAAGCGACGGTTCACTAGGAACTTTAATGTTTTTACTTTTTTCTCGTAGGGTAATGGAAGGTCTCGCATCCGCGCAGCGCGTCCCCTCTCGTAGGTAGGCCTGCTTTTTTTTCCTTTCTTTCGTTTCAGACTCAAGCGCAGCTTTGCGTGAGTTACGTTCGTCCTCCCTTTTTTTCTTAGCTGGACCCACCCCTGATGAGAGCCAGAAGCTTGCCGGCCTTCCGCGACATTTCCCTTCTTCTAGTGTGACCTTGCCGGTAGACGTCTTCCCCAGTCCCCCGTTTCGTTTCAGTGGCCCCCCCGTTGCGGCCCTCAATGGTGCCTTTTTTCTTATGTCTCAGGCGACGCGGGCTGCTTGCCCCCCCTTTGGGGTCGTTCGGGCACTGCAGTGACTTTCCAGGAGAAGGACACCCGCCCCCCAGCACTTGAACGATCCCTGTCCTGCCGGGGCCATGACAGCTTCGGGACAGGATGCGGCCTAACCACCACATTCCCATGGTGGACAATCCCCTTGTTCGGCCCTAAAACCTCTCAGACTCCGTCCCTGTCTTTCCCCCCGTTGAGAACTTATCTCAGTCCCTGAATGCTTTTGACGCGCTTTGTCCCTATAGGATTTTCGTGACCCGCCAAACGTGAAGCGGCGAAAGGCAAACCCGACTAGTTTTAGATCATCGTGTGAAGCCCCTTCAGCTGCTCCGTCTCCCTGGCGACGAAGCCTTCTTTTTTTCTCGCGACGTGGTAGGAGTATCGGAGCCCCCGGCTCGATCCTTTTCCCCGGGAACCTTGTCACGCCATCATGCTTGGCGTCTGTGAAAACCTCTCTAACTATTTCTGGATTTCTGGGCAAAAGACGAGCCTTGTTTTTCCCGAATGCTGGCCGTTTTTTGGCGCCGACTACATCCGATTCTTTTGTTCTTCTTGCTGTAACATTATGCGGAAGTCAGGACGGAGAAGAGACATCCCTCCCCCTTCCCCAGTTTGCCTGCCCCCCCTTCAGCCTCGATCCCAATGGCAGCACTGGAGTCTTGTGCGCGCGCTATAGTTTGATGCGTGAATTATCAGCGACCCTCGAGAACAGCTTTCTTCTTCTTTTCCCTCCAAGGGACACCAGCCGCCTAGCTTTTTCCTTGCTTTCCCCTGTGTCTCAGCAAGTAAAATCTTAAATTCCCTTCCGCGGCTCAGATGCGCGTATCGAGTTGGCATGCTGATCTGTTTATGAGCGGCGTCGTGAAGCTGACCTTTGTTTTCCGTTCCGTATCCCTTCTAAGCTCAGGCTTTTTAAAGCCCTGTTTAAGGTGACTGAAGATCTCGGCGTCGCGCGTTCAATTCTTGATCCATTCCAATTTGCATTATTGCCCTCTCCCTCCCCCGGTCTCTTCCCCAAACAGAAGACCGGGTTGTCTCCTTGCTTTTTGATTGGTGCTGTGGCCCGCTAGATCTGCATTTCCCAGTGTTTTCTTCTCTTCTTTCATGATCAAGCAAACTGCCCCCCCTATTCGCTGTTTTTCAACCTGATGCATCAATTGTTGGGCTTTTCGTGTCGTCTCGTCCTCCAATCCTTTCGATGATCTTTCCCGCTTACTCCCGTGTTTTCCTATAGACTTTAAGTGAAACTCGGGCGGATTGTCTCCACTCATGATGCTGCAGGTGTTTTGAAGCCTGTTTTCTGTTGTGATTCTCAAGCAATTTTTTTCTTTCCCTTTCCCCTCCCTTCCAGCTCTTAAGCGAATTTCTCTTTTCGAAAGTTTATTCTGAAAACAGATGCCTCGAATTCGAGGTCTCCTTTCTATGTTGTGCTCTAGGATAGAGCCGAACAAAATCTTTACCTGCCCTCCGGTGTGATAGTACGGTATACCCCCTGTTTTCCCTTTGCCCATACTAGTGTCCGCGTAAAGAAGTATGCTTTTCCCATATGAGCAGTTCGAGATTAGAGCTTCTAGCTGTGGGTTGTAGGTTTTCTTGACCCATCATGGCGCATTTGCTTGCCCCCGCTTCGTGTAGTCCACCAGGAGACCTTCTCACGACTCTTTGGTGTCTCCTTTTTTCCTCTACTACATGTCGGTTTTGATTGGCCTACCTCTCTCGGATAGGGGGGTTCACCGTTATCTCCTTCCTCTCCTTCCCGGCAGCCCTCCCCTCTTCGGTCAAGGAAAAAAAAAACCTTGCAAGGCTTCGAACCAGCAACCCGGTCACGCTCTGAGCCTTTAATTGTGTGAGACCGCAGTAAATTTTTTTTCACTTACGGTCCTCGCCCAGATCGGGACAGAACACCTTTCTTATCCGTTCATCAGCTTCCTTTGATTCTTTTTCGTCAGTTTTGCACCCCAGGGCGGCGTCGACTTTTCGTTCACTCCCCCCCGTTAACTTCAGTTAACTTTTTCGGCTGAAGTTTTTTTTCTTCTGCATTCTATATTTTACACTCCTCTTTGTTGTGTTGCTCTTTTTTCCTAGGATCTTCAAATTTCCCCGTTCTCTGCTTGGTGTCACTTCCCATGAAAGGTCGGATTGAGTTTTTTCTTTCCTAACTCACCTGGTTTTCCCACGTTGGCCCCCTGACCTTCATCCTCCTCTGTAAATGAGACTTCGTGTCCGGCGGGCGATCATGGCCCCTCGAACTGAAGTTCCCACCCCCCCCCTTTTACTTCGGTAGTCAGAAAAATGCTTCTTTCCTATCTTTCCCTTTGTTGATTTGTCGGCGTAAGGACCCTTCCCTCCCAGCTTTTCCTTTGCGTGGGGTCGTGCTTTGAAGCGCCCGTATCTTACCCTGAGGCTTTGTCCCGAGCCAGCTTACTGCCGATCTACGCCGCGATCGACCAGCCAGATTCCCGGGGCATGATTCTCCTCTATTGCGCTGACGATCCTCCCTACCCTTTTTCCGCACTTCTTTGCTACAGACCTTCGACACCCCATCCTTTAGTCGGGTGTCCCTCGAAAATTTCTCCTCTTTTGACGAGGAGGATTGCCGGTTCCCCTCTTCTTTTTTCCACTGATGCATGAAAACAGCTGCTTTGTCGCACTTTCCTTTTCTTTCAAGCGGGTTGTTGTCGCCAGGCAGAGACACCACCTTGCCTTCTGTCCAGGACTCGCTCTATTCCTCTTTCCCCTAACGACCGGACCTTACCTGTGACCCTTCTGTAGCTCCTGACGACGGCCAGCCCGACCGATTCTTCCTCAGCACACCACATTGTTCATTTGTATTGGTCCTCTTCCCCGCATCATGCGGACAAACTCGTCCTACTGGGAACCTGAGTAGAGATGAAAAAAACACGGTTCGTTTTCTTTCAACCCCTCTACTCCGTCGAAACAATTCGGCGCGACTCCATCGGAGAACTGTATGACCTCCCTGGTTGCGCAGAAGAGATTTTGTCCTCTGTTCTCCTGAAGAAGCCTCGTTATCCTCCCCATTTAATCCGATCGCGACTTCAACCTTTCGCATTAGCCAAAGCAAGTGGCCGGGTCTCGTGGTTGTTGACCTCCTCGTATGACGACGGCCCTTTCCCTTTTCGCCCGAGTACTGACTAGACGAGATGATTATTGTTTCGTAATGAGGGTCAGCGCCTTCTCGGATATCTTTTTCTCCTTGCAACCAGTTGCAGCTTCACGGACGCCGTCGCATTTTCCTTTCCCTCAGCCCAGACTCGATCGCCCGCCGCGAAGGGTTCTGTTTCCTTTTTTTTGATGATATGAGGCCCCCTTATGTAGTTGCAAATCACAACATCTATCCCTTTTTTTTTGTCGACCTTTTATTTCCTCGCTCATCCATCGGTTCTCAGATGTAGCTTCCTATGATCCCCCCGAAGAGAGATGCTTTGGAAAGATCTCACTTCGGTATTGGATTCTGGACTTTGTAGTTTGTCTTCCTTCCTGATTTTTTCAGTTTGATGCGTACCTGAATCCGCCTTCCTTTTTTGCGCTAGATCCTCCCGAAGAGGATTTAGGCTCCCCCCCTGCTCTTTCTGTTTCGATCGGAGCTCTGTCCCATGCTATAAATCATCCCATCACTAGTTTTTATCTAGATGAAGGTCTGTCTCAGCTTTCGCGGTTTCTTTTGTCACCTTCCCTAGATTTATCGGAGCCGATAACGAAGACCCAGTCGGCGATATTCCTTTATAGTTTTTGAAATAGTAGCCTGTCTCGATTACATCATAGTTCTTGCAAAGATCTTCCCTCGGTGTGTTTTTTTCTTTAGTCCGCGTCTTTTGCTTTGGCCCCCCTATCCTTTGGCCCCAAAAGCTCTTTCCAACCTCAGATAACCCACCCTCTCTCATTCCCCCTTTCACTTCTAATTTTTCCCGACCTTCCTTTACCGGTTCATCAAGATGGCCACAATTTGCTTTTTGTTGATGGTTCGCCTCTCCTTAGTGGAAAGGCTTGTCATGTTCCATTTCTTTTTCTTTTTCTTGCGGGTGTCGGGGGGATACCTTCTCTTGAAATTGCCCGGCCCCTTTGACCAGAACGTCACCCGATTCATCGGCCTCCCTTCGTCCTTCTGTGTTAAATCAGCTTTTCCCGCCAAGGATGCTTGCAGGCAAGTTGGTAAGTTCCCTTTAGCTTGGGCTCACGCGTCTCTTCAAAGGGGACGCAGCGAGGTGCGATTGTCGGCTCCTTTCTTCCGTTTCCCTTTTTTTCGCGCATTCGAGATTTACCTTTTTCCCGCACTAATTCGTGGCTTCTGACCGAGGGACTCCCCAGTCCCCCCGTCCGAGAGACGAGAACGGCCGTCTGCGCCTCTCATCCTCTTTTCTACACCACCGGCAGCGCCTAGTGTTCTGTCGTGGCACCCGGCTCCCAGCAGAAAATCTATCGCAACGCCTTGAGACACCTTCACCTCTACCGAGTGCTTTGCCCGACGAATATTCCCCCCCCTCTTTTCGCGTCTTAAGTTCATGCGCCGGGAAAGGATTTTGTGAAGCTTCTCTCCTCCGAGGCGCTATTCCTGGTTGTTTTGTCCCGCATCACTAGGATGACCGTGCGAGATGCTAGACTCGTCCACTCTTTTTTTTGTCGGACGTCGCAATCTGAAACTTTTCCGAGGCTGAGAACGCGCCGATCCGATTTTTTTTTCCCCCTATCCTTTCCCGTTCCTTTTTTTTAGAGTGTCGCCCCCCTCCTTCTTTCATGACCCTCCCCATCGTATGTTGCGAGGCCAGTCCACCCTCTGACTCCTCCTCATAGGTAAGATCAAAGCGATCCTTCCAGACGTTCAAGGATCCTCCCTTCTGTTTCCGTCGACAAGGAGAGCGTCACGGTGATTCGCTTTTTATCTCTGTTCCTCTCCCCCTCACCGCGATGATCACGTTTTGAAGGACGGAGAGATTATCGCCATCTCCAAGCTTTGTCCCCAAGCTCGTCTGGATAGGTTTCCCCCTTTCCTCTTAATTGATCTAGACTAGCGGTCTGCGCGTTCCCCCCTTTCTCTTTGTGGTTTGATAGCGATTTGGGCCCCCTAGATTGATATAGCTTCCGTCTTCTCTTAACAATCTGTCCCCTCTAGAGCTTGGGACGCCGTCGATGGCGTTGTCTCGCAGTTGCATTCCCTTTCTCTCTCTTTCTATTAGCGACAGCGACTGCTTCACCAATGAGTTCCCATCTCCCTTTCCCTTGCTTGCATTGTCGACGACAGACGCTTTTTCATTGAACTCTTTGTTTCCTCTCGAGTTGTTTCGCGGCAACTCGGAGATATGTTTTTTCCCCCAGCCGCCCGCCACAGAGATGCGTTCATCCTCTTTCTCTTGCCCTTTCTGTGGCCTTCCTCCCCAACTTGAAGATTCGGCTTCGGTTTCATTCAGTTCTTCTGGCGACAGATCTCGGAGCTGGGCGATTGCCTCCACCTTCCCTCCCAACATTTTCGAAGTTGACGCTGTCTTCTTTCCCTTCTCATCTTTCGTGCACGTACAAACATTTTAGAGAGTTCCTCGCTGCGCTCCTGCTCCCCCCCCCCCCCCGATGACCCCCGGTTGCGACTTCCGCCTCCTTCCACTTGACTTGTGATTCAAGCCCGAGTCGTCTGTTTCTATTCCTGTTTTCTCTGTGGAGAGCTGACTCCTAGAACGTCAGCTCTGAAGACCTCGCATTGAAGTGTGTCCGAGAGTATGTGGATTTGTCATCCTTCTCACCAAGAGCCTGGGTCTCGTCTCTATTTCTTCCTTTTTCTGCTTTGCTCCTTTTCAGGAACTCTTGTGAATCAGATATCTCTGCTTCTCTCCCCTCGGTAGTCGGTCTATCATATCTCCATCCCTCTTCCGGCCTTCCCTATCCTAGTTTCCTACCTCGCTCTCTTCCCCCTTTGCAGGCGACTCGGAAGCCAAGCGTTCTTCTCTATTCTCCGGCACCACAGTGGCACGGTCCCAGGCTCTGGTCTTTCCTTTTTGTGAGATATTCACCTGGTTACGAGGGCTGGCGGATTGAACCAGTTAGTTCCTTCCGTCCCCAAGATATACCAAGCGACACCAGCACGCCCGCCGCCGGCTCCTTTTTTACATGCGTCGGATACAGGAATTGCGGGTACTAAGCCCCCACGATGCTTGTGCCATCCCTGTGCGGCTTCAATTGCAGTCCCTATTTCAGAGTCCACGAGGATATTTTTACGTGATACTTTCCTTCTTTCCTTGGCTACGTAAGGGATGGAACGCGATTTTCCACCTTCCCTCCCTTTTGACCCCCCCCCCCAGACGCGGCGCGGCATACCCGCGACTGAGGAGATCCTTCTTGTTTTTAGCATTTCTCTTTTTTCATTGCGCTACGGTACCCGCGACCCTCTCTTCGGACGACTCATTTGTTGCGCTCGGCGACGGCCGCCCCTATATTTCAAGACAATGGACTAATCATGTGGCGCTTGCCTCCCCTATAGAACTCTGTTATTCTTTGATGGATAAGAATGATTCTTCTCATTTGTCCCGTCGGCGCCTCCTACTCCGCTCGCCTTGAGCATTTCCCCTTCCGAGTCATTCTGTGTTCCCGTTTTGAAGATCAAGATTGCGGTAAACCTCTCCACTTCCCTGGTTTTTTTTGCAGCCTGATCCACTTTTTGCGGGCGAGCAGGGTTGCCTCTGTTTCTCTTGATGGTTTCATCTTCCGCACCATAGCGACCTTTTTCTCTCTCTTACTACGGCGTTCCCACCGACGCCGAGCTGGTGTGGAGAAAAGGACTTGGTTTTTTCGACCCAAAAATCAGAGAATTACTGCCGCGGCTTCTGCGGCATCGATGTCTTTCTCCTCCGTCTCTGCTGCTGCGTGTGAAGCGCCCTGACTTGCCGCTCGCCCCCTTTTTCCCCCCGAATTCGAAAAAGGACTTTATTTCCCGGCTTTCTCGTCCCTAGACATCCGGTCTAAAACTTTCGGGCCTCCCCCTCCCTTGGTTCACCAACGAAGACCCGTCAAGTTTTTTCCTCCTCTTTTTTCCTTTGGGCGCCCGTCAGTGTTTCGATTTCCTGTCTTCTGCAGCAAACTCGGCACATCTTCCTTTTTACTTATTTCCCATTATTCGCGGCGGTTCGTCGCGTCCCCCCCGAACTTTCTCTTCAACCACGTCGACCCGTTGTTGTTAAATAAAACAATTTTTTTTGTTTTTTTTTTTTTACATAGTCAGGAGTTTTTCCCTTTCCTCTGGCTTGTGCCATCGGTCAGAATGAACATTTGTGTTTAGATCTTTTCTTGTCTTTGCGGGCTTCGTGTTCCGGTCCTTTGTACTGGCAATGTACCCGGGGACGGTCCATCTTCGGATGAACCTATTTTACTCTTTTATCCTCTTCCCCTTGCATAAGGGCTTTATTGGGTCTCTCGGTACTGGACTCCAACCCCCCCCCCCGCTTTTTTCTGACCTAGGCTGAATCGTCACGGTACCTAACACCGCGGGTGAAGCTGACCTTCATCCCCTGCGCAGGGCAGCACGACGCGAAGTACCAGAGTGTATTCTTCTCTAAATCGAGCTCGATCCGTGTTTTTTTCCCCTTCTTCTTCTCCCCCTGCGCGCAATTTTTCTTTAAGTTTAGTTCCCTTCGGCGCAGCGCTTCGATCTTTACGCTTTTTTCTTTTCTGGACGCGGATCGTTGACCCTTTTTCCCGACATCTACTGCTCGGGGGTAACCATCCTCTATCTCAGGCGGTTTCTAGACCTTCACGAACACACGCACACTGCTCCCTTCTCCCCTTCCATGCGCTGACAGGTTTTCCCCCTGCTCTCTTCTCCCCGTTCAAGTTGCTTTTTTTCCGTAAGTAACTTTTTTTCCCCATTAGTCCTAGTACTGATCGCACGCCCGCCAACACGGCATTCATCCCCATTTTCTCTTCCGATTTCCGGGTTCTTAAGACTTGTGCCCAAAATTTGAGTTTAGTCTGACTCTGTTCCATCGACTTCAGTCGTCACCCTGCGATCGAGTGGTGCTCTTTCTCCCCTCTCCTTAATCCCTCCTCCGTGTGTTGTTGAGCTCTCTTCTTCCCCTTCACCCCACGTCTCACGTTTTGGACGATGAACGTCTGGATTGCTACGACTCTTATACGAAGACCAATGGTTCATTCTTCCGCCAGTTTAAATCGGAAGTCTTCTCACCTCCTCCCTGTTGGGGGCGGGCGATCCTGGCATAGCAAAGGAGTGTCAACCAAAAAATAGCTTTTCTAAGAAAAACTGCCGGAGCTCGATATTCACTGTTTTTTAGTCGACTCATGTAATATGTTTGTCGGTTTTTTAGTTACTTTTCGTCGCCGCGAGATATCTCCATGAATTTTGACCCCCTGAACCCTATCTTTTCCTCGCCCTTTATCCCTTTGATCGGACAGCCCCCGACCGGCATGCTTTCCCCGGCTGTCTCCAATACGACTTCGGCTGCGCGCGATTTCCGTCCCTCTCCCCCACCAAGCGCTATGCTCGACTGTCCTTTCCGCTTTCTGTTTTGCCTTGGAAAGACTGGTGCAAAGTTCCGACCAGCGGATGGTGCATTGATTTGTTTTCTCCCAGTTTTTTGGGTGGCCAGGCCGAGAGAGTCCCACCCCTTTTTCCTTCCCTATCGTAATTGCAATCTGGTTCAAATAAAATGTTTATTCCCCCCTTTGAATTTGCCAGGGACCGAGATCCTGCCAAGGTTGGGGGGGGGGTTTTTGGTTTTTTTTTCCCCTTCCCGCAGTAATCTTGTGTGCGCATCACAAACCTGGTCTTCCTCTTTTCCCTGCTCCTCTTAGGCGGTTTCGCCCCCCTCACCGGGGACCCACTCTTGTTCGATATTAACAACGTTTGTTATATTTCCAGCTATCCCGTTTTTCCCAAACTCTTTTCTTGCCTTTTTCTCCCTTCGTCCAGCCCATAGACAGGGTGGAAAACTCGCATTGCCCTTTGCTTCTCATAGCCGCGCCTCGAAACCTCCCCCGATATCCGACCCAAATCACCACTTTCTATTTATGCACAAGCCCGTGCCTTTATTTTCTTTTTACGAGACCCGCGTCTTCTCCGTACTTACTTTCAGTTTGCCGGATGTCTCCCCGTCACTTCTTACTTGCCCTTGGGGTCGAATTTTTTAAGCGCAGGAGCTTCCTCGTCGGCTTTCAAACGTCAGGGTAAGCTTACTCCGCACGCGCAACCGAGTTCGATTTAGTCCCTCGATCATGCATACGTTTCCCCTCCGTCCCTTGTCCCGGATTGCTTTTGACTTGATCGCGTCTGAAAGGCCGTGCAGTGAAAACACCCTTCGGCTTGCACGGTGTCGACCCGTTTTGTTTTCTTTGAGAGCCGAAGAAGTTTCTCTCCCCCTGCGTCCGATGAGGAAAATCAGGCCGATTTCTCTAGCTGCGACGACCGGTCATCAGGGTATAGAGTCTGGCCGTGTCGGCTTGTGTCCGGCTTCCTTCTCTTTTTTTTACAGTGCTGACAAGGACATTAAGGTAGCCCCCTTCTTAGTCCACTCTCCTCGACTCGGATGTTTCTTAGGAGCTTCTCACCGAGCAGTCGGTCGATCGGAGGTCCTGCTTCTAAATAACAAATACCTCTTGATCGATCTTCAGGCTTTTTTCGAAGCTTTCCCCCAAGCTTTTCTTTTGTCTTCCGAGGTTTCCTTGTAGGCTCCTCGAAGCCGATAGTCGTGCTCTTCATTTCTTTTTCTAGAATTGTAGAGAGTTGAGCCTTCCTCTGTTTTTTCCTTCAGAGGTCGCATGTATCGTTTTCGGACTTTCGCCGCGTCGTTTGCGGGTCACGACCTCCCTTCCCCCTCTCTGACACAACTGACAGATAACTTAAATTGATACTTCCTTTCCTTTATACCCTTTAGAGCATGCAATTGCCCTTTTTAGAAACAGGATTCAACTGCTTCTTTGTTGATCGGCTTTACTCTCCTGTACCGCGGATTTTCCCCCCTCCGGTAGTTTATTCTTCTTCTTTTTTTTCTGGGGTCATTCTGGAAATTTCAGGACTTTTCTCCGACCGCGGGAGGTAATCCCTGCCAGCTTAGATTTGCCCTCTTCTCCCACCCCCATGCGCAGACCGATGCTTTTACTTTCTCTTGTCGCACGATCGAAGCTGGGTTGTTTTCCTTCTTCACCTTTCTCAGCCCCGAGGAGATGTCGGA
>Ga0179591_1235361_pt1 | contig 11249 bp, 11 predicted proteins | sample CZOMad2_1_08_16f_FD_182891 | JGI IMG/M metagenome (GOLD analysis project Ga0179591, IMG submission 182891) | Vadose zone soil fungal communities from Angelo Coast Range Reserve, California, USA - CZOMad2_1_08_16fungal (PacBio error correction) | ecosystem: Environmental > Terrestrial > Soil >... | reverse complement strand
AGTTTTGGTTTTTTCGCCTCGACGCAGGCTTTGTTTCGTCTGAAGACGACCCTTCGGGCCCTGCTAATTTGTCTGGATTTTTTCACTCCGATCGAGGACTTGCCGGAGCATCGGCGCGGCACGATCACGACAGTTTTTCCCTTTTGTTGAAGAAGACTATAAAAGGAGTTTTCCTCTTCTTGTCACCGATAGCTAGTGTCCGTGAAAACAGTTTTGCCGACCTGTCCTCTTCCGAAGATCCTAGCCAGATTTGATACATTCCTCATGAGAATCTTCCTTTTTCCTGTTATAGAAGCTGTTTCTTCCCCGGCGTAGGGAACCACTTGTTCGGGAACAAGTCGGAAATCTTTGGGCACCTAGGGGTCTTTCTGAATTTACGCTTTTTACTGGCTGAATGGGACAGACTGGTGGACTGGTTTCTGTCCTCCCGGAAAGAGTCAAAGGTAATCGACTGATTACCCCCCCGGCGAGCTTAGCATTTTTCTCTATGACGCTGCTCCCCTCCTTCCCTGTCTGCGAACAGTGCCGCCTTTCGCTTCATTCCCCCGGGTAGTGAATTGTTTTTCACCGAATTTCGTCTGTCAGTTCATGTATGTCAATGATCACTTTTCTCCCCCTGTCTTGAAATCGTGGTTAACGCTAAGGATGGCTTTTTAACAGGTCACGGACGTGACCCCCCTCCGCCAAAGGGTATGGATCCTTTCGTTTGTAAGCCGCGCGGATGTGCGGTTCCCTTTCCCTTTGCCCCCCCCCCGTAGAATGATGCTGAGGTACCGTTAGTCAAGCGGCATTATTTTGCCCTACCTTAGAAAAATAAGCCGCTTTTTTCCCCTCTTTTTTTGATGCGGCACCTGCCCCTTGCCAATAATTTCGGTGCAGTAAGGTGTATTACTCTGTCCTCCCATGAGATGATAGGTGGAAAGCTTTAGCCCCACGACTCCCTTGGAGACCAACCTCCTCGCTGAGCGAACGTCAAGGTTCAAGAGTATGTGACCCCCCTTCTTCCTTTTACCCAGCATTCAGTGACGAATCTCTACCTAGTGCCCATCCCCTTTTTACCATTTGATGAAGCCAAGTGGCATTGGACATGAGTTTTTTTCCTCTATTTTCCCCCCCTGTCTTAATTATAGTAAGTAACGAGCGCGCTGCCAAGCTGCCACCCACCCCCCCGCCGCCTTGTTTGGGTATGTGTCAAACATTTTCTGAGATTTCAAGGAAACCTCGTGCGTCTAGAAGATCCGATTAACCCATATTGAGCCAAGAGTGGAGTAACTCTTTTCCCTTTACCAGGAACGGGCCACCTTTATTTTGCACTGACTGTAAGATACATTTTCCACATGGCCGTTTTACCTTATCGAATTCCGGATACAGCCGCGTGCTACCTGTTCCAGTTTCCGCTTTCCCCCCGTCGTAGTGCCTCAGGTGAGTGAACATTGGCACCGTAGAACGGTTCCCACCCTGGACGCAACGTCTTTTGGTCCTCCCCCGCCGCAGGGTTCAATAACAGTCGCTGTCAATGATTTTTTTATCCTCTTCAGGCGGTCATTGACTCTTCCGAAGGTAGGTCGGTGTTCAATTTAATGGTACATCTCGCTCTGTGTGCGAGTCGGCACACCCCTCCCCACATCGATGTAAGTTCAACTCAATTCTCCCCAGGCCAGCGGCGTTGTTTCACGTCTTCGCCCCACCAGGAAGAGGACAATGGACCCCGAGCTAGGCACCCAGTTCCTCTCCGGGAGTGCCGCAGTATGCCTTGGCGGCTGTTTTTTTTTAATGTAACAGCCTCGGGTTATCTGTTGACCCCTGACGTAGGGAGAGCCCTCGTTCAGGTTTCGTTGGATCCCACTCCCAACATAAATGGGAATGTCCCCATCCGCAGGCCAGAGCGCTTAAGGAAAGGCTCTTACGGCGCTGATCGATGGCCTGAGGGCCTACCTTTTTTTCAAAAAACGGGGAGGTCTCCCTCGCAGTCCTCGGAACTGCCCCATACCATCAGCAGGTTGGATTTTTGGAGTTCCTTGCGCGTCAGTCTCTGATCACGAAGCCAAGCAGGTCGCCCCGTTATGGGGGGCGCACGGTCCCTTTGCCAGAGGCGCAGGTTCCCCTCACTCGTAGGCGACGATCCTTACGCGAATTGCTGCACGCCCAGAAGCCCCCTCCTTCCCAGAGGGGTAGGGAGGCTCCCCTTTCTAGCATCCCAATATTTTTTTTTTACCCCTCCTGCGTGAGCGGCCTATACTTTAATGAAAGTTTATTTCTGGGCTGGACGTTTGTTGTTAGTTATTGATGATTCCTTCTCCCTCACTCAGTTATCACTGGCGGGCTGGCAGCGGGAGCCGCTCGACTGGCAGATAGACCCTCTTTCCCTCCACTCCGGGACCATCTGATAGGTCCGATCATATTAGCTGAAGGCCCTTTTACGATTTCCGCTTCCCCGCACCTCGTGTTGCCAGTCATGTGGACACTTCCTCGGTCGAGGAAGCAGTTCCCGCGAGCTCATCATGACGAAGAGGTTTTCCCGTTGTTTTGCCCTTTCAGTTTCTAAGCGGAGTAGGTCAATGCCTCTTCCTCCCCCCTAGCGCTGAAGGCCGGACTTCTCAGGACCTGCTTGATCTGAGCACGATGTTTGTCTCTCAGGATACCTCCGTCAAAGCTGGGACTCCTACCTCTCTCCTGTGCACCGCGATCTTGTAACGACTGCATCCAGCGTTTTGGAAAGCCTGCAATTGAAAGATTTTCCCCAGGTCATGAATTGGTCACCCCGCAGACCCCTCTCGCGTGAAGGCTCAGGGTCTCCTCCGTTGTCCGCCGCAGGCTTCTTCTTTCAAAACAAAGGGTCACCATATAATCTTCCTCCTCCTCGCTGGTTTTGTGACTATATATTTATTGTGGTGTCGTCCCTTAATAGAGTACTAAGCCAGCTTTCGGGACTTTAGGAAGAAATTTCCCGCCCTTTAAGCGCAGGCAAATCTTTGCCTTGGGTTTTCCCCCTTCACTGGTTGACTGCCCTGATTAATTAACACCCAAGCTGTCACCCAGTTGATGGATTAATCTTGTCACGATAGGGACCTATCTCTTTTCACATTCTGGCGGGAGGTACGCTAGTTAGCGAAACTTCCCCCCCCTTCTGCTCAGATAAGACGAGGCCCGCCGCGGAACGTTCCACCCCGAGGCGAGATGCTCTAGGATTAAGCAGAAGCGTAGCCTCTACTGGGCAGGCAACCCTCGTAAAACATATTCGTAGATGATGAAGAGGTCGGATGCTTACTTCGCGCCCCTGGACTGTGACCAGGACTTCAGTCCCTCCGCAGGGTTTGTCTGCGAACTAGTCAAGGTCCTTACTAGAAGCGGTGTAAGTCCTTCCTCTTTCTGTCTTTGTGAGTGTGCTGAAATATTTCTCTCCTGCTTTCGCAATCCTCGCAAGATGAAGCACGCGCCCCCCCAGTGAGCTGTCACTTTTAGCCCTTCAATAACGGACCACCCCCTTCCCCCAGCCCCCGGCCATTTCCAGGTGCCACTTATGAGGTTAAGAGCCAAGGCTCTTTTCATGGCACCACCTTGTAGGTGTGAAGCATCTACTAACGCCATAGGGTGAACGTTTGTTTCTTGGCGGGGACCATTCGATCAAGGTCGGTTCTCCTCGATGTTTAACTGAGTTCGTACTGATCAGATGAGATTCGGGCACCCTGATCCCCCAAAATTCGAAGTCCTCTGCGTTTTGAAAATCTCCAACGAACGGAAGAGTCCTCCCCCAGTCTGATGTAATTGGTCAGGTCATCTGGAAGCGCTTTCGTTTAACTGGTTCTTTCAAAAGTGAGATTCCCTCGCCCTCGTGATAGAGACGTCGCGACTTAATTTACCTCCGGTTTCAGATGCTTGTAAATCGACCCTTTCATTTGGCCCCTGATTCCCCAGCCCTTAATAGAAGCGTCGCCTCCCCCTCGTGAGGCTTTGGGTCCCTTTTTGCGAACAGCAGCCACGAAATCTGCTGGCCCCTCCCTTCCCTAGTGGCCCGAGCTCTCGTGCATTCCCCCTCTTCCGGGTGGACTCCTTTAACAAACGCCGATGCGGATCCTTTTCCGGTGACTGGACATCGCGGTGGCCTTTTGACACGAATATCAACCATCCTTTGCTTAGGTAACATTGCTTTTTATCCGGAGACTCCGTCGCCCTTGGCGGGGACCGTCATTCACTTCTCTCCTTGCTCTAGAGATGCTATGATCATTTCACCGAGGTCCGGTTAGGCTTTTATGTGAGGTTTTCCAAACTAATATTCCCCCAAAGGGGCGTGTCCTTTTCCTGTTGACCTGGCAACACAATGCCCTGTCACGAAATTGATTCCTGGGAGGTCACGGATCCCCTTCTTTTTATAAGGAATTCTTAGTCTGATTCCACCCCGGACAATGTTTGTACTCTTCAATGGAAGAAGCAGGTGTTTTTTAACCTAAAATTGGTCCCCGGTCACGGTTCGATGGAACTCTTCAAAGACCATCGCTTCTTCCCGTTGGTCTGACCGTCGGATCGGTATCTGAAGGCTGTTTTTTTTGTTCCTTCTTCCTCCCCGTTGTTTTCAATAAAAAAGAAATGTACTCTTTTTCTTGCTCCGATTGTCATCTCGATTTATTTAGTTTGCCTCTTCGTCAAGAGGCAAGCCGTTTTTAAACTACGGAAATCAATAGGCCACACTTCTCATCCTATTTTATGTCTTCTATCTGGAGTAAATTCTGCGCCTCCTCGGTTACAAGCCGACTGACAATTCATTAGAGCCTTAGAGAGTGGGAATTAACTATGAGCTTTTCCCTTTCTTTCTGACCGGCCCTTTTACTTTCCTTACCCACGGAACCAAACCTTCCAATGCAAAAGCCTTAGGACTCCACTTGTTCCCGTCATCCCCTTTTATCTAACTGGAGTTATGATGTTCCTTTTTAACTAAGGGCACTTTCCATTTTCCCGTACCACGTAACCACATTTTCCGCGACGTTTAATGTTGCCCAGCCGAAGCACAGACGAGAGTCTCCAAGTCCCTTATGCAAAGTACCCCTTTTCCTGCCCTCAGTGAAAGTTCCGACCCTCGGTTTTTGTGTTGTAACCCTCGGTAATAAAGGGGCGCACCGTCCCCCTGTCCCGACATGAACTACCCCCCATGAAGCCTGGCTTTTCTCCCACAACGTGGGCCCCTTCGCTTTCCTTTGCCTCAAGAAAAGTAATTGAGTTTCTCACGAGCAGGCTTTCTGCGTCCCTTTCCCAGTCAGCGTGTAAGAACGTCTTCCGGATATGGAAGAGTCAGCATCCCCCCTAGTTACATGCAGAAAGCACAACTATACCTTCCTGACAGAACCCGGTCAACAACTCGGGCCTTGAGAAGACCACTTTTTTTTTCCTACATCCTGATACACAGCTCTTCCAGGGCTTAAGACCACCTCAGCTGTCTCTGATTACACTGACCCCGATTGACCGACTTCTTCATCATAAAGGTAGGAGAACGGGTTCCCCCTTCCCCCCGATCTCTTTTGCTAAATGATTTTCCCCTCAAGCATTTTTCGCTCTTCTTTTCTACGTGCCTGTTGTGGATCGGGACGGCCGTTACCTTCGTTCCCTCTTAATCTGGATCCCCCGTGCGACCCCTTCCTTTGCCCTCGGGCGCCTTCAGCCCGTAACAAGCCTCGAACTCCCTTCTGCGAACGCTTTTGAATATCTTTTTATTTTCCATCCTCCTCGTGTTTTTTGACTTTTTAGTTTCCCCGTGTGCCCTTCCCCCCAGAGTCGCTTTCTTTTTTCTTTCTTTCCGGGCGACCGGAGGTACAGGTTGCCCCTTCAGGGGCTTTTTTCACTCCAGATTGAAGAGGAATGCTTGTAAGCTTTGCGCTTGCCCCTCAAACTCAGTCATGTGCAAATTTTTCTTACTTCCTCCTCTCCCCCCCCGCTTTCTTTTGCCCGAATCTTTTGTGGCCGTAAAAAGTGTTTTTTTTTTCTTTCTTCCTAATATAGAGAAACCGAGGGATCCCCCCCCAAGTTTCTCTTTCTCCCCGAACGAGTTGGCCCTCTTCCCTGAGGTTATTTGTAGGGGTGGCGGACGCTGAATCCTTTGTTTCCTCTTTCTTTTATTCTTCCGGTAGAGTTGTATTGATGGACTTTTTCTCCTGTGGAATGTTACGGAAGGACAGATACATGTTCACCATTTTTTTCTCCCTCCGTCTCTTCTATTTTTTAAGAGAGTTGTTCCCGCATTGCTGGTTTGTCGCCCCCCCCTTTTTCTCAAACGTCTCTGAATGTCCCCCTTTCGCCGTTTTCCGAACTTCGTTTCCTCTGGCATGTCCTTTGATGCCGGGTGACCCCGTTTCAATTCCACCTCGAAGGAGGGCTTCCCTTTTCCCCTTCCGTTGCACTTCCGCAACGGGTTTTTTTTATAGGGCTTGATTTCCTCCCCGTTGGTTTTGTGTTTCTTCCCGTACGACTGAGCCTTGATTTTTTGCAAAGGTATTAACATCTCCCTTCTTGTTTTAAGAAACATGCCGGCACAATGAACGCTGTTCTCCGTTAGCACTTCCAAATTAGGACTCTGGGTTTTGCAGGAAGTTTTCCTTCCAAAGTGAGCTTGCTCAGTTGCCCAGAGTACTCCCCCCTCCACCCCCTATACCCAACCTCTGCAGTCTTCAGAGCACCTTGAACTTGTCCTTTCGAGGCCGTGTTCCCTTTTTTCCCCGACTCTCATGACTACCCTCTGTTTAAATATTTCTCCATAATCTGAGACCTTTCCCTCTGGAATTTTGTGGTTTCCTTCTTTTTCCCCGTTTTTCCTATCCCGAACGGAAGCGCTTGCCACTTGTTTCACCCTAGTAACAGTTCGGGTTCTGGCAAACCCCTGTTTCCCTTTCCCTCCGTCCACTCCGGCCAGTCTATCCTATCCGAGTCACCTCTTTCCGGAATTTTTATTTCTTTTTTCCCAAGCGAAACGGACCGGGGCCACTTTGACGTTCCCTTTTGCCCGATAACTGAAGCCAGGGCGGTTTTCTTCCCCCTATTTTTCTCATCCGACTGAAACAGGTTTCCCCCCCTATTGAGATCCTTCCCCTCTCTCAAGTTGGTGACCCTTTTTGACCCCTTCTCTTTGACGAAACTGGCCAACCCTTCTTGGACCGAAATCATCGGTACCCCCGTCTGTCCCTTATCTCGCACTCTCTTATCCGGTCTTTTTCTTCCTAAAATAACGAATGTTGAGATTCTCCCTTTTCCTTCAATTACTTTCAAAGATAGATGTTGGTGTGAGGACTTTTTAAAAAGAACCCCCCCCCCTATTCCCCCCTTACGCACTGATCCTTCCTCTTTTCTTGGTTGTCCCACTTAGATACCCCCTGAAGGGTCCATCCCTCCCCTCTTAGGCCAGTTCCGGTCCGGGCTTGATGATGCTAGGCTTGTTTCGAACCAGTTACCGCAGCTTGACTTTCTTCTAGCCTTCTTTTGAGACCGTACAAGAACATAAAGGGTTCCCCGCACCCTCAGGACTATTGTCAGGTACCGTCGCCCTTTCCCGACCCCAGATGAGAGGTTGAATCGCCCTTTTTTCCCCCAGGTCGGGTCCGCAAGCGCGTCCTGACCCCTTCCCCTCCCCCTGTTTTTTCGGCCTGTCTTAACGGGTGAGTTCTTGATCTTTGCAGTCAACTTAATCTTTTTACGTGTTTTTTTCAAACTTGCGGATTTTATGGCGAAAAAGCGTTGCTCCTTCTCCCTCCGTCCGCTAAGGCTCCCCGCCAGCCTGCCCCCCTCCTTTGTCTTTTTGAGGGCCTCTTTATCTCACTTCCCCTGCCATGACCTTGTTCTCGTTTTCCGTTCATGACCTTGTATGGCCGTGATGCTTTTTTGTTATTTCTGCTGCGCTCTGTCCCTCGTCGTCAAATTTTCTGTTGGTCAGGTGCGCGACGTGTACCTTGCTTCTCCCCTACTTTTGACAGACTCCAGGTCCATCGAGGGCTCTTAACCGCTCGTACGTTTTAGATTTTCCCAGGACCCTAAACCCCTGGGATTTTCAGCGCCTCCAGCAGAGTGTATAGGACGCAGCTCCCGTTGACTCCCGACCGACGTGACTTTGCTTACAAGTCTGGCGAATCTTTCCTTTCTGTCCGCTCTAAGCAATCTGAACGCGTCCTTCTGACGGTCTCGGTTTCGGCGATCCTGAGCCGATTTTCCCTTTTTCTCTCCCATCCGTATTCCAATGAACGGCCTTGGGCGACACTTGCTTCCTCTTCTGGTCCTCCGGCCAGCAGACGGGGGAATCTTCAGTGAAGAATTTTCCATGTTTACTTTATTGTTTTTCAACACCACCCACCACACGTTTAATTACCTGTTGTTCAGATCTGAAGGCTTCTGCCTGGTTTTTTCCTAGATTCTCCGTCCCCCTTTTTGTTTTCTTTTTCAGTAAGGGTTCCTAGTCACAAGTTCTCAATCATATTCTTTTTCCCCCCTTCCTCGTGTTGGTTTTCTTGCATCTTTTCGTTTTTTTTGTTCCCTTCCCTTTCCCTATCTTCAGCCCTTCTGGAGGAGTATATTTTTAAAACCCATTCCCCAAGAGTCGTTTCCAGCAGTATGATTTGGTGACCCTCCCAATAATGGGCCATGTCTCCCTTCCTTGTCCTGTCCCCCCACAGTACTTTCTGAGTCCGTCAGTTGCCCCCCCCCTATATGAGGCGCCTATAGTTTCGGCCAAGCTGGGCTTTGAGTAGCTGAGAGACCTTACTTTCTCCCGTTTAATCGTTCCTGTCTTTTCCATTGGCACGCTGCGATGGCTTATTTTCTTCCTCCCTCCGCTTAGAAATTTTTAGCCCATTCCCCCTCTTCGAGTTTTTCTCTCCGGAGAGGTTAACTTCTCCATCGGTAGTGCCACAGTTCGTGTCGCTAAATCCGACTTTTCTTTTCCTTACCTAGTAAAGGGCCCCTTCCATCGGTCCTTCTAGGACGCATGTCCCTTTTTGCGTTTTGATGTCGAGGTCTTCGACTGACCCTTTTTCCACATCGCTCACCCTCTGTCAGAAGTCTCCTTGAGAAGCTTCTCGGACATTAGTCCAAACGAAAACCACCAGCACCTTCAATCTTTCCCCTCATTGCTTCCCCCCGCGAAGTCTTGTACGGTTCCCAATGTTTTTGGATGAGTTCCCTATCCATAACATACCTAGGTACAGCCTGCTTTCTGTTCGGGGAGCCCCTCTTACTTGCTCGTCTTCCGGACAGGACCTGTTTTCTCTGCCGTTTTTTTTACGTTCCCGTTGATTCCCCCCCGTCCCTGCGCCGTGTTTTTTCTTTACCTATCAGATTACATCTTCTCCCGTTCTCTCCCCCGGTGATTTCCCCTTGTTCATGTAGCTTTCTCTGTGCCAGACGTTTGTTTAACCCCGGCGTTTCTCCCATCTCCAATGCTCGAGACTTCGTATCCCCCTTTACCTGGCTTGCCTGGCTTTTCTGCGACCGTTCCAGGTATTTTCGTTCAGGTCTAACTACTATTCCTGAAGGTACGAAGACCCCTTTTTTTTAAATTGTGGTCCCTCTTCTCCTCAGGCCCCCCCTTTAATATGCGGCCCAAGTACTCCACGGGACTATCTATTTTATTTAATGGACGATTTCCCTTTTGGCCTACTTTTTTCCCCCCCCCTGCCCCGCTGGCCGGATCCTTTGGGACCTGTCAATCCCTCTTTGTTTTCTTTTTGCCCAAGACTTTCCCCCCCCTAGCACTTTCCTTTTACCGGAAATGTCTTTTTTTTCATATCCTCCCGCCTCCTTCTGATGTTTGTTTCTGCCCCTCCCCTGTAGCCGCGATTGTACAGATCCCTTCATTTGTCAGGTTATTAACTATGCATGGCTGTGAACCACTTCCTTCCCCTTTTGTGTCTTCTACTTTTTCCTTCGTCAACCCCCCCACACTCCCCGGCATCGAAATTGGATTTTTTGACTGACAACGTTTATTTCGGACTCTTTAGTCAGTCAATCGGTTGATTTCCCCCCACTTTTTAAGGATGAATTCTCTTCCGTGCTTTCTTTCCCCCCCGTGACCAGTTAAGGTTCGTTTTCCTTCCTTACCACAGATGAGAAAGATGGTGATGAGGATACGTTCTTTTTCCCTTCCTTTCATTTGGGTTGAAACTTCCGCCCCTTTTTTTTCCAATAAAACAACGTCTTTTTCAGGGATGTGTTTTCTCCTCTTCTCTGACGTTAGTTACAGTGATTTCCTCACGGTAAAATAAGTCCCCCTCACCCATTTCATAGCATTTTTTTCTTGGGATGGGATCTGCTGCTTGACTTCAAGGATTCCCGATCAGGTGAACTTTTTCCCCGTTCCAGTGCGTGGCGTCTGTGATCGATTTTTCCCTACCTTGCTTGAGTTTTACTTAGTAATAGTGCGAGTCTCCTGCCGAGTACAGCCGGACACCTCCCCCAAACATCATTAGGCACTCCCCCCCCCCCCATATTGTGCCTCTAACCTTTTGTCTCTGAACGGCCGTCTTGTCTTGTGAGAAGGTCGTAACAACCTACTGCCGCCGGTGCCGTGAACACTTTTGACCGTATACATCCCTTCCTTCGTCTTCAGACCCACCAGCCTCTGACGTCACTCCCGGAACTACCCCTTTTTTAGTGAAGGGACCGTTCTTCCTCAGTTGCCGCACTACGTCTTTTCTGCCCACGATTGCCTCAATTTTTTTCGTAAAATTCACCTTCCCTACCCATAAATCCATGACGCGCCTTCGGTTTACCTTGCATACAAGGTCGGGATTCCTTCTTTCTTGCTCTGGAGCAGACCAGTGGAAATGCTTGAGTACCCCGTTCCTTCTTCGGCCGACCGAAACCTTTTGGGTATCACGTCGATGACATGGATCTGGGCCTCAGGTACCACGGCTTCCCAGGAAGACAGTAAAAATTCGTCCGCCTCAAGACTAACGCGGTGCCATTTCCTAGTACGTCTTTTGCCGTTTTCCACCTGAATTCTCCCCCTCGGTGTACAGGTCTTAAAGCCATAGGTCTGATGCCTTTATTCTGGATCCCTAGTCTCGATATTTAGGAAGCTCTTTCGTGCCTCTTTTTTGGAAAAGAGAGGCGGGTGTATAAGCAATATCATTATCTCGTAGTAAACTGATCAAGATTAGTTTCATCGTTGGAAGAGCCTCTCAGGAAAGTAATAGTAATATTAGGAACCCTTTCCCTTATTGCTGTCCTCCTGGCTTACTAAAGTCCACCCAAGCCTGCGCCTCGCTACGTGCGTCGCGTTC
>Ga0179591_1441375_pt1 | contig 11250 bp, 11 predicted proteins | sample CZOMad2_1_08_16f_FD_182891 | JGI IMG/M metagenome (GOLD analysis project Ga0179591, IMG submission 182891) | Vadose zone soil fungal communities from Angelo Coast Range Reserve, California, USA - CZOMad2_1_08_16fungal (PacBio error correction) | ecosystem: Environmental > Terrestrial > Soil >... | reverse complement strand
TCCGGGTTTCCAGGGGTCGTGTTTGCAGGGGGAAAAAACCATGGAGGGCGTGGGGGCCGCGGCTCGGGGGGGGGGGGGACCATTTTTTGGCCGCGATACAATTGAGTAATCATCCCACCGAACAGGGGCCCCATTGTAAATTTCCACGATCAGTTATTCAAATGGGAGGGGGGCGCCGGTGTTCATTTTTCGGCGAAATAATTAGGGACGGGGGGGGAAAGTCCACTCGTTTCACGTTCGAGAAACGCGTTTGAAACCTTTTTCGGTTCAGGATTAGTTATTCGTGGAGGGTGTTTTGCCGGAAAGGGGGGAAAAAAGGGGATTTTCTGGTTTTGAGGGGGGGGGGGGCTCGGATATATCGGCCCAAGTTCGTCATCGGCTCTTTGTTTTGGGGTTGGATTTGAAAATTAAACATTGGTTATTAGGAGGGGGCGTTTCGGGGGATTTGTTTGGCCTCGGGTAGGAAACGCAGGTCCCGCTCAAGCGAATTCGAAAGGGAGAGTTTTCAGGCCGGCTTTTTGACGCGTAGAGATTTTCCCGTTCGGAAATCGGTCTCCGGGAAAAATGATTTTTTGAGCGTTTAAAAAATCGCTTGGTCTTGGGAATTTCGAACAAAAGCCAAAAGGGGGAAGCCGAATTTGCCGGTGGGCAGGGGACCTCTTGCAGAGCCCAAAGGGATTAGTTTTGCTGTGTGACCCTCCACCTGCACTGGCTGGGGGGGGGGGGGGGGGCCGAAAAAAAAAAGGCCCGCCCGGGGAAAAAAAAAACAGGCCCGCTTGTTAGAAACCAGGGGCAACACCGGCTTCCCGGCGGGGGGGGGGGGGGGGGGGGGGAAAAAAAAACCTGGGCATGGGTCGGTTGCGTTAATTTTGAAGCCCACACCCCCAGGGGGGGGCGGCATGGCACGGCCTTCCCACCTTTTCAGGTCAACTTGGGAAAAACTTAAAACGTGGTAGTTATTTTGGGCCGGGGGCGGTTGGGCCGGCTTTTTCCGTGGGGGGGCCCCCCGCCGGTTTTGTGTTCTGACTCCACCCGTGGGTTGTTTTTAGGGTGGGAACACCGTCCGTTGTTGGCCTGCCGCATCCAACGCTAGATGGAAAAAAAGTTCGTTTCATTTTCTCGCGGGTCGCATCAAAAGGGCATTTCTCCCGGGAGCGTTTATTTTCCCGAGATTTAAATTCGAGTTTTTCGTCGCGTTTTCCTGGGACTCCGTCTTTTTTTTTTTTCAATTTTGGAAGGGGCCCAAGGGGAGGTACAAAGGGTTGCCAGGCCGGTTTTTTTTTTGTTAAAGTGCTGGTCGCTTAACCCTGGTTTTTTTTAAGAAAGGCAATTTTGTTTGGGGCCGGAAGAAGGAGGCCGTAGGTTGAAAAAAAACTTGGTGTTGGCGAGGGGGGGCCAGCTGCGGGATGTTCCCTTTCCAGGGTTTTCCAACGCGCTTCAAAACGCAGGAATTTCCAACGATCGGGGCATTGTTTCGCGGGGTGGGCGGGCCGGGGCCAGGGAACTTGATCCCCCGAAAGAAAAAGAAGGGGAAGGGACAGGCGTCATTGGGGCTGCGGGTTTCCATCCGGGCCGGTTTTTGGCGCGCCATATCAAGCATGGGTGGGGTCGAACGGCTCTTTGCCGCTCCACCACACGAGGGAGTTTAGAGAAGTTAGGGGCTTGTTGGATTTTATTTTTTGGCCGTTCGGTGATGTTCGTCATAAAATTAATTCGCCGGCCCCGTTGGCCGGGGCCACCCCGGACGGGAAAACTCGGCCTGGATTTGGGGGCCTTTCCCGGGGGGGAAAAACATGTGGACTCCACGTTCAAGGGAGTGAGGGGGGGGGCTTATGTTTGGCTTCCCGAACAAACACAAGACAATTTGGGGGCGGAGCCCGGGGGGGAGGGTTGCCTTTTCCAGGCACGTGATGCTTCGGCAAGGGCCCCAATTTGCCCAGTTTATTTCGGGCACACCCAAAGGCGGGGGGGCGGGCCGGGGGGGTTGAATGATGAGCCAGGGGGGAATTTTTCCGCCGCCGTTCATTGGGTAGGGACCAATCAGGCTGCCAGCCAGATTGGATTAGGGTCGACGCAAACCCTCTTGCGGGGGGGGGACGCTCCAATCCCCCGGAAAACAAACTGCATTAAGTTTGAACTTTGCTGTTCGACCTTTCGTTGGGCTCATAGGGGGGCGTCGTTTTCGAGCCCCCGGCATGGTTTTCATTTTCGGTGTGTGCCCGAAGGGGGTTCCACCAAGACCGCCGAAAACCCTTGTTTGCGGACGGAAGGGATAAAAAAAACAGGGAAAAAGCTTATTTCAGGGGAGGGGGGGGGGGGGAAAAGGGGGGCTGCGAAAGGGGGTGTTTGGGCCGGCGACAAAAACCATGTATGGCCCCTGGCGAAATTGGGAGGACAAAGTTTTTCGGGGGCAGGATTAAATCACCGGGGCCCCCTTCTTGAAATGGCCATTCGGTTCAAAAAATTTGAGGGAACCGCCTCTTGAGGAGCCAACGAGGTTGACCCGGGGCCATTCAACTATGCAAGTTTCCGGGGAATTGGGAGCGGGAGGGGTCCCGCCCAGCAAGGGGTGGGGTTTTCGCTTCGGATTCGAAAAAAATTTATTCGGGGGGCTGGGACAAGCTTGGGATTTGCCACCAGAAACGGTAGGGCCGGGCTTGGAAAAATCCCTTGGTGGAAAAAAAAAAATCATCACAACAAAACGCGATGAAAGAAATATAAAAACCATGGGGGGCCAGGAAATCTGGGGGCGGAGGAGCATTAAACAGGAGGGCTTGGGAAAGGCAATTGCAGGTGGGGGGGCAGGAGAAAATTATGGTCCTTTTTTTAGTGCGCGGGGGACCAACCATTGAAAGCTCCCCCCATCCCTGGAAAGTTTGATCTCATTTTCCTAGTGATTTTTCCAAATTCCCATCCGAGTCCGGTTTTTCCGGCCGCCACGGGGGTGGGCCCGCGATAAATGACGAAAAAAACCATCGGTAAAACGGGGGCCCCACGCCATCCACCAGCTAAACTTCTCTATTTTCTTTCGGTTGTGGATGGTGAGGGCGGGCCCAGGCCAAGCGTAAGCCAAACCACCCACCATTTTGATTTTGATTTTGGGGGCTTTTGGGGGGCGGGGGCGGCGTGGGCCAAAACGGCGGGAAGGATTGGACCCAGGGCCAATGGACGGCTTATTTCGGAAGCAAGGGTTTCTGCCGGGGTGGGGGGGGGGGGGCCCCCCCGGGAGGGGAAAAACAAATTGGGCGATTTCGTGGAATTTCTTACGTTTTTTCGTTGTTTTTGAAAAAAGCCGGCGTGGGGAAACCTGGAAAAAAGGGGAAAAAACATCCGGGGCAGCTTGGGGGGGCCCGCCCGCCAGTTCAAACTTACGGGGCTACTTCAGTTAGGCACAACATTCTCTACCCCAGGTTTGTTTGAGCGACCAAGGCCACTTTTTACACCGGGGGGGGTGGTCCCCCCCTGCAAGCCTTGTTTTTGTTCACCCTCTTGCTCCATGGACGGGGAGGTCAGGAAAAACGCGGTACGGCAAATCGGATTATTTTTTTTTTCGGGAATTACGCTTTTTGCTTCCCGGGAGCTCTTGCATTTGAGGGGCGGGGAACCGCGGGGACGGGGGGAGAAAAAAGGGGACTGAACGGGAAAACTTCATCCCCAGGCCGTTTTTGGATTTGCGGTGGGGCCAAGGGGGGCGGGGGGGGACCGTCCCAACTAAAACCAACCGGGGGGGATTCAGAAACAGCCGTGCCCGGCCCCACGGGGAAACGCCGCACAGGGGGCCCGGGCCCAAATTAAACTTACCCACGTAAGTTTCCAAGAAAAGTGGGAGAAGTGAATGAGTTGGAAAAAAGGGGGGGGGGAAGTGAATGGCCCGTGGTGATCAGAATTTACGGCAATTCGACCCCATGGGGCCCAGGTATCGCCCCGGGGGGGGGGGGGAAGGCGTTTCTGTTCTACCACAAAAAGGGGGGCGGGGGGGGGGCGTTTTTCGGGCGCATTCGCCCAGGTGCAGTTGGGGCCAAGGTGAGGGGGTCAAACAGCACTAATTCTTGCTTATGGGCAGGGGCTCCAAAAACCACCGGCAATTCGGCTTGCCTTTTTTTGTGGGGCTGTTTTCGAATTCCCAAAAGGGGGAAACAGCGACTTTGTTACCTTTCAAAAATGCATTTTCGGACGATTCGGAAAAAACGGGAATTCTATACGCGGCCGCCGACACAAAAAAGCGGGCTTGAAATTTTCCTTCGATTTTTTTGTCGCTTTTGAAGGCAGGAAAACCTTCTTCTAACCGGGCAACCCAATTTTTCCGAAACTTTTCCTATTTTTTACAATGTTTAATTTCAAAATCAACCACAAAGAGCGATGACAAAACTTGGGGGGGGGGGGGGGCCGATTTTTTTTGTCTGATTCTTTTTCGAGCTCAAACCCGAAATTCCTTTTTCGGGCAAAACCCTCGACGAAGTAAACTATTCTGGAAAAACCGTATGGTTTCCCAAAAAAAAACGCTCGTCAATCGACGTGTGTGGGGGAAAACAGGATTTGGCCCTCCAGGCTATTTTCGGGATGAAAAACGCTGGCTCCTTGATAACAATGAAAAGCGGGGTGATTTACCAATGTGGGGATTTTCGGTTAGGAGAGGATTAACTCAAAAGTGTTTATTCTCCGCGGCCAGGGTCGAATGCGCGGGGGCACGATCATGGTTTCCGCCAACGGGACCTGGGTACCCAACCCACGATGTGTTCATTTTTTTTTGGGGCAAGGTGGGGGGGATTTCGGGGCCCCCCGGGGCACCACCCCAAAATTTGTTGCCGGGGATCTTTTCGCGCGAGGGGGAATTGCGGCGGATATTATTTTTGGATTATTTTTTTTGATTACCGGGCGGTTAAAAAATTTCGGAAGGCGGATGCTCAAAAGGGCGCCGGGGATTTCTGGCCGCTCTATTGTAGGGCCCGCCCCGGCCCCCGTTTTCCCGACGAACGCCCCAGGGGCCCCAAGGTCCCGGGGGGGCGGCGGGGCCCCCCGAACCGGAGGGCCCCCGCGGGAGCCGGGGGAAGGGGGGGGGACACACCCCCCAGGGGGGCCCGAACGCCACCGAAAGGGCGGGGGCCGAGGGCCCCCGCCGGCCACCGAAAGGGGGGGGAGGGGGGGGGCGGGGGGGGCGGGCCGGGGGGGAAAACGCGATGGGGCCGGGGTTTGGTTTGGCAGATTGGGAAGGGGGGGTGGGGGGGGGGGCACCGGTTCCAGTCTGCGACGTCCGAACGGGAGAAATTTAGTTGGAACGCGGGTAGGGGGGGGGGACAGTGCTCGAAAACCCAGGGGGGGAGGGCAGACAAGATTTTCCGGGAAGGCGGGGGTCGCGTTACCGAAACAGCCCCCGGGCGTTTTGGGGAGGGGGAGGTCCCACACACGAGTGGGGGCGGGGCGCGGAAAAAAAAACCACGTTTGGGGGCCCGAACGAAACAGGTTCTTGGACCCACTTGAGAGGGGGGGCCCCCCGCATTTGGGACCAGTCCTTTGAGGGGGCCGGGGGGGCCGCCGGAGCCCATTGTTTTCTTTTCCGTTTCGCTATAGGGGTTTTTCGGTGCTGTTGATTTATTGGGGGATGATCTTCCGGGACCGTTACCAGAAGAAATTGACCAGTCATAAACCCACCCCTCTGTGACCCAAACCCCACCCCGGGCCCCCCCAAGGGGCGGGCCGTTGGGGGGGGGCCGGGGGCCGATGGCCCGGGGGGGGGGCGGCGCGGGGCCCCCACGCCCGACCGCCGTTGCCGGGGGGGGCCCGAACGACCGAAGGAACGGAAAAGCTCATCCGGGGCGGCCCGGCGCCGGCGCGGACGGACTTTCGGCCGCGTTCGAGGGGGAGCTGGTCGGGGCCGGCTACGGAGGAACAGGGTCTTTCGGGGACTTGGGGGGCCTTTTTTCGCATTCCTGGGGAGCCAACGAAAGGCGGGGGGGGGGGAACGCCAAGGGAGAGAATTTCCTCCAGGGGGAGGGAAGTTGTTCGGTGGTTTCGACTTGGCGCCCCCAACGGCTCGACACCTTCAAAGGGGCGACTTTCGCCAAGTTTTTCGGGGCAGGCTGGGTTTCTTAAACGCCATCGACCAACGGAAAAAGGGCCGAGGCTGATTGCGGCTTTGGGGCGATGTTTTTTTTTTTTTCCCAAGGCGCCCGGCCCCAACCCGGAGGTTTTGGTTTCCGACCGAGGGGGGAAAAGATGCCCAGCGGGCCTACATCGACAACTACGGGGGGGGGAAAAAAAACGGCACTGTTTGTTTGTTGGCCGGGGGGGGGTCCGGGGGCCGGAAGGGGGGGGAAAAAAAAAACGGGGTTACGACAAGCGTTCCCGGAGGGGGGACGCACTGGCAATTTTTTCGTTTCCCGAGCTGCCGCAAGAACCCATGTTCCCGGGGGGGGCCCCGCCGTTTTCGACAACGGGCTTTGCCCAGAAAACATTTACCGGGAAACCGTGTTTCGTTTTTCATCACGGCGGACGTTCGAAAGGGATTTCTGCGACGGACCAGGAAAAAGGGAAAGAGAGGGGCAAAAACAAAAAAAAAAAAAAGGGAAAGAAAAAAAGGAAACGGAAAAAAAAAAAAAGGGGGGAAGTGGAAACAAAAGAAGAAAAAAAAGGGGAGGGAAAAAAAAAAAGGAAAAAAACCGCGGGGGGGTCGCTGGCCATCTCGGTTTGGGGGGGGGGCACACCGTCAAAGGAACGCGGGCCCTCCAACAGCGCCCGCATTTATGCTCTCCGCGGAACGTTTTCATTTCCAGGGGAGGTTAATTTCCGGGGGGAAACGCCCCTGAGAGCATGTTATTGCCCCGGGCGGGGGCGGGCTGGAAAGGCTCGTCCCCTCCACCGGGCCCTTTTTGTTACGAAGGTTGGGGGGGGGTTTGGGGGGGCCGCCCCTAGCGGTGGGCGTTTCGTGGCGCTATATAATGAGGGCGGGGCCCCCAATCTGGATCGGCCCGGAGGCGGGCACGGGCGAGTTGTTTCGACAGGGGGGGGCGGAGGGGGACGGCGGATGGTTTATATTTCGGGCATTTCAGGGCCGGATCGGGTACGCGGCGGGGGGAAACCGTCGGCGGACGGCGACCTAGGGGGGCCCCGCGCCCCCCCCCCTTTGCCGTGCGGGGGCCCAGCCGCCGGGGGGCCGAACACCGGCCCGCGGACCCGCCGGGGGGAGAGGGGGCGGGGGGGGGGGACTTCCGGGAAAAAACGCCCGAAGGGGGGGCCTTTCGAGGTCCAGGGGGAGGGCCTCGCACCCAGCGGGGCCCAAGGCCGGGGGGGAGGACTCGGACGAACGCCGCCAGGGGTGGCCGGGGGGGGGGGGCCCCAAGGCGGGTTTTTGCGACGACCGGCCGCTTTGCGCGAAAAAGGCTTGATAGCGGCTCGGAGGGGGGGAACGGACCTAAAGCACGACGCAGGCGCGGGGGGAGAAGCTCACGTAGAGGGGGGTGGGGGGGGGGGTCAAAGACACGGGCTTTGACGGGAAGGGCGCGGGGGGGAAGGGCAAACGGGTGCCAAAGAGAGAAACCCCGCCCGAATGGTTTTCAGGAAACGCGGGGGGGGGAAAGAGGGGCAGGGGGAAGTTTTCAAAAACTTGAGTCACGGGGCGCACCTCCTCGGACCGGGCCGGCACACGGACGACCGGGCGGGGGGTAGGGGGGGGGGGCGGCGGGGGGGCGGGGGGGCGACGGGCGCGGGGGGCACCATTCGACTTGGCCTCTCTTTACCCGGCTTAATGTCGGTCGTTTTTTTCGGGGGGCCGCTTCGGAGGGGGAAGGCGGGGGAGCCTCCGGCTTTACTCCGCAAGGGGAGGGGCTTTTCAAGCACGTAGGGAAGACGGTCCCGCGCCGGGGAAAGGAAAGAGGGGGGGGACGCAGGGGCAGTTAGTTGATCGCGGGGCAAAAGGGCTTAGGGGAGGAAGGGGGTTAGGGGGGGGGATTTTTTTGGGCGGACGCTGAAACGAAAGTTTAGGTTTGTTTGGGGCGCGGAAGGGCGGCCCTGTTTTTCCTCGAACGGGGATGTGTGAGGCCCCGGAACCAACACGGCAGGGGCCACCACGGCTTATCTTTTAACGGGGCAGTTCGAGTGTTTCCGCGGCAGCACGGGGGGCGCCCGAGGAGGCCAGGGGGGGTGGGGAAACGTTTCGCGGCTTGAGGCCTGGGGGGGGGCTTACTTCGGCCCGGGGGCGGGGGGCCGACCGGGAAAAGGGGTTTTGGGGGGTCGAAACCAGGGCGGGGACGGGTATAGTTCTAGGCGGGGGAGCGATTTTTTTTTTGTTTTCGGTTGTCCGCGGGGGCCCCGCCGCCTTCGAACCCCAGGGACCCACGCCCGCGCCGTCCTCACCCTGGGCGCGGCCGGCCCGGGTGGGAAACCGCATCTCGCAAGGGACCACCGGTAAGGGGGACGGGAACGATCGTGGGGCGCCTCTTTACCTTTCCGCGTGGGGACGGGGAAAAAAGGGGACGCGGGGACGGGCCCACCACCGGGCGGTGGGGATTCGCGGGCTTGGGGGCGAGGGGTTTTCGTTGGGGGGGTGGGGGGGGGGGGCGATCGGGGGGGGGGTGGGGGGCGGGGGGCGGCGCGGCGGGGGGGGGAGATTCGGGGTAACGGGGCCGAGGGGGGCCGATTCCCAGAAACGGGATTTCCAGCCCCCGGGGAGGAGGGGGGGGGGACCTGAATTAGGAACAACGGGGTGTGCACGTTGCAAGCCAACCACGGCGATTTACGACGGAAGATCGAGGGGGGTCGGGGGGCAAAAGGGGGCAGGGGCTTGTTGCGGGGGCCGGGGGGGGCGGGGGGGAGGGGAACAACGGGAGGCGGGAGGGGACCCCGCGACGGGGGGGGACCGTCCGGGCGCCGCGAAAAAAGGGGGCCGGGGGGGCTCGACACCTTTTCCCGGGCGTTGGGGGGTACCCTTCCGGGCGGTGGGACAGCGGGGGGGGGGCCCGGTCCCCGGGCGGAAAACAGAAAAACAGGGACGCCGGGGCGCACCGGAGGCCCCACGGCCGCGCTCGAAGAACCGGGGGGGGGGGGGGGGGGGGGGGGCAGGGGGGGGGGGACGGCGGGCGCCCCAAAGGCGGGAGGAACCTTCGATCGCAAGGGGGGGGGGGGCGGTGTGGGGGGGGGGGGGGGACCGGCCTTGGGGATTGCTGGGGGCAGATTGACGGTTTTTCGGCGGGCGCGGACGAGGGGACGGAAAGCCGCAGAGGCGCAGGAGTTGACTCGAAAAGGGCGGGGGCCGCACCTTGCCCGCAGGGAACCTTCGGGGGGAAACCGCCAGGGGGAGCTCCAGGGGCGGGCCCCCCCTTCTTAGCAAACGGAACCGGCGGGGGGGGGGGAAACGAAGGCCCGGTTCCCCCCCCGTCGGGGCCCCCACGGGGGGGGGGGGCGCAGCGACTTCATTCCCTCGGGGCGGCCAAGGCCTCCGGCCGGGGGGGGGAACAAACGGGGGGGGGGGCGCGGCCGCACAGCCGAACGCGAACCCATGGTCGGGGGGGCTTTCGGCCGGGCGGGGCTTTTGGGGGCGGGAAGGGGGCCCCTCGGCGGGTGCGATTCCCGGGCGTGGGCTGGGGGGGGGGGGACGGGGCGAACGGGGGGGGGGGGGGGGGGGGGACTCGGGGGGGATTTTTAGCCGAGGGGGAGGGGGGACAGGGGGGGGCAGGGGGGCAGCCGGGGGGCTTTTGCCGATTCTCGCGGGGGATCGCGGGGGGCAGGCGTTTCGGGAGGGGGCGTGGCCCGAGGGGCCCCGGGGGAGAAGGGGGGCAGGGCCGGCCGTTTTTTTCGTTTTGTGCCCCGCGGGGGGGGGGGGGGGGGCGTGCCGGGGCCCGCCCAGTGGGGGCCCCCCCGCCTGGGGGGCCTGGGGGACCGCCGGCGGGGGCTGCCCGGCCAGGGCCCGTTTGCGGCGATTCGGCCGCTGGGAGAGGGCTTCGCGGGACCTCCCGCCGTTTCACGACGTACGGAAGCTCGGGGGGCACGAGGTCGCCACAGGGGGGCGCTCCCCGGGCGGCGGCCCCACACCGGGGGGGGGCGAAAACAGACGGCCATCGTTCCTGGGGGGCGCGCCTCAAACGGAGTGGGGGGGGCGGGACCCACGGGGGCGTCGCGGGGGGGGGGCCCCGACCCCTGGCCCCCCTCGAATTATCCTCGATCGACATTTTGGGCGGGGGGGCGGGCGGCGCTCGAGGGGGGGCGGCAGGGGGGGGCAAGGGGGGCGGGCCCCCCGGAGGGGGGGGGCGGGGGGCTGGCGGGGGCGGCGCGACCCCACGGCTCGAGGGGGGGGCCCGTCCGCCGCCGCCGGCCACTGAGGGGTTTTTTTTTGGGGGAAATCCGGGGGGGCGTTTGCTTTCGCGAAAAAAAACACATTCGGGGGGCAAGGGGGGGATTTTGCTGGGCAGGCGGGCCCACCACCCCCCAAGGGGGACGTTTTTTTTCGCGACGACGGCCCATAAGGGGGCCATTCGGGGGGGCCGGCACTTGCGGCGGGCGGGGGGGGTGCGCGCGGTGCGCCCCTGCGCCCGGGGGCCCGCCCCAGGATTTTCCCGAAAATTGCGGGGGCGACCCACCCTCGGGGGAACCCGCCCCGCCGGAAAAGCGCGAATAACGGGAGGGCCGGGCCAGGGGGGGGGGGGGGGGGGGGCCCACGGGCCCCGGGGGGGGGGGGGGGGGACCGCCGAGGGGGGGCGGCCCGGTGAAGCGAACCCCTGGGGGGGGGGGGGCGCGCCGCTTTACGGGCCGGCGGGGGGGGACGGGGCCCCGAACCGGGTTTTTAATCGCCCCGAAGGGAAAAGTCGGGCGGCCACCCCTCGGGGACGGCCCCCGGCGAAAACGGGGCGGTGGGTTTGGTTTGGGCTGGAAAAACCCCGGGCCCCCGCCCGTTCGTGGCGCGTTCAGCCCAAACGGGGGGGGATGGGCCAGCAGGACCCTTTCGCCCAGCCGCCTCGTTCGGGCCAGTCCGCCACCCGAGGGGGGGGCCCCACGCCGCCGAGGGTGAGAAAAAAACAAGGGAGTTCCGGGAACGGGTCGCTACACGGGGCACCGGGCCAGCGGGAGGGCCGTGCGGAGATCCGGGGGGGTGGGGGGCAAGGGGGGGGGCGCCGGATTTATTTCTTTTTCACCGGGCAAAGGGGCGGTTCGGGCGCCGGAGCTCGGAACGTGGCTCCGAGGGCGGGCCCACGCGGGACCGGGAGCGTCGATTTTCTGTGGCCGCCAAGGGCCTGGGTACGGGCCCTTTACCACGGACAACCG
>Ga0179591_1375489_pt1 | contig 11250 bp, 18 predicted proteins | sample CZOMad2_1_08_16f_FD_182891 | JGI IMG/M metagenome (GOLD analysis project Ga0179591, IMG submission 182891) | Vadose zone soil fungal communities from Angelo Coast Range Reserve, California, USA - CZOMad2_1_08_16fungal (PacBio error correction) | ecosystem: Environmental > Terrestrial > Soil >... | reverse complement strand
CCTGATCGTCCAAACTTCAGCTTTCTTTCATGTGATGTGATGATTTTCTTTTTTTTTCTCGAACTTTCCGACCATTTAGCGGTAGATTTCTTTTTTTTTTCGCGTTCAAATTGTTCCTTCCGGTTTGTTCATAATAGTTTCCCTTTTCCCCCCCCTCTATTCTTAGTTTGTGTCCAACCTTTTTTTTTCGCCTCGTCCACAAGTTCTGCCATGCCTTCCTCCCTTTTTCGCGAAGACGACAAAGCTCCCTTCCGCCCCTTTGCCGGGGCGGAATCCGAAAAGGACATTCTTCTCATTTTTAGTCGTAAACAATTCCTCCCTAGCCGGATTTGCAACGAGGTTTCTTTCCCCGCGTTCTCAGAGCCGCTTCACCATTTATAAGAAAAAATACTTTCCCCCCTCTTTTTTCCCACTTTTTTTTCTTTTCGTAACTGAAGGAATCTCCCTCCCCCTTCCGTGCATTGGTAGATTAAGATTTACGCCTCCCTTCTTCTCCCCTTAATAATGGACCCTCCTTTTTCAGTACTCCTTTCTTTTTCTCCCCGGCATCGTCGCGAGAGTTCTTCCCCCGTTTCTGAGAACAATATGAGGGTCCTTCTTTCCACTCAGTCCCCTCTCCCCTCTTTTTTTTGGTCCCTTCTTACCGGCGAGATCCGCGGGCCCCCTCTTCCCACTGTTTTCTTCCAGCGCGTCTCCCCTTTTTTCTTTATGCCGCCAAGATAAGGGGTACTTTTTCCTCCCTTTTTCGGGTTACTCCCCTTTCCGCCAAAAAACCTTGAAACCGTTTCTTCCGGAATCCATTCCCTTTGCAGCTATCCCTTGTAGAGGACCTGCTTCCCATAAGCAGCAGAAACCTCTTTTTTTGCCCCTCTTTTTATCGGCAGAGCAACTTTCCCCTTCCTTTTTTAAATAGTCCTTATTTAGAAGCAGAGAGAATTCGAGAAAGTCCCCCCTTTCTAAGGGCGGACGGGAACTTTTTTTTTTTTTTCCCCTTTTTGATCCCCTCCTCTATCTCTTTCCTCCCTTTTTTTGTTGTTTGTTGAGAGCTTTTTCCGCCCCCCATGGACTCCCTCCTTTTTTTGACATTCCCTCCTGAATGGGTTTCTTTCCTTTTTTGGCTACACCGAGGACGATTCACCGCCCTTTTGTCGCCGGCTCAAAAGATTTCTCTTTGTCCCCCCCCTGTTTTCTCGGCGTACTCGACAAGTGTTCCTTTTTTTCTGGAAACCTGGTCCCCCTCTTTTCGGCAGGATGAGAGAAGAAACCTTTGGGATTTTTAGAGGGGGGAGAGAGTCGATTCTCTGAAAAGGCTTCCCCCCCTCCCCCTTTTCTACGTTCCGTTGGAATTCTCGTTAGCGAGATCTTCTGAGCGTTGAAAGATTCTTTTTTTTCCCTTTCGTGTCCCCATGGTTTGACCAGAAGCGCGCGGCGTGTCCCCCCTCAGACGGAATATTTTTCTCCTTTTTTCCTTCGACTCCCCCCCCCCCCACCTACTGCGCGGGGTGGTTTTTTCCGAAGAGTACCGAATTTTCCCCTTCTTCACATTTTAAGGCTCCCCCTCTCTTTTCCAAGACCCTCCTTTTTTACTTCAGCTTACGAAACGGGCACCTTTTCTTTTTTCAATGGAAAAGGTGTTCTCCTTTTTTTCTTACAAGAATGTTCCTTTTTTTTCTCTGATTTTTTTCCCCCCATTTCTGACGGCAGGTGACTCCCTTTCTTCTAGATAATAGTTTCCCTTTTCTTTTTGGACAGATGGGTGGACATCCCTTCCCAACTACCTTCCTCCTCGGATGCCTTCCCCTTCAACGCCTCTACTTTTGCTCCTGTTGCTGGAGGAGAGAACCCCTGTTGGCAGCGATGGCTCCCCTTTCCCTTCTTCCAAGGCTTGCTTTGTTTCCCTCCTCCCCTTTCATGAGCGCGCCTTTATGGAGACTTTTTACCACGCTCCAACAAGAATGCATCTTTTTTTTAAGCGAAAAAATTGAACCCTCTGCCCCTTTTCTCCCCTTTGGGCAACACCTTTGTGCGTGTTTCCTGAAAAACTTTTTTTTCCTGAATCAGAATCCCCCTCTCCCTCGGGGGTCTGTCCTTCCCAGAGATCGTCTTGAGTGCCGGGGGACTTTCCCTTCCCCCCTTTCCGCACGACTCTTTCGCCTTTTTTCTTTCCTTCTTCGATCCTAAGATCTCCGCTTTTTTTTCTCTGGTCAATGGCTTTTTCTTCCCCGGCCGTTAACAACCTTTTCTTGATTGTTTATGTAAATGGCAAAGGTTTTCTTTTCCCCGTTGAAGTTTTTTTTTTTCTTTTTTTTTTCAGATCTTTGGAGGTCTCTCCCCGCGTCGCCCATTCTTGAAGCCTTTTTTTTTTTCCCCAGGTTTGAGATAGGTAAGTGGTCCGTCAAACAGAGAAACTTTTTGTGTTTTTTGACTCCCTTTTTCCTGCGTTCGAGAAAAACCTTTCTCCCTCTAGCTCTTACATCCTCAACATCCCTCTTCCTTTTCCCTTGCCTATTCCCCCTCTTTTAAACCACCCTTTGCAGAGGCTTTACCCTCTTTCTTTCCCTTTTTGTGCTGGCCTCCTGTTCCTTAGCTGTTGAACTTTTTTTCCTCCTCTTTCTCGTGAACGTCTGCCTCTTTTTCCACACATTGCGCCCCCCTTTTTTGAATTTTGCCTTTTTGTGGCTGATTCGTGGCGATGATGGCTTCTTCCCCTTTCCCCGGCGTCGTCGGAGTTTTCCATAGATAGAAGGCCCTTCTTCCTTTTTCCTTAACAATTTTTTCCATGTACTAGCATTGACCCCCGTCGGGCTTCCTTCATTACCGGAATCCCCTTTCCCTTTTCTTCCCAATTTTTTCCCCTTCACCACATTCCTGCTGCGGTCCCTTCAGGTACCGAGCCGCGATTTTTTCATACTAGCGACAGTTATTTTCCCCTCCGTGAGCTTCTTCCCGGCCCATCCTTTCCTCTGGGAATGCCGAGCGGAGCGCGGTTCTCTTTTTTCTTTTGCTCGGGTTTGGAATGTTTTTCCTCCCACTTACCTCCCCGCCAAGATCCTGGTTTTTTCACTGGGCTCCTCCCTCTTTCTTTCCTTCGTGCCAGGAACGCTTTTTTTTTTCCCTTTCCCCCCCGCACAAACGTGTTTTTTTTCCCCTTTTAGTTGTGGATCACGTGCCAGCGACATCTCAGGTCGGCCAGGGGCCTTTGCTCTTTTTTTTCCCTTTCCTTGCAGAAAAGAATGTTGCTCTCTTTTCCCCGGATTGATTTTCTTCCCCTCTAGGACAATCGGAGTAAGTTTTCTTGCCTTACGCGTCATGTTGTTTTTTTTTCTTTCTTTTAAGGTTTCTTTCCTTGCGTCTTTTCCTTTGCAAGAGTAATTTTTTCTCCCATAAAACGTTCTTGTCCATCCTCTTATTTTTTTAAATTCTGCTTTCCGAAAATTTCCCTTAGCCCGCGGGACTTTTCTCGTCGTTAGTAGAGGATCTTTCTTTTCCCCCGGCCTACCCCCCCTCCTGGTGCGAACCTATCTGAGAACCTGTTCTTTCTTCCCTCAAAAATACCCCCCTTCTCTTTTTTTAGCCGGCGTTTTCGGTCCTGGATGGGGAATCTATGGCGTCTTGTTATTCGTCTCCCCCCGCAGTGACCCCTCTTCGGTGTTAATGCACCCCTCCTTTTCCCCTCGAGATTTTATGTTCTTTCTGTCGTCTTTACGGAAGTAACTTCTTCTTTTTTCCCCCCCTTCCTTTTTGCTGGTTTTGTTTTTTCCCTTCCCAAGTGGAATGAATAGGCCTTTCCCTCTCCAGCCGCAAATGTTAATTCATCGAGTTTTCCCCTTTTTGCCCAACGGCGGTCCCTCTTTTTCTCCCTTCCCTCTTAGACTTTCGGCTGAACCCTTCAGCGATAGTCAGAGTCTCCCCTCTCGAGCTTTCTCCCTCTTTTTTTTGACTTTTTCCCCCCTTCGAGCGCGCGGATCAATCTCTTTTTTGGTTAAGTTTTAGCAGTTGTCGCATGACAAAACGTTTTCCTCCCTCTTTCTTGTGCTCATTTTTTCAGCACTTCGGGGAAATCTGCACCCCCCCTTCCCTCCTTTTTAGTAACTCGATGGAAACGCCTCCTTCTTTCTTCTCTCTATTTTTGCGCGCCGGCACAAAAGGAGACTTTCCTCCCTTTGAACAAGCCTTCTTTCCCTTTTCCCCTGTCGCCATCTGACGCTTCCCTCCCACCATGGCTTTTCTTCCTCTCGGTTTTTGCATAATGGTACTTGCCTCCCCCCCTCTTCCTTTTCCACTTTACCCCCCCCCCCCCCCCCCTCCCTCCGGCTGTGCCTCCAGGCTCAACTTCTTTTCCCCGTTTTTGGCTTTCGGTGAACACTACGGTTTGGTTGCGCAAGATAAGAGGTCGTCTTCTTTTCTTCCTTTTTTTTTCAAGACTGTTTATTTCCCTCTGAGCGGCGGCAGGATCTCTCTATTCCCTTCCCCCCTTTCTGTCTCTCTCCTGCCGCAGCTCGCTGCGCCGTTCCTTCATCCTTTTTTTTTTCTCTCCCCGAAAAAAGATACGTCTTCTCCTCTCCGGACTTTGCACCTTTCTTTTTTTTCAGCCGAGTCCCGGCGAAAAGTCTTTTTTTTCGTCGGCATGCCGTCGTAAAGACTCTTTTTGCTTCCCCAAACAGTGATTATATGAGGACTTTCCCCTCCCTTTTTTTTCGATGGTCCTTTTCTTTCCTCACGGAGGCGCCCAGCGCCACCCCAGTTTCCCCTCACTTCTCAGTTTGGCGAGAGCCACTTTTTCGTCTCTCTCCCCTTTTTGAGGTCCTCACTTTCTTTTTTTTCAGATTTCCCCGAAAGTGCTGACCTCTTTTTAACCGGTGGCTAGCGCCTCTTGTCTTTTTGCAGGCGAACTTCTTTTCACACGTCTTTTTCTACCCTTGTATAAAATTTTTTCCCCCTCCCATGTGCGATTCCGAAGCCCTTTCTCCTTTAGTTGTGAATTTTTTTTTTTTTTTTTTTTTTTTTTTTATGCTTATCTCTGCCGGTTCCTCCCTCTTTTTTTCCTTTTTCTTTCGCTTACGATCGGGACCGCCCTTTCCCCCTTTTTTTTTTGCGGATATTGATGTTTTCTTTCCCTCCATTGGGGATCATTCTCCTTTTCCTCCCCTCTCACGCGGCATGCGCACATTCTTCCTCCCATTAGAAGCAGACGCCGTTCTTCTTCCCCTCCAACTATTTCTCCTTTCCACCGCCCGATCGATTGCCGCGGTTCTCCTGCTGCCTTTCCCTTCTTTGCGGGCAAGACAGGCCCCCCTTTTTTTTTTTCGTGTCAGAGTTTCTGAGACCCCCCTTTCCTTGCTCCTACGCATGATTTCCCCCTCTTGATTGCATGGCGCACAGGGCGGGTGTTCCTTTTTCTCTCCCCTTTTCCCTTCTTTTCAATCTAAACAACTTTTCTCTTTTTGCACGTGGCAAAAATGTTTTCTGTCCGCCTCCTGATAAGGCGGCTTCTCCTCCCTTTTTTCGGGTCCTTCTCTTTTAATTCGCTTTCCCCCTCACGCTCGTTCGCCCGGAAAGCCCCTCCCCCTTGTTTCAAGAAAATGAAGCCCCCTCTTTCTTTTTTAACATGAGGCAGTAGGAGCTCCTTCTTTTTTTTCCCATCTTCCCAACTGATTTATTCACTTCCTTCCCCCCTTACTCCCCTCTTACTGGAAAGTTCTATTTTCCTCTTCCCTCCCAAAGCAGATAAGGCCTTCTGTTACGGATCCTTTCTATCATTTTCCCCTCCTGCAAGCATTTTCCTCTCCCAGTCCAACCAAAAAGCTCGAGAGGTCTTTGTGAAGTATACTTTCCCCTCCTCCGCCCCTCCAAAGAACCCCTCCTAACTGGTAACCCTCCCCTCCCTCTCCGAATCGGTCCCTTTTCCCCTCCCCTATTCTCCCAAACCTGCTCGCGAAACTGGAAGCGTTTCTACCTCGATCTGTTTACACGGAGAAATGGCTCTCTTCTTCTCCTTTCTTTCCCTGGGATTGTCTTTTTTTCCTCGCGACCTTGCGAAAAATATGTCCAGCCCCTTTTCCGGATTTGGGGATACGCCTCTTTCCTTCTTACAGTTAGAGTCACGAAAGTGTTTTCCCCTTCCCTTCTCCCCACTAGACCCTTCCCTTCTTCATGGGACGTCATCGGCACGAAATCCTCCCCCCCTTTTTTTCTCCCCCAATTAGACTCTTTTTTCACCTTTTGTCCGCACGACGCCTTCCGCCTTTTTTCTTTCAAGTTTTCTCTCTTCTCCGAGGTGGAACAGGTTCCTTGGAAAGATGGTCCTCGGCGTCCCTTTTTTTTACTAGAGGTTTTTCTCGCGCTATCCCCCTGCAAAAGTCCGTCCTTCTTTCTGCTTTAGGCAAGACCCATCTCCTTTTCTCTTTTTTTCTAGACCAGAGTATGGGAAGCTTCTTTTCATTTTTTCCTTGGTCGTTCTTTTTTCTTCACCTGGTCGGTCTTTGCAACATCCTTTCTTCCCCTCGATGGTGCGAGAAAAGTAATGCAAGCTCTGTTCCCCCCCCCACAAAGACCTCCCCCCCCCCCTTGATTTTCGTTTCCCTAAAACCACAATCCGTAAGAACCTCTTTCATCCCGCAAATAGAAGTAAGTCTTTTTCCACCCCCCTTTCTTCTCTCCTGAATGTCCAGGGAAAGGGTGTTTTTTCTCTCTTTCTTTTGAAGTAATTCCCTTGGCCACGAAAGACCCCCTCTTTTTTCGATCGCCCAATTAAGCGCTACCCGCTGCAGTCAAATGCTCCTTTTCTTTGTGACTTTTTCCCGACCCCCCTCAAGCTCAGGTGGTGCTCCAATTTTCCTTTTAATTTTTTTTTTTCTGTTCAAGGGATGTTTTGCATTTTTCCTTTTCTCGTTCAATTATACATCCCGGTTTTCTTCCCCGTTCCTCTCTTTTCGCGAAAATTCCCCCCCCCTTTTCGAAAGTTCAAGTTCGGCAAGTCTCCCCTTCCTTCTTGCGTGGTGGTGCTCTTCCTTTCTCTACGTCCAGAACCCCTCTGTTTTCTTTTCTCCACCGGATCCTTTTCGAGCGTGCTTCAACAAAATCTTTCCTTCAACATCTCAGATTGAAACGCCGTCTTACCCTGGAGAACGTTAGGACACTCCCCCCTTCTCAATTAGTCCTCCCTTTCAGCAAACCCTCCTTTGTTCTCTCTCCGTCGCGCACAAACCCTTCCCACACAGTTGACGTTTTTTTTTTCTTTTCCCCACTTACCCCCTCTTTTTCATTGGTAGATTCAAGCTTTACCAGAATCTTTTCCTTTCTTTTTCTCAAATGTACTCATGGGACAATCGGTACTCTCCTTTGCCCTTTTCCTGGTTTTTTTTTTTTGCATCTTCTGAGAGAGGGAAGGTCCCTCCTTAAATATGCGCCCTTGAATTTTGCTGTCCTGCTTTTTTTCCCTCCATTAGGTTTTTTTTTCTCTCCCCCTCCTACGCGTTGCATTTCCTTTCGCGCGCTAAAATTTTTTTCTCTTCCTCGCCATATCGGGGGTACTGGCCGCCTGGTTTTCGTTCCTAGACAAAAAAAAGATTTCCTCCCCCCCCCCCCTATGCCCAACCTTTTTGGCATCATCGCCCGGTTGGCAAGTTCCTATTCCCGAGGACGACGTCGAAATAAGCTTTCCCTCCTTCCCCTCTTTTATAGCGATCCCCCTTTCTCTTTTTTTTCTGGGTCTAGTGATCTCCGCACCCCCAAATGCCGGATTTTCTTTTCTTTTGAGCGTGACACATTAGTGCCTTTTTTTTTCTTTCCAACGTAGAATTTCCTTTTTTGGGTTCTGATTCCTTTTGTCCCAATGGCCTCGCACCGGCCCTGAATTTTTTGCCTGCGAGACGACAAGACCGGGCCTTTTTTTTCTGGTCGAGAAGGCTGCTCTTCTTCTCTGGAGCGAGGCTTCTGCCGATAAAAAATTTCCCAGCTTGGTTTATTCGACGGAGTCTCGACAGGTTTTCCTTTTCTAATCTGATCTTTCTCCTTTTTTCATACGAAACGGTTTCACTTTTTTTTTTTCGGAAGAGTTTTTGATAACGTAGTACATCTCTCCAGATATTGTTTCTTTTCTTTTCTGAGACAAATGTTAGCGCCTTTTTCAGAAACAGGAAGGAGTTTACGCTTTGCCCCTGCTCTCTCTTCTCTAAAAAGATGGTGGTTCCCCCCTTTTCGGGTGCCATCAAAGAGAATTTTATAGGTTTGCATTCACGCTCCCTCTCTCCCTCCGATCCCCCCCTACAAAAAATACCGCGGTTTGGGCCTGCCGCCGAAGAGGACCCCCTCCTTTTCGGATTACATTTTCCGGCGCCGACAGAGGCTTCCCTCTTTTCCTTCCACCTATGTTTTCCTTTCTCTTCCCCGAAACCGGCAACGTTGTGGGAACCTGGCCCTTTTATTCTTTTTCCAGCTTTTTCTTTTTTTTTTTGGCTGGCCGTCTTTCCCTCCTGGCGATGATGACGGCTTTTCACGAACGTATACCTCCTCTCCCTCCGGATCGTGTTTTTTTTTCTATGTGTGTTGAAGCAACCTTCTCCCCTTCCGGAAAGATGATGTTAAGGTCTGATTCCTTCTCTTATGAGGGGCGGACCTATCTCCCCCTTTTTTCTTTTCCCAAGACCGTTCGTGTCACGGCGCTTTCCCTCCTCTTTCCGCGAAACCAAGCTTTGGCAGTGGCTTTTTTTTCTCTCTTCACGATTATGCAGAGCGCCTCCCAGATTTCTTACCGATGCCCCCACCCTTGGAACAAATTTTCCCCCGAGAAACCTTCCCCTCTGACATTTTTTTTTTCAACCACCTCTTCCTTTCGTTCCTGAAAAAGGGAGCCCCTCCCTTCAGCATCAAAATGTCTCCTCTCCCCCCCGCGCCTGAGTTTTCTATCCTATTTCTAGATCGTCGTGCGTGCAGGGTGAAGTTCCTTCCCCTGCCGAACGAAGTCCTTTTTTCTTTTACAGGACCGTCTTTTGAGAAGACTTTTTCCCCCTTTTTTTTTTGCTATTGCGCACGGACGTTAAAAACTTTCCTTTTTCTTTTCTTTTCCCTGAGAACCATGAAGGTTCCCTTTCCTTTTTTTCGCGTTTCCCCTTTTCGCACCACGCGTCGCCCTCTTTGCAGAAGCTGCTTTTTCCCCCCTCCGTGAGATCGGTCCGGTTGAAAAGAAACGCTCCACCTGATGAGGGTATGGTTGTTTTTTCCCTTCCAGACCGGTCCTCTCGCCCAGCCCAGGAAAACGCGTGTTTCGTAAAGACCGTAACATCTTCGTCTTCTCTTGGACTTTTCGGAGGAACGTTTAATCTCTCTTTTCCCCCCCTGGTATCTTTTTTTTTTTTAGGACCATGCTTCAATTTGGGGCTCCTCCTTTTCCCCCTTATTTTTTGACAAAAAAAAAAACAATTTCCTTTCTGTGCCCGTGAGAACTTTCTTTTTTCCCCCACCTTCTCCCTTTTGCAAATTGGGAACCCCGGTCGTCAACCCCTTTTTTTCTGACGTCGCCCCTGCCTCAGTAATTCACGGCGTCGTCTTCCTTCCCCTCTTTCGGATGAAGACTTCCTTCCTTGACCCCCTTTTTTTTTTCTTTCTCCACGTAATAGGAATTGACATTATTTTCCCCCATTCGGAGAGGTCTTTTTGTCCTCGGTCTCTCTTTCTCCCTTATGCTTCACTTATCAATTGTAAGATTCGAATATAGCTCCCCCTTTTTTCTCCACCGATCTTCACGTTTGCCGCTTCTTTGAGAGCATTGTTTTTTAGTACTTTCCCCTTCCGAGTGGGTCCTTTCCTCTTTTGCGAGTTGATGAGATTCTTACCTTCTTTTTGGCTTTGGCATGTGTCGGAACCTCTTCTCCATACCAAGAGATAAGCCCCCCTATCCCTTCTGGACTAAGATCTTTTTCGTGAAGGACCTCTGCTTTCCCTTCCCATTCCCACCCCCATTCGAAAGGGAAGGCTCTTCTTTTTTTCCCTTTAGACTACCCAGTCCCCCCCCCTTTGTCTTTTCTTCCCCTTTGTTCCCCAGTTCCTTGAGATCCCCTTTTTTTTTTAGTGTTGATTATAGCCCCCTCCTTCTACTTCTCAGGGACTTACCCCTTTCTTCTTGTTCCGCCAGAGTAAGAATTTTTTGTCGTTCTTTACGGGTCGCGCATTTCTTCGCGAGAAGCCTTTTTCCCTTGCCCAAATTTCGGCAGCCGCCTTCTCCTTTTTCGTCGCTGAGAGCGAAAATTTTTTGCCCTCGGGAGACCTCTCTACAGTTTTTTTCTCGAGGATCGCGCCTGCCCATTCCCCCTCCTTGTGTTTCCTTTCATCTGAGAAACTTTTCCTTCTAAAAGTCCCTTCTGTATCCTGAAGATTTCTGCCTCAACCGGAATCAATGCTGGTCAAGGATGCCTCCTCTTGCCTTAGTCCTCCCTTTTGCGGCATCGATCGGGGCGTGTTCCTTCCTGAATAGAAATAGAAGATTTTATGTTTCTCCTGCTTTGCCTTGAGATTCCCGGCGATTTTTCCTCCCGCTTTATTTTTTCGTAACGATACACCATTTGCCGGACGGGAATAGGATTCCTCCTTTCTCCCTTTTCTCCTTCTTCGACCGTCGTCAAAGGGTTGCACCCTTCTTTTCCCTTTTTTCCCCGATTAGCCGTCCTTTTTTTTCTATTTAACCTGCGGAGCTCTTCCTCCCCTCTCCCCCCACTGATCGAGATGAGAATCCTTCTCTTCCTTTTTTTTTCCCCATGGTTTGCTACCCTTTCTCCTCTTTTTTCGAGTTTTTGACTGTTTCCTCTCCTTCTCCCCAACGGTTACTCCGAAAGGCGCTCACACCTGCCTTGCCGAAAAGATTTTTCCCCCTTCCCTTGCACCGGAACCGAGTTTTCCCCCCTTTTCTTTTGACGAAGACCTCTTCTTCCTTCCCCAGGCCAGACTTGTTTCCGCGCAAAACGGAGATAGTGCCTCTTTTCTTGTGGAGCTGGGCGCCCTTCTTCTTGATTCACATCTTCCTCCCTCTCTTTCCCCCTGGCGGTCGCCAAGTCCATCAGGATCCTCTTTCTTGTCTGCATCACCAGAGGCCTTGCCGGCCGTTTTTTTTTCCAACCCTTCTTTCTTCTTTTTCCTTAGGCTTTACAACCCTTCTTTTTTTGTTGTGTTGGCGAAGATAAGAGGTGCTGAGTTTTTCGGTTTTAGCCTGCGACAAAGACAGGTTGTGAAGTGCTTTTTCTCTTCTTCTCTTGGCGG
>Ga0179591_1262702_pt1 | contig 11250 bp, 15 predicted proteins | sample CZOMad2_1_08_16f_FD_182891 | JGI IMG/M metagenome (GOLD analysis project Ga0179591, IMG submission 182891) | Vadose zone soil fungal communities from Angelo Coast Range Reserve, California, USA - CZOMad2_1_08_16fungal (PacBio error correction) | ecosystem: Environmental > Terrestrial > Soil >... | reverse complement strand
CTGATCAGAGCAGAGATCTTTGATTTACACATTGACGGCCCTACGAAAAATGAGCACCATGCCTATCGTTCGAGTTGATCATCCGGTATGTTCCTTACGAACTCCCAATTCTCCCGTGTTTGTATTTCCCCGGACGGGTACTTCCTTTTTTTGGTTTTTTCGTTGGGCGGCGAGGCCCTGTTTGCCCTGAAATTTCCCCCTGCCCGGTTAAAGCCATGTCAAATATTTATTTTCAAATGGAAGGAAAACTTGTCCTGCGGTGGAAACCTGTTTGGACGACACATACCTACCCTGAACTCAGAATTAGCGCACCCTCACCCCATGCCGGTCCCCCATTTTAGACACGTAACCGATCTCTTCATTCCTTTTGGCTAGGAAGGTCTTTCTGACCCTTGCCCTGCGCGTCTGCACTCCCTTACCCCCTTACAAAGCCCACCAGCCCAAGTGATAGTACTGAGAGGAAACCTCTTTTGACTTTTGCGCACTCCTTCAACTCCCGTGGGTCAACACAGAGCTGCTTTCAGATTAGTGACTCTAGAGATCATTTCTTCCCCCCCTGGTTTTCCCCCAATACCGCAGCGCCTTCTACCCTTTCCGAAATCTTCAGAGCTCTTATCTCTTGTTGTCGCTCCCAACAGCACGGACAACAGTGTCCAGGAGCCTCCCAGAACCTTTTTCTTCACCAATACCCCTACCGAACCACAATTTATCCCTCTAGAAAGATTTCCAGCCACGACTGACCACCCGATCATTTATCACCGAACGGCCGCCTCATGTCCCGCAATCTGCCATATCCCCCACGCGAAGAGTTTTTGCCCTAGGAGCGAGCACAGATCCTTCCCCCCTACTCTTTCTATTCCCTTCCTCCCCATGATTCCCCCTCGTCGGCTGTTGATAACCTCTTTCTCATTTCTGTTCTTTTTCTCGTACCTACCGTTTAAGGCCCCCCACCCCACCCGGCCCCCTTAAGACCGATGGTCAGATCGGTTGCGTAGCCCAGCCACTCCGACTCTCTCGTGAGAACGCCCAATTCCGGCCTTACTCCTCAGGGTGTTTGATTCATTGGTCAAATTCTACCTGAGACAGACGCTGGCCCCCCTCTTTTCACCCTCTTTCCAATTCAGTCTGGGCTCAGGTCGACCTTAGACATACCTCGGTACCTCTGAGTCGGCTGTTAGAGCCCCCTCTTTTTCCTCATTAGGAACCCCCGGTTCCCTTATAAATGATTGCCTCCCCCCCCCTGCCCCGTCCGTCCCACGCTCCCTCGCCGTACTGCTTGTCCTCTCTCTCTCGCGGCCTGATACAATCCAATGATTTGGAACATTTGTCTCTCCCCTGATAGAAGCTCTCGCCCGCGTTTTTCCCTTCCCCTTTGTCATGGTCTCGCCCCCTCCCGGCGAAAGAGACTTTTTATTTTGTGAAGTAATTCACTGTCCTGGTCCCCTGTGCTCACCCTTCTCTCGCTAGTTGACTGAGGAGCATATGAGGCAGTTTGTCTGCGAACCTTCTGCCATATAGATTTTGGAATTTTATAAGTCTTTGCGATCAGAAGATGTACCCCCCAAATCCATCTCGGTGACTATTCCCCCAGACCCTTATCCCTCGATAGGAATGACTCCTGGTGCCAAGGAGTGAGAACTGATATTAAATTCCTGTTATCGCTCATTCTCTCCAGTCATCGGAACGACTGCTGGTCTACGAACCCGTCCATTAGTAAGCCCCCCTACTTTCTTTACATTGCAGGTTGTCCTCAATAATAAGATTTGGATACTCCCTACGATCGCTCCTCTCTATATGAGAGGCCCAAGCCGCCTCCCGTTTCCTTCTGACCTGCCTGGAGTTCTCTGTCATAGTTTTTTTCCGTGGAGCCTGATCACTCGCCAGGAACTGTCTTCGTAATCCACGCTGCTCCGTGTTGCCTCCTAAGCTGAACACGGAGCCTCTCTATCTGCGCGCAATCCCCCCATTTATGTACGAAGAACGCACCCTGTACGACTCCACCTTTACGAGCTGGTCTTAATTAGGTTTCCTCCTTTCATCTTAGATATGAACTTCTTCGTTGCCCCCAGGCCCTTCCTTTGAGACCCCACGTCATAAGGAGAGACCTTTTTGAGATTTGTCGAAGGGAATGCCTCCCTCCTCTCCAGTGACCCCTTTCTTTTTGTTGGAATCCTTTCTTCCGACTTTGAAGACTGTCTCAACTCCCCTCCCACTCCCCAGCCTCTCGGTTTTGCTTCATCGCCTCTTTCTGTCCTTTGCCACGAAAATGAATCCTCGAAACAGGCGATCTCCCCTCTCATACTCCCGCATGGTCGAACCGTTTTTCCTGCCCCGCGGTTATGGTCAGGACCTATTATACTTTTAATACTCCTTTGTTGTTTTTATAGAGAATCGTACTCCCTTGACTTTTTCTTTTCTCCCGTCCTTCCCCCCTCCTCGCCAACTTGCTTTTTGTCTCCCACATGCGGCGAGGATTCCCCCCCTTTTGTCTGCGGCCCCCCCTCACATGAAATGTAGGAAACGGTCACGAAGATTTCCCACCTAGATGGGCTGCCCCCTTTTTCCCCCCCCCTAGAGTTGAGCGACTTTCCAGGACCTTTTCCCTCCCCTTTCATAGACCACCCTTCCCCCCGTCACTGGTGATCGTTAAGGCCCTGTCCCCCCCTCCCAACAACGTGGATCTGAAACTGTGTGGTCTAAATTATCTGAAAGCCCCCTTTTCTCTGTTCCGGCCGCTGAATGGAAGATCGAGTTTGCTCTTGCGCGTCCTTTCCCCCCTCCTGCGTCTCTTCGGTCCTTCTCTCACCCGTGCAGGTTTTCTTAGGACTATTTTTTGGTCTAGCCTTATCGACCTTTCCCCAGCAGTTGTTTCCTTACTCTAGAAATCTCCCTCGCCGGGAAGAAGTTATCTTGACGTCTTTCTTCCCCTTTCCCATCTGACCCTTTCTGGTCCCTTCCGCCCCGACCGGGTTCAGTCCTTGAGACTGCTTCCTCCTCGACCTGCCTAAAGAGCTTCCTGAAGCTATTTATTGTTCGATGAGTTTGCCGTCTAAGAGTTTGTAGACGACGCTCGGTCCTTTTCTGCTGACACGGACTCTCGCTCAGGTGACTCGCCGGAGTGACATTCTGGAGAGATTCTCTCTATGCCCCCTTGCAGGCGAGTACTCAGCCTCCACCCTGATGCCTGATATCTCGACTTCTAGGGTCGTGGACTGATTTGCCTCTCCTTTTTTTCAGCCTTCTTCGGCATCAAAACTTGTTTTAGCGGCTTCACGTGACTTTCCCCCTAAGGTTTTGTCGACTTCGCCTGGAGAGGTCTCAGATCGAGAGATATATATTCTCGTCTTTCCCTTTCTTCTCCCGCTTTGCTTTTGTAATGGGCCCGAGTTTCCTCCTCGGTCGAAGCGACATGTTTGCCCCCATGGTAGAAGTCGGCTTAGAAGAAGACTGTTTACTGATCAAGGCAAAATTTTCATTCTTCTCCCGTCTTTTCGAGCGCTTCCCTCCTCTTTCGTTGATCCTTGCTGGCCGTTTCCGAGTGAATATTTGTATCCTCCTTCGGTCGCCTCGGAACAGTCTGGGCGCTCGCACGTGCCTCTCTTCAGAGTACGTTTTCTCTGGAGATGTAAGAAAGGACGGGCTATGGAAGTTACATTCCTCTCTTTCTCGGTACTCCTATCATTCCCCCCTTCCTCAAATCATTCTGATTCCTCCGGAAGGTCGTGATCCCTCGATGATAGGCGGGTGGCTAACTTCCCCCGCTCCGTTTCGTTTTTAGCTTTTTCCCCTCTGGTTTGCGCCTCCCCTTTTTCTTGCCGTTCATCTCCATCTCCCTTCGGCTGATAACCCAATCCGACCAGCCTGGCCACGCTTCCTGAAGTTCTTCCTTTGTGCGTTTTGACCGGTCTCCCCGTTCTCCCCGTTTCCCCCGTTTTTTTTGCTAGTCGCCTCACTCGGCTTTACCCCCCCGTGCGCGTCTTTAGATCTTGATCCCCCTTCACGATTGCTTTCGCTGTTTCCGACTACGTTCGCTCTCAGTTCCTAGCCCTTTGCCGACCCCGCGGCTTTTCCGTCTCCGACTCGGTCGCTGGGCGAGTCTCTTGAGGCGGACAACCAATACGGCGACTTGGACATCTCTCTGTGAGATGCTGATTGGATGCCGGGGTAATAGACCCTTTTCGATTTCCAAGAAAGACGTCATCTATCGCGATCTCGACTTCTTCTTCACGGTGTTCGCGATTTGCCTTTCCTTGCTAACGCACTTATCATCGCGTCTAGTCATTATCTTTCTTTTAGTATTTTAAGGGAGAAATTAATGTTTTTGCTCGCGCCCCTCTTTTTCGACCGCACTGACGATCCATATACCACACCCCCAAAACTTTCATGATGCGGGTGGGGCTTGTCGTCGTGGTGAGTTTCCGCGCTTTTTTTACTGCGTTAGAGCGCGGTCCGATAAGCAACCTAATGCAGCCGAACGTCCTTTGAATCATCAGGCAATGATTTCCGCATGTGGTCCTCGTCTTCCCCCAACAGGCCTATCGACTTTCCCTCAACAAACAACCAAGTACTGTCCAAATTATACCCTTCTTGAGGACCTGTTGCCTTGTTCGGCAACGACGAAGGCGGTCCCTTACCAATAGGATCGTTTTCGGGAGCGCTTGTCTGACCGTCCGTTGCGGCGCTGCCTCGCTCCCTCATCTATCTGAATACTTATTTGTTGGGTTGAGGAGTTTGCTCGATTTTATTCGACTCTCTGAACCGACGGCACGCCGACCAACATCTCCCACCCCCTGCTATATTTGTTCGAGGAGCCGTCCCTCTGAGGTCTTGAAAATGAAACGCACCTTCGTTGGCTTTTTCAGTCTTCTTTTTTGTTATGCGAGGACTGTTGTTCCCAGCCAGAACCCGGTCCATCCGGCGTCTCTGCGGCCCAAATGCCTTCAGCGAGCATTGGTCAATTAGTTTTCTCATTCCCGCACCACCCGCAAGAGAACGTCCCATGCGAAACTCACCACGACCGCATCGATGCCTGCGGCGTGTTCTTTGAGATACGGGCAGGCTGTTACAGGTTTTGCTCCTCTCCCATTCAGGCGCCCGTAAACTCTCCAAAGACCCTCTCAGTAGCCGGTTCCTTCCAGGGCTGACCCGCTAGGAACCATTCCGAACACCGTAGATTTTCCTCCCGCCGAGCGCTCTAGAGCCTCCCCGTCATTTACATCACCGCCGCGCAGGTCGACCCTTTCCTCCCCATCAGCCATCGACACGAGACTTATTACCGAGACTTTTTTTTTGCCGCCGACCAAAGGAACAACCTGATGATACTGCCACGAAGCTTTTAGTTCCAAATTAAAGCGTCCCGCGTCCCTTTTTTTCGCACGGGCTGTGACCAGAAAGATTCCCCCTCCCGTCTCAGCATAATCATTTGAACCTAGCCTTCCCTGAGCCGAGCAAGAGGTTTTCTCCGCTTCGGCGGAGTTCACGGTTCAAGGCCACTTCCGCCGGTTCGATCAGCTTCTTGAATCGGTTATTCGCGAGGACTCGTTTTGGATCCCTAAGCCGCTTTCCTTTTTTTTACGAAGGCTCAGTCCCCACGATCTTGCACCTCCCTTGAGGCATCAGCAGCGGCAGGTTTCCGGACGACCACTCCGCCAGAGCTGTGAGACAACTCCCAATGCTGGTTTCTCACCGGTAGTTGCGTACTTTAAATATAGTACCGAAAACGGATCGCATTCCTGGGCCGATTTAACGCGTCCTCTACAAAGGCCCCCCCCCCCCTGACCGGGTTTAGTGGGAGTCGCACGTTCAGTTCAGTGATGGTCCGGCTGCGAAAAGATTCTTTAAGGACACAGCGTCGCATGCTTCTTTCCTTTTAACGCGGAGTCCGAGCTGCGGGTCTCCGACGTTCCCCTTCCTCTGATGAAATCCGTTGCCGTGAGCGGTCAAAAGTAGGAGAGCCCCCCAGCCGGATTCAGCGTCAGGTTTTTAGAGTACTACCCTTTTAATTTTCCAGGCCAAAAATCTGTCGACCCGTAACTTCTGCCCGAGACTGTAGAGAAGCCTTCGCGCGGCGGCCAGGAGGAGAAAAAAACTAGCTAGTTTTTGTCTGAATTGTTGTCTCAGCGGCTGCCAAAGCGTTTAACCACGGAGTGTTTTTTTTTTTTTGTTTTTTTTTTTTTTTTTTTTTGGTTTGTTGGGTTGTTTTTTTGGGTGTTGTGTGTTTTTTTTTTTTTCCGAGACCCGCGAGCGTCCCCTCTTTCGACCGGATCCTTGTCCTTAGACTGATTTAGGATTTTCTCTCAGTGCAGGTACTAGAGCAAGAAGCGTTTGCGTGACTTTTAGTTCGGTTTTTCCTGGTCTCCCCATGCCGGAGAGTTTTCGGTAAGCTTTTTTCGTGAAAGACGTTTTTTGACTACCATCCGGATGATGCCGAGAGATGAGTGCGTTTCAGTCGCGCCTGACGCAGTTCACTTCCTTCCGGTTCGGGCGGAAGCTGTCCCTTTCTCTTTCACGGAAGAAGAGCGGATAGGTCATAGCGAGATTTCTATAGCTGGGATTAACTTTTTTTCTCTATCGGTGTCCCTCAACCTATTCTCCTGACCGCCCTGTGTCGACGTACATTCGAGCGCATCCTTTTTGCCCGTTAGGTGAGGGAGTCTGCAGTAGAGGCAGTAAAGCGCTTTATTGCGAGCAATTTTTTATCGATGCAGGCTTTCGCAAAGCTTTTTTGACTCGAAGGTTATTGGCCCCTTCGAGATCACTTGACGGTTGCCGTGGTCGATCCGTTATGCCAACCGCATTGACCAGCCTGCCCTCGCCGCCTAGATAGAAAAAGGCATCCGTTTTGGAGTACAGACTCGTTCTTCCCGTGCCGACCATGGCACAGTCACCTGCTCCGACGACCACCTCGGCTCCCGTCCGTATGGCCTCCGCCGCAGTGGCTATCGTTCTGTCTGATACACTTCCATGTATGGAAGGCGACCTCTATCTTGTTAGTTCTCTCAGGTTTTTGTCTTAGATAGCGAAAGAAATGGAATTGTCACACTTCTCTTTTTTCCGCTACAGCATTTCTGTTCCCGACCATGCGGGCGAGGGTGCCGCGTTGGTCGGCGTCTCCTTCGCTTTTTCCATGCCCTTTCCCTTTGCCTCACTAGGTCCTATATGTCACAACAGACCTCGGGTGCGGTGTGCCGTTCTGCTTCCCGTTCCACCCCAGTACCGTTCCTTTTTTTCGGTCACGTCCCCTCCCGTTTATCGTCTTGTTCATGCCCTCGATGTCCCCCCTTTTTCTTCCCCCTCTTTGAGACTCGGCTCAAAGGCCCAATTCGCTTGAAGAGAATGGAATTACGGAGCGGTTTAATAAAATGTCATGAGAGTCGCGATAGCACCCTTTTGCTTCTCTATGTGTTTTTTGCGGCAGATCTCTACGCGCCGAAGGTTCTTTCTTTGGCGATCCGGCAAGTGAGGAGGAATTCCTGGCCTCCTGTTCACGCGACCTTTTCTGCCAGGCCTCCCTGACAGAGGCAGGGGCCCTGCTTCTTCGCGTCGCTTTTTCCCACGCAGCTTCGGTCGAGTGCGATCTTATTGGAGATGATCAATTTTTTGGCCGCGCAGACGTGCAGTAGAGTGGGCGGAGAACTTTTTGACTAGAGCCTTGCTCGCCGCGTTCCTTGCTGGAGATCTCCGCTCCTTACCTTCCCCTTCTGAGCAGGCTTCGGCTGCTAAGAAGATACCCAGGTAGCCCTTGGGCGCTAGAGGCTCTGGGGCGATGCGATTTTCGGTCCCGCGCTGCGGCCACCCATCGTTCGCCGTTTTGCCACGTCGATCGCCGAAGTCTTTTTTTTCGAAGTGTAATGCGCATGGTTCTATTGACGTCGCGCTTTTAGATACCTTCTAGTTTCATTTTGACCGGTCCTTCGACCGCGTGCTGGTTTCCCTGTTGCGCCTTTTTTTTGGGTTTCCCCTCCTCCTTTCGGACTGGACCAAAATCTGGAAGCTGCATTTGACTGTGATCGCTCATGATTTATAACCGGAACCCCTCTTACTCAGGCTCGTTTTGAGTAGGACCTAAAGTCTCTTCTTTTTCCTTTCGCCGAGCAAGCATATCTCCTCCTGTGTTTACTATTGCCCAGTTGAAGGGAATTATAACCCTGCACCTGGGGCTTAGCCGTTCCTGACGACCCGGCCGGAGGTGAATTTTCTTGAATCGAGAGACTCTTGTTTAGAAGGTTTTCAAGTCAGTTTTCCCCCCCTTCTTTGTCTACTCTGGGCGTGCTCACCCGCTATCTTCGTAAGTGTGATAAGGAAATTTAGAACTCTCGTGTTTTTTCGGCCTTAGAACTTTGTGCATCTCTCCATCTCTGCCCCTATTACATAAGTATAGCGCTCCAGTCCATTGTGGTGAAACCGGCGGTCCGTCCCCGCTCCCCTTTCCCCCACAGTCGTTCTCTGAGCATATTTGATCACCGCTTTTCCCTTCGCGGCTTGATGATAATTGAACTTTTGATGACTTGTCGGTTCTACCGCTCCTGCGCACGATCAGGCGCGCTCTCTTCCGTGGACTCACAATTGTTTTCTTCTCTCGGCTATCCTTTTGAGTCAGAGGAAAGGCTCGGCTCCCTTTATCTTTTTCTCTTGTTTGCTGTACTTTTTCTACTGCGCGGCGTGTTGATTGACTCCGTTAGCCTAGCTGTAGTCTTTTCCCCCACTTCACTGTGTTGGATTTGACGGTACTTTCTCACCTACCCCATTCATAGCCGTCGCTCCGACGGTTGGTCGCTTTCCTTGGACCTTAATGAGACTTGAACGCTGCCTGATCACCCTCCACACCGCTTTCCCCCTTCTTTTTTCCTGGCGGGTTTTTTAGATCTTCTTCTCCTTTTCCCCCTTTCCGGTTTTTTTTCTCGGGGGATGCCACGTTTTTGCGCTGTGAGCACTTTGCCTCGAACCCCTGGCTTTCAGGTTGGTTGTTTTACTCTTGCCCAACCTTTTCGCCGTTATCCGCACACCCCCCCCCCCGTCCCCCCGCCGACCCTTCCCGCAGCAATGTGAGTTCGTTTTGAAAAGAACGATATTTCCTCGACCCCCAGTCGCAGTTTTCTCGTTGGCTGGCTTCCCCGTCCCTCTTTTTTTTTTTCGCTTCGTCTTTGCTCGCTGTTTAGATCTCTTTTCTTTAATAAGGTTGTGTTGAGAGAAGATGAGCGCGAGCTAGCGACCTATCCCATATGTTCGCAGCACTCTCTTGCTATTTTTCCGAGGAGCCGCCTCTTTCTTTTCCTCCCCCTCCCTCCTTTCTTCGTCCTTGCGGCTGTAATGACTTTTTTGGTTTTTCTGATACGGAAGCCCTTAAGCGTCCAAACTTATTCAAGCCCCAGGGAAGTCTTTCAACAATTCCTCCCCTCCTCTCGGAAAATTCTTGCTGATTACGCCCCGCGCTTTCCCCGCCCTCCACTTCCCTCTTTCTCCCCCGAACACTTCCCACTACCGATAATCTTCTCGGCCCCACGGTGTTTGTGGATCTGATCGGAAGTTGCTACGGGCCTCGAGCCAGGAAGGCGCCCTTGCACTCTCCCTCCCCCTTCATGAGCTTCCTTGACCTGGTCGTTGAGAACACGTCGAAGAAACCGTTGCTCTTTCCGCCCTCCCGCTCGCGATCGAGATCCCAGCTCCTTTTGGTCCAATCACGAAGAAGGCCTTTCGAATCAGCATGTAACAATCCGAGACTCCCTTCCGCTTTGCCTGCACGCCCCCTTTGCCCCTCTTCCTGATCTGTCACTTCAAAGACCTGCTGTCAACCTCGGTCTGCTTCTCAGGTCCCAGACCCAAGAAGTACGACCCTATCATCACTCCGGCGCCAGTCAGGTCCCTGTTCTCCCCCTCTCGCCTGGGGCTCCGAGGCGTCTGTCTCCAGTCCAAGGCAACAGCTGCCCCCGATTCAGTTTGAATGCGGTTAGCGCGTGATCGTATTGGTTCTCTTTAGCCGCGATTGCGCTTTTTTATACCCCTTCACTTGACTAGAAAAAGACGGACCCACACAGAGAGGAATAACAAGCCTGGTTGTTCCGTAGCCCGCAATAATGATAAGATCTTTCTCCTCCCCCCATTTGCCTTCCATCAGCAGTTTCCCCCCCCCCTTAATTCCCCTTTTCTTCACAAAGTCATCTCGACCCCCCTTTTAAAGGTCTAACAGGCGGAAGGGCTAGAAGAGCCTAGATAGACGATCCTCCTGAGGTGCCTCTTGTCCAGAGCCGCGCCCCCCCCTCGTTCTTCGAGTTTAAGCGCCCCCTATAAGCGATACTCCTCTCCTGGAATTGGTCCCCCCCTGAGAGTACCCTTCTTTCTTCAGTCTCCCGCCGGCAGCGTCGCAGGTTTTTTTCCCCCCCTTCTGGCTTCCCGAGGTTGGCGAAGAAGCCCCCATCGGTTTTACACCGGTCCTTCCCAGCCTACTCTATTCGCCTTCCTACCATGGCCTCCTTCTTACACTTTCCTTCTCCTATAGACGTGTCCCCCAGGCGTGCCTGGTGAGCTTTAAAAGCTGCCAAAGGCGAATCTTAACCGACCCCATCACCTTCAGCTCCCTTTTACCCTTTTCGGATTCGACTGCGACCCTTCCTGCTCTTTAAGTATTATATTAGCTAGGAAAGTCTATCACGGAGCTCAGGTGGTCTGTGGATAAGAATGAGTCCCTCTAGTCTTGTTTTTTCTTCCTCATGAAGCTTTTCTATATCAATCCGGACGCGCCTCCGGATTTCTGTGTCGTCACGGCGAAGCAGGCTAACTTTGGTCTTTTGATTTGGACATAGGTACGCGTCGGCCTCAAGCGTCCCCTTCTTTTCCCTCCTTTTTACGTGAGATTGTCGGTATCTCCTCTTCATCTTCCCCACCCTTTCTCTCGATATTTCGAGTTTCCTTCCACCCCGACTCCCCGGTGCTAACGAGAGGAGCTTAATTTTTCCTGAGTCCTTCCCCTCCCTTAGATCGCCTTTCAGAGTCCTAACACTCTCGCCTTTTTCACGCTTTCGACCCGGGAGAGAATCTAAGGGGCCGCAGTAGAAGATACAATGTCAGTGTCTCCTTTCGACCCCTCCCTGACCGCACATCCGGCGTCACGCGATCCACGCACCGGCCTCGGAGGTGGTTGGCCTTATCTTGCTTTTCAAATGTAACCCCCCCGTCTAACGACAAAGAGGGCTCCGCCCCGGGCACATCCTGTTGGGTTCTGTGAAGTTCTTTTTGAGCCACTCCCAACGGGAG
>Ga0179591_1317831_pt1 | contig 11251 bp, 19 predicted proteins | sample CZOMad2_1_08_16f_FD_182891 | JGI IMG/M metagenome (GOLD analysis project Ga0179591, IMG submission 182891) | Vadose zone soil fungal communities from Angelo Coast Range Reserve, California, USA - CZOMad2_1_08_16fungal (PacBio error correction) | ecosystem: Environmental > Terrestrial > Soil >... | reverse complement strand
CCAAGCTGCATCGCCTTTATTTACGAGCTGACAGTGGTTTCCACTTTTTGGTCGGGGTTCCTTTGGACGACAAGGCTACTCTTTCCATTTTTTCCTTCCCCCTTGTCCTTCCCCTCGCACTTTAACCCCTTAAATGACCCGACCTGTGGAGATTTTGTTAAACCAACAAGTCAAAACATCCCTTAGTTCTTGATTCTGTTTGTTGACGCAAATCACCCACCCCCCCTTGTTGCCACTTCCCTCGTTTTTGGCCCTTTTCTAGGGACTATATTTGTCACAGGAGGTTTTTCGGTCCAGGAAATCTTTTGACCTTTTTGCAAGTTTTTCTGTTTCCCAACCTTATTTTTGCTTCTTGCCTTCTGTTTCGCCCCCTTCTCCTCAACACGCAACGATTTATAATTTGGCTCTCCTTTTTGCGATAAGTTTTCACTTTCGAAAATCCCGCGCCCCCGTTAACGGCCTCCCACCCTCTTGATTCCTCTCAGGTTCCCCTCTTTCCCCCTGTCAAAACGGTTTGTTTTTTCCTTGGCCTCGTTATACCCCTATCTGGGAAAACCGTGACTGTTACTGTTTTGGCAATCATTCCTCCTTCCCTCCCCGGGTCCTACTCCCAAACCCCAACAAAAAAACAAGGCCCACACTACTTTTCCTTGGATGAATCTACCCTATTCCACCTTTCGGTAGTTGGTTGGGCACTTTTCGCAGTTACATCCAATCGCTCTTTTTTTTTGTTTTTTTTGCCTTTACCGTTCGGTCCCCCCTCGATCTCCCCGATTTCGGTTCCCGGTTGGTTTTTGACGTCTCCCCCATTTTTTTTTCCCCTACCTTTTTTTCGTAACTCCTGCCTGTCTTCAACCCCCTTTTCCAATTCTTGTCCACCTGTCCGAATTGTCCGTTTGCGGGGCTAATCCCAGTGTCACCCCACTTTTTCTTTGTTGTTGCATTTCAAGTGTTTATGTGGAGGATTTGGTTCAGCTTTTTGTGAGGGTCTAGGCTTTGTGGATTTTCTTACCCCAGCAGGACTTTCCCCCCTCCCCCCTCTGCTCCGTTTCTCTCCCCGCTTTTCCCACCCAACCCAACCTTGCATTTATCAGACACGCTTGCTGACAACGTCCTGGTTTTCCTCTGGACGTTGCCCCACTTTTTTCCCTGGGACACTTTTTTGCGACAGGTCCCTGGTTTGTGCAGATTGTCCAACTGACAGGAAAAACTTTTTTTAAGGGATGGTGTTTGCTTTTTCCACCCCCCCCCCAATGACTTCCCCCCCCTTACCTACTTTTCTCTTGGCTTTGTTTTGTGTTTATGCGGTTTTGAAGGTTCTTGTCAATTCTTTTGAGATTGTTTTTTTTCGTTCTCCCCCCAACGTTTACTTCAGTGCTTTTGTGCCTTGGTCTTTTGCAGTTTTCTTCGTTCCTCCCCCCAAAGGTTCATGTGCTCTTTTGCTGGCATTGGACATGCCCCCCTTATTTGATATTGGCGCTTGTGTTTTGTTGTCTCCCGCTGATGGTCTTGTCTCCTTTTTTTCCACTCCCCCGTCATTTTCAATTGACTTTTGATCTTTCCCCAAATTCAAAGTTCACCAACGCACGCCAGACCGTTTTTGCTGTTTTCATCAACTTTGGATTTCGAAAAATGGTTTTCCTTTGATCCCTTCGCCCCCCCTGTAGGGCTTTCGTTTTTTGGTGGTATGTCAACGATCATTTTTGGTTGTTTTGAAGGGGTCCCTAAGTCGGTTTACGGAAAGGTTGGGAGTTCCCCCCCTCAGTTCGTTTTTTTTTGCACGTGTTCGTATTATGGCTTCAAGTTAATCTCGTTTTCCCTCCCCCCGACTTTCCCACGGTCGTCTGCCCTTTCATCCCCCAAATACTTCCTTTCATGTTTTCCCAACAGTTTCGGACTCCTTCCCCGGCGCCCCCCCCACCAGAGCGGACTTAGACTTTCTTACTGGCCCCCTGCCCTTATGTTGCTTTTTTTGGCGTGTGGGAAGCCCTTGTTTACTGTTTGTCGCCCGGTGTTTTTAACGGGTTCCCCTGTTTTGGCTGGTTCCCCCCGTGTGTTACCCCCTTTCGTTGCACGCTGCCATTTTGCGCAACACCCCCCCATGCTTGGATACTTATTGTTTTCGTTCTGCCACTCCTCGTGAATTCTGCTTTCTCGGTCTTTTTCTGTTTTTTTCTTCCCCCCTCAGCCTTCTTCGTTTTTGAGGCCTGCCCCTCCATTCCCCCCCCCTCCCTTTGGGGGCATTGTCATTTTTTCTTTTTCTCTTTTGACGGAGCACCATGGATTTTATCCCTCTTCTTGCCCCATTGTTTTCCCCCTTTTTTCTGAGAAAGTTCCCGCTTGACTGACATTTTTCGGGCGGCAAAAACCACCATAGATCCCTGGACCAAAAAAACGCTGACATTTACCCCCAGTGTCCATTTTGTGTGCCCCCCCCGGTCCCCAATCTTGGTCAGTGTCCTCGGGGACTCCCTTTTTTTCTCCGTCTCAGAAAGTTGCAAAAACCATCCGCGTCTTTTTTTAAAGATTTCCGTGGGGCTTAACTCCCTCTTTTTGATTTTGCAATGCTGTTTTTTCCTGAAATCCGTTTGCTCATAATGGTTTTTCGGACAACCGGTCCACCTTTGTTCGATGTTTTTGAACTCCTCCCCGTTTTGTTTTTAGATCTTATTTCCCTTTCTTACCCACCCTTTTTTCTAACCGCAAAACTTGACTGCCCCGAATCCCAGCCGGCCATGGTTTCCATCCCCATCGGAGATTGTCACCGGCCAGGCCAATCTGTCAAACTCAAGCCCCCGCTTGTTTTTTGCAACTTTTGATACTTCTAGGGACCATCGACTCCCCCCGCTCTCCTCCCTTTTTTCAACCCCGTCCGGAGATGTGCAACTTTTAACGAGGCTTTTTTTTGGGGCAGTGCATCTCAGTTTTGTCGGCCGCCCAAACAATGTATCTTCATTGTTTTCTCCGTTGGACCCCCCATAACGGTGTGGGCATCCGAGGGAGTAATCCCCCCTTTTCCGCCGTCCGAGCGACCACCTTCCCAATTGCCCCTGTTCATTTTGACAGTGTCTGGGCATTTCTCGCCCTTTTTTCTTCGCCGTTTTTCCCGCCAAAACTCCATCGAGGGGTCATGATTCCGCGGGAGTAGTTCGCCGTAACAAATGCCATTACCTTTTTTTGGGGTGTTTTAAATTCCCCAAACAGGTCGTGCGTCAGTTGACACTTCACCTTTTTCGCTCCTTTCGGGTCAGGTCCCCCCTTTGTTCCCACGGGCGTTTTTTTGCACCCCCTCCCATTCCAGTCATGGTCTTCCGAGGTGAACTCTACAAAAAAACAATTTCCCCAACAACTTTTTGCAAATTCCATCTTTGAACACCCCTCCTCCAAATTTTCTACCCCCCAGTCCTTTTTCTTTGCGCCATTTTGCGTAATTTAACCCTTTCGGTTGCTAGTAACCCCTTTGCATTGATGGACCTGAGGTGAATTTACGGCGGTTTTTGCCATGACCGCTGATTTTTTTTTTTTTTTAAATAAACCGACTGATACCCCTCCCTCCTTACGGGACCACCCCCCACGGAATCCCAACTTTGATACATCCAGTAAGGTGAAATCGTCCCAAACAATTGTTTGGATCTTTTCCACCCCCCCAGACGCTTTTGAGACAATACCCGCCGGCTCCGGGTTCCCAGTTTCCCCCCCCCAGTGTTTTTTCATCACCCAAATCCATCACCGTGGACTTTTAGTCATTTCTAACAGAGGCGAAATCCACTTGTGAGTGATTCCGTCCTTTTTTAAACCGGAACCTTGAGTTTCCCCTTACCCCAGTCCGCCGTTTTCCCCCCCCACCCCACCTCTCTCCTAATTTTGTGCAGGCTCCTCTTTACCCACTCTGCCCTTGACAAACCGTTTTGCCGCTTGGCACCAATACTGGGACAAACCCCCCGTCCCTGACCCATTTGTGACCAGACACCACCCTTACCCCCAAACCCTTTCCTTCATATGGAAACCAAGCGGCGCCGCGACCCCGCAGTCTTCCCCCGGCGAATGCTAATTTTGGGTTCCCCCCAGCACCCCCCCGTGTTCCCTTTTGCCAGTCCCCCAACCCCCCCACCCTTATGTTACCCTCCCCGTTTCCCCCACCTTTGGCCGTTTCCCCCCTCTCCCCCCATCCCGTACGTTTCGGCACAGCGTGTCCTGTCCCTAACTGTTTGTGGCCCGGTGCTATTTCCTATGATTAAGCGAGTGTCTTTGTTTTGAATCCTGCTGGGTCGGCCCCCTGCACTCTTGGCTCATCTGTTTTTTCCCCCTGCCTTTGGCCCCCAGTCACGGTGTTTGGTAATAACTTCCCCCCTGATTATGCCCCGCTGGACTCCCCCCTCGACCGCAACTGGCCCCAAGATTTTGTTTCCCCCCCTTGCGCGTGTTGGCCTTCCTGCAGTTCCACGCTGCTGTCATTGAAAACATGGAGTTCCCCCGTCCCCAAAACCCCCCGTCAACTGGTGACCCTTCTTTCCTCAGTTCTGTCACCGAAACTGCGGTTCACCTCCCCCCGACAACCAGTTTCTTTCCCCCCCCCTTCCCTATGTTGGGCTGTCGAAATTTTTTGCTAGGTCGGTTAACTTTTTCGCCTCATTTTAGGGAATGTATTGTGCCGTTTTTTTACCCTTGTACTTTCCCGGGGCGCGTTTCCACTCCTGATGGTTATCCTCGTCCCCAAATTTTTTTTCCCAGCTGGTTCCCCTCTCTAGTTGTGTCTACGACAGGCCATTTTTCCCCCCCACCCCCCCGTCGCGATAACCTGTCCCGCCTTCAGATTATATTTTCACCATTTTCACTGGGCGAGGTATTTTGCCCCCCCCCATGAAAAAGGATCATTTTCCTTGCCCGATCCTTTTTTTTCTCTCGATCCCGTTTCGTTTTTTCTTAAACGGAACGGCGAAGACCCAACCGCACGCACCCCCTCTCTTTGTTCAACCATGTGGCCCTTGCATTCCCTCTCGCACCAATCCTTTCCCCCGCTCTTTCCGATACGTCCTCCGTTCCCCGGCCTTTTTCCATTTTGCACAACTCCCAACCCCCCTCTCGTGGTTCCTTTTCTCCCCCCCCCACAAAACACTCCATCTGACCTATGTTTTTTTGTTTGTCCCCCGAAACTCGGGTCATGCCGTTTACTATTGTTTCGATACCCTGTGGCTCCTCACCTGGCCACAACCATCCGAGTCTTTTTTTTATTTCCCTATTTGGGTCAGCACAACCTGCCCCTGTGCAATCTAGCTCACCCTCTTGTGTCCCGTTTCTTTGTATGCTCCCCCCGCCAATTTTTGTGGGGAGGTACCTTCCTTTTATTCTTTAATACTACTAATTTTTGTTGTGAGATCCGATAAACTCACCCCCCTTTCCTGAGTTCACCTTCAATCTTGAGACCGAGGTCTTTTCCCTGAAATTTTTTTGACGGTACCTCACGACCCGCTCTGATTTTTTCATATTTATTTTCCTTTCCCCCACTTTTTTTTTTCTCGACCCCCAACCTGCCAACGGCCATTTTGTACATTCCATTTTTTTTTTCGGTCTTCATTTTCCCCCATTTCCCCCCACCCCCTTCTCTATTATGTTTTGTGGTCCATCCATCAACCACTTTGCCTGCCTTGCTGCTCCATTTTTTTTTTGTTTTTTTTTTTAGTTTTTTTTTTTTACGGGCCTTTTGTTTCTGCCTGACCCTCCCCGATTTTAGCCCGAGTGATTTTTTTTTTTAATTTCTGCCCTTCGGGTCTTGGTCCCCCTTACCGATTTTCTATTGTGCCTTTTTTTTACTCGTCTTTTGTTTTCCTTTCCTGTAAAAACCCTCCCCACTGGATCTTTCGCGAACGGACTCTCCCTGCTGTTCATTGAAGTCATTTTTTCTGAACCCCCTGCATCACCAAGGGAGACCTTCCCCCAGATGGACTTATCCTTTGCGTTTTGATCTTTCTCCCGGGACTTTTATTGCCCCTCGACCTCCCCCCCACCCAATCATATTTCCAAACTGCCTTTTTCAAACTTGCCGCGTCTTTCCCTTTTTGGGATGACATCCCGAAACCATTTTTCTTTCTTTTTACTGATGCCCACACACCCCCGAATTAAGTTGCCTTTCTTGCACTTTTTTCGTCCCCCTTTCCCCCTCTCCCAAGGATCTTTCTTAGACACTAAAACCTTTATTCTTCCAAAATCCCCCCCCCCACTCCGTGTTTCTCTGAAAAGTTTTTGTTATTTCTCTCTACCCCGTGACGTGACCCTTGACCCTTTGCCCGGCTGTTGCGTTTTTTTTTGACGTTCCTCCTTTTTCCTTCCTCGCGTTTCGTTCAAATTGATCTCTGATCAAAAGAGGTTACACCCACTTCCTTTTTCCCCTTGCCGTGTCATTTTTTTCCCTGGCTTGGGGATGTGGTCACAGTCGGTACCACAACGATATGGTCCCCCGTGTTTTTTTTTTTTTTTCTTTTTTTTTTTTTTTTTTTTTCTTTTTTTTTTTTTTTTTTTTTTTGTTTTTTGTTTGCCGTTGAAGGACTTTAGCTTGGGGAACTTTCCCCACTCTTCTTCCTTTCGCCCGCAGTTTCCCCGCTTCTCCCAGCATTGGTCCCAGCCAATCGCTCACTCCCGCTTCCACCCACCATGTACAACCCGTTTTTCCAGTCAGTTCCTCCCTTCTTTTTTTCTCCCTTCTCGGGGGTCTTGAGGACTTTCCCCAGTGGGTCCTGTTTTTTGATTTACAACTGTTGGTGGTTTGGTCGTTATCCACTTGCTTGTAAACCTGGGAAGTTACGGTCCTTTTTCCAAAACACCCTTTTAGTTCTTTCTCCCAGAGCATTTTTCTCAGCCTTCTTTGAATTTTGTCTGTAAGTTTTTTTGTTCTTCTTGTTTCCCCCTCTGACGGATTTGGTCATTTATGGTTCCCCTCACCCTTTTTTATCCATTTTCTTTTGTCCGTTTTGTCATTTCCCCTCCCGCCGTGGATGAGCGCCCCCACCCCATTTTCTGGTCCATTTTTTTTTTTTTTTTGAGTCTTTTGGTCCTTCCCCCCCCTTATTTCTAATATTCTTCTTGTTGTTTGTTGACTTCCCCCGATGGCTGGTTCCGGTTCCATGACCTTGCCCTCCTCCCCCCCATCCTTGGTGTTCACCAGACATGTCCCCCCTAGCTGCCGTTTTAACGTCAACCTTTTCCTCGTTGTGATCTCTCCCCCCTCACGGATTTTTTTTTTTCCCTTGTGGCACATGCGCAGGCTTTTATTTTCTCAACCGTCTGGTGTGTTGTTGGTTAAAATAATATGGTTTGTCAAGGTGTTGCCCCCCGGATCCCCCCTTTGTTGGGCGTTGGCCCTGCAGGGGTTTTATGCTCAACTTTTTTTTTTCGGTTGTGCTCAATTCATTTACCTTGAACGCCGTGTAGATCGGGTCCATTAATTGCCAAATACTCTCTGCAATCTCTTACTACTTCCGTCCCCCCTGGTCCTGTGCCCAACCGAGGCAAGACTGTCCCCCCTCTGTTCTGATGGTTTCTTGGTTTTGGACGCGATGTTTCCTTTTTTTGTTTTTCTAGCCTGCACTGCAATGGCCTGGATGCTGGGGCCGGCCCCTTTACTTTTTCCCCCCTGCCCGACTGTGCGGTCGAAACACCGGTGTTCCTTTCAACCTGACGCCCCGGCCCTCACTTTTAGCATGGCGACCACCCCAACCCGCTAACTTTGTTACGGGTGACGTCCTCACTGCGTGAAATCAGCTCTCCTCTGATGTCGGCTTTTCCACGTCTACCCCTGGGCTATCCTGTCCCCATCCACTGTTTTCAAAAAAAAACTTTGCCCTGGGGCTATTGTTTTTTCCTATGTGTGACTGTCTGAAAGTGGCGACCCCCTGGTCTGTTAGTCGCGAGAGTGTTATGGTCTTTAAGTTGACTTCCCGTCAAAACTTGGGAGACTGACCTTTGTTTTGTTCCTGCCTCCCACCCCCAAATCGATATGGGCCACCACACCCCCCAAACGCCCGTAAGTTAGTGGCCAGCTTCCCGTCTGGTCCCCTCCTGCTCGGTGTCCTCTTACGAACGGTTCCGTTTTAAGCCCCCCTATTGTTCCTTAGAGAGACCCACACCCCCTTTTGCCGCGGCGTTAGTTTTTTTTTGACAAGAGTGTTGCGTTTCTGGTGACAATATAAGATGGATGTCCCAGTTTTTAGTTAGTTCGGCTTATTTGCAGCATCCCTCTTCATCATGGTTCGTTTTCGGTTGGTTTTGGGGGGGTGTCACCCCCCTTTTCTCACTTGCCGGATCGATCTATCTCATTCAGAATCTGTGTTGTGTGTGCGGAGATTGCACTTCCCTGTGGTCCCCCCCATGTTGTCGAAAATTTTTTCCCCCCCACTTCTGAGCGGATGCTTCAGGAAGAACAACGCCGCCTGCCCTTGTTCCCGTTCCCCCCCCTGAAATTGTTCCTTTCCCCGCCATTCTGTAAAACACTCCGCCCGCGGCACAACGGTTCATGATGATTTCATGAAATCGACTCACCCGCGCGTCGGACCCCCCTCTCCGCGTTTCACCACAGTTCTTCTCTTCACTGTTGCCAACGATGGCTGAGTTTTTTGTTGCCATGTTACTCGATGTTTTTGTTAACAAAACCCCCATTCAGTCCCACTTTTTGCCCGGTATTCCGCATCCTCCCGGGTTGGATAAATCCATGTCCGTTCTTTAACCTGACCCCAATGGCCCCCTGGTCTGTTGAAACATTTCTGGGCAGGCTCGCTAGCGTAGCTTGACGCCTCCCCCTTTCCCCTAACGGTCTCTTCGCGTAGTCTATCCACGAAGGATCGTTTCCCGACCTTTTTGTAAAAACCCCAAGTTATTGTTGTCGGACTGCGCCAAAAGGTTCTTTCCCCTTTTTCCCTCCGCACTTGCCAACACCGGGTTGCTCCTCCCCCTTTTTCTTTCCCTTCTAACCCCCTAAACCGGGTGCGCACCCCCCATCATCCAGGCATTTAATTCCTTTTCCCTCTAAAAAATCCCCCCCTTGCGTCAAAATAAAATATGGGTCCACCCTCCCCTCACCTCTGGAAACTTCGAAGTCTCTATTTGGGCCCTCCCCAGGGTTTCCTTTTTATCACTTTCTTTGGGGTCCCAGTTCTTTTTTTCCTTGATGTGCCCCCGATCCCCGGTCGGCCAATTTACCTTCGATAACTTCCAAACGTCTCCAAACTCCCCCCCCATCACCGTACCTGAACACTTTTTCTCCCCTTCAATCCCGGGACCTCCCCCTTTTTTTTCCCTTTTCCTTTGCCCCGACAACCAATGACTTCCACACCCCATCAGCTTTGTTACCGCCGGCTCTTTCCCCCCCCCCCCTGTTCGACCTCCGTTGCTGGGAAGCATACCAATCCTCCCCCCCCCCTCCTCCTTTCTTTTCCTTTAAAGAGTCGTTCCAGAAAAGGTGGATCCTCTGTTCACGAATGAGGCCCCGCCCCTCCTCTGGCAACCACCACCACTTTTCTACCCTCCCCCACAGGTTTGGAGGTTCCCCCCGCGCTCCCCTCCCCCATTACCCCCGAAAACCGTTGCCCGATCCCGGCCGACAATACCCGACCCCCCACCCGTCAAATCTAAAAACGTTTTTAATCCCCCCCCCTCCCGACCATCGGTTTCCAGATTTGAACCACTGAACTTCTTGCCGGGCGTACTTTTTTATTTTCCTGTGCGCTCTCCTTTTGGGTTCCCCAGCCCCTTCTCCGGTTTCTTGTCATTGCCTTTCCCAACCCCCCGCCCTTTCCCCGTTCCCAGCTGTGACGTTCTACCTCAGACGGTCTTAATCGTTGGGTCCGTTTGACTTAAACCTTTTTCTTTGCGGGTTTTTCCATGGGTTGACTTTTGGAGAGCCCCGTTGAGTTATTGGCGTGTCCTCCATGGGTCGTCCTTTCTGCACGCTTTTACGTACTTTCCGCCAGCTTTTTCCCATGTCTCCACTCCTTAAATCCCCTTCCGTGTTTGACCCCTTAATGCTTCCCCACTTTCCTTCCTCAGCCGTCCCCATTTCCCCCCATCCCTTTTCCCATCGGTCTTTTCTCACCGTTTCTTCCTTTTCCACCTCCTCTAAAAATGGAGACAAACGTCAAGATTCCTGGACCCCATTTCGGTGTCCTTTTGTCCGGAGAACCTACAATGAGGCCGGTCCTGTTTTCCCTTTTCATATGTGTCCTCCATGCCTTGCTTTTTGACTTGGACCGGTCGATTCATTTAGGTCAATATTGTTTCCTCCTGTTTTTTTTTGGCTCGTACACCTGGCAGACGCGTGTGGATTGTCCTTCCCGCCTTCCCCGTTGTCCACCTTTCCGGCGGTTAGTGGGTATACTTGACCCCCTGATCCATTTTTTAGCCCCCCTTGTCGATAAAACCCCCTCCCGCCCTGAGATTATTCTGTTCTGTTTGGGGATTCGAACCCAATGACAAACCGGAAGCGATCATTCGTTCCAGTTTGATCTCCTGTGTACCCGCGTACCAGTTCCCTTATCCCCCCACGCAGGTCCCATTGCCCTTCCCTTCCCAGATTCCGTCCTGGAAACTCCTTCTTCGATACCGTCTGCAGCCTTTTCCCGTACTCATGGCCTCCCTGTTTTTACCCTTTCTCCCACTAACCAGCGACGGACGTGTCTGTTTGGGAAAATCCGTCCCCCACTGCGGGTTGGGTTTCTAGTTGTTCCCTTTCCCATTGGTTTGTAACAACCACTCTCTGGATGGTTCCCTTCACTTTAGGACAAAAGGCCTTCCCGTCGAGATCAACAACTCGCGGGCGGTTATGTGCCCCTCTTTTTTTTATGTCTGATCCTCCCTTCCCTCCGTTTGGTGAGAGTATAGCTAAATCCACCAACTTTGCCGTTGAGTTATCCCGTCCCCTAGCGTTATTCAGCCCATTCCTTTTTTTCTCCCAACCCTTGGCCTGTGTCCCAGCTCTATGTTGGCCCTTCTTCAGCAAAAATTGCGAGTCGAAAAATCATTTCCCCCCTTCGTTGGCGTTTATTTTTTTCCCCCCCGCCACCCATCCCCCCAGTCGCTTGATTCTTTGTTTTTTTCAAACGAAGAACTTAACCCAACTCGTTCCTTGGTCTTTGGAGTTTGCCAAAGGGTAACGGCCTGTTCTCGGGTCCGTATCGCTTTTCAGCCCTGTCCTTTGTGACCTATCTATCTGTAACTGCAGGGCCTGTTTTCCCCCCCTATTTTGGGGCTCTTGTCTTTTCGTCTC
>Ga0179591_1307386_pt1 | contig 11251 bp, 15 predicted proteins | sample CZOMad2_1_08_16f_FD_182891 | JGI IMG/M metagenome (GOLD analysis project Ga0179591, IMG submission 182891) | Vadose zone soil fungal communities from Angelo Coast Range Reserve, California, USA - CZOMad2_1_08_16fungal (PacBio error correction) | ecosystem: Environmental > Terrestrial > Soil >... | reverse complement strand
GTCCGCGTCCCCTTCAAGTTCAAGGCCTTACTGCCCGGACAAACCCGGCAATTTTTAGGGCTTTTTTCCCCAGTCCCCTTCCTGTTGGACTTCCTTGCCCTTATTGAGAGACCAGGTTGCCCTTAGGGACGACAAACCTTGATTGAGTGGACAACTTCCCATCGCCGAGGTGATTTCTCTTGTCTCTCAAATTACCGCGATGGTAGGTTTGAAAGCCGCCCCCCTCGTCCCCTCCCCCTTAGACCCCGGAACACCGCTTCTTTCTTTTTGATTTTCACTGGCCTCTCCCCCCCTGGAAAAGCCCTGAATTGATCCTTTAGCGGTCTTTCAATTACTCCATCTTCTCCTTTCCATTTCCATCGCTTTTCTCAGTGGCCCCCATGTCATTCCACTGTAAAAGCTGTGATACCCTTGACTTGTGTTCCCATCGACGTCATCGATTGACCAATCCCCCCCCCAATCGCGAAGGTCAGCCTCTTTCCCCCTTTGTACGGCTGACATTCCCAGGTCTCCTTTGCGCTGTTTCGCCGCTTTAAAGGAAACTGATCAGTGGTTAGTGTCAGATTGTTTCCCTCCCTCCCCCAACTAGATGTTGATTCCCTTTAAAAGCACCTAGGTTTGATTAGAATGAAAGTCTTGCCCTTAGTGTCCCCACTTTTTCTCTTTGATTCAAAGGTCAGCTATCGTTCCCCTTTAGGGTTCCACGCCGGCGTTACCTTTCTCGCTTCCCCTCCCTGCCCCCCCTTCTTTTTTCATATTTTACCTTTTTCAGACTTATTCTGCCTTGGCGCTTTAAGATACCCGTCATGGCCCCCCACCAACTCTTCTCGAAGCGACCGGGGGGGACCCCAGAAAGTATCCCTTCTCCATGTGTTTTTTCCCCCCCCCAACCTCCCTGGTCTTCTTTTCCGGGTTTCCCTTCTTTCTATATCTCGGGCCTCCCAAAAAACGTCCCAGGAGTAACAATTTGTTGCAGTTACTGATTCTTTGTGATTCCCATTTTGACCCCTTTTTTTGTCACCCTTTTCCCCCTTCATGCTTGCTGGGTAGTCCTTTCTTCCCCCCCTTTACCAAAACAATCGAGAATCCAGTTCCTTTTCCCCCTCCGGCATGGGAAAAAAAACCTTGAAATCTTTCCTACTTTCTGCTGATTCCCCATAGAAAGAATTGTACCTCCCCTCTCCCCCCTCCTAGACAACCCCTCCCTCCCTGCGAGGTAACTGCCCCCCCCAAAAGTCTAACTTGCATTTCCCCCCACCCTCTGACTTTCTTCACCCCCAGTTGACCTCTCACACTCGGTCAGATTTCCCCCCCCCTCCCCCCCCCCTAGGACAATATCACTTGTCCTGATCAATCCAGAAGGGGCGAGGTTTTGACGTCCCTTTTCATTTCCTTTTTTTGTTTTGGTCGGCCAAAGTATATGCTTTTTTTCCTTCGTAATTTTTGAATCCCCCCCCCCAATCATGATACGCTGCTCTTTCTTTTTTTTCCTTCGAACAGGAGTGTCATCATTTTCTTCCCACGGACAAGGGATCACGGAACGGATCTCGTTCCCTTCTTTCCCCTTTTTGGCATTTCAACCCCCCCCCTAAAACCCCTACTGCCCATTTTGTCCTTTCGAACCCCGTGCGTCTTCCTCCCCCCCTCAGACACTTTCCTTCTCCCCCTTTCTTTCCAGCCGAATGCAAGGAGTCTATCTCTCGCTCCCCCCCCCAATGTTAAATGTTGATTTTATCCGGTCTTTGGACTTCCTTCGTTCTCCCCCTTATCTTCTCCTTTCCAAATGTACCCAAGTTCCTTCCTGAAAAACACATAGTCCTCCTTGGTACCCGGTCAGCTCCTTCCCCCCCCCCCCCCCCCCAAGCTTCGGTCCGCGTCCCCTCTTAGTACGGATATAGAATTTTGGGTAACCCCTCTTTTGAATGATCTTTTCCGATAAGCCTTGTTTCTCCCTTCCCCTCCTCAGTAAATCCATCGGGCCCCCGATTTTGCAGGTAACCATTTCCCATCTTTAAAAGCAATTTCTCACTTTTGGCCTTTTTTCCCCACTTCTCAATTCTCAGTCGAAACATTTCTAAAATTTTGAAATCTCTCTTTCTCCTCGTACGCCTCTTTAGGTTCCGATAAAGTCTTTTTCTGTTTTCCCTTGTTGACCGGTCCCCCCTCCTTGCTTTCCAGTTCAGCCCCCCAACAAGGGGTAAACGGCGGGTTTCACATTACATGCAACAAGAATCCCGTTTTCTTGATGCCTTTTTCTTTTCGAAGAGGATAGTAGGCGTTTCATCGTTGGTTTGATAACGAAATTAATTGCTTCCGAGATTTCACCCCCCCTCCGTTTGATCCAGATTAGTTTTTTTTCCGCACCTTGTAACGTTTCTTTACGCAATGCCCTCGTACCTTAGAAGCTTTTACTCTCAACCTGCTTTTCCCTTTTTGGTTTGGAAAAACATGTCTCTCCTCCTTTCCTCACTCCCATGTTTTCTACCTGTTTCCGGAGGTATTCTTGATTCTTCTTTTTTTCCCGCCGCGAAGGAGTTTCCTTTAGCAAGCCGCTCATGAAACGGCTCTCTACATAGTTGGACAATCTTTCTCTGTTCCAACTATCCCTTTTCCCTGCGTGGGTAGCAGCACAGCACTCCCGTGTAAACCCTACTACGATAATTTCTGCCCAAATTTACCTTTCCCACTCCCCGGCTGCTTGCCTGTCTCCTTTCGTGTTTGACCCGTGTAAGGGGTCTATCCATGAATGTCGACCTCTTCTGATTGCCCCCCCCCCTCTGAAGCAAAACATCCTTTTAAGATTCGACGGCTCCTTATGACCCCAGACTGCGACCTCCCGATTTGAAGTCACTTGTCCGACGTCCTCCTTGCAGACAAAGTGGATTTCCTTCCTTGGAATAAACTACTTTTAAAGGTACCCTCCCCTTCTTTTTATAGTTCCTCTTTTTTTCAATGAGGATTTAAGTTAACCCGGATGAGTCTCACCTTTCAGTTTTCCTTAGATCTTTTCTTTAGTTGGACTGAGGATCGTTTTTTCTTTTTTTTTTTTTTTTTTTCTTTTTTTTTTTTTTTCCCAGAAATCTTTGGTTGCCGTGTCCGTTCTAGGTCCGCGCCCTTGGAACCCCTTCCCAATTTTTTCTTATGTGTCATTTTTCCATGGATCCTCCCCCTTCCCCTGACGGCAAGTCATCCCTTTCCCCCCTAAGCTGATTCGAAGCGCAACGGAATTTGGTTGAAGACGAGCCTTTTTCAGACCCTTCCTTCCGGGCGTCCCACATCCCTTTTTCCTTTCCGAAAACAAGGCGAGGCGCTTCTGAACCCTCCCTTCTGGTCGAAGTTGATCCAAAATGGCAGTCGTCCTGTATGTCGCAACCACTCCCCCCTCGCCATTCCCTAGGAGGGATCCTTGTCTTTGTCTCTCCCTGGACCGTTGCTCAGGAGTTAGGACCCTTCTGGAGCTAAATATAGCAGCTTGGCTTCCAATGCTTTTCTTCCCCATTTTACCTACCCCCAGTTCCACAAACACTGCAATCCCACCCTCAACACCCAAGAATTCAAGACCGTTCGGCAGCACCCCTTTTTGTTGAAAGGTGATTGATAACCTCCGTGATATCCTTGTTGCATCTTTCCCCGTTTCTTGCCGGTAGTGGATAGAAGACATGCTTTTGCCCCTCTTCCCCTTTTTTTGGAATTTTTTTTTTTTTTCCCCAGGAGTCTACCTTGAGGTTTCTTCCGATGAACGGTGTGTTCGCTGGCTTTTCTGGATCATAGAAGGGGGTGAGAAAATTGACCTTCCAGTTTTGCGTGCTTTTTTCCTTCCCTTCGTTGTTCTCCCCCTTCCCCCCCTTGAAATTGGATTAGAGATTTTTTAAGACTTTCCTGAACTTATTACCGCAAGAGCAATGTTTGTCAGAACCGCCTGGTCATCCCTCCCTCGGATTCTCTCTTGCCGCGGATTACAACCATCATCCCTCCCCCCCCGTGGTTGGAGAACATGGAAAGAGATGCTGTACCCCTCCAACCCCTATCCCAGGACCTCCTTTAAGGTGTATACCCTTTTCAGGACCGATTTTGGAAATCAATTTAGTTCCCACGGTTCTTTCCTCCTCTTTGATATTCTCATTTCTTTAGATTGCGTGCCGGCCTCCCGTAAGAGCCTGCAACGGTTAAAATTTAACCTTGCACTGTGAAGGTGACCCCTTCCTTTCACATGCATATACTGGACCCCTCCATTGGTAAGATACTTTTAGAGACTGTATAAAGCCCCCATTGGCACTAAGCGGACCGTCCTTTGTCCCTTCCCAACCCTTTTCTTGTGAAATATTTTCCTCCCTCTTTGATCCACAATTTGCTGCTTCCCCGCCCCATCCCCACCTTCTCCTCAACTCTGGAACCTTCCCCCTCTCTGCCATGGTCCAGTCCCCCCTCAAATGGTTCTTTTTTCATCCTTTTTTCCAAACCGGGCGCGGGGTCTCTCACTTTGAAATGTGGAACACATTCCTTCGATCACCGGGACTGGCATTTCGACACGGCGTGAGTCCATGGATCCCCCTTTCCCTCCTTTCCTCTTCTCCTTCTGAGGTAAGTTTCCTCCAGAGATCAATTAAGGTTTTTCTTTTTTTCCAGTGAAAAGTCGCCCTCTTTAGCCGGTCCGGCGGGTCAAACTTTGCCTTTCTTGAACCTTCCCATCCCCTCTTCGTGACCAGTTTCTCTGGAAGGCCACCCACCCTCCCCCCTTTCACATCGTGTAATTTGACAAGCCCATCACGCCCCCCCAGTCTGTCTCCTCTCGGACCCAACAAAGATTTCCGTTTTTTCCATTTTTCCTCCCCCACTTAGGTATGACCAGCCATCCCTCTCTTGGACATCCCTGCTCCGGTCGGGCGGATTGATCTATGTGACTGGATCTCTTCAAAAACTCTCTCCTTTTCTCATTGTGGTGGTGCTCCGATGTTGCAGCGATACAGTCACCGTCCCCCCTTTAGAGCCGTTTTTTTTTTTACTGTAAATCGCCCCCCCTTTTGAGTTGCTATTACCAAACACTAAAATGTTTGACGTTTCGGCCAGACCTAATTTTTTCCCCTTCCGGCTTTTCCTGCCTTTATTGAGAGAAAGTGCTTGGTAACCCCTTTCCAACGCGAGGTATTTGGCACCCTCCTGAGGTGCCTAGGTGTGGTCACGCGCCTAGGATTTGTAACATTCCGTCCTCTTTTCTTTCCGCTTAGTTTTTGGAACCCCCCCTCCCCCCTTTTTCTCCCGGACAACTTTCGGGTCCCTTAACCGTGAAACATGATCGATATAGTTCTATGACCTTTTTCCTCCCCCCGTCTCTTTCCCTGAACAGGAGCTTTTAGAAGGTGTTTCCCCATTGCAAGCGCTTCCCTGATACCACTATCTGGAGAGAATCTACGCCTTTTCTGTATCTTTCCCCCCCCAATTTTCAAGTTTCTTCTCTATTTTCCCTCCCTTCTTCCGGTTTGTAAGGCTCCTTTCTTTGCCTACCCCCATTTAGTTACTTTTTTGGTTCCCCATGATGAGGAACATCTCCTTTTTATTGCCGTGCATTCTCTGTGATAAGCCAACATCTTTCTAGCCCAGTTTCCAGCTTAGTCAAAAGAGGTTGTAATTTCTCCTTACCTCGAAAGTTTTTTTCCCCCCCCCCCTGTTTATGCCTTTCCCTGACTTCCTCGGAAGTCTGGTGACCAAGGATAATTCGAGCCCCTGTCCCCTGCCAATTGGCTGTGACCCATTCCTCCCGTTATATTTTTAGCCTTCTCTCTTTTCTTTCTCCCTACCTAAAGAAATGCCCATAAACAACAGGTAAGATTCCTGCCTTCTGACCCCGATGGCTTTTAGCCCCTTATCTTACTTTTTTTTCTTGTTTTCACTAGAATTGTCTCTTCCCCGGGTGTGTCGCTCCCTCATATCCAGTTCTCCCACCCTAGTGAGATTCCCCAGATTTGTCCTTTTTTCTTTCCTCTCTTTCTTTCCTTGTAGTGATCATTCCCCCCCCCTTTTTCCCACGTTCGCCCCCCCATCCTTGTTGGGTAATAATTCGTCCTTTTTTTCCCCCCCCCATCGAGAATCCACCTGCCTGCTGTTAACTGCTGAAAGTAATCAAGCCCACCTTTTACCCTTCCCCACTCCTTTTTCTTCCTTCCTCGACGAAAGGACGAAACACATTTTCCTTTCAAGTAGCGACTCCTTCCCTGTTGCTCGGTAACGCTCTTGCCCCCCCCTTTCACCCCCCTCCCTCTTGCCACAAGAATAACTTTCAATAAACAGGCTCGCACCGCACTCCACCGGTGTTTCTTTCCAGAAAAAACTCCATACAAAGGAGGTGTACCTCCGGCCCCTCCTATTGGGTCCCCTCTAGGCCTTGTTCCTCCTTTCTTGAATTGTAGTGGACGTAGGCCTTTTGATTTTTTTCCTGATGTATTGACCCGACACCAACATTGACCCCTTCTTATACAGGATGAACACCAGGTATGCACGGAGACGGGCCCATCTACCCCTTCCGACCCTGAGGTACTGCTTTTTCTTTACTTGGCACCCCCCCCTTACATCCTTTTCTTTTTCTTCTCAAATGGTCGTTGACTGACAAAAGCGCCTCGCCTTTCCTTCCCCCAACGTTCTTTTTTCCCCCTCCCTGACTGCACTGAGTTATCCTTACCCTATCCCAAAGTCTTTTGACTTTCCTTCCCAGGTTGATTAATCCTCTTTCCTGGTAGATTTTCTGGCTTCCCAATTTCCACCCCACGTAGCCCTAAAACACTATTCCTCTCGGGCACCCCCCCCCTGCTTCCCAGAGATAGGAAACGGCCCCCCTTCTGTTAAGCGAACGCGTTCCCCCCTTCGCTCCCTATGATATCTTTTCTTTTTCTAACCAACTGCGCCCTTGTCGGACTAAGCCTTCCCTCCACCCCCTTTCCGCACGGCCTTTCTTTTCCACTCTTTTTCCCCCGTTCCTTCCTTAAGCAGTGGACTTCCCCCCTTTTCCGGCACTTCCATGTTTCCTTTTTCGACCCAACCTAACAAATTGTATCTGTAGGTAAGAAGATCCCTAATATTCTGCTGCCCGTAGAAATCTTTGTGCGGAATCAAGCGTTTTGTAAGTGTTTGGAATAACCCTTTGTAAAGTTAATGACGCCAAACCCCAGGATAGAGTCCTTTAAACCCGACTCCGCTAAAGAACATCAGAACGTTCCCCAACTTGACCACATTCTTTCCTCCATTTTCGTTAGTAGGAGGAATTCCCCGTCTTGACCTATGACTCCGCCACTTAAATGTCCCATTAGTATTCAAAGCCGTTTTATCCGTTTAAAGAGTTTCGTTTCCCTTCCCCCCTTTTCAGCACCAGGCTGAAGAGCTTCCCCCTCCGAGCTGCTTAATACTCATTTGTACCCCCGATGAAGTAGGGGCCCCCCTTTTCATCATGTCCTCACTCCTTTGGTGAGAGAAGTTCTTCTACTTTCCTTTCGCCGGGTGAACCTCTTCTGATTCCCCTGAGATTTTTTTAATCTTGCTGCAGCCGTTTGCTGCAGAAACTTTCTTTCGAACTTTGAGATCTGGATCACTTTCATGGATTTACTTTTTTGCCCCCTCTGGTTTTTTTGACCAGTAACCTATTATTCCACCTTTTTGGCCACCCTCCCACCCCCAAGAAGAAGTAGAAACATGTCATGACTCACGCGCTTATCCTTCGGGTACTTGCTTCGTGTACACCCAATTTATTTGTGTCCTGGGTGGGATATTACTCAAGGCCGACAAGGTCACTTTCCTTTTCCCCCCCAGATTCCGCAAACCCTTACTCCTTCTGCTCTCCAGAGTGCGAGGCCCAGAATATGTTTTCCCCTGTTCCGCCCTTTTTTTGATTAAGTCGTCGAGTCCTATGCAGTCAGTGGAATAGGCATTTCTCTTTCCATATGTTGTTCATAGGTCCCCTGTGGTTTCTCCCCTTTTCACTCTGCCACGACCTGCTTGAACGGGTTTGTTGAGCAAACAGTCTAGTCGACAAACTATCCCCCACTTCTTTTAACAATTTACTTCTATTCTTTCTCTGGGCAGCTTCTCTGCCGCCGATTACGGGTGTTTCCTCTTGATGAGTCGTGACCGGGGCCCCCCCACGCGATTAAATGGTGTATTACTAAAATGGTACGGCCCTTCCCGGATCCCTTTCATACAGCGTGCCCCCTTTCCAAGGAACTGAAACGTCTTCCAGACCCTTTCTTACCCATTTGGTGCAGATCCGTTCACTCTATGAGTTCCCCGTGTTCCAGGCCTTTTTCCAGACGGTGGTCTGTCTTCTCTCGCTGCGGAGACTCCCTCGGGTCGAAACGCTAACCGGCCGGATACGGGTGGTTTTTGTGTGTTGCAATGCACTTACCCCAGTCTCGCAGCGGCGGAGAAGTGCCGGCCTCTTTCCTTCTTGCGCCCCCGTGGAGACCTGCGGGACGGCACCTTGGAAGAAAGATTTCCAGCGTGACCCCTCTTTTTATGTCAAATGTCCACCCATCCCCCACTAATTATAATTTATCACCCTCAAATATGCCCTCATTCTTTCCCCCCCACCCCGTCACTTATGGTTGCAGGTTCCTTCGTGTCTGTTTATGAGGTTTCTATTGAAAAGCCGGGTAGTAGGTTTTGATTTAGTTTGATTAGTCCACGATTTCCTTCCGTACGTTTTCCCCTCCGGGTTAGCTGTTTTCCCTTTCTTTTATGAGTTACTAGTCCCAGGTAGCTGATTTCGCTGTAACTGGATAGTCTTTTTCCGCCTGTGGCTCTGGTCCCTCAGCGAATTGGGTTAGCTCCACCCAAAATTTTTTTTTCCTTCATAATGCCGTTTCGTCACGGCCCCCCGGCATTGGGATTTTCGATGGTTGTTCCCGTCCTTCACTTTACAGCCCCAGAGCCGCGGGCCCTTTACTCCCTTCGCGTTACACCTGAAGCACCACTCTTACATCTCCATGGATCAGCCCCCCACATTATTTTTTCCTTTCCCCGTTTTTTCAACGCACGAGGGCCTGGGCGCTGATTCCCCACAATTCTCCCGAGACCAGCTAAGTTTCCCGAACTTCCGATCCCAGATTTATGCCCCCTCTTTTGCACCGCCCGTCCCCTTTTTCTTTCCCGCCCTTGCTCTTGGCCTTTTCATTTTTGCCGTCGCAGGCATAGCAACACGGGGTAACCCTTCCCCTTTAACCAATCTTTTGACTGCAGGTTCTGACGGTCGTATCTCCGGGCCCCGCTTTGAAGAGCTTGTCGCCCCAGAATGATTTTTTCCCCACCTACGCCCACCTGTCGTCTAAAGTACCCGTTTTCTGCTTTTCCCTGGCCTCGGCTGATCAATCTCATTGTGTTCTGAACGTAACACACTTCCCCCCCCCACCTTTATGTTTTGGGGGTTGGGTCCCAAACCGGAAATCGAGTCCGCCCCCCTGGCAGCCCGTACTACGCCCTGGGATCAGAATTTAACCCAAAACGGTCCGCACAGAGAGCCCTTTCCTTTCCTTACTTTTCTTTTCTTAGACCGTACCAACAAGGAAGGTTTTACGGCTCCCTTGGAGTGGCTTGCAATTCACGCAGAGCCGTCCCTTCTTATACGATTGATTTCCGTTCTTTCCTCTACGAGTTCAATTTCGTTTGCGTCGTCTTCCCTTCCCTTTTTGAAGAACGAACCCAGGAATCACCTCCCCCGTTCTGATATTGTATTAAAAAGAGGCGTCCCACCTTGAATAAACCGCGTACTACCAAAATATTTTCTTCCCCCCAACCAGAAATTTCCTTCTTTCTGTTTGAATTCCCCAATCATCAGTTTTGTCAGTCAATGACTTTCAACGGTATCGACACAACCGAGAATTTTCCCCCCAAGGAATCTGTACGACCCTATCAACTTGATACCGGATAGCGTCCTTTGAGCTATGGAGACTTCCTTTTTCCGTCGCGAAAACCTCTCTGTGCTCCTCTCCGTGGTGTTTTGCTCCTCTTTGTCCCGCGCTCCCTTCCGTCCAGGGTCATATCGCCACTGCCCGAGCCCTCTCCCCCCAGAGATTTCCCCCCCACACTGAAAATTTTTCGCAGACAGATGTTTCTCCTCCCTTATTTGGCTCTTCTTTTGAAGATGTTTCCCCTGCGGGACAAGTGAGGCTCTTCGTTTCCCAAAATTTCTTCCCTGTTGAAGTTATGGTGTGTGATATTCCGCTAGATTTGTAACTTTCCCCGCCTCCCGTCCAGCACGCTGTGACTCCCCTTTAAACTTCTCCACGCTCTGTCCTGGCGATTTCCTTGACGCTCCTCCCGAGCTTGACCGTAGCGGGCCAGACTCATACTGTCGCTTCCATGACCGGAGAGGTGCCTCTTTCCCCTTTCAAATGAAAACTTCTTGTCTCCGGACCCCCTTTGTGGATCTCTCCCCCCTCAGTAATAGCTCCCCCATTTTCAAGATATCCCTTCCCCTCCTTTCTCCCGGGGTAAGTCTCCGGGAGGCGCCTTCCCTTTTCTCTCTTATGCCACTTTGTCGTACACGAAGTTGTTATTTTCGCATTTCGTCTCCTCCCCCCCCTGATTTGATATCCGCCTGTAAAACTTCTTCCCCCCTTGTCAGGTAGACTTTTAAAGTAGATGTCCATGGGCCCAGTTTATTTTTCTCCCCCTCTCTCGTCAAAATCTGATTATAATGCTTTGCCCCCCTTATTTCCTCATTGGTTTTAAAGGAAATACTGTTGAAGCCCAAATTTTGAAGCTAAGGGGTCCCATGAGCGCTCTTTCCTTTAAAAGACCACGCCCCCCCCCCACAATCGGGATAACTTTCGGGCTGGTGCCCAATATTGATTTTTCCCTCCTTTCCCCTTTTTTTCCTGATATTTTGGTCCCCCAACTTAGCCTGTTCTCGGCCTTCCTTTGGTGGTTGTTCCGAGTCTGCTAAGTGAGTCCTTTCCAAAAAAGAGGGATTCCCATTTGTTTAAGCCAGTTCTCTTCCCTCCTCATCTCTGTAGTGTCCCGTTTTCCAGCTTCCGTTCCCCTTTCCCCCCCCCATGGTAAGTGCTTTTCTTTTCTCCGTGAGTCTTCTTAATACCAATCGAGAATCCACGTGTTATGGTCCTAAACCTTGACTAAATCCTTCACATGCTAAGGACCTTTTTCTGCACCCCTGTTTTCTCTGATTTACCATCCCGAAAGCCACCCCCCCGTCCGCTCCCCCTCTCTCACGCCTACCCCAATCCTTCCTTCGCACCGAACACAGGACCCGTCC
>Ga0179591_1244474_pt1 | contig 11252 bp, 8 predicted proteins | sample CZOMad2_1_08_16f_FD_182891 | JGI IMG/M metagenome (GOLD analysis project Ga0179591, IMG submission 182891) | Vadose zone soil fungal communities from Angelo Coast Range Reserve, California, USA - CZOMad2_1_08_16fungal (PacBio error correction) | ecosystem: Environmental > Terrestrial > Soil >... | reverse complement strand
GGCATCCTTCAAGAGCTGCGCTCCCCACCCCCCCCCGACTTCAAACCGGTCCACGACCTCGTAAAGCGGCTGGCCTATTGTACAATCGCCGGTCATTGATTTTACCGGACGAACCTTCTCGGCTAAGCTCAGATTCGTCGGCAACCCTCAGTGGCTTTTTATTAGTCTTCCCTGACCCGCTGCTAAACCAGTACTGGTATCTATGAGAGGGGATTTGCCGGCTTTTTACGTGGCACCCCACGATACCAGGGCGAAGCATCCCTGTCCCCTTTTACCACCTGCTTGCAGGATCTCCCCAACCTTAGCACGACCGTCTGCCACATCCCTTGACCCAGGCGGACATATCGACAAGGAAGTGACTGTTGAGGTATTCTTCCCCATATTCCTACCACCGAACCTCACACTCGAGCTGACAGATTGCAGGGGACGAGCGCTTAGGATTGCGATCTTGTTTCGAGATGTACTCACACTTTTCTTGTGACGATCCTCCAGGTGCATCCGCGCTGGCGGAAGGGGCGGTTCGTACCGTTCAATTTAATTTCGCCCCTCTCTGCTCTTGCCCCGTTTTTTCTTCTGAAGTTGTTTGATCTGTTTTCCGGACAGTTGCCGGCCCTTTGCCCTCATCCCCCTTGCTCTGCTATTTGCCCATCTAGCATTCGCTTTCTGCCACCGTCCCCCCAACCCTTTTCGACCCTCCCTTCTTCCCGCTTTTTGATTCGCGTGTGGCGGTCATTTTCGTGCCGAATCTTGTCTGCCTTCAGTTTGTGTGTCGTCGTCGGCCTTGGGGCGCAATGTTGCTGGGGCTTTTCTTTTCGCTTCCGACGCTTGGCTTCGGTAGCTCTTTTCTTTTGGTCCACATACACCGATTCGTTTTCTCTTCGGCAATAGGGAGTTCCAATTGCTTCCATTGTTCTCTCCTGCAGAAGCCGGTGAACTTTTTTTAAGGTCCCCGCGCGCCTCGTCCCGGCGGGGCGGCCGTGAACGGTCGGGAAACTGGGTCGTTTTTGAACGGTCCGGCGCGACCCCTTGCCCCTATGTCGCCTTCATCCATCGAGGTCCTGCTCTTCAGCTTCTCCTCTTGATCCCTCTTCATATGCGACGTAACAACAACGTGCCCCCGCAGCGACAGGGGTTCTGTGCGCACCACCGAAAAGGAGTAGTCCCGGCGTCGCCCTCTTAGCTAGGCAAAATAGGACGACCTCGCTTCGTTCCTTAGGACTTTCAAAAGCAGCCCCCGTGATTCTGACGCTTTCTGGGACCTCGGATGCCCGATTGCTGCCCGACTCCCTCGACTCGGCCCTTTCTCATCCTAGAAGCCGTTTTCAAAGCGGCCGACTGTCTCTACTCCTGCGTGATGTCCAAACGTTTTCGAGATGCGTTTTTCGGTCACCCCGCACTGTTTCCTGGTTGTTTTCTTCCTTTAGTCGATGCGGAGCTGTTTCTCGACCACTTAGCAGCTCCGGTCGCTTTTGACCTATCGTAGCCGCCTCGATCCCTTTGCTGTCCTGCCCGTTTAGAGAGGCTTCCGACTTCTTTGGTGCATTGCTCTTTCTTTGGAGTTCAGAGTTCCTTGCGTCGAGGGGTGGAAATACAGCCTCGAGCACTTACAGCAGCCCTCCTTCGGCCAGTCCCGTCTTCCTTAGGGTTGATTAACTTCCGAGATCCTCCCTCTAGCGCTACGTTTGCGCTGCGCCCCTTTCGAGATGGGGGGACGTGCGCTGCACGATACACCAGGTCATCCTCAGCGGGCCTTTGCCGGCGTGGCCTACCGGCTTTGAAATCAAGCCCTTACGTTGTATCTCTCTCTTTCCCTCTTCCCAACAGGTGTTCTTCCGTGACGGCTGGTTTTTCCCTCAGAATCCTTCTGACCATCCCGTGTACGAATCGCTGATGATGATGTGCATGCCACGCTCCGTGACCTCCATGATCCCAGCGCAGCGAGGAATTTCCTGAGCGTTTTCTTGACTCTGCGTCCTTCCTGATCCTTCACTCGTGACCTCGGCCTTTTTTTTGGTTTTTACTTTAATTGCGCGTTGCTTTCTTTCCCCAGCGAACCACGACCAGCGATGCCTCCATTGTCTTCACGATCACGGCCCTTCGCCTCTTTATCCACTGGTTGACGCTTGCATCGAGTCGTTGGTTTTCTGAAGTTCCTTTTTGCTCCCAGCAGCACCGTGTGTCCATAAGCTTGGAAGCACCAGTACAACCGAACCTCTTCACTGCCTCAGCGACAAGCGAGGCATGCGATAGAACTACGCGTGGAGAATACGCACTGGCTCTCAAGAGTCCCCATTTGTACGAACTCCTTGTAGTCCGATGCCCCTTCCGGCGTGGTTTTTTTTCTTCGATTGGTCAGCGGCTATCATTGATTTTCCCTTCCGTTTTTGGCCGATCAATGGGGTGCTTGGCGCCTCTCGCTGCTTCAACGTTCTCTTCTCGGTTTCTCTTAATTCATTTTGTTGACGCGGTGAGTATTCTTTTGTTTCTTTTCAAGAGCTAGGGTTTGCCTTTGTGTCTCGGTTATCTGAGAAGAGCGTCTCTTTCCCTTCTTTCCTCAGGTATGAGGAGCCATAGTTGGTGTTCTTTTTTTTTCCGGGCGCTCCCGCTGCTCCCCTGGCCGGGCATTTGCCAGCGAAGTTGCCACCTCGGTTCCCCTGAGGCATTCGACACCGGGTCACCGTCACCGTTGCGCGCCTTTTCCTCAAGTGGATTGCCGACTATCCGAATAGGTTTCTCGGTTGCCCTTTCGGTTGAAGACCGTCCTTTTCCAGATCGGCACGATTCCTCCCCCCTCCCCCGCCCCAGGCCACAGTGAGACCACACTCGCCGCTCTGCCCCCCAATTTTCAGTAGTTCATTCTCACACCGCGGCACCCGGCTGGGCGCTTCTCCCTCGCGTCACATCTTTTCCGAGTCGCGCGGTTTTTGGGATTGGGCGCGAGACGACTGCCAGCCGATGTTGCAAATCTCGGGGCCGGACTATGAAAGTTTGTCCGGCCACGGGTTCTTCCCAGTCATTCCAGGGTCAGAAGATGCCCCCCCCAGGTGACGCCCGGGAGACCCCCGAAGAGCTGTGGCGACTTCTAAGTTTTTTCTGCTTTAAAGCCTGCGTCGCGGCCGCTATCTCATCTCCGTTTAGTACACTCTACTTCCGGAGCTTGAATCTCCTTCTTAACTACTTTGCTTTCTGTAGTCTAGATGTAGGCATGAAGACCGCCGCCTGGTCGTAAACTCTCGATCTGTTGGTAGTCGGAGCCGGTACCTTTGTGGGCGGTCGGGATCACTTTTTCTAAGTCGGCCTGCAAGGACTTTTTTTCGCCGGATCTCCCCTTGGTTGCTCTTCGCCTTCGGCTCCCCACATTGAGCTTTCTCGAGGTACGTGTTCATGTTTTTTTTCCGGGAAGCCACGGCCTGCGGCTTTCTTCTGTTTTCAGACGAATTGATTTCATTTCGTCTCTTTTCTTCGCCGAGTCCTCCCCGATGTTCTTTTAGATCCCGGAAAAAGTACCTTTTCCGTGTTCGTTATCCGATGTATGCTTTGTGCCGCCGAGTCGCAGAGAGTCACTCGCAGACCGTCTCCGTCTAACGTTTTATTGCCGTTCTAAATCTTAGTAGCCCTATTCTCTTTCAAGCCTCGTTGTTTTTTGTTGAAGCTGCTCGGGCATGCACTTCATCTGCCGGCACTTTTAACGAAAATTTTTCGCGGCCTCCCTCTAGGTTTCTTTATTTCCATCTTGTTTGTACCCTTTTTCACATTGTTTTTAAGCCCTTTCATGCTCTTCAATTCCCCTTCCGTTTCACTGGCCTCACTCGTCAAAGAGTCTTTTCCGTTCTATTATCTTTCAAGGTTGGCGTCGCGAAGAACCTTTCGTCTAACCATTAGGAGGCAACTATTCCCCCATGCCTTTTCGTGTTAATATCACAAGATGAACCCGTACCTCTGATGAGGAATGCTTTTCCCTGCGGTGACGTTGCGTTGTCGACGCTAAAAAACTGCTTGCCGGCGCTCCAATGGCCCCGGAACTTTTTTTTAGAAAATCTGAACGTCTGCAACTCCTGGACCCTGCGCTCCTCCATCGACACGGATCGCGCGTTTATGCAACCGTGCGGCGTTTCACCGAGCCCTCCCAGCTTCAGATTAAGATGGTTAACTCGGCTTCCTTCTTTAACTCCTTTTTTTGAGGTTAATCAACCCCTATCTTTCTGATTAGTAGCGGACCTGACGTTCAAGGCCACGAAGGTAGTTCGAGCGTCCTTCTCATTCGGCCATCTTCCGTATGGTATTGACCCTTTAGTGACCCGTTTCCTGTTGTTGAAGGTCCCAATTTCCGTCCCCCCGTTGTTCCCTTCTCGCTCCTTCTCGGGTTCTCTTGCCCATATATTGTGATTCGCTTCGCTCCCCCTTCGAACAATCCTCCTTTATTCTCTTTTTGTTCTTTCCCCTCTCAAAGAGGTTTCCTTTTGTAGATGGTCATGCAGGTGTGTTGATTCTAGTCCCCTCGATGCGTGGGGAGCGTTTGGGCTGTGGGCGGTGGTTTTTCCTCTGCGCAGCCCTCTGGCCTCCCGGCTCAGTTTTGTCGTCTGTGCATGTGTTTTCAACCTCTAAACCTTTCGATCTCGCGAAAGAGCGAGGACCGGGCTGCAATTTTCTAAGGCGTTCTGGTGATCCACGGGCCCCCCGACCTGCCCTCGTTCCGGTGATTTTTGAGAACGATTTCGACCGCCGAGCAGTCTTGTCGCCGCTCCCCGATGCTGCCGAATCATACAGGCCTCTGGCTGAAGGGATGACGAGTTTCCCTTCAGATTTCAAAGCCTCTTTAACTTACCACCCGGCCAGCCCGAGCCCTTTTTCCTGAGGCACACCACATCACTCGTCGCCGACCTTACCGTACCTCGCGACCGGGATCAATCGCGCTATCCCTCCTTGCCACCCGCAAATTTGATCTGCCCGACCGTTTCTGGGCCCATCAGATGATCCGCTTGCCAAATCTCCAGCGACATCTGCCGTTCTCGGACCGTGAATAAGATCCTGTTTCTCCCCCCACCTGGCGACGCTTGGTCGAGTGAGCCGACGTTTTCCAGTGCTTCTCGCCAAAGAGTTAGTTACCGAGCGTGCGTTTTTTCTTGTCTTCAGGCCATCGCCAGCTTCCTTTTCCCCGCCCAGGGCATTTTCAGCGGCTTCCGTCTCAAAGGTGGAGAGGTCCCGCACGGGACATTAATCCCAAGTTAAGAGGGGCCTTGCTTTCTCGGTCCTTGTTCGAGATGGGCGACGCTCGCTTTGCTTTCTTTCGAATCGATTGGCATCCCTTTTTTCGTGGTCGAGCTGGTGTTGAACTAGAACTTCCCTCTTTCGGACCGATCCAGCGAGTCGGCCGGCCGAGGCAGAAGGAGAGAAGCACCTGGCGCACGAGATCAATCACCTATCTTCGCTTTCTCGATGTGCTTTCTCCGGGGATCGTGCTCTCCGAACCCTTTGAGAGGAGGCTCTGCGTGGTTCGACCTTTTCTTAAGCACCGCAACAGCAAGGGAGATCCTTTTCCTCCCTCCGTTGTTGTGTTTCCTCGGAAAAGTTTGAGTCAGGCGCCAGCATTGTCTTTACCACCTGCTCGGTACCGTATGAGATTGACCCCTGTGTGTTTTATTCTTGACCCTCATCCAGGACCTCCTCTCTATGTCGCGGCCTCCGCCTCTCTGGTTATGTAGGTCCCGGATCAGGTCTCCCTTCTGCCCCCTCGGCCTGGAACGTCGTCGAGTTTTGGTCTGAGAGTCTGGAGAATTCCACCTTCGTACCCCGCCCATGGATGCCTCAATATGATCCGCCTTTCACCGGCCAGCGCGTCTCCACCCGGGCCTTGCGAAGGAACCTTTATGCGGATGGTCGGAAGTCGTTTTTTGAGCAGTTCTCACCTGGAGCCCGCATCCGCTCTCTAGACGAAACCTGTCGACCCGACCGCGCTGCCCTTTGCCTGTCCCCCGAGATACCATGAGACTTTTTCTGAATACGGTCCCCCCTTTGCTTTCTTCGTGATCTTTTTCATTTCAAGGTGGGAGCAAAGCGGTAGCGAGCCCCCGGCTGCTGGCGGCCGAGAGCGGCTGAGCTTTGGTAGCTTTTACTCTGGTACGCAGAAGAGCGTCCCTCCATCACTTGGGTCTTGCTTACTTCGTTTTCTTCGAGATGAATTTCCGGTCGATCGCTATAATAGACCGAAGCGGTCGATTTGGTTTGTTTTTCGTTGAGCTCGTTGTTTTCTTTGTTGTATTTCCCGGTATCATCTGCCGTCGCATATTTAGAGCTATTCTTCGAGTCTCTGAGGCCCGTTTGTCGAGCTAACTCTGCCGGCCGGTTGACGTTGTTCCTGTTCACCAGCCATCCTCCCTTCCCCTCCGCCCTGGATCCCTGGCACTGTTTTTTCTTATAATTGCTCCTTGTCCTTCTATCTGACTTCCGCCTCGGTTTTCAGGTTGACCGGGCAGTTTGACGCCCGGACGCCGCCGCTTCGGGCCTTTTGACCCCAGACCCCCGGGCCCACAGAATTGACCCCACTCCCTCCGACGAACCCATCCGTTCCTACTCTTCCCCGCGGCCCCTTCGGTGTCCTCTGCTCTTTGATCATTCGAGCCGCTTGTCTGCATTGTCTCCGATTTTCGAGCAAGACGATGCAATTAACTTAAAAGTGTCTATTTTTTTTTTTTTTTTTTTTTTTTTTTTGGAACCGATTTAACGTTTTTTGCTTTAATTGCAACTGTCTTTGCAACGGGTCCTTGTGGCAACCTCACACGGGTACATAGGGCCCAGACGAAATTTAAGACTTACCCTGGGGGGTTCGTGGGCTCCTGAGTTGCAGGGCTTCTTTCCGCCCGTCCCCGTTCGCGCGGCGTCGGGCCGCGGTGTCATCATCAGATCGTTTTGTCTGTACATAGATCTATGTAGCTGTCGTTCCCTCCTTGCATCTTAAGCCTCATGTTTTGATGAGAGGTTTGACTTGCTCCCTTGGTCAGGCCTGCCTGCTCCTTTGTTCGAGGGAATTCGAGCGTGGTCCCCCTTCTGTGGCAGACGGTCTTGCTCCTATTTTTCTTCGTCCGGCGGCCCTTTTTGTGCCAACACAAAACCCCAGTTACTTGCTCCCCTCTTCGCCCGGGATCTTGTTCTACACGCGTTCAGGTCCAGCCTAGCAGCCGAGGTTTTACCCCTGGTATCAGGCTTTTTCTGGAACTCTCCTACGCGGCGGCTTCGGTGCGAAACGGGACTCGGTCTCCTCTGGAGAGAACGTCCGCCATGCTTTTTACCTTCGAATATTCCGGCAACATGTTAGTTTTCTTGGCTTTGTCCCCTCTTCAGGTGACTCGCGCAGTTGTGATTTCCTCGGTATAACAGCTCCGTATTCGCTCCCTGTCCCCCCCGATAGCCTTTTTTTGCACCTTTCGATTCCCGTCCCTTCAGACCGACTTGTTGCACGTGTAATGCCGAGCACCCTCTTTTAATATTTTGGTGGAGAGAGCTGTCTCGGGCCTGAACGTCACCGGGTGGCATGAACCGGCAAATAACCTGTTCGCCCGGTTGTTGAGGGCCCTGAGCGATACTGTTCCCACCTCTGAAGTCATTCTCCGCGCCCTTTCAAGCGATCACAACTTGAACGATACACGCTTTTGCCGGGGATATGACGAGCCCCCGTTCACGGGTTTCCTCTTCTAAGACGAAATCTCTCCCCCCCGATTCCCGTTCTTCTTCCCAACCTTAAAGTTTCGCTTCAGACGAGCGTTCCCTACCCTCTGATGAAAGTACCTCGTCTTTTTCTGATGGTATGTGCCTTCGTTCGAACACAATCTCCCTTTTTTGTCTCCGTCTACACTTGAAACTGTACACCTGAGCTGACGAATAAGTTTCCTTCTGTCACAGACTTGAAAAGGCCCGCTCGCTCCCCCCTCGGCCCTGATGCGGTCTGATTTTCGGACTTGAAATCTCCTCCATCGCGCTTGAAGATGCTTTTCGAGATTCAGTCTGGACACGCCCTCCGACTGTTAAAGTTCTTTCGCGGCCCCTCTCCGCGCGTCTGGCCCTTTTCTTTTTAGAGAGTTTTTTTTCTCATTTCGCCCTCTCTTCGTCTTTCCCTTCTTTTGCCACGTATGCCGTTGAATGTGTCCGGACCGTTGCCGGCCCCACTTTGATATAGAATGTCCTCATGTTTTTTTCTTTGCCCCTTTCTTCTTTTTCGCAGGTCAAACGACCCCTCGATACTTGCGGCTAGATGTATTATCTCAGGCGGTCATTCAGACCCTCCGATTTGTCCAGATGCATCAGGGATGTTCATTTGGGTGTTTATTCGTATGCGACCTTTTTTTTTTTTCTTTTCCTCTGGGTTGGTCGAGCTCAGCTCTTCCTGAATTGACGCGGGAGTCCCCTGGGTCGTCTACCCGCTGCTTGGCCCCCCCAGTCTTTATAGGAAGAGGGAGAAGTTCCAAGTGTCCCAGGTTCTCGAATTTCGCGCTTTTCAGGTATCCGGTGCGTGTCGAGCTGCCCCTCGGTTTGCTCGGTGTACTTTTAGGATAGCAACCGGGTCATTCCCGAAGCCTTTGTTTCCGACAACCCCCGATGCGCTCCCCCCTCCCTTCCCGAGGTTTTTTTGATTTATAGAGCCGGTCTCGCGTGAAGTACCCCCTCCTCCCCACTGCCGCCCGTAGGCGGTGGCTCCTCGTCCCCCTCCTACCTCGAACGTTGAAAGTAATTCCGTTTTACCCCCTCCCCAGGCAGCGACCCATCGGAATAGACGCTCTCCCCTCCTCCCCCTTGCTTAGTCACTATCGTCCGTTTACCATCTTGCATGAGGGCCTAATTTATACGGCCAGTCCGAAGTGCCGTGCTCCTAATTTTCTTTTTTTCCTGGAGACTTATTTTTGTTCGGTCTCATCCCTTACGGCCCAGTGAGACCCAACGCGTCGTTCGTTTTGAGTCTCTGTTGTCTCGACGTTAACCGTGAAGCGATTTTCCCCCCCCCTTTGTTATTGACTGGTTCGTCGTTTGCGAAGTCGTGATGCGCGCCCCCCATGCGACTTTTCTCCCCTCACTTCTCGACCAGCTAGAGTGCTGCGCGGCCCTGTCGAGCGGCGGCCTCCCGGTGAAGTGGTCTCTTTGGCAATCCCCCAGTTCTTTTAGTGGTCGAGTGGTGGAAATCTCCCCTGATAACATTTGCGTTGCCGAGACTAGGACATGGTCACTCCTTATTTACCTTTGGCGCCGAGATCAAGAACCCTCTCGGCGGCTCTGCATGATAGAGATGACTGTAAGGTAGTCGTTTCTCCCGAATACACCCCCTTGTCTTTCATCGCGAGGTTTTATTTTTTATCAGGCTGCGAAGACAATTTTGCTCCTTTTCTTCTTTTCTCCAATCCGTGGGGTGAGAGAGTAACCAGAGCTTTCCCCTGTGCGTGCGCTTTTTCTTTTTGGGTAAAGAATGATGCAGGTGATGCTTACGGGTTATTCGTGCACCCCCCCTTGAAAACTTATTTTTATCATTGCTTCGTGGATGATGTAATTGCTTTTTCTTTATCTCTTTCGCTTTCGGCTCGTGAACTTACTGTGCCGAATCGCTCGTCCGGTAATTTTTGTCTCTCTGTGATTTACACAAGATCTCCCCGCCCATCCCTTTCTTCCCTACCATTCTTCTTAAGATCTCGGTCTTTTACTCGATAGCAAGGGAAGGAGCGCCTTTTCCTATCTTCTGTTCTATGACCGTCATTTTCCCTTTGAGGATTAAGCTTCAGCGAAGCGCTGCGCATAGACGTCCCCAGTTCTCACCCAAGAGTTTCTTTTTTTTCGTGAAAAGAACCTCTCTAGACGCTTTCCCCGTGTTCGGACTACGCACTGGCCTTTAGTCTTATACCGCGACATCAGACGGTGGTCACTTACCTTGTAGCACTTCCGGCGGCGGGACGTATTCTTCTTGGGAGTTTCAATTTTAGAAGTCAATCTTTTTCCTCTTCTCCCGTTGCTGCTTGGCGATCTCGCGCTTCAGAGGTCTCTTTCTTGCTGGTCCTCTCTGGCATAATGGTTTTGTACTTTTGGTGGTAGTTCGCTTTGGAAACTTTTTTTTTCTTGATTTTTTTCTTTAACTGTCCCTAGCCGCTTTCCTCTCGGCTAAGCGCGGATAGAGGTAGGAGTCTCTCGTTGTGCGCGTTTTCACTTTTTCGGCACGGTACCGTGACACGGAGTCCACCGCTTTCCTTGGCTTCGCCTCCCTTTGCTCATTCACTTTTGAGACTTAATGCCCCCTGTCGCCTCTTTCGCTAGATCTACTCTGTGTACATGGCAGCAAGATCCGCCGCCTGCGTCCTGCTCCCGCTTACTATAGACTCCATCATAGCACCACGCAATCGCCGACCTAGCCCACCCCCTTTCCGTTACTTAGCCCAAAGCGCCACTTCCCCTGTGAGCGATGGCCACGCAGGCCTCCCATCTTAGCCGCCTGTGGAGTTGTTTGCTTTTTTTGCGATACAGTTTTTTTCTTTTTCCCCCGGCGAATGCCACAAGTAGGGCAAAGATGACCTCCAGGAGTGGCACCGGCGAGGCTCTTCAAAGGGTCCGTCCAACGGAACCCTCTCCTGTCACCGGGCCGTTTTCTTTTCCCCTTTTCAGCAGGGCAAGCTACTCGTTCGGAATTGATCTTGGACTTTCTCGCGCCCCCGTTCTGTGCCGCGCTGCGTTCGGCCGCAGCTACTAGTTTTTAACTCCCCCTCACGATCGGATGCTTTTCCCATCCGGAAGATTTTTCTCTTGACCTTCACTCAGCGGTCTGTAGCACGGTGACGTTACTCCGCCCTGGTCATTTTTTTTCGCGCGTTCCTTGTAGATTTAGTCGAGCATCTTTCCCTGAGTTGGGAGTGTCTTCGTAAGGTTCATTTGGTCCTTTCATATCGGCCGGCGGACAGGGTGGCTCGGGTCTCCAAGTGGTCCAGGCCCCATCATCAGATGTGGGGAGGGGTTTCAAACGGGTCATTTCTTTGGTCCCCTTGTCCGTCGCTTGACTGTTTTCCTTCGTTGTACCCTCTAACTATGGTGTTCCTCCGCGGCTTCGCCCGATTCCTCTTGAAATTTCGTCAGGAACCCTTTCCGTTACGATTCGTTCCCGTTTTAGTTCTTTAACGTATCGATCCTTTTGATGAGCCGCGATTTAGAACAGCTTTTTTAGTTAAGGGCCAAGATAGACTCGCTTGCGAACTTTTTTGAAATGTAAATTCCTGGTTCACGTTGCATGCCCT
>Ga0179591_1203604_pt1 | contig 11253 bp, 7 predicted proteins | sample CZOMad2_1_08_16f_FD_182891 | JGI IMG/M metagenome (GOLD analysis project Ga0179591, IMG submission 182891) | Vadose zone soil fungal communities from Angelo Coast Range Reserve, California, USA - CZOMad2_1_08_16fungal (PacBio error correction) | ecosystem: Environmental > Terrestrial > Soil >... | reverse complement strand
AGCAATTAAATGACGTCGGTTAGCTCGCACTCCCTTTCTCGCACGACCGCTAAAGACCCTCCCTCCCCCCCGTACGGCCCCACAAAAATCTCAGTTCTTTTACTTTTGACGTCCTCTTTTTCCTTTCGTCCCCCTCCCGAGGACTTGTTGCTGCTGAGAGTTGTGCACCCACGTCGATGTCGGCCTTCTTCCCTATTCTTTGATTTTCACATTGAGCTGAGGTTTGATTAAGTGAACTTCCGCCTTTTTTTCGTTCCCCGTTCTCGCCCTCTTCCCTCTTTTCCTCTCGCTTATTTTTTTTTATTAACTTTCTGCCCCCGATTGCCGTGCAGGCCTTGCAAAAATTTGCCAGTCCCTTTTCCTTTTTTCTCCAGTGATAAATCTTAGGAAACTATTTCCTTTCCTGTTATTCACCCCCCTCCAGAAGCTGTCGTTTCTTGCAATGATTGGGGCGTTACCGGGTTCCCGTTTTATCCCCCCGGGGTCATTGTCAAACAGTGCGATGTCTTTTTTGTTGAGTGATTCTCCTTTTCTACCCTTCATGGTATTCCCAAGTCGTTACCCCTCAGATATGTACATACGATTGTGCGTGCGAGTCCAGCCTTTGTGCGTCCACCTTTCTTTTCCCGCGTCTTCACCGGATTGAAGAACTTTTTTGACGTCAAATTTCTCTCCGTTGGCCTCAGCGCCCTGGATCCCCCTTCCTCTTTGCTCGTTTCCCCCCCCCCCAAAGAACCTTCGTTGACGCCTTCAGGGTTCGGGAGCGACCAGGTTTTGTCTTCCGTTGGGTACTGGATCGGTGTTAACCCTCTTTCCTTTCAACAACCTGCGCCCAGTTCGCGCCTTTTCTCTCATTTTTGTTAAGTCCATCTCCTTTGACTTACCGTTACTTTTTTTCCGATTTTTTTTTTTTTTCCAGGAGTTGATGCGTGTCGAGCCAGCCCGCTGTTTTCATTGACCCAGTCACTGGAATCCTTTGAAATAAGGAGACTTTGCCTTTGTCTGACCGACCCTTATCCCTTTCGTTCTCTTGTCCCCCCTTTTTTTCTTACGGTTGAGAAACATGCCGTGGAATCTGTACCTCGTGGCCCGTTTGGTTTTTTTCTCCCTTAGATTTCTACCGAATTCGGTTTGTCCTCTCCCCCCCTCCCGCCGTCCCTCGTTAGTTCTTTTCCCGTTTTAGTTTGAAATCATTCGTCCCGAACCCCAGGTCAATCGTTCCGCGGATTCCCGAAAGCCCGGTCGATAACCTTCGTCTTTTTTGGCTTGTTTCATTCCTTTACCGGTAGGGTGTCCGGGTCCTTGGGCGTCAGCTCGCTTTCTTTTTTTCCTGTTCCCTTTTCAGAAGATTCCCTCGCGAACTGAACTTCCCTTTTTTTTTGTGCTCCTTGCCTTTCTTCTGGGCTTGAATTGTGAGATGAGTTGTTTGTGGCTGCCGCTGCTGCTTTCCGATCTTGGTGACTTTCCTTATTTATTCGGGGATGTTTTGCGACTGAGCTCTCGGCTATTTTTTCCTTTGATACTCCCGACCTTTTGACGTGTTTAAAAATATCACGATAACGGACGTTTCTCTTCCCACCTCGTTTGACCCCTTCCTCCTATGACATACCTTGAAGCAGTGATCTTTTTTTTTTCCGGTACACTCTCTCCCCAAGCCTCCTACGCTCCCCCTGCTCTAGATCAAAGTTTTCTGTTGACCAACCTTTCCCCTCTCCAGTCTGCCCTGCTCACCCCCCTTCCCAGTTAGGGAGACGTCGGCAAACCGAGTCTCACATAAGTTTCAATTGAGTGTTTAGGAAGGGACTTCGCCCATTTTTTTTGTTCTTCAAGGGGTACCCAGCGGATCGATGGGAGCCCCTTCCAGAGTGGCCTACGCTTTGCCTTTTTTTTTTTTTTTTTCCGAATTTTTTTTTGGGTCCGTCTGACAGGGGGGTTCCCTCTCCAGCTTTATCGGCTTTCTTCCTCCCGCTTATGTACTTTTTCAAGATCGGGCCACGCTGGCCCCCCCCGGTCATTTTTTTTGCCGGCATCTTTGCGAATTTTGTCGTGAGGTTTTTTCCCTGCTCCCGTACCTAGATACCCCTGCCTCTTTTTTTTAATTGCGTTTCTTTTTTTGATTAGATTGGGCTACTAGCAGGGTGGACGAGTACCGCGCCGCTGTCATCAGGCGCTTTTTCTCTTTTCAAAAGTGTTTGAGTGGTTGGTGATTAGAGGACCCGATTCGTCCTATTCAGTTTTTTTTTTCTCTCTAGTCCCCCTTTACTCCCTGATGATCTGTTACCCTGTTTTTTTTTTTGCTTGATTTCCCCTGCTGATGAGAGGTGGCCAACGCTTCTCACCTCATCTTTTGGCCATTTTTCTTTTCCCTTTCTGGTTATGGTGGTTGTTCATATTGACCCTCGAAGATCCAACAGCCCCTAGTTTATCCCCTTACCCCAACTGACCGGTTTCCTCTTTGCTCTTAGTGTCTTCTTTGTTTAGTGCCTCACCTCCCCTTCCCTTTTTTCTACCCCCTTGGCTTACGTCTCCCCTTAAGATCCCAGTCGTCCCCAAGGACAAATCGCTCGGGCACTCTGGCCCCCTCGCCCATTTCTCCGACGATGGCGCCCCCTTGATCTATCCCTTGGAAAGCGCGGACGAGGCGAGTTTGCGTATCTTTTTCCTGGTTTTTCCCTTTCTTTCTGTTCTCTTTCTTTGAAGTACCACCTGGAAAAGAATTCTTGCAATGGTCCTGGGCGCTTTTCTGATTTGTTGCATTTTTAGCCCCCTCCCCCCTGTTTCGCTGTACTAAGAGATATAATGTTCCCTTATTGCGATTTCTGCTTTTGAGCGTTCGGATCATTCTTCTCTTCATAGTTTCTCGTCCTTGAATGTGTTCGAAGAGGTTATAGACCCGTCCGTTTCTCTGTTTGTCTTTTTTTTCTAGCACTTTTTCAACCTCGTAGTTCGGGGAAGTGTCGGATCTTGTCCCTTTCGGCTGTCACCCCAAACCCTCCCCCCCCCTCCTCGGCCCGTTGACGGTCACCGAATCAGCCCTCCCAGCATCGTCTCCCCCCAAACCCCCCCTCCTGATCGCGCTCATTTGCTCCCCTTCTCCTTTCTCTCAGATTCCTTTTTTAAGACTGGTCATTTTGTTTTTTCTACTTTATTTCTTTTTTTGCCAATGACGAACACGGCCTGCTGACCCTCACCGGACCCGCAGGTGGTCCTTGAGGGTCCCACTATAGCCCCCCACCCCACATCACCTTCGTTTTCGTTTCCCTTGTTGTCCCCGGACTTTGCCAACGATTATTTTTCGGACCCCATAATCTTTCTGGTCCCCACAAAGTTCGGTCCCCCCCTCCAGGAAAGTTTATGAAAGTCGGTCGGTTTGGGTGTTTTTTCCACGATTCCTTTTCCGCCTCCTTATATTTTTCCCCGAAAGCGACGGCGACAACCCCCCTGAAAGGCGCTGCCCCGATTTTTCTCCACTCGATTTTTCCCTCCCACCGGGCTTCCCTGCTTTGACTTCAATTACCCAGCAGGTTTGCAAATCTCCTGGGCCTCCTCTCTGTCTGTTGCCCTGTCACAATGTAAGGTTGTCGGTTTCCTAACATGGCTTTGCAGTGCCAACGCCACTTCCTGGTCGTCTTTTTTTTTGAGTCAAACTTCCGGAGTTAGGAATTGGACAGATGCGTCGATGCAACCACCCCCTTCTCTCTTTTTCCTCTGAACTGGGGATTATAGGTTGAGAGCCCTTTTTTTTTCACAATCCCCTCCCCCCCCTGTAACAATTTTCCCTTCCCCTATCCCGACACTTCCCTTGTATTATGTTACATTTGTCTTGTGAAGTCTCAACCCGGCGGCCTGATACCTCTTCTGAAGGCCTTTCCCTAACGTCTTCCCCTTTTTTAGATGGTTTTTCAATTTCGGAGAGCGACTCCGGGTAAGCCCCCCGGTGGAACCCCCGGCCCCACTTCGTGTCCACGATCGTGTTTTGGTCCTCCCCCTTTTTTTTACGTTTTGTGGAGTTTAAATCCAACCAACCCCTTCTCCCCTTTTTCTCAATCCCCTCCCTTTTTGACAATCGATGAGGTCATTTTTTAAGTCACGCACGTCCGTGTTCTTACTCCTCCCATTTTTGACCTCCTTCGGACGAGGAAGCTTTCTTGGGTTTACTCTGTGCTCAATCTTTTTTTCCTGCCTTCCCTGTTTTTTTTAACCGGGACCTGGGTGTTGCGCATGCTTCCACCTTCCCGGTCGGCATTGTTTTTTTTTCACGAAACTTGACCCTTTTTTAACAGACCTCTTTTTGTTTCTTTCATCTGACCCGCATCTTACTGAATCCTCGTATAGAGGGGTGACAGATAAGACTCGACTTTCCCACCCGGCCTTTATTGGAACAATTTCTCTTTTATTCAGGGAAGTCCGCGACTCCTTTCCGTTTTTTGACTGGCCCCCTACCTTTGGTTCTTTCTGTAAATAGTCTTGAGCGCCAGAACTTGAGTGCGACGTTATACGGCGTTACCTCCCGTTCCTTTCTCTTCCTTCCACTTTCCTTTTTTGTTTCTGAGCCGCTCCACACTAAATGAGAGTTATTATGTTTTTAGCTCGCCGTTTCTGCTTTTTTTTGACTTAGACCCTCCCCTTTTTTTCTTCCACATTTTTCCTCAGTTCTCTTTGCGAAGCATCTGAGGTCCCGGTGCCCGGTAAACTTGTTTCCCCTAGATCCTGTGTTGACTCTTCCGTATGATTGGGAAAAACTTCCCATCTGGTGTTTTTTGACTCTTATTGATCCCTGGGTGCTTTCCCCTTTCCCATGCGCAATCTGCTTTCTGGTGCCCTTTTTCGGTGATTCACACGCAGCGACAGCTTTTTAATGAGAGGGGTAATGTGTGAGCGATGCTCCCAACATTCCCCAAGTTTCCTTTGCTGCCGGCACCTGTTTCGAACGGTTCTTTTCCCCAGGTGATCCTCTGAATTCCCATAAAGACTGGACGATTTGTCCGTCTTTTGCAACTCTTGGTTCTTAATTCCCCACTGATTGACTTTGCTTAATTTTCCGGAATAATTTTTTTTCCCCCCCTTCTCTTACGATTTCCTTGGTTTTTTGTTGTAGGGGAAAACCTGGCCTTTTCGTCCCCGTGGAGCTCTAACTACCTCTCTTTTCCCCCCCTACGATTGTGCTTGCTCTTTTCCCAAGTAGTTTTGAAGTCCGCGTCGCTGCATAACGCACTGGCGCCGCCCACTCTCGGGTGCCCCCTTTCTCCTCTTTTCCCCCCTTCTGCCAGCACGCGTTGAAGGCAGCCGTGCTCGTCGGAACCGAAAAAAGTTTTGATGATAGCCGGCCTCAGTGTCGTTCTTCCCCCGTGGGATGCGTTGGTTTACTTTCTTCAAAACGTCCACACAGACGCCTTTTCGCGTCCTCTTTTTGTTTCTCCACTTCCCTTTTGGCCCTGGTCCTTGCTTACTTGTTGACCACCTCAGAGTTTTTCTTGCGTGTACCCACTTTTTAAGCCGATGTTATGGTCCCCCCAGTCTTTCCTTCCTTTCCTTCAGGTTCAGTTACCGAGCGTCTTCCCCTTCGTTTTTATCCTCGGTGTCTTTCAAACGCAGTTCCATCGCCGGTGTTGTTGACCCCTCCCCCTTTTTGCTGCACCGATGTCGTGGCTCGCTCAGTGGATTTGTGTTTTTTTAGTTTTTGCGTATATCGAAGTCGTCTGCAGCTTTCCGGATTCCTCCGACCCCACCCGTGCCGGTCGACAAAGTTACTTTAGTTGCTGAACTGTGCATTATTTTTTCGCCCCTTTCCCTTCTTTCGGGTTTTTTCCCCTTTCCTATCCGGGAGCGGTGATTTGTTCTTTTGTAGAACCTTTGTTGGTCCTCTTTTGACCATTCGGCGGTGGTTAGTTCAGGTCTAGCTTAATGGACACCAACCCTCTTATCTCTACCTTCTGCAATGTCCTGATTTCTTGGCAAGAGAATTGCCTGGGCCGCCCTGGCCGGCGATCGTCTGTTGTGTTTGGTTTTGATGTTCCGTGACCTTTTAGGGGACCTTGACTCTTTCCTTATGGTTGTTTTTTTAGTTCCGATGAGAGTTTTTGACGAGCCGATCCTTCCCCCCTCCCTACTAGTTGACTGAATCGCCAAAATCGTCACTAGACGGTTTTGACGTTCTGATCCCCTCCTTTCCCCCAGTCGCTTCTTGCCCTTTCTGTTGGCGTTAGAGAATGCTTCTGAAGGGCCCTTCATCCTCAAACGATGCATTCTACAAACTTCGATCGTTTTTTTCTTTTTCTTCTCATTTTTCCAAACTTCCCCTAACTCCCTCCCCCGTCCCTAATTAGTTCTTTGAGGTTTCCGCCGACCTGTTTACTAACAGCAGCTCCGCATTTCCCCCCGACATTTCTGGCGGGTCTACGGTTTCCCAATAGAATGCGGTCCCATTATAGGCCAGGTCCAGAAGCGATCGTTCTTTGAGCTCCTGCGTGCACCCCCCTCTTTCCGTTGTCCCCTTTTTCCCCTCATTTGGAGCTTTGGTTTGAGGTTTCAACTGGTTTTTTCGCCGATCAGGCTGTGAATCCCAGGCGGTTTGACGAGCAAACTTTCCCCTCTGTATGCAGATAGGAAGTTATGCCCGATTGTTTTTTTCTTCACCTGATTGTCTGTTCTACTTTAGATTTTTTGTCAGAGATATTCCCCCACCATCTGCTCCCGCCGTGCCTTATTCTCAGAGTGGTGTGCTGCTCCCCTCTGTTTGAGATTTTTTTTTTTGCCTCATTACTCGTTTTCCCCGGGTCGACTTCCGAGTTCAAACGGCGTGTTTTTTTCGAACTGGATGCTCTCTCTCTTTCCTAAGCTTGTTTGTTGAGAGTTTATCGCCGTAGCCCCCCCCCCCCCACTCCCGATCTTTTCCCAGGAGCGCGGGGTCCGGCGGCTGGTAATCTTCTTTCTGCCAGCAGCTCTGCCACGTTCTCCCCAAGATATACGGGCAATTCTGAGAGGCCTCCTGCTTTTTTCGTGTTTTCCTTCCCTTTCCCCCCCAATTCACTTTTCTTCCATATCATTTTGAAGGTAACACCATGAGGGGGCATCTTTCCCCTCTCTGCTCCATCGGCGGTTGCTTTTTCCAATTACCGACTGATCTGCTTTCCTGCGCTACCAACCCGTCCCTTCCCCTTTTCCTCTCGATTCCCTTCCTGGACCACTTTTTGCGCCCTGAGTTCCCCCCTGGCCTATAAAGTCTTCCCTACGCCGCCTATGGCGTTTAAAGTTGCCCCCTCCTCCATTTGTGTTGAAATGCTTGCTGTTCTATCATTGGATTTTTCTTAACGAACGTCTTCCTGTTTCAAATTGGAAATCGGATTATGGTCCTATTTTGCATTGGTCGACACGACCCCCCCTTTTTCTCCTTTTCTCTAACGATAGCGCGTGAGTCTTTTCCTGCGTTGTGTATGGTTACCCCTACCGATCCAATCGGCCCGTTCATCTTCGACGTCGATGGTTCTTCTTTTCATTTAAGCTTTATAGTTAATTGGTCTCGCATTTTCCCCCCGATTCTTCTTTCTCTCTTTTTGCCCCATACTATTCTTGAGTCAGCAAACTTTTCCCTACGCCCCGGCGCCGTCCTATTTCAAGCTCCGGTCCCCAACCCCCCCCCCGAATCCTCGGTCATTGCGTAAAAGTCGCCGTTGGAAGCCCCGGTCCGTTTCCTAATGTATCTTAGTCCCTTGTTTGGGGTGAATTGACCCTCCCACGGCAGTCGAGTGCCTATCAAAAGAAAGAAGGGGACCAGTCCTTGTTCATAACCCTCCCCCCTTTTTTGGATGATTCGAGTTGCCAGACTGAACCGTTAACTTTTTTCTGTCGAATCGGTCGTTCTTACAACCCCTTCGGTCAAATCGCTTACAGTGTTTCTGACCGGCGTTTTTTTTTGGGGTGGTTTTTTGATTTTTCTCAGACACTCGGCCCCGCCTCCCTTCTCTCTCATGATGCTGACCCAAACCCCCCCGGCTTCTCTCATTTCGGTCTTTAAAAGTTTCGGGGCCCCACCCTGATTGACCTTCGTGCTGCCGACCAGACGGGATGCCCCAATTTTTTTATTTTTCTGCGGTCTGGGACCTCGTCCTTGGAGAACTGGTCATAACCTTTTTCTCACCTCCTCTCTCAGTTTACTTTGATTTTATTACCAAGTCCGGTCCTGGACTTTTCCCGGTCCAATGTTCCCTCTCCCATAGGGGCGCAGTCCTTTTTTGATGTGGTTCTCTTTTTGACCCCTCTCCCTCCACCCTTTCTAACTTCCTCTTCCGATTTTTTCCTCCGGCACTTTTGGCTTGTGGAATCCCTCTTCAACGGCTCCTTTGGTTCCCGATGTGCTTCCTTGGTTAGGCGTCCGTTTCCCCCCTTTGAGGCCCGGCTTTCTTTCGTTTCAGGTTGTCGTCCCTTCTTAATTAGACCCCCCCTGTCACCTACAAGACTAGTTGAGCGCGCCCCCCGTTTGCACTCCCCTTCCGTATGTGTTTGGGACCCACTCCAACCTTTCCCCCCCCCATCGAAAGTGCAATCCCTCTGAATGATTCTTTAGTTCCGTTTCCGTTAACGCACCTTCCCCCTTTTCTCGACGCTGGTCTGGAAAGATGCCCGCTTCGTGCGGTTTATTTCCCCCTTCAGCGTGATCCCCGGGAGCACTTACCTTTCTTTTTTTTTCAAGTCCGGCACCTCTTTCGTTTTCTCACTGGAGTTTTTTGCGCATCGTCCTGAAGTTTCTGTCGCTGCTGTTCCCACCTCCACGGGCACCATCCCTCGTCTCCCTTTAAAGCCCGTCCCGCAGCAATTTGCTTGACCTCGAGCCCTCGCTCTCTTTTTCCCACCCTCTTTTTTTTTTTTTTTTCTACTGTAACACCCACTTTGTTCGAATGGGAACCCTCCCGTCCCCTTTCCTTTCCCTAATATCCTTCTCGCTTTTTTTTTTTTGTGAAGTACTTAGGTGAGTTGTTTCTGTCCTGATTTTTTCGAAACTGTGTGCGAGCTATCCCGAGCGCCCTATCCGTCTTTTTTATTTCCTTCTTCCGAATTCCTCCTTGTTTGGAGGAGAGCAAAAGTTTTGATCGGTTTCTCTCTCGTCTTTGCGTCATAGCCCTAGTTCCCTCTTTCCGTCCGTTCCCCCACCTAAAGACGTTAGTGCGTGCTCCAGTAGGACTTTCAGGAAACTGTTCCCACTCCTCCTCCTTTTTTCCAGTTCGCTTTGTCTTCAGTGTTACCCACGTGATTCGGCGGTTTCCCGCGTCTTACGACACGGGTCGGACGTTTTGCCCGACGAGTCTTGTTTTTTCGTTTCTTGAACTTTTTTGTAAATTTCATGCTCGTTGTACTGTGTGATTCCTGCTCCCGCCACTTGCCTTTTATAGGCAAGTTTTGCCAAATTTGCCGTATAAAGGTGATCCTGCTTTCACTAACCTTCCACCCACGTTGGATTCCTGTATACGATGCGTCGGTATTACCAGTTCCTTTTAGTGGTCCTTCTAATCTTTCAAACTTCCCTTTTTTTCTGCTGCTTTTCGCTTTGTTCTGGTTGATGGTAGTGTCAGAACATACGTTAATTTTAGAAATTTTCGCTCTCCCAGACTCTTTTCTCTTTTTTTTTTGTTCAAGTAGTTTTGGCGCACTGACGTTGTCACCTTTTTGCCGTCCCCCCTCCCCCTGGATTTGACGAACTTCTTCTCCCCTTTAGGCCATTCATTTCGAGTTATAAAGGGCCGCCGTTTCTCGTTTCCCCAAGCACCCAGGCCCTTGATTTGACCTTTAAGCTTTTACCTTTTTTTTATGGTTTTTGTCGTTGTCCGTATCGTTCCCGTGAATAACCCCAGTTCTTACTGAAGTGGGTGCATCGACCACTGTCCATTTGTCGTCCAGCCTTAATGTCTCAAAGAAGGGAGTTTCCATTTTTGAAAGATGATTCCAGAAGATTTTACACAGTCTCTGCAGTTAGGCAGTGTACACGACAATTTTTTTTTTTTAACAAGTCGTCTGCATCCGTCGGTCGTCCGCACGCTTTTTCCAATAGAAGTTGTGTTTTGCTTGTGCCAAGGGGTGCGTGGCATATCCTCCAGTTGGGTTTTCGTTTTTTTTTTTGTTTTCTCTCTTCTGCGCCGCTCTTTTCCCCCACTGCTGACCTCAATCAGGCAACCACTTCCGGCGATTGCCTCACTTTTGTTCCCGACTATTTTTCCTAAAATTTCCTTTAAGGATTGGCTACCCTTTTTGAATCCGGAGCTTTTCTGTTGTTTTTGAATTTTTTCTTGAGGGTCCTGGCACATGTTTTTTGTCGGTGTTCTTCATCCGCTGGCCGTTTTCGGTCACTTCCGGCCAACAAGCCGTTGACGTCATTAGAAGGAAAGTCGTCTCCCGGGTGATTTGTCGGTTTTTTTCCGGCCTCCCCCCCCCCTCGTCAGTCAGTCCTTTGGTTTTGGAGAAGGATTTTGGCGTTCGATGTCGGTGACCTTGACGTCTTTGTTTTTTTATTTTTTTGGAGCCGATCTTTTCCTAGCCTACCTCACGTTCAACTGTGCTCTCGCCACCATCGCAAGATGACCCCTTCTTTTTTGATTCCCGCCCTGGTTTCCTACGTGAAGTATAACTCTGCCGCGGACGCGAATTTTCTCGGCGGATGTAAATTCCTCACTACCAGATGAAAATTCGCCACTCCCTATTCGTTCCTTTCGGCAACTTGTTCTTTTCTCCCCAACTTCCCCGGAAAGAGCGTCCGTTGCCCCCCCGCCGGCTTTGCTGTCTTCCGGCCCTCGCTGCCCTTACCTTTTTCCAGAGGCTGACTGTCCCCCGCATTTCTTAGTGGGCTGCCGGAGCCGTAGACCTCGTCTTTCCTCGGTCCGCCTCTCGTCCGTTTTAACCAGAAAGCGTCATCCGATGTTAATTCCAGAGTGTCCGCCGAGGTTGCCGTTTTTCTCGTTTCCCCGACTGTTTTTTTTTTTTTTTAGTTGCCCTGGTTTTTTTTTTTCTTGAGATCGGCAGTGTGTTTCCTCCTTCAACTCCTGATTTTTTCTCCCCAAGATCGGGCCCGTGTGTATGTTTTTGGCCACGCTGCTGTTTTCGGCTTTCGTCAGTGAGTTGGTCGGGCCGCTTCCCACCACCTTCTCAAGTTCCGGCGCAGAATCCGAGATTTGTGTGCTGGATCTGGTTTCATCGAGCGTTTTTTCGAGCGCGCCGCCGCTTAGACTCCTGGCGCCGCTTTCCTAGTTCCAATATGCTTGATGTGTG
>Ga0179591_1528808_pt1 | contig 11255 bp, 22 predicted proteins | sample CZOMad2_1_08_16f_FD_182891 | JGI IMG/M metagenome (GOLD analysis project Ga0179591, IMG submission 182891) | Vadose zone soil fungal communities from Angelo Coast Range Reserve, California, USA - CZOMad2_1_08_16fungal (PacBio error correction) | ecosystem: Environmental > Terrestrial > Soil >... | reverse complement strand
CCACCAGATTCGCTATCCTAGCCGCACTGAATTTCCTCCGCATGGCCTCAGCTCGCACACGTCTTCCCTCTCTCTATGATGCAGGCTGCCCGCCAATTTGCTAACCATAGCGCCGATCGCCACGACCATCGGGCCAATATCCGGTCGCATTCTCGACCCGCCATCGCGCAGCAATAAGTGTGACGACCCCGCCACTTGCCCCTCGACAGCACAGCGCGCCCTCTTCCCACTGCACCATTACCATGACGAGCCGCGTGGTGATTGGTGCAGACCCCAGCCCAGCCCCCCACTTCGAAACGGAACGCTTTTCGCACGCGCTCACCGCGTGGCGAGTTCTCTGGATGTTCAAACTCTCGCCCGAAGATGCCGTCGCCACAGCGCAGTCGATGCCCAGGTTTCTGATATGCACGCATTCGCGCCTGCAGCCGCCATGCGGCGCGGCGAAGCCCGAAGCCCCCATCGCCCCCGAGGCCCGCCCGCCCCCTGCGATGCAACACGCTGCGCCCGAGCCGCCCCCCCTCTGCTTGCCCAACTTGCCCCAATCCTGCCAAGCCGCCCCCACATTAGACCGACCTGCGCCGCACACGCCCGCCGCCTCGTCAAGCACAACCTCCCCCTAGTTTCGCCTCGCACGCACCTGCCGCGCTTTCTTCAGCACATCTCCACATCCCCCCACCGCCCTCGACACATCGCGCCCTCTAATTGACCGCAGCACGATGAGCGCTCGTCGCCGCCCACCCCGTCGGCGTATTTGTCACGGTCGTATCTTCCGCCCCACAAATTTGTCGCCACATCGACCTTCATCCACCTCGGCGTAGTGCGCATGCGCGACGACGGAAACCAAGCACCGGGGAGCCGGACTCGGCACCCACGCTCGCCCCCACATCAAACCGACCCGACCGAGTCTCCTCACAAAGCCATGCCCCGCGCGATGCTCCGCCCGCAGCCCATCGCCCCCCCGCCCCCACCGTTGCCCGCATCGAGGTTCCTTGCCCCCATCTTGCATCTGCACCACTCTGCACGGCATCGACTGCCTCTACCTGCCTCGCACCCCAGCCATCTCTCCGCCCGTGATAATTGGCGAAACATTCGCCCCCTACACCTTGTCAGCGCTCGACCCCGCGCGTCCCCGTCGCCACAGCAGCAACACGCCCACCCCACCCGCCCCAAGAGCAACGGTCGCGACCTCGACTTGACGGCGTACCGTTGGAGCCCCCCTACCCAACCGCCCAGACGCCCCCACTGCCATCCTGCACGCAACATGTATCAGAGCACAGAATAATTCATGCCGAACGCCCGCCCCCCACAAACCACCGCCCGCCACCGGCCGTGCCCCAACCGCCACCGCGCCCCGAAACGCCGACGCACCCACCCATGCCGCCGTCTTCTCGGCCGAACTCCGCTTGCAGACGCTAAAAACCCGCAACCCGCCCGCTCGCACCGTGCGCAAGAACAGGCACAACCGCGCCCGACCCGCCACGCTGTAAAACTGACCAACAAACATCGCCGCCCCTCTTATTGACTGACCCAGCGACAAATCAGGGCGAGCAGTTTGACGCCGGTCAGTGACCTCTCCTTGCCGTCGACGCCATCCGGAGCCGAAGACCACTTATAGACCCGGCCCAGCATTCATAGCCGCGCCCCTAATACGTAATCGCCCGGAATACCATGCCTGCCCCCCGCGAATCCCCTGCCCAACATCCTTCCCGCCACATCTCGACCAATCCACCGGCCCCGGCCGACAGGCTATCGTGGCCGATAAGAAAACCGCCCCCGCCCTCCTCATCCAACGCCGACGAAACGCCCCCCCGAATACCTCTTCCCGCCTCTTTTGCCCGACTCACCGAATACATCGACATGCCCTTCGCATACACCCCGAACCAGGCACCACCTCCGACACCCACGCACCCCCCAACTACCGGCGTATCTTGCACGCGCACAAAAAAGCAATCCCGCCACGCTTCCCCAAATCACATGACGCCTGCCTGACTGCCCCGTAATGCCCCCGCCAAACTACGAACGACACCGGCCCCCCAACCCGAACATCAATCCTTGCGCGGCTCGGCCAGAACCAAGCCTGGGAAAACGCAACAATTCGAATCGCCCCTCCCAGCCCCCCGCCCCGCCCTCGTCGCCCAGGCCCCCCCCCCCACACCGCCGACCCAGCCCCGCCATAAGCCGGCTACGTGCTGGCGCCACATAGCCCGCGGCCATGAACCCGCCCCCCCCCCGGTCTCGACATGCCCGCGGCCCACAGCACAATCCATGCGGCCCCCCTGCTTGACCCGCCCCAACCGCGCATCAACCGATTGCATGCCACCAGCGGCCATAACCACTGCCCTCACGCCCCGCCGAAGCCCCGCATAGAGCGACACGCACCGCCTGTCGCACCCCGCCCGCTTTGTCTGCACGCAGCACCACCCTGGCCACAGCAGACTACATCGCCAAACCCCGAGCTGCGGAGCGCCCCTTGTGTTCGGCGCCGTCATACGCATCGCCCACACCTCCACCCAAGGCGCGCCCAAGCACACACGCCTCCGCGCGCACTTACTTATCGTATCAACAATTAAGCCGTGGCATGCGGGCACGCTTTGCCCCGCACGCCCCAGCCGCCCCCCCATCTCTCAGCACGAACAATCGACAAACAGGGCGCCAAACACATATTGCCACGGACCGAGCAACGCGTTCCAAATTGACCACCCAGCCGAAATTCGCAACATTCTTTTCTCCGAAGGCCAGCCTGGCCCCAACAAAGAAGCCGACCGCCCTGCACCGTGAGAAATTGGCGCATGTCCCCTTTCAGACGGTGCGCGCCAGCACTCGCAAAGCACGGCGACGAAAATCGCCGCATAAATGCGCCCGAATTTCTCACAATCCCTGACTCGCTACACCCCGCGTTCCTGCGATTTCGCAAGACCGGCTTGTGCTCGCGAACAAACGATTCCCCGTCGCCACAGTAAAATACGTCGAGCGAAACGCCGCGCTGTCCGCCCCGACAGCCTCACCGCGGACCGACTACCTGCGAGCCGGGCCCCCCACGCCGCCTTATCGCCACTATTGCCCTTGACGCCAGCCTTTCGAACATGTGAGGTTTCGCTGGCCCCAGCCCCTTTCCGGACCATGGACTCCGCTCTCGCAAAGACTCGCGCGTCTTGCCCCGCCCCTCGCCCCACTTTTCACAATCCTTTTTTTCTCTTCATGGTCGTCGATCTACCTCCCGCCCCCTGCGCCTCACACGACAGCCTGCCCCGAACGATTATTATGACGGCGAGCCCCGCCCCCGGCGAATACCGCTCTATCCTCGTCGCAGCCAACCGCAATCCGCGACTTGCCGCCAAACTTGCACATACTTCCCGATGCCCCTCGACCCGCGTTTCCGCCGCCACACCTCTCAGGCCCGCACCGACGCACGCCTTCCCGCCGCCCCCGACCACTCGCAAAGCCCCTCCCGAGCAACCCGCCGACGAATTCCGCCTCCTTGACTGCCTCGACGCGCCCCCCCCGCACACCCAACCCCCGCCTATGCTTCGCCCCAAATCTGCACCATCTACGGACTCAGCCAACAATTCGCTCGTCGCACGTCACTGGAGCGGTCTTGTGCCGACAACTAAGCGCTCACACCGCCCCACGACCCCACCGCCACACGAACTCACTTGGCGAAACGCACGCGCCCCCCGAGTCCTCCGCCCCCGCGCCACAAAGACCTCCATTTTGATGGAACTCCGATCCTCTTCGAGGGCCCGGCGACGACGCCCTCCGCCGCCTGCAAACAACACCGATGGCCCGAGGGGGATTTTTACTTGACCTCGCTTTCGCCCGGCACGCACCCAAAACGACTCACCCAACATCAAAAACTCCCAAACAAACAAGTAACCCACACACATAACACACACACAAAACATCAAAACACCCCCCCCCCAACACATAAATCCCCCCCAAACAACAAACACACCAACCCAACCTCACCCCATCGGCCCGCCCAGCCGCACCTCCCCAACAGTCTACTTCGTAGGTCGCCTGCCGCGCATCCCCACTGCCAACGTTGCCCTGGTCCCTTTGAGGCCACGCGAACGCCGAACATCGCTAGAATCCGCTCTCGCCCGAAACAACGGTATCCTTAACACGGCCTCCAACGCCCCGGTGGTTGTCGAGCCGCTTCCGCCGGCGACTGCCCACATCGGACCTCCTTATACCGCCCGCCTCCCTGCACCCACCTCCCTCCTCTCTCCCCTCCGTTCGCACGCCTTCCGCCGCAAAAAGCCCGGAAGACACTCCTGCCTTAGAAACCTCCGCTCGCGACACTCTTTGCTCGAGCCACCGCGGCCCCAACAAACAAAGAAGAACGTTACGCAAATCCCGACATTCCCTTGATCGCCAGCGCAGATCTCTCTCTTTTCAACTCCCTCGATCGCGCAAACAACGTACCCCCCCCACCCCACACCAACCACACACCCCACCCCACCCACCCACACCCCCCCTAACTCGTTACGACCTCATCGCCTGGCCAAGACACCGCACCTGCCCCCCTCGACTCTCACACCGGCTAACTCGCCGAGATTACACTCTGCGACTTTTCGCCCCTCGACGCAATCGCCCGCACGCCCAAGGATCCCATCCAGGCATTCGCTTCCTTTCCGGCTACCAGCCGGCCCCACGGCCCCTGCCGGGCCCATGCCGCCCAGCCGCCTAGGTCCCATCCAGCGAGCCCACCCCCCCAGCCGCCCCCCGCCGAGCAAGCCGCCGCCACGGGTCCGTCCCCTCGTCCGTACGCCGCCCAGCCACAACTCGCTTAAACAGCGACGGCGACCCGCCCCCCGAGAATCCGCATCCACGCATGCTCGGCCCCCCCCCGTCGGCCGGCCACACCCCTCTCCAAAAACAGAGCACAGAACACCACGCACCCACAACAGTATCCCGAAGACAAGGCAACAAAGCGCCAAGAAAATAAGACCCCACCGCCAGCGACCAAACAGAAACATACAAACCTGTGAAGACACCTCCGGACCGCACCCTACGCTAGCTCAGCAGAAGTCAAAAAAACGCCACCAACCCACCACCAACCCCCCCACGCCGCCTACACACCCAACCCTTGGGGTAATAAAAATCCCCAGCGCGCGGCCCACGCCCGCCTTTTTTGAAGCGGCGCGACGCGCCCCCCCACCCCCACCCCCCCCCCCAACCAGCGACGCCCTCCCGCCCGCCAAAACACCCCGCACAAAGAGATCGCAGCCACCCTTCCACACAAGCAAAACATAGGAACGTTTTCGCGCCCCCACGGACTCACTTTGCCGCCCTGCGTTTTCGCAAATATTCGTTGCGTCCGCTACGCTCACCCCTTATTCGCCTCGCGCCGACAAGACCCTCCAGACGCGCCCCTACCACGCAAGCGAACACGACTCCGGGAAATTGAATGCCTCGCCCCGATTTCGACATACGTTGTCGGGAGCTACTGCCGCTCGAGCACGCACACACACCGAGCCGGAATCGTCGAGGCCGCTTACAGCCGTTGCCCCACAACCCCGACTCGCTGGCGGACACCCACGGCAGCAGCCCAAGCGGTTCCTCCCCTCGCCACCCGGCTGCCCGGCCGCCCGGAAGCCGTTCGTCGGCCCCCACAACCGCGACCATCCGGGAACCGCCGATCAAGAAACCAACCCCCCCCACCCCCCACCCACCCCGCGACACCGCGCATCAATCGATCAAATTTGCACCCGCACAGCTCCAGAGGTTGCTCGAACGCAGCAAATACGACGTTAATTCCGACACAGGCACGATAGCACTCCTTAATCGTTCGGACCCAGCGATGCTCGCCCTGCAGCGCACTCGCCCCCGCCCCCCCCCCGCTCCGCTCAGCACCCGCCACCGCCAAACCCCCCCACCCCCCGCCCCCACGAATGTACACCACACTCGACGCCCAATTTTTTACCCGGATCGCGCCCACTGCCCATACGCGACCATCCATTCCGGCGACCCCCACGACAAAGGGCCGCGGCATCGGACATAAACCTCACATCTCGCAACGAGCCCCTAGGCCCCATCATGCTCAACAGGCCCCATCCATCAAGCAGACGCGTGCCCCCTCGCTACGCCCCTTGAATCTCCCGAAAGACACGCCCGTTTCGCTCAGACGCCTTATTTTACTTCGTACGGGCATCCCGTTTTTCCGCCACACTAACCCGCTTGATCTTGCCGCACCAAATCGCAAAACAGTCCCACGGTACGATCACCACGCGCGATGCTGACAAATCGCGACCTCGCAATTTTCCCGATTCTCGTCCCAGTCCCCTCGCGAAGTACACCCATCCGCCGCCCCACCGATCCCCACACTATACTGGCACGGTCAACTCTTTAAACGGACTCAACGCGATATCTACGCCTCCCCTTCCGCTTTGCGCCCCCACGCCTGGCCCACCGCCTCATCGCAATTTCGCCCCACCCCTCGCCCTCGTCAAATGAACGCGTTCCTCCGTCGCTGCAATATCTTCTTCTAGATTTTCCGCTCCCCCCATGCGGAACCCAGCCAAAGGCCACTCCTGCCCCACCCAACCCCCACCCCACCCCCAAACTCGTGCACACCAATCCACCGCTACCCCTGTGATCACGCCACTAAGCGCCATTCCGCGCAGCGCCTGGCTTCGCGCCCCACTTTGGCAGTCGATCGTCACCTGCGACCGCCCGACAAACCCAACCCGCCAACCTCGACCCCGCTTGCGCAACGCACTCCTCGCCTCCACCGCCTGACCCTCGTCACACCCCAAACAACGCAGCCGTCGACACGCCCCGTTCTTCGCCCCTAAGCCACGGCGCGGCCCCACCCCCCGCGAGAGCCACCCCACCGACACGCCCCCGCGCGACACTGCCGCCTGCCCATAATCGTTGACGCCCGGTCGGGATCAACGCCGATAAAGAACAACAAAAAAAGACTCAGGCCGAGGCCCGACCGAACACAGACACGGCAGCGCGATCCGCCGTTCACCCCACCCACACCCAAACACCCCCCCCCACCGAGGTCCCCACTGACGGCGCCCACCCGGGCACTCCATTGACCCCCCGACCCAACGCGCCCACCTCGCCGTTCGCCGTCGGCGTGCTGCATGGCCGACCGCGGGCGCCCCCAGACCGCGCCGAAACCACCAGCCCGCCCAGCGACGAAACAACGACACCACCCACCACCGGCCCGCCCGAGACCGCCGCAGCGCCAGCGACCACGCATTCGTCACGTGCTCCCCACTGGCCGTACAGCTCAAAGCCATGCGCATTCGGACTGCCGCGAAGCAAGAATACGGGCGCCCCAAGCAGCCAGCTCAGCCCCCCCCCACCCCACGACATGCCTGAATTGCCCGCCACGACCCGCATGCCTGCGTTCAAGAGGACCGCCGACCCCTCGCCTCACCCCTCGAACGCGTGACTGCCCCCCGAACGGCAAGTGTGCGGGTCGGAAACCCACCACGCCCCCCCCCCCATTCCTTCCTCCTTGCGACCACCAAAGCATCATATCTGAACTCCACAGACCGAGACAAGTATATCCCTCGCGTCCCATGAAGAGGAGTCTAATATCGCCACCGATACTCAGCACGCGTCCCTCGGCCCCGCGGAGACCGACACTAGCTGCGCCCTGCCGCCTGAAATCGCGTGCACCGCCGAAGGACTTATTCAGCCGCCGCCGCACCTTAACTCCGCCCCCATTCGATACGCCCGTACTGCAATCTGCCGGGCCCCTCACTTATAAAGCCGGCCCCGCGAAAATCGCCGCCCACCAGGCACCCAAGAAGCAACTCCTCACACACTGCTCGCCCTGCCACTCGCACTTAGCCCCCCCACGAGACAACGCGAGAAAGAAACACACCCACGTCCCAAAACCCGACACAGCGCCATCATTTAAACAAGGCCGGACCCCATGGCCCCCCGGCACCCCGCCCCACGCCTCACCAGCGGCCAGCGAGCGCCGACCTATACCTCATGCCGTTCGCCCGCTCGAGCAAACCCCCGTGCCCCCCCCCCATCCCGCGCGCCCCCCACTGACGCGCTGCCCACGCCCGCATCGCGCGCCGATTTCACCCCGGACGGCATCATTACCCTGTACCCTGAAACATGTTCGCCCGCCCTGCACGGCCACGCGTCTTACGCCAACCTACGCCAGCTCACACCGACCCGACCCCCCTTGCTCCCTTGCCCCCCCATTGGCCGTTCGCTTCGCAAGACCACCGCAGACCCTCCAACGAGAATACAACAGCGTGACCCCCCTGACACCCACCGCGCAATTCGCCAACCCCAGCGCCCCACCGGCCCCACAGCCCAAAGATCCCCCCCCTCCCGGCCCACATCCGACATCGACTCAGCCTCGAGCATAAACAGATCAACGACCGCCAAAACCCGCCCTGCAGGCAATCTGCCGGCGAACACCTCGCCCCACAGTTTTCGCAGCCTGTCACCGCGACGCGACCCCTACCACACCCCCACCTACCCGCCCCCCGTCGCCGTATGACCTCGACGCCCCCGATCGCCTCTCTCGCGTTCCCCTTCGTCTCGCCCCACCAGCCCTACCCGCCCCCGCCGACCGATGCCGCATGAAAGCACCGACATCGACACAACTGGCACCCGGAACCAAAAGCCCGACCCAGACAACACCCTCACCAACTACGCCCGACCCGCGGAGCCACCGCACCGCCTCGCCTGCCGACCCCCCCCCCCACCCCCCCCCCCAAATACGCCCCCGATCTCGAGCGATGCATGGCAGATTCTGCTGCCAAAAGCGCCGGCCCCCAGCCCCTCGAACACACCGAAAACGATCGCCTGCACGCACCGGCAGCCTCGCACCCGCCAGCATCCATCACAATGTCAGCGCGGGCTCCAGCTTATTCAACCGTCAACCCAGCCGCGCCACTGAGCCTCCTCCAGACCGGCGCCTCGTGGGGCATGCCCTTCGGCCTCTCCCACACGCCGCCCATGCCCCGGCCGCCCCCCTCAGCCGCCCCGCCCGCCCAACCCCATTCAAACCGCCCCATCGACCCAGTCGCAATGGCCGACGGCAGCCCTTCCAGCCAAATGCACCACCCCCGAACGCCAACAACTTCAAAGCACCTCGACCAGCGCCTTTCATTACCTCGAAATGTGTGGTGCACGCCCGTGTGGGTGTAAGCTCTCATATATGCGCCCTAGGCTTGCCCTGACATGCCAGTGCGAGCAACAGCCCCAAGAGCCGCTTCTCTCTGCACGCTATGGCCCCACACTCGCCCGAGCAACGTACTCTCGGCCCCGCGACCCATGGCGTCGACCGAACCGCCAACCGTTACTCCGCACTTGCCCCTGGCGCTCGCCCCATCCCCCCTCCACGCCCTGCGTACCAACATGCATTCCGGCCCGCGCCCCCGCCTGCATCCAGAACGACTGGATAGCAGCCCGGAAGACTTCGACGGCAAAAGACCGCGCCTCATCTCTCTCAAGCAATCGAGGACACCAAGCCAGCACGCGCAACCACCTGCTGCTCTCCCCCCCAGACTATAGCAACACCCTCTCTCTCTTTTCCCTCATCATACGTTGGTGTGATTACACCCCCCGCCACCCACCCGAGACGACTTGCCTACACCTACAGCACTCTTCCCTCGCATGCACGCCCCCCTCCGTCGACAGCCTCTTCAATTCCTTCTTCGATGAGCCCGCTTCGCCCCGCATTCTGTCAAACCCTCTGGCCCCGACTCGCCCCTTCCCACACCAGCAAACCCACGGACAGATCGCCGCGCCATACACTGCTTCTCGCTTCTACGCCAACGACCATCCGCGACCGACACGCCCCCTGTGAGCCCCCGACATTGCCCCCCCCTCGAACGACAAGCGCCCCGCTCTTCTAAACCCTCTCCACCCCCCACCCCCCCCCCACCCCCGCCCACAACCTTAACCCATCGCGACCACCCAGGCCCTGTTAATGATGGCTGCCAGCAGCACGCACCCATGAAACGGCGACCGACTTCTTCGAGGCCTAACCGACCCCGCGCTGGCCGCACGCTTCTTGCCCCGAACCATGTGTTCATCTGCGAACCTGCCGATAGCCACACTCGCCATGTTCAGAACTGCCAGCCGTTTTGACATGGCACGTCGCCGCCTGGGCCCGACCCCCCACTGAGCCCGGGCCTTTGACCGGGCGGAGGCCGCCCCCCCATGATCCCACCTCGCCCGCAAGCAAGCCGGCACGGCTCACGCCCAGCCTGCCCAACCAGGCTGCGACGCCGGATTTCCACTGAACTTCTGAAACTCTGCACAACTACTGCCCCAGCCCCCGCCCACATTCTGACATGCTGCGCCCGCACGCCGGCTCGTCACCGAACCCAACCCCCCTCCGTTGCGTCGCACGCCTCCCCCGCCGCCGACCCTTTCTCTCCACCGAATCTCCCAACCCTTCCGCCTCGCACCTCGCACGATATTGCCCGCGCCACCGATGCGCCCCGTCGTCGCGGTCGCGATATTCTTTGCATACCCCGTTCCGTCTTCCGCCATTTGCTCGCCACTCTGCCCTCATCAACTCGGCGCAGTGACCGTCGCGAAGCCAACCGCGCACCCAACACGCATGCCGCCACGGAGCCGGCGCTCGACCACACCCCCTAAAACGCGCACAGCTCCCTCACAACCACCGCCCCCATGGCAGCCCGCCCATCGTGCGCCGCCAGATCAGGCACGTTGACGCCCGCACGTCCTTGCCTACCTCTTCTACCCCCACCCCCATCTCCCCACCCGTCTACCCCTCCTCCCTAACTCTGATTCCATCCCGTCCCCTTGCTTGCCACTCGATCGTGTTGCACTCCTCCCGCCCCCGACGGACTCGACCTCGTCGATGTGCCCGATCCCCCTTGCAGTGCTTGAGCAATCTCGCCCATCACTCCTTGGCCGCGCTGACGCCGGTCGCTCGCACAGCGCACGCCCCAAAACCGCCCAAGAGCCAGGGTCGCGCGTCGCTCGCACACGCGAGTAGCTTGCGCGGCCCTAAACCCCGAGCAAGTGCCAACAGCACCCGCAATCATGCTCTGCACGACATAATGACTCGACCGGAACGCCCCCCCGAGCGCCCGTTGCCCACCAGATCAGAGCCCCCGAACCGGCCCACCCCCGACCTCGCAGCGTCTTTCGGCCGCCCACAACTGCACCCTGACACGCCCGTAACCCGACGCGCCGCCTGGCCTCGACGCCATGCCCGCCCGCCGCGCTGTACACCCCACATGCCATCGGCCCTTCTGCCCCCTGCCCCCGCCCCCCGACATCACGGC
>Ga0179591_1175911_pt1 | contig 11256 bp, 15 predicted proteins | sample CZOMad2_1_08_16f_FD_182891 | JGI IMG/M metagenome (GOLD analysis project Ga0179591, IMG submission 182891) | Vadose zone soil fungal communities from Angelo Coast Range Reserve, California, USA - CZOMad2_1_08_16fungal (PacBio error correction) | ecosystem: Environmental > Terrestrial > Soil >... | reverse complement strand
ATCTCTTTTTTTCGCGTCTGACAGAGGTGGTTGTTTAGGTTTCTTAGCATGTACATGCTGCTTTGTGCCCCAAAGATGGGCTTTTTGTCCAGACAATTTGTCCGCTATGTGGTGGTTTCCCCTCCTTTTTTTCGAGGTTCAAAAAGGCTACTATTGTACATTCGTTCCCACCATGAACAGCTTTTGCAGTATTTTTTTTTTTTTCTCATCCTCAGTTGGTGTTGTTGTGTGTTCTACGACCCCCCAAGTGTTCAGGGCCCCTCCTAGCTGAGTATCCTTTTCCACACAGTCTGTTACCATACATAGAGCTCAGTGTTCATGTAAGGTGATACTTTCCCCCCCCTATAGTTGGGAGCCGTTTCCTTTACCACCGAATCCCCCCTGTCCCCCACAATCGTCTCCCCTCACCACCCCCTTAGATATCCTCAGATGAACTTGTTTGTCGACGTTATCTTTATTACGATGCACCGTAGCTTTCCCGACCGGGTTGAAGGAGTATTCATCTCCATTCCCTAAGCCGTTTTCTTTCGGCTCTAGCAACGCATCTCCTTTTTTTCCATGCCCGCGACCCCCCTTCCCCCCGCCTTAGGCTAGAAAACACTCTTTGGCCCGCTTTGAGCGTTCTTTTTCCTTTGTATCGAGTGTCCCTCTTGAAGTTTCTGCTGGAACTCCGCTCATTTTTAGCAGTTGCTGCCCTCTTGTAATGCTTTCTTTATCGGTTAGAGTTCCTCTCCCTATACATGTCTTTATCTCTTTTTCTCTTTATGGTTACCTGCCCTCTGGCCACGACCCTTATACCGCACCTCTGCTGTAGGAAACCGCACTCAGTTAGTCAACTTATGTTTTTTTTTTTCTGGCCTTATCCGTCACGTGTTTTCCCATAGCGGCCCTCCAACCGTTCCAACCAAGTTTAAACCCAAGTCCTATCTTGCTATATGGTCGTATGGGTCTTTTTCGTGTATCCGAACTCTCGTTTCCTACATACTCCCACTAAGAAGACTTACAACCTTTTTTCTTTCTGAAAGGGCTTTCACCCCGAGCCCCCTCCCCCCCTTTCTTTTGCATTAAATCAGTTTTTTTGTACCACGCGTGCGCGATCCTTCTGTCTACAAAGACGCTGTGAGTCGACGTTGGGTTTGTGTTTGTCGGGAGGGTTCCTGTAGTTAGCTCTCTCCAGTTGTTTTGACTGACCTTTCTTTTTTGCTGTGGGCGAGACCCTAGACGGACGGTTTCCTCACCAAGATGTTGATGTGGATCCCCGGTTTCTCTCCCCTTTCCTTTCCCAAACGGTTGCTTTTTTCCTCATATCTGTCCGTTTCCGCTTTGTACCCAATTTGGAACCTGTCCCCATGATCTTTGTTACATCGTCAAATGTGTGTGCAGCGAACGGGTAATGGGAATTCATCTTTCCATGCCCAGTCTTACCTTGAATTTTCCCCCCCCCCCGACTCACTTCATCTCTTCCCCCTCCCGTGACACTCGCCATTGACACACTTGGGTAAGTACTCGCCCTTTAGACAAGTAACTAAACTTATATAGTCCCATTCTTTTGTGTTTTTCTTTTCCTTCCCCCTTTTAAACGCATGCTCTTTCCGCCTTCCCGCCAATTGGCAGACCCCCCACCCAGCCTCTGCTATCCATCTGGGACACTTGACCTCCCCTTCGTCCAAACCTGTCTTTTCCAGTTTCCGTCGTTGCCAGAAGCAGACACCACAACGGACCATCAAAAAAAATCGTGTTGGTAGGTTCGTGGTGGGAGGACTGTACCTCCTTCCTTTGTGGGATACGGGAGTTCTTTCTCTGTGCAGTTTCCCCTTCCCTTATTACAAATTTTTCAACTGTTCTGTTTCCCCATTTATTTCCGTTGTAAGAGAATTTCCTTGCGGACAACCGCTTCTTTGTCACATTTTCTACTGAACATGAGTGATCGCGTTTGCAAATGGTCGGGAGACCCTCTTTCCCTCTCATTATTTTCTCCTAACCCCAAGAGAACGTTGTATTTTGCGGAAGTTAAGACGTGAACACTTTTACTCTCGAAGTATAATGAATTTCCTTTGTGTATGTCCTTTGCTCCCTGTCGTTAAAGGTACGCCATGACTCTGGTGGCCTCTGGTTGCAACTTCTTCGCTTACCGTGGTCTCTAGGAGTGCCCGATGTTGAAAGTTTTTTTAATCATTTAGTTGACCGAAACCGCTCGGCACATCTTCTCAAAAAGGAGGGGCGCGAAGACCAGAGTTTTTCGGGCCCCCCTGACGATCCGTTTGTGTGGCTTATGTACTTGCAGGTACGAACGATTTTTTTACGGCCTTCCTGCCCCCTCGTATGCAATTGGTAGTCAGACCTGTTCTTTTCTCTGTTCCTGATATTGCTCTCAATCTTTCCCCTCCAACCTTAGTACTATAACTTATTTATTTCCCCGTTGCTCGGTGCCTAGTTTTTCCAAAGTTTGTATTTTCCTTTCCTGCTGGGGTCCGCTTCGTGCCGTTGGTTGCATTCCCCTTACCTGGCTCCACTGCCTTGAATCTGCATGACTTTCCAAACGTCCCCATTTTTTTTAATTCACAAGTTTTTTGGTCCCCAGTTGTCCAAACCTCCAACGCCAGTGGACCTACTTCACGACATTCCAACCGACTGGATACCTGTGCCAACAAAGAATAAGGACCCCTATCCCGCGGTCCATCCTAAGGCTCTTGATTGAGGGACACTGCGCTTTTTAGGACACCGTAGTCACACCGGTCCCCTATCATACACGCCCCCCCCCCCGCTGCCATTGGTCAGAGTTATTTTTTTACGAGTCTCGCCCTTTTTACCGCCTGTTTCCTTCTCAGCATGTGTCGGAAGCTTGTTGGGATTCTACCCGGGTCGTAAGAAGAAGAGGGTTTCTTCTTGATAATGGGGTGAGGATTTTCCCCGTACGCTTGTCTTGAAGATCTTTTTTTCTAACACAGAATAAACTTTTCGAATGGGTCTTAGTTTTATTTGCTTAGTGATTTTAGTTGTGACCCACACGTTACCTTTTCTATGTCATCCCTTCAGGACCCCTCTCCACAAGTGCCTAAAGTCTTTTTATCTTTTAACATTAGTTTCTATTCGTTCTGGACTTTCACTCCCCCCCTGACCATACATGCACCACACCTCAGTTCATAGTGCGGTACCTTTACTGAGTGCTTAAGAATTCCAATACCTTATACCATGGAAGCTTTCCCTTCTAAATCCCGTCCCCATTTAATTGCATGCACCTCCATCCACCCCATCCAGAATCCGGATCCAACGCTTTTTATATTTTTTTGTGTTCTAGTTATTTTTCGATGTCCCTTTCCATGCATGCATGTTGTTTTTTCTTCACTTCTTTGCCGGCCTGGCTTTTTTTCTGCCTTGATTGAATCCCTGTCTGCAACGCCCTGTTTGGCTTTCTTCCCATGTATTAGTCTCTTTATGTCGCTACTTCGAGTCTACTCCTGAACCTGGTATTTTTCTTTTCCGCATTCACTTATTTTTTTTTTTGCACTGTTGAGCCTTGTACATGACAGTCTGTTCGCGACACTTGTCCTTGTGATTGGACTGCTTTGTACGCCCCCCGTCCATCACTCGCCCAAGGGGAGGTTTTTCTCCTTTGTTTGATAGCTTCCACTTTATGTATCGTCGATGTCGTTATTCTTCTTCCTGCCCTTCTCACATTCCTCTGTAGCATTGTCTGTTCTCCTCGTCGTGATCTTTGCTCCCTTTACCCTCTGTTTACTTTAGTCTTGTTATCGCTCTTCCCATGACACCTGCCGGTGTCCAACTCCAGACATTGGCTGTCGACCGTCGAGCTCCCCCGTGTACTTCCTGATCAGGTCGATTCCGTGTTTGTATGTTTTCTCTTTTTTCCAATTCCCGGACGACTTTTGAACCCTACGAGTCTCACACCCCCTCGCATCGTGTTGTTTTTTTGTTATTCCCTGGCGCCCATTTTCTGTCTTTGCACGGGAGTATGGCCTTCTCGCCCACCTTTGCTCCATTTCCTCTTAAGCTGTCTCTAAGTACAGTCTTGTGCACCAGGGTCACTTTCTTTGACGTCGGACACATCTACCCGTCACATCCGTCCAAGTTAACCTTTCTCTCTTATCCTGATTTACCTCGGACCCATCATGGTCATGAGCCCTAAGAAACTTTCGCCGACCAAAACTCCCTTTTATTTCCCTTTTTTTCGCATATGCTCGAGTCATTATGGGTCTACCCCCGGCATCCCTGTTTACCTGTGGCGTATCCCCGTTGTTTTGACGCACAGAACTTCGACATAGTCAGCGATCCAGCACGTACATCCGCATCCCGATTATTTTTCCAAGTCCAGTCTGTTGGCCGTGCTCGCGTCTTTTTGTATGTTCTTTCTTGTTTTAGTACTGTGGTAATATCTGTTGAAACCGCTCACTGATCGCGTAGCCAGCGACAGTTTTTTCTTTCTTTTCTGTTTTCGTTTCCAACTCTGAAGGTTTTTTACTATTATTCCGAGCGTTTGATGCCGCCCCAGTTTTCCCCTTGGCGGCCTACTGCGCCCAGTCAGCTGTTGTGAAATTTGTCACCCCCTTTTTTTTTTGTCCCTTTTCTTACCCCTCCCCTGTTTTTGTTCCTATCCTTCCTGATCCCTGTCCTCTTTGTCCATCTCCCTTTGTTGGACGCCTTTTTTCTGAGAATTTTGCGCAGCCCCCAACTATGGACTGTCGGCAGCAGTTTTTTTTTCCTTTTCGTGTCGTCTTTTCTGTTGATGTTTTTTAGTTGCATCATGGTAAAGTATTTTTTCTTTTTTTGTCGGCTTACAGCGCTGCTCTCTTTTTCCCCCGCCTTGTGGCTGCAACGATATTGAAGCTTTTTATCTTATTCGAGGTTGTACGATTCCTTTTCTGTTCGTATTGCTTTTCATGTTACTCTCAAGTCCCTGACTTGGCCCACTCCGCCTTCCTGTTGCCCCCCTTATAGTTCCATGACACCTCACTTTTTTCACTTCGTCCGTGGCTCGTCCTCGCAATGCCGATCCCGTTTATTTTCGGCTTCGGTGCGCAGTTTCCCAGCCGTGTTGCCTTGTCACCCCCCTCCAACTGACCCTTTTTATCGTTTGCTGTTTTAGATATTAACGATCACTTGCTCCGCGAGGAAACCCCTCTCCCCCTTTTTTGTTGTAAACTCAGATACCCCCAGTACCCTCTCTCATCAGGTATTTGTCCCCATTTCTTGCCTCCGATAGGATAGCGTCGTCGGTTTTTATCCTTACCATATGGTACACACATTGGCCTCAGCTTGTGGTCCTCCGATTTAGGCACAAACAGGTCTGATCTTTCCCGTTTTGATTTTTTTTTTGGTGAGACTGAAGTGAATTACAGTGTGGCTTTACTGCTGTGCTCCTTTTTTCCGAACGTGTCCCTCCCTCTCACGTTATCCTTCAACTCTGCATAAAGGTGTCCTTCCCTTTTCGTCCACTCAACGGGTGTATCCTTCTTCTGCCCCTTTCTTGTCCACCGAGTGCGCGCCTGAGATTTTTCATCGCTCCAGACGCCTGCATTGACGCACCGTCGCCCCGTTTTCTTTCCCTGGGGTGTGTTGATTTTTTATCTTTTGCCTGTTGCGACTACGGTTGTCCTAGCATGGCGAAGACACCTCCCCGGAATGAAGCTGGCGGATAACTTTAGATTAGTAGTCTGCCCCCTCGTCCCTCACAGGTGGATTTGCCGTCTTACCCATCCCCCTCTTCTGCATTGCGTACCAGTGATTTTTACCCCTTGAAGATTCGCCGACCCCTCCCTTTTCCACCCTTCTTTCCCCGTGAAGAACACTATGTCTCCATGCCTTGCCCCCCGAATTTTCTTCGTGCTTTTTTTATTTCTTTAACCATTTCTTTACAGTTAAGATCATGCCACCCCTGTTCATTTTTTGGAGAGTGCATGACGTATCAGAACCCTGTTCCCTTTTTCTCCCCGCCGTCACAGCTCAGCGTTTCCGTTCCACTTCGTCCGGACCGTACCTTCAATACTCGTGCCTTCTTTCCCTTCGCTGTTGACCGTCCTACCCCCTTTGAGAAGATAGACTGTATTCCTTCTTACTAGCTGTTCTATGTCCTTTTTTCTCTTTGTCACTTCTGCTCGCCATACACGCGATCGCCCCGTGCACGCGTAGCGCCTCTTCTTCTTAGCACTGTTGCCCCCAAAGCCGTCTCCCCTCTCCTTCATCTCTTTCTTTTTCCCCCCCGTTTTGCGGTCTAGTTCCCCCCACGTGCTGACCAGACCCAACGCACTCGAGCAAGCCTGCCGACTTTGACGGTTATCACTAGAAAACCCCTTTTCTGTCTTCTCGTCAGGTTACTTTTTTTTTGTTGGTCTGACTTGACTCCTCTTTGTGGCGCTAGACCCTATCGTCTTTTTCGCTTTCTGTTTTTCCACCTTTCTTTCCGGTGCATCGTTTTTTCATTCACCATCAGTATTAAGTGTTGAGGTCTTTTCCTTCCCTCCTTTTTGCCCGGCGCTTGACTCTGCTCGGACTTTCTCGATTCCTGCAATAGGACCAGACTCCCGAATTTTCCCTCATTTTTACTTTGCCAGGACACCATTGGTTTTAGAACTCTCACCTCCCACTTCGTTCTTTGCGTCGAGTGCGTTGTTCGTTGCTGCTCGCTACTCCCTCCCGATCTTCACTCCGCCGGTTTTCCTTTTTTTTCCATGGCAAACGAGATTGACCGTCCCCCCTGCTTTCGTTCCTTTCCTTTAACTGGCTTAGTCTTTTTGTCTTTCTTTGGTCACAGCGAGCAACCGGTTGTCCTGCCCAGACCCTTGTTTTCCCTTTAATCTTTCGTTTGAACACTTCACCCTGTCCACAGCTTACCTCTTTTTTCTGATCTTTTCTCGTCTCTGGGACCGTTGGCCTTTACCACCTCCTTTTTAAAGAGTAGCTGTTCAATCACTATACGTGGACAGACCCTGCTCCCGGGTGATTGATCTGCGGTATTCCCCTTTTTTTTTCTTTACTATCCCCACACAATCATTTTGCCCCTTCGTCCAGTTGTCCTTGACTGTTAATTACCGCGCATCCTCTATTTTTTCTTTCTGATATGTAGTCCGTGACAGACTGCGTCAAGTTCCCCCCCCACCCCATGTTTTGTTCTTTGGGTTCTTCTGTAGTCTACCTTCAAGGGCCGTTTTGATCACTTTTCTTTTTTTGGTTCTTTTTTTGGTCCGATGCTCATTTTCAACCTTATTTTTTCTTCTCTTGTCCCTGCTCACCTTATTGACGGCCCTGGGTTCTTTTCACTTTTTTATGTGGCTGGCCGATGAGTACTCCCTTTCCCTGCCCCACATCCTTCTCTCATTCTTTTATGTTCTTTTTCTTGCTTTTTTTGTTTCGATTCCAACATCTTCTTCTTCCGGTATCGCAAGGTAGCTTTTGTGCCTCCGTGTTCGTTGAATACTTAACGGGTCTTTACCCGTTTCCTTCGTTTCCACTTGCGCTGCAGACGTTACCCCCTGTTCTCACTGTTCCCAATTACTCTAACTCCCTGCGCCCCCCGGCTTCCAGGCCCCTTGTTACGCAGTCCTTGTGTGCCACTTTTTTCCCCCCTTTACGCGCCCTACTTTTAGTCCCACCCTTAATCCCTCCCAATCCTCCTTTTTGCCCCCACCTTCCACCCACCCACCACGCCTCCCTGTCTTTGCCAACAAAGATCCGTCCTTTCACCTCCTCCCCTTTTATCCATCACTTCAATTCCTCCTACTTTGTTAAGAGTGATCTCGCCCCGTTGTCTACCGGCACCCCCTTTGCCCACCCCCACCTGCCTTTCTCCTCCCCCTTCGCCTGACACTCACAACATTAATTCTTCTCCTCCTGCTCTTGTTAATCACCAGGTTCGTGTCTTCCCCGTTTTTCCCCAGAAGCGCGACCTCCTTCTTATTTGCGTTTAACCTGCAATGTGTTTCCATGCATTTAGCATGTGCATCAACAGCTCGTGTTCTTATTCAAGATGCTTTCACCCCTCTCCCAAAATGTGACGTTTATTTGCGTAAATAATGGTCGCCGTGAAGCTTCCCGATGATGTGTGTCCTTGCCCCTATTTTTCTCTTCAGTCGTACTTTCACAACCCTTCGGCACTCTGTTCAGCCCCAAACCTCTCTACTTTTCCCGCATATATCGTGACTGTTTTCTTTCTTGTCTTTGTCGTTATCGCAAGCTGTTTTGCCCCTTCCCTGATCAGCCTGCCAGAGCCAAGTCAACTCGCCCCCTCCCTTTTTTTGTTTCGCCCTGACTTGGCCGTGTATCCTTTTAGATTACCAGTGTTTCTGCGAATCTTCCCCTCACCTACCGTAACGAGTGTGTTCTTGCCTCCCTCCCCCTTTTGTTTTACCTCGCTTGCTAGTTCGCTTCTCCTTTGTTTTCCCGCACACAGTTGCACCGTTCCCTTTGTGATTTTCCCACAGCCTAGCTCCGCACCCCCCCCCGAAACCTCTCATTATCCTGACTTGTCGTCCCCACGCGATATAAGCAGCCCCTTCCTGCATCCTCCTTCCCCCTCCTGCAACGATCCCTCTCTTCTCGCTTATAAACAGCTTGACTGCTGTCCGAGTCGGCTGCCATGCAGCCATCCCGTCTCGCTTTTCTCAATTTTTTTGAGGTGCCCAGTTGCTCTCATTTTCCCTCCCCTAGACCCAATGATTTTTTTTTTTGGCCTCTACTTCGAACCATCAGGCAGGTTAGTCTCCCGTGTGTTGATTAGTCGCTTTGGCCTTTTTTTTTCGGATTGTGAAGACGTCTGCCCCCCGTTTGCGCCCCCCCTTTATGATTTTTTTTCTAAGCAATCCTGTTTCCGCACCTGGATTGTATCAATGGATTTATTGAATGAGTTATCCGCTCCCTTTCCCCCACCCCCCCCCCCCCCCCCCCCCCCCCCCCCCCCCCCCCCCCCCTGAAGAATTTGCCAGTCTTCCAGCCCCCCTACCGCTGACTTTTTTGTCGTCATCCCACTATGATCTTAGAGCTTCAATGCTTTTCCTCGTTTCTCTATGTTAATATTGAGTATGCTACTTCCTTTTAGGTAGAACGCAGATCGTGTGTGACATCGGTGGGTCAGGTCAGCCTGACGGCAGAGTCCTCCTCCTCTTTCCTGCAAGAGATGCTCCCCACAATTTGGCGTTGTCGTGTCCCATGCATCCTTTTTGCTCCATCATGATTTGATTTTCACGATTGGCTTTTCTGCATATTTGCTCCCCTTTCAACGACCTTCCGTATTTCGCTCACTCCCGCTTGCCATTATTCCCTTCTGCAGAGACCCTGATCCCCTCTTTGCGAGTGCTCCATTTTTTAGAGCATTTCTTCCCTTGCCTCTCTTTCCCCAATCCTATTCGTCTTTTTTTTTTTTGCTTGCTCCTTGTTTACAGCTGTTCAGGGCTCACCTACACACCTGTGAGGTGTACCTCGGTCCTTTTCACATCCCCTTGGGCCCCGGGTACCCGCAGAAACCCATCCCCAGCCGTTCCAAAGGTTACACTCTCTCCGTCATTGGACACTTGCGCCCACCAAATTTTGGGACATAGGTCACTTTTTTTTGTGCCGTTTCTCTCCCTACCTACACAAAAGGGACAAGCACACTTCTGATATACCTACATTACCTTCTTTAGATTTTGATCCCCTCCCCCATGACTTTGAAATATTCTTCTGTCAGTGAAAGCTTCTCGCATCCCCCAGTTTTTAACCCCGGCAGGTGGCCCTGCCCTGCTGCCCCATAAGTAGTCTTGCCTTAAGACTGAGTGTGGTCCCGCTTCTTCTCTGCTGGACCAGTCCTCCTGCCGTTGAGCGAGCAGTTAGGTTCACTCCCCCCCCCGATACAGCTTTGTAAGCACTGTCTCCTGTACGCACTCCTACGTGCTAACGCCCTATGATTTTTTACAAAACTTGCTGTATCCTGCCCCCCAAGTCCTTTTCTCCCAGACCGCTTCATGTCTTTGTTCGGTCTGAGCCTCGACAAATGTGAAATGCCTTCTTGGTCGCAGTCTCCCAGTGGCCAATGGCTCTCCTGGTAGGTGCCTTTTTCATTGCTTTTGAGTTTTTCTTTTCTGGTGCTCTCCCCATCCTTGCTTTTTCCACGCATACTGCTGTGTTGTTTTATCTGGTCTCTCTGTTTCCCCCGATGTCGCACTGGCTCTTACCCGTCAATAGAACAAGATTGTCAATGGTAAACGAACCATACGTTATTTTTTTTTCCCCCTTATTGTCTGCGCTTTCGCACCTTATTCCTTCTTTGCTGAGCTCCTTGTGTATCACGTTGATTGTAGAAACTCTCCAGCTCCATTCACCACCAGGTCGCCGATAGTTTCCTTTTCCCCTCCTATGTCCAGTAGCTCACTGTTTCCTCCCCCTCCAGGCCTTGTACGTGGTTTTTTGTCCCCATTATCGACAGTTACTCACTGTTACCTAGTCTTTTCCCAATAAGCGGTCCCAAAGGCTTCCCCAACGGGCCATTATTTCCTTTCGTCGGCACAGTGATGCTTTTTACCCTCGACACAAACCCCCCGTCTCTTCTCTTCTCCCTCCTACCCTTTTTTGTCCGTTGACTTCCTTTGAAACTCAACGTGCTTCCAGTGGCGTTCGCTTCTAAACCCACTCCTTGCCTTCCGCGAAACGCTCTCCGCTGTTGGCTGCCTCTTTTTTTTTTTTTTTTGGCGGGTGGGATTTCTCTGTGTCATTCATTTCCGTACGCGCCAAGGTTGCGCTCAGCTACCACTGGCCCTTTTTCCTTTCGTCTTGGAAGTCAGAGATTCATGTTCGTGGAACTTGTCCTTTGGTTCTTACATTGAGTTGTTGGATTTTTTGACTCGGACGTTTGATTTTCGTCCGATGCAGACTAGTCGTTTCCTTAGATTCTCCCTTTGCTTCCCAGTTACTCCCCTAAATTCCCTTCTACTTGGTCCAGCCCGGTTTCTCACGTTTGAACCCCTTCTTTGGGTTTCAAGGCACCTTTGTGACCCAAACCTTTCTCCTTCTCCACTAAGTATGTCCCCACTTTCTCCTTTCTCAGTTGTACCGTTCAATGGCCGCTCACTTGTTTCCGGCTCTTTTTTTTCCAGCAGGAGCCAGTCCCTCCCCTAACGTCCCTTTTCTTCCCCCCGGTCGCCCCCTACATATAACGTGATTTTTGTTCCCTTTTGCATAGGTGTGCGACCTAAATACTTTTGTCATAACCGCCACTTGTCTCCTCCTTAGTCTCTAAACCTCCGCGCTCCCGCACCAGTTTTTCTCCCCCAG
>Ga0179591_1413739_pt1 | contig 11257 bp, 14 predicted proteins | sample CZOMad2_1_08_16f_FD_182891 | JGI IMG/M metagenome (GOLD analysis project Ga0179591, IMG submission 182891) | Vadose zone soil fungal communities from Angelo Coast Range Reserve, California, USA - CZOMad2_1_08_16fungal (PacBio error correction) | ecosystem: Environmental > Terrestrial > Soil >... | reverse complement strand
TAGTCTTTTTTCTCGATGCCTTTTCTTAGCGGGATTCTTTTAGTTGGGAAGATCTTCGTAATTTTTCGCCCAAAATCTTCGCGGCTTTCTTCCTTCCCCTTTTTCCCCCTTTTACCGTTTACCTCTCCGAAGAGAAATAGAGATAGCTTCGCCCCCCTCCTCCCTTGAGTTGGCGCCTCTTCCTTTCTGCAACAAACAGACAGTCTTCCCAAGATCGTCCAAGTGCCCCCCGGACGAGGTTTTTCATTAGTGTTTTTTATGCTCGCTCGTGTGATTTTTGTTCCCTTGCCAGTTAAAGTGCGATTTTCCTCTCAGTATCGTTAGGAACTTCCCCCCTTCGCCCTTTTCTGGGGGGGGCCCTTTTTGTATTTGTTTGCTCTTGAAAGAGAGGAAATCCTCTTCTATCGCCCTACCTCGTCAACGCTTTCCTTCTATTTCGATAGAGTTACTCGTTTGCTACAGTGGCAGCATAAGAACTCTCCCCCTCGCGTGGAGGAGCCATTCTTTTTCCTTACTTCCCCGAGCAGTGGTTGGGACTCCTCTCCGGAGGAGCTCCGTTGTCTGAATACGCACGCAGCACTCCACCGGATCCTTCCCTTCTCCCTCGACTTTGCAGCGTCTCTCCTCTCTTGTTTTTTTTTTAAAAAAGACTCCCCCCTTTCTCTTCAGAAAGAGCGCTTTTTCTTGGTCCTCTGTGACCCCCCTTCGGGCCTCCGTTTTATGAACGCTCTCCGAAAAGGACGCTATTTTTAGCTTTGATAAGACCTTTCTTAGTCCAGAAGAGAAATTTGGACCCACGTCTTTTTGTCTGGAGGAGTAGTATCGTGGTAAACTGAGATCTCTATTGTCTGGACCAGTTTTCGTTTTTTTCCAACACCAGATCCCCCAAAGACTTTTTCTCAACGATTACAGGTTTCCCCCCCCCCCCCCAGCGTCCGGCGTCCTCGTGCAGTAGTTTTCGTCCTTGAACGTCTTTTCGGCGAAAAAAAGCTCCTCTTCCCCACCCCCCTCTCAGATCTCGTGAGCCTAAGCTGAAGCTCGGGCCATTGAGGATCCACCTATCGGCTCACCTCCGTCCTTTTGAGAAGACAAGGGTTCTCAGCGAGACTATTCGATCCCCCACCCCGTCCGCGGGCACCCCCCCCTTTCCTGTCTATCAGGCTTTTCGCCTCTCTGGAAGAGGAAAATTTCCAAGCTTTAAGATCTCTCTTTCGTTGTTCTTAGAGATGGGAAGCTTTTTCCCCACTCGAACCCTTTTTCTCATCAGTGTTTTTTTCTCTTTTGATAGACTGCCCCCGGAGCTCTTTACCATCGCACTTCACCCTCGTTCGACGCCTTCTCCTCTCGCAAACGGGTATAGTCCCTTCTTCTCATCTCTTACCCCCCTCGGACCCGGCGCATTTCTCTTTCCTAGGTATGCCTCTCACTCCCCTCTCTGATATTTTTTCTTTTTTCTCGATGAAGACCGCTTCTCCCCACGACCCTTTCCCCCCCCTCTCCCTTTTAGTCTCTCCCCTTCGGAACGGGACGCAGTCTCCCTTTTCAATTTAAAAACCAGGGATTCTTGATCCACGGGAGTATTTGGTGATTCCCCCTTTCTGGCGGAAAAACACAACTTCTCCAATCGCTTTCCGAACCCCCAAGCGAATTCCCCTCTCATCCACAAAGAGAGTTCGCGAGACTATAAGCCCCCCCACCCGTTTTTCCTCTTCTGCCTGAGATCTTCCTTGAGACGACAGTGACAGTTGAATCTTTCAATCTTCGTTGGCGGCATCCATGGTCGGTGCGTGTCTCGTTCTTCTTCGGCAGCCCAAATCCTGTTGAACTCTCATGAAACTACGATAGTATGAAATTTTGCTTTCTTTTCAAGACGCCCGCCTAGATTTTGCACACAGTAGGAGGTCTCCCTTCCCAATGATTATCAGGTGGAATTTTCAGAGAGTTTTTCTTCCCCAGCTTCGCTCCGTCTATGCTTTGCTGACAGAAAACTCTCGGAAGCTAATGTCCCCCTAAGCCTCGCCTCCTCACCCTTTTCCCTTTCCCGCTTTCGATTGCTTCTCGTTCTTCGCCAACGAACGTCCTCTGCAAAGATAGCAATTCGTATACTTTCCAGGCTCTTTTTTCCTTTTTTCCTCCTGGAAACAAACCTTTCTTTTCCTAACGATCCTCGGCAGTAATGACTTGCGGTTTGTTGGTTTTTTCCCGCTCTCGTTTCAGCAAAAGCACACTCCTCCCCGAACGAAAAAAAACCCTTGTGGGGAAAGGAATTTCATCCCCCATGGACTATCTCTCTTTGCTCCGTCGAAAGAAGATCGCCTACTCAACATAGGCTGCCCTTCTTCCCAAGGAACCATTTTCTGAGTTTTCCTTCTCAGATGGAGTTTTCATTAACTTATCGTTTGTACCCCCACTCACTCACGCCAGCCCTCCTCGTGAAACGATTCTTGCCCCTATAATACCAGTCCCCACAACACGTAATATCCTCTTTCTCCGTTGTGTGGTTGATCTTCGTTTGCGCGATGAATGGCTTTCTTTCTCCAGCCTCTGCTGATCTCTTGTCACCCCCCTGCGTTTGCGTGGACTTCCTTCCCCAACGAGTTGGACGTTGCAAACCCCATTCGCAGATTAACTAGGATAGCCCGTCTTCACTTTCTGATGGTTGATGCTTGTTTTCCTTTCTCTCGCAACAACCGCATTCTTCCCGCTCTGTCCAAGGGGAACCTTTTTTTTTAAGGTTAAACTTTTGTTCCCCCCTTTTAGGTGCTTTTGCTCTCTTCCCCATTCCCGTGAGATTTTTTCCATCCTCTGCCCGCCAGGTGTGTGGGACTTCCTCTCTTCCCTTCTAGAGTGAATAAGAATTTTATCTTCATATCGTCCGCTTCGTTCTTTTTTTTCCTTCTGCACTCGATGTACCCTTCCTCGGCCATCTCGGGTAGATGAATTCGAGGAAGAGAAAGTCCCCTTGGGTCCGCCGAACTAACGTTTCAATTACTAAAATTCATTCAAATCCACGGATAATCCTTTCCTCCCTGACTTTTGAAGAGAGAGATCTCCCCTTCTTTTACCAGAAATCCATGCCCCCTCCTTTTAATAAGATCGAGTTGGTCCCTCTCTTCACCCAGATTTGGGACCCTTCCTTTGAAGGAGAATGAACCCTTAGCTATGGGTACCCAACGAAGCTTTCCGACTTCTTTCGTCACTGTAGTAGATAGCCTCCCCTGAAAGAAAGATGACAACGGTCTTGCTTCGAGAGCTTCCCCCTTAAGAGGGGGACTTCTTATTCAGTAATTGTTAGACCCCTCCCTATTGAGAGTGACTCCCCCACCCCATATACAGCACCCCCCTTTTTCTCAACTCTCTTTGTAAATGAGCCCATGAGGTCCTTTTTACTTATTCCTTACCGGTCTCCCTTTTCTGTGTTCGACCCCCCGCGGTCGATAAGATCCCACCACAGCGCTTATGCCGCTTTTTAGACGATGACTCCCTCGCTGACCTCCCACCTGCTTCTCAACAGAGTCCTTTTTCGAAGGACCCCGGGAACTTCCCCGACTACGTTTTAAGTGCGCTTCGATCACATGAGGGCAAAATCCCCTTTAGATAAGGAGTTCGCTTACAATGTGGACAGGGAGGACCCCCTGCTCCTCTCTCTTTGAAGAAAGAATCCGTGTTTTCCTTGGAGAGAGCTGGGGAAACTTTCTCCGTTTTTGAGCATATCGTGCTGCTCCAATCCGGGAGAGTCATGAAAGCCCATAAGGCTTGGAGGAAATCTTTCCCCCAAAAAGATATTTTTTTCTCCCCGAAAAGGGATTTGCTGACTTTCCTAATATCGAACCCCACCTTTTCTTCAGGCGATTCACTCTTTAATTAGGAGAATAGTGGTGAGATTGCTTGGGTTCTCCGTTTGAGAGACCTTGTTCGCCCTCGAACGACAGAAAGTGAGACCCTGAACCTCTCTTAGTTTTGAACGGGATTTTTCTTTTGGTATAATTCCCCCCCAAAGGGACCCTTTTCCGGGAGTTATTTTTCTTGCCTTTGCAACGTTACCTCGAAAGCCATTGCGACAAAGGACCCCCCTTTAAGTGCAAAAACTTTTTCTCTCCTAGTACATCCACTTCCCCCCCAAATTTTAGGAAGCGCGCGAGATACCTGTTGAAGAGCTGGACCCCTCTTTTAAGGAACATTCATCCTCCGCGGTCCCTCCTGCTTCCCGACGGATTTCCCCCGAAGCAAAACCCCCCTTGAAAGAGGATGTCTCACCTCTGACCTACCTCTTCTTTCTTCTTTTTGCCCCAGTAGGAGTTCCTCCTCCAACAATGATTCTTTCCCCCATTCTGATCGAGAAGGTTGCCCCCCATTATCCTCTCCTTCAGAGAGGACGTCCTCCCTTCTTTCTAGGGAAGCTCACTTCTCTGCTCCCCATTCCGGAAAACTCTTTCGCGGTCCAAATGGATTCCCCCCGAGTACCTATAGACCAAGTCTCCGTGCTCCCCTTCCGGCGTATGCAAGAGAGTACCTTCTAGTTTCATCTCTGTAATGCCCCCCCCCCGGGAATAAAAGATATCCAACATCGGCTATTGCCCCCCCCCCCTCTTCTCCCATCAAGAAGCTAACTCCCTCCAACGAAAAAAACTTCTTTTTTTTGAAAACCGAGACGTTGGATTCCGCCGACCCTGTCTTTTGTTTCTCGTAACTTTCCCTAATACGATCGCCAGAAAATCTCCCCTCTTTTCGAGTAAAATCGGCTTCTTCTCTGACCCTCCCTTTTCGCGTTTCCACCCCTAAACTATTTTGGTTGAAAAAAACTACTTTCCGGAAAGAGAGCCCCTCCGTGACCCTACTTCGCCAGCTCGTTTTTGTCCATCTACTCTCCCAAAGGCCCCCCCTCCCCATCCTCCTCTTGTTTTTTTTCGATATACTTTTCTATTTCCCCCCCGAGAATTTTCTTCTCTTTCGTCTTTACAGAAGACGTTTCCACGTAAAAAATTCCTGCCACCTTTTTTTTTCCCCACCTTCTTTTTTCACACACGATCCCTTTTTCCATCTCTTCGTCCCGGCGAATGTCTCCAGAAGAAGCTGTTACCCTCTTTCTCTCTATCAAAAAACCCCTCCCTTCGGACATATTACGTGCTTCCCCTAAGGTTTTTAGGTTCCTTTTTATTTCTGCTTTGATTCTCGCCGTCCCCTTTTTTCTCCCCCCTCGGCAAACTTCTTCTAAGATCGAAATTATCGTAGGCCCTCCCCTTTTTTGAAAGAGAGGAACTTCTCTTCCCCCTGAGAGTTCAATAGCAGTGCCCCCCTCTCTGGCGTACCTTTAATCTCGTTAGTGGCTCCATTTCTCTTCTCAGCAAAAGCGCTTTCCGTCGTTTTCGCTCCAGATGAGGGTCTCTTCGAGGACGATCCCCTTTTGCGGAGCCTTTCTCAGAGTCTCCCTCCGCAACGTTTTTAATACGCAAAATTTTTTCCTCTTCCAATTCAACCGGCCCCTTCCCTATCCCTCCGATTTTGAGTCCTTCGGAGAATCGCTTTCCCCTTTCTTGAAAAAGTCCCTCTCCCCTTTCCTAAGATAGAGTGAAATCTCTTTGATTCAACTCCCCCTAGGCATAATGCGGACGCCTCCCCTCCCCGCCATCGCGCCTTGCCGGAAAAGAATCTTTTATCCTCCCCCACCCAATGGCAAAGGTAGTCTTCCATCCTCCCCGTTATTGCAAGATTCCCTTTCTTTTTCTTTCTGTCGAGCTGAGATTAGCGCCCCCTCAATGAAGGTTCCACTTAAGGAGGGGGTCGCTCTGATCTTCTTTCCCCCACCCCAGCCCAAGTCAGTGGAGAAACTCTTCACCTGAGGGGGTAATAGCCCCCACCCACTTGCTTCTTCTCCGGGAAGATCTTCTTTCAGAGTAAGCTACCGTTGTGTCGATGAGGCACGCGGTCGATCAACTCCCACACAAAGCTTCGGACGCCGCTGCCCTCGCTCCGATTGAATTCTCAGCGTGATCCCTTTCGCCCCCCCGAAGTCGCACCCCCTGCCGCCCCAAGGGGCGGGCCTGCCAGTTTCCCGGTTTGAGGGAGATTTTCGCTTTTGGGACACCTCCCCCTCTTCCCGGATTTGCGATATCCCCTTCTTTCCCCGGCAAACTAGGGTTTCTTCCCACTTAAGAGCGATGGTTTTTTTTTCGTTGAGTTCGCTCGTAACATTTTTCCAAATGACCCCCCCGATCTCCAGAGAAGTGTTTTTTCTGAGATTGGGAGTGGAACTTTCTGTGCGCAACATCGCCCTACTGTCAAAACGTATTTTCCCTCCCCCAAGCAGAGGGAACGCTTTTCCTAAATTGCTTTTGCTCTTCTATCCGATCGACCTTTAATAAAGATGTCCCATTAAAATAATTGCTAATCGCTCGGCCGCTGATCGCTTTGGCGCGGATGCTTTCCTAAGAGTTTTCCCTCCCTTATTTGAAAACGGTCGTCTCTCCCCCCCCCTTCCGCTGGTCCCGGGACGATCTAACTGGATGTACAGGGAATCCAACTTTTATACACGTGTTCGTCCGGGGTGGTCGCGATCTTGGGGCGAAAAAACCTTCCAATCGCTAGGAAAAAAGGAATGCCCTTGGCCCTGGCTGAGTCTTTCTCTCAAGAAATCCCCACAAAAAAGGTTTTCAGGTGCGGCATCTCGTCCCGGGAGTTCGAATTCTCTCCCGTGCAGTTGAAGACCTCTTCTTTTCGGATCGCGGCGTGCAATGGTCGAGAGAGGGAATTGCTCGGAAGAAGGGTGGAACACTCTCCATCTCTTTAACGTAGATCTCTTTGTTCAGGGAATGGAGTTTCCTCATCAAAGCCCCCGCCGCGCAAAAAAAGGCCAACTGCTTATCCTTTTTAATCTCTGAATTTTTTTCCTCTTCAACGTTATTCTCTCTTTCCCCTCTAGTACGCCCCTTCCGCTCCCCTTCTCTCCAGAATTTTTTCCCTCCCCCTCTTTTTCAGGAACTCCGTCGTGCTGAGAGCCCTCCCAACGAACGACTTACCAGATTACAAGATTTTTCTCTTTCTTTTCCCTGCCGTATGCCTCTGTCAGTACTTCCTCCTTCTAATTCTCAGGTAGGACACACCCCCCTCCCCCTTCTTTCAACATCTCACCTGTCCGCAGACGTCCTCTTCCACGAAGCGAAAGAACCCCACCCTACCTCTTTCGGAACCGGACCCTCGAAGCGACTTTCTCTTGGAAGATCTTGCCAGACCTCCCTTGCTGAGAAATACGATTAGCCATCCCTTCAACCATCCTTTCCTGGCGAAGATTTCACCATTCGACGAGCTCTCCTTTCCCATCCTTTCGGTTACTTTACCCCTCTTCTTCACAAACCTCATCCTTCACTCCTCTCAAGCTTTTCTTTCAATTCGCAGATAGATGGCATCCCATCCCCCCCTCCCCATCACCCTTTTTTCTCACCTTCTCCCCCCCTCCCTCAGTTGTTGTCTCTCTTATTAAGTTTGCCCTAGAGGATAGAGGAGGAAGCGGTCCGAATTCTTTCCCCCTCATCTTTTTCCTTCGTAGTGCCCTTTTTCCCCAAAGAGTTACCCCCTCTTTCACTTCGCAGATTAAACCCGTTTCCGTCTTCCCGCCTTCGTCTATGATTTCGGGAAAATCTCTTTTCAAAAAGGACTGATTCGGCGAAACCTCTTCTGCCGGTTTGACGGTTTCCCACACGATTAGTTGTTTGTCTTTTTTTGCGAAAAGAGAGAGGAAGTCTTCCGATCGCTCTGACGTTAGGCCAAGTCACCTTCTGACTTGATGAAATCTGCGTTCCCTCGGTGAATACGTCCCTGGGAAAGCTTGATCCCCGCGATCTTGGACGATCTGTTTCGATTAGGGAGTTTTCGAGGACCCCCAAGTTTACCGCCTCTCGATCGTTCTTGTTGAGGCTCCCGGGAGTCGGCGAGTCAGCTCGCACAGTGTGTTTTCCGAATATCTTTTACGGGAGCGCCCCGTTGGTCTGATACTTCCTCGAGCCACGATTTTTGCCTTCTTCTTCCCTTTCTGAGAATCACGCTGTTAAAGACCTCCAGGCCCCTCCTTTCCCCCCCCCAGAGTTGAAATAGATGGGTTTTTTTCCTGCTTGCCTCACAGCCGTCTTTCCCTCGATAACAGAAAATTAAGCTCTTTCCTTCCTCTCAGATTTTAGCATCACTTTAGTCTTCTAGAAATCTCCTCATTACACAAAGATGCCCACTTTTTTTTTTTTGTGTATTGATGAGAGTATAATAATGTAAGACTCTTCCCCCCCTTTTTAGATTTTTCTATCTCATGTTTGGACCCCACCTTCTACAGCCCATCCTTTGATAAACTTTGTTTAAATGTCCCGCCCCCCCTGCTGGGCGGTAATCTCTTTTCGATACGAACGGTAGCTGCGTAGTCTTTCGAAAAAGAGTTACGACAGGAACCCCCCTCCGCTCCTCTTCGATCAGACGATGACTCCTATTGACTTTCCCTGAAATCGTTCGAACACCTTTGTTACCAACGCCTTTCCCCCAATCGAATCTTTGAGGGCCCAAGGAAGAAGACCCGTTTGACCGTGCGATTTTTACTCCTCTCCTTTTCCCATCCAACTTACCCTTCGGATTTGCGAAAGACTTCTACTTCTCCTTCCAAACGGTGTTATATTTGCGCCCTATGTTCATCCTACCTTCAGTTTTTCGAGGTTATATCGTAAATCTTGATGGTGAAAAGAGACCTTTGTCTCTCCCAAGTTCTTTTCCCCAGTGAGTCTCTCCCTGAACGTTTTCTTTTCCCTCGTCGGTCGTTCATACCACTCAAACCCTCTCTCCTTCCTCTCTTTTTCTCAAGAAAAGTGTCTTCTTCCCAGGAAGATGTACTCCCCTGCTCGAACCATTGGGAGTCCCCCTTTTCCTGGAGGACAACCTTTCCCTCGTCCCAGAAAAGGTTTCCTTTCTAGGTTTATCCCCTCCGTTTCCGACCGAAAGCACCCCCGGTAGCGAGACACTTTTTTAGTACGGGACCTCCTCTTTAGTTGGGGGTCTTTCCTTTCACCCCCTGGAATCCGCCACGGAGTCTGGTATATGTTTGGCCAAACACTTCCCTTCCAGCAACCTCCGTTCTCCCAAGGAGGCCTTCCCCCTTTTCCAAAATGGATCTGCTAATCTCAGCCCCCCTTTTCCCCAACCCGTTGGCATCTTGACTCTTTATGATAGAAGACTCCAGCCTTCCGCAGTCTGATTACCTCTTTTTGTCCGGTCCATTTTTTTAATGGTCGGGAGCTTTCTGTCTTGAGGGCCTTTTTTCCCAAATCTGATGGACTCCCACATCGATTTTCCACTTTTTATGAAAGAGGATTTTTCCTGGTTCTCTTTTTAAAAGAAAGCTTCCCGTGATTCTCTGGAAGCTTCCCCCCCAAGTAGAGTCCTTCCAAAATGATTCTCCCCCCTTTTCTTATCTGATAGAGAATTTTTGCTTATTCCCACCTTATCAGATCCGCCTCTCCTGCCTTCTTCAAGAACCCTCTCTCCCCCCTTCCGTCCTGCATTCCGAAGTTCCGCCCAAAGGCCCCCTTTTTTCAGCGCGGTGATGAGATTCCACTCCACGATTCTCCCCCCCCCTCAAGATCGACGGTCCCTCTTTTCTCGGCAGTATGCCTCTCTTCGAGAAGGTCATATATGTTCCTCCCCGGGCCTAACGATACTTCCTGACATCGCACGTCCGTCCGCGCTCGTTCGACACCTCGCCGAAAGAAAAGACCCCTTTTTCTCCCACACTTTTTTGCTGTTGAACCGTTCCCCTGCAATCCTTTTCTACAAAGGGACGATCCTTTCCTTTTGTTTGACCTATCTCCATTCCCCACATCGGCTGTTTCCCCCAATTCGCGCGTCTCTCCTCCTGACGAAGTGATCTTCTAAACTCGTTTGGGCTCCCCCAGCCGAGAAAGCTTTGGCCCCCTAATTCAGAAAGATCGGATGACTCATCCTCCCCTCTAAGGAAACGTCATCTCGAAAACGTACTCCTCCCTCACTCAATACGTGGTGGTTTTTCGATTGTGGATGAATTTTCTTAGCTTTTCTCCTTTCTCCGACGTGCGAATTATTTTCCCCGCTTCCTCCCTGCGTGTCCGTCAGATGCGTTTTTTTTCCAACCTCACCGTTGAAACGATAACCTTTTTTTCGCCCCCCTCAGGATTTTCCTTCTCCCAGAAGAGATGTTTCTTTCTTTCTGGAGGCCCTCTTTCCCCCCCCCCACCAGACAGCGACTCTCCCCTTCCCCCTCTCCCTTTTTTCAAAAAATTCGCGGCGCTCCACGATTAGTTGTTTTTCTTCTTTCCTCCTCTTCAGTGGTGCTTTGCGAACCCTCCCCAGTAAGTGCTTCCCTACCTGTTTAGTTAGGAAGTACCTTTTTCTGACAGAGATGAAATTCTCCCTTCTCCCTGCGTTGCTCCGCCTTTTATATTGATCAAGGCCCCTCTTCCCGTCCTGAGTTGGCTATGTTTTCTTTCTCCCCTTTTAGAATGAATCAGGTTGCGGTTCTCTGCAGGAGCTTCCTCTCCTCTTAGTTTGCGGGGAAGCTCTCCCTCTCAAAGTTTGTCTGAATACTTTCCCAATTAAACCTTTTTTCCCGTATAAATAAGACTTTTTTCTCCTTCTCCTCCCCGATGTCAGGGTTTTCCCCTTTCCCCCCATTCCCCGCCTCTTATAAGATCTTTTTCTTTTTTTTGATTCAAAGTCTCCCTCGGAATCCCTCCTTCTTTCCTTCTTCCCGAAAATTCCCCCCCGCCTCTTTGCCCGATTTAGAAGACGTCTTCACCTCCCGTAAGAAATCGCCAGTCCTTCCCTCTTCCACAGGGTTTTTTTTTCCCCTTTCTGAGAGTCGTGACCCCTCCATACGTGGGGAATGAGATTCCTTCCCCCCGCGATTGGCGCTTTCCTTTTTTTTGAAAAAAACCTCTCCCATCCCCCCCCCAGAAGATTTTGCCATCAAGGGTTGTCCCTTCCAAAAAAATTCTTTTTCCCGTTAGCGACTTTTTCCGCGAGGACGCAAAGGTCCGATGTTAGTTTCACCCTTGTCGCTCCAGTGAACAAAACTCCTCGCAGCGTGCTCTCCGATGAGTCTTCTTGCGCATGACATCCTTTCTCTGTTAATAGGATCCCTCCAGCCAGTGCGAAGGACACTTTTCCCCTGCACATCAGCGCGCCTATTCCTCTTCGATTTTCCTGCTCCCTTTTTGCAAACCACCAATCCGGATTTGCGCTTTTTTTTTCGAAA
>Ga0179591_1373447_pt1 | contig 11257 bp, 11 predicted proteins | sample CZOMad2_1_08_16f_FD_182891 | JGI IMG/M metagenome (GOLD analysis project Ga0179591, IMG submission 182891) | Vadose zone soil fungal communities from Angelo Coast Range Reserve, California, USA - CZOMad2_1_08_16fungal (PacBio error correction) | ecosystem: Environmental > Terrestrial > Soil >... | reverse complement strand
AGATATAAAACGGAACGTGGCTCTCCCCCTTCCCTCGTTAGAGGCGAGTCGTGACCACGGTTTGTTTCCTTCTTGTTATCTCTTGCGACGGCCTTTGCTGACCCATGTTTTCTCCTGCCTCTTTCCCAACTCGGGATAGTAATTTGAAGCTTTTTCTTTTTTACTTTTAAGCGTAACGTCACGTCTTTCGGTCCTCCTGTCCCCTCTCCGCGAACGGATGGAGGTCTCCGAGGGCTCCTTACTAGGTATTCTTTTTCGTTTCCCCCTTGAGCCAGTTCCGTGCAGTGCCTCGACAGTTTTGATGTTCTGGCGTTAGTACGCCCGTTCCGATATCCATGGAGTACGTCGCCTCTCGAACTTAGGGGAATGCTTTAGCTGTCTCCTTGGCATTTCGGGAGGTCCACGACGTACCTCCTTCCTTCCACCTCTGCGGATAAGCACTTTTTTGGGGGCGATTCTGCTGTCCTCGATCTCGATAGACCTCCCGAGCCCGAGTGTTCCTCCCTCTTTCGAGAGGATTCCCTTTTTCTTTTTTTTTTTTCCTTGCCATGCCCAAAAGCATTAGTCCTGATTCTAGGAAGGCCCAAAGGACAGCCAACCCCCACCTGGAGCCCACGATGCAATCAGCTCCCTTGGGTTTCATCCCCCGGCTCGATGGGGTGAGACTTTCGAACTGGGAAGAACTATCAACTTCCCTACCCCTCTAGGAGGTTTCCATCCGGATCCCCAAACCCCGCTCTTTTATTCCTGGATCGGGAACTCCGTACCCAACTGCGTCGCCGAACTCGCCGGTTTACGAATGTTCTCCTGAAGGACCGACGGTTTGTCCTTTTACGAATATCCCCTATTTACCCATCACCGGACCCACACCCACTGAAGCACTCTGGCGGGTCTCCTCTCCCTCAGTTGGCGGGTAGTAGATTTTGAGTAGCCTGCTACCCACAAGTCTCTTAAATCACAGCCTTCCTTCCAGAATTTCAACCATGGCCCTAAAGTAGCCAGCTTTCTTCCGCTCGCTCCCTCCTTCTTCTCGTCTGTCTCAAGACCATCTTTTCTTGATCAATGCATAGACCCACATCGTTCTCTACCCTTGCTTCCCTTTCAGACCCCCCCCCCTGCGCCTCGATAGGCCGATAGAGGGCGCGTTTTCTATGAATGCCTTTTCACCTCCGGTTTCCCCCCCTCCGTTAGCATGATAGCGGATTACCACTCTTCAGCAAACCCCACCGGAGCATCACCTAAACCCATTTTTTTCAAAGGTCTACCTTGATCGCCCGTCCCCTTTCGTTCAAACGTGGTACCAGATCCCTCTTAGCGCGGCCCTCCTTACTTCCGTCCTTCAATGGAAGAGAATCCCCAGAGTCTAGCTTCTCTACTTCGATCCCCGCCTCGGTGTTCGACCACCCGGTATTTCCCCTGTTTGCAGCTTTTGCAAAGTTTTGCCAGCCCTCCTTCCTCCTAGAACAGATACCTCCTTCGACACCCTCCTTACACCCCGAACTCCGGCTCCGCAGGGGACTGGAAATATATCAACCCTGTTGTAGGCAGACGACAGATGCTTCCGTTCTCCTTTCTCCCCGCCTGACTGTCCTGGAGTTATGTCGTCTACCCAAAAGGATCAGTCAAGTTGTCCCCATGAACTCCTCTACGACCCGTTAGGGTCCAGACCTGTGTGGCCCCCGTCCCTTCTCTGCAGTTTCTCTCGTCTGTCCGCAATCCCTTCAGTACTCACACTCTTCTTGAAAGTATCCCGATCCCTTCTTATCCCTTTTTTTTTTGTCGATGTTCCGGCCGGTCCCCCTAGCCGAGCTGCAGTCTTCAGCGCCTCGACGTGCGACGACCCTTTGACATCAGGAGCTTTCTCAACCATACCCCCGCTTAATGACCCTACGTCCCGCACAGCAGCTATGTGTAAAGTTACGCCCAGGAGATCCCCTGTCATTCTTCTCTCTCCCTTCCCTAGAGGGCCTTACCGCCTTCAGTCGTATATTCGCACCTAACATTCAGGAGCTCTATCTTACCTGTTCTTTCTCCGTACTACAGTCATGTGCCCGCGGCCAAGCCCTCTCCCATGAACCCCGATCGCTCAGTGACTCCCTCTTTTCGGCGACGTTGAGCTCATGCGAGAAATGAGCTCCTCAAGGGGATGGTGCCTCCACTTTCCTCTGTTAGTCCATCTCGGGCAAGTAACGCCCAGAGCCTCGCTGCCCCCTTCCCCCTCTGTCGAGCCTCGTACCGAGAACACCAACCCTCGTGTTTGCGAAGTTGCATATGCCCCACGCTTGACGCAAAAAAGAGGTCTGCTTTCGCTGCCCAGGTTTGCGTTAGTTTCTCCCCGGGGGCTGGTACCTCCCCTTGCGTCGCCTGGCACCTACTTGTGCTGCACCAGCTGCGGGGTGAGCTGCGCAGTGGGGCTCGCTTGTGCGCCAACGAGTACTCTTCTTTCCTCCGTATAGTTAGGTGGTCATCATTGTTCTAGTTCAATCTCCAGTCCTGCGGTCCCTCCCATTGAAGGGATGACTTCTCAGGTTTTTTTTAACTATCGAGGTACCGGAGTTGCGGATTGCTCATGCACGCAGCGGAGTGCTCGTTTGCTTTTCCCCGATTTTTGTCTCACGCCCCCACTGGTATGTACTTATAATTCCGCAGCCTTCCATGTCAGATGGTGTCACGGAATCACAAATTTGTCGTTTGGCCACGCCGCCACCCTTGAAATAGAAAATTCCGGGCTTGTTCCTTCTCTCCCCTTTTTGTAACGATGCCAAATATTGACTCTGACCCCGTGATTTTCTTTGCGACCGTTCCCAGAGGTCCCTCCCCTCTGTTCTCGAAAACGACGACTTCGCGCCCTTTTCAAAAACCTGTAGCCTCAATTTCCCTCTCTAGAACCATTCCTCTCTTTCCGACCCTACGCTTCCTTCTGAGGAGATAAGGCCTCCCCCCTTCCCCCCCCTGCACCAAGAGCGTAAGTACGGTAGACTGGATGTTTACTTCCCAGAATTCTCTGGACTGGTCAGGTCCCCCGGAGAGGCTTAGAAAGATGTTAATCTCTTTCCCTCTCACCCCGATGCGTATGCCTTCCCTTGTTAAACATCCCAGACGACGTACCCGGACTCGCTCTTCTGTGGCCCTTAGTTAGCCATCCCGCAATATCTTCATCCCCTCCCTACCCCTTTTTAGAAAACTATCCGCAGGGAACGGCAGCCTCTCCTCCCCAGGTCCATATAAACACTTTCCAGAAACCGGGTATAAAGCGATTCTTCTTGCTTACAAGGTATCCTTATACTTTTCCCCCCCTGCCCCTGGACCCCAAGATGTAGTAACCCCCCCCCCACATCCCCATGTTTTAAATATTAGATGTCAGATATGACAGAAACATCGCTGGAGCCCGCAGTCTTCAACTGAATGCTTCCGCAGGGGTCAGATGGCAACCTTTGCCCCCCCAACCCCCAAAAAATACCCTTCCCCAGGACGTGCATCACCCCCCGTCCCCTCAGCCACTCTAAAAGCATCCAGACTAGATACCAGGGCTGAGACCGACGGGCTCCATCAGTTGGATATTGGTTACATCACCGTGTACTTTTCCGGGTTATCCTAGTACCCCCCATGTCTCCCCCCCTTTCCGAGAGGCATATTTATACTTGTAAGAAATTTCTGATTGATTACTTCTCTATATTTAGCCCCAACCCCCCCCCCCCCCCCCCCCCTTTTCCTAATACGTGTTGTGTTGCTAGATCCTGGAGTCCGTATTAGTACCAGCACGACACCGAAAGACTTTCCGGTCTCCCAGAAGCTGAAATGTAGCCTCTCTTCCCCCCCATGAAAAGTGTATATCCTGTCCCCCCTCCCTCGTAACTAAGTAGCTTCTTTAAAAATACCCACCATTCCTCCCCCTCACCAAGGCGTTTCATCAATATTTGCTGACTGACCACCCCCTAGACAGGATAGGTAATTACCCCCTCCGTTTAATCTTCCAGAATGTGCAGTGGCATTTGGCTATCTATTCCCAACCCTCTTCACAAGATCATCACCATTTGAGAGAGGCTCCAGACCCTCTCAGATCTGTAAGCACACCGAGGGAGTATAATTTCTTTTAGCATTCTTGATGGATGAACGAGTCCCGTTCCTTTCTCCCCCCCCCTCTACAGCCCCTGATATGGCGTCATACCGTTCAGCCAAGACGATATCATCGATAATTTGCCACGTTGTGCAGACCGTGCGGACCGTATTCCCAGAAGCCACTGACCGTGATTCTGCGGTTTGCCCCTCCCCCGAGGGAGGTGAACAATACGCATATGGCGAACGCCATTCTCCCCTCCCTTTTCAGGTCGATTCCCTTTCCTTCATTGAACTGGTCCTTCCCACACCTGCCCCACCCACCCCAATCGTTTGTTCGATTAGAGATGAAAGGAGTGGACCTCCTCGCTTGCTGTCCAATTGTCGTAGTCGGGCACCTTCCTAAGACCAGGATGGCTCAAGACCCGTATCCGTGAGCGCCCCTTTCTCTTCTTTTCACGAGAAGTTATAGTCCTGTTCACTTCTAGACCGGAGAGTCTAATTATACTTTCTCGCTGTTGGTGTTGTTCCAGCACCAAGAATGCGAGCGGACCCCCCCCCCTCCTCGCCCCATACGAGATCAACAGGTGGATTGTGGAGGCCCCAGCACCCAACAGTCAGCTATCGCAGTCTTAAGGATTCCCCCCGGACTTCACTGGATCCCCTCTAGTCAGCTTCGATCTATCCCTAAGTCAAGGATGTGCTCCACTGGAAGAAAGCTCGACTTTTCGCTCCCCCGCCACGCCCGCACGTCCGCGCTTCCCTCCGCCAGATTTGACCACGGACGAGCGAAAGAGTCAAGACTCCCCTTTTACCTGAGTCACGTAACCCCAGATCGCCGCTCTGTTAACTGCTCCCCCTCCGAGACCAGACCCACCCATCCTCCCCTCTTTGCTGCCTGCCGCCAAGACCTCCGTTCAAGTCCCGATACTGGATCCCGTCTTGCGTCGATTGCGTGCCCGTTTCCCCCAACCAGTTGCCACGGGTCTTTCAGCCCCCGGAGTAAGTTTCTTTTCTACCCCCCCCTCCTCTCGGATCTCCTAGGATTAACCACAAGGTCGCGGTCTGGATAATTAATCCATCCCGATCGGATCGAGAGGAGCTCTTAAGGGCCTTTACCCCTCAGTTGACCCCGGTTGACTCCCTCTTTACGGGTCCCTACTCGACTCTGGAATGGCACGAGTTGCGATAGCCCTGGGTAGACTCCTTCGTCCCCCTTAGCGGTTCCAGCATAAGTTCTTCATGATTCCTACTTGAAGTCTTTACCTTGCTCTTAGTGGGGTTATCTAGGGTCCCTGGCATGTACCTTTTTCTAATGCTCTCACCCAACTATTGCAGGTCCCGGTAGGCCAGCAGCTTTCCGATTCCCGCCTGCTCATGAAGGCTTTTCCTTATATAAAACCTGCCCGCGCTCAACCAGTTCTCACGCTCTCCCAGTATCCCTTGGCGATCGGGATACCCCTTTTATCCTTTCGCGACCCTGGAGTGCCCGACTTTCAGTTCTCCTTTCCTGTTCGATGACGCTCCCCAAGTCCAGTTTAACTAGGTGATCCGCTCCCCTGCCCCGTGACCGATAAACTTGAGTATCGTTGAAACACTTTACTTTTACAGTTTGACCTGTTGCTGTCAAGAACACCTGAATAGCGTAGCGATTATAGTATATCTCTCTTCCAGTTAATAGTGTAGGAATTGATCCTTCGATCTCGGCCCAGTCCCGGCGTCTCAATCCTGTTGCCGGCCTTTATTTCGGCCGGGGAACCCGGGCCCTCTGTTCCTCTTCTCGAATTTTGTTCACCCTGCCCCATAACCGCGACCTGAGAGCTCTCCCTCCCCTGCCAGCAAAGAGGCCAGCTCCCACGGTGACCGCTGTAGAGCTCTCCTTTTCCTGGACCTGTGAAGTGCTTACTTCCCCTCTGCAGCCTTTGAGACAGTCCGCTTCAAGCGGAGTCGATATTTTTTCGACCTCCGTTGAGGTTAGACCCGGGGCACGTCTTCTTCCGGGTCTTCCTTCTGAAGGATCCCGGTGGCTGCCTCCACTCAGGTGGTTGCTCCTTCTAATCGGTTTTTCTTCCCCTCCCTTCCGATCGTGCCCTTGATGGTGTATCCCCTCCGGCACCCCCGAACTCTCCGCGCCCGCACGCCGGGGAGGGAGATAGAGGCGTTGGGTTGCCGTCCCCTTCTTCTGTCTCGCTGTAGCATCCTAGGGAGATTCCTTCGCTCGATACAGTTCAGAAACGCACCCGGCGCGGTTCTTTCAGAGAGATTGTCCTCTCGTTCCTCTCAAGAAGTTGCGAGGATGCCCCGCGCTTTCCCTATGGAGCGTCCCCCCCCTCTTTTCGTTTTTTCTCCTTCTTCTTTGCAGTCTTCTGATTTTGTCTCTAACCTAGCCTACCCCTGACCCTGTTGGCTTCTTCGCTCGCTTTCCTCTTCCTCCCCAGTTGTGGAATAGATTGGACTAGAAGTCCTCTTCTTTGCCGTTTCGTCTAGCTTCCCGGAGAAGATGCCCATCACACGTTATCCTTCCCGGCGGCCCACCTTGGTTGATTGCCTATGTTCCCCCCGAGATAAAGCCTCGTTTTTCTGCACCGCCTGCTCTGTCAGGCCTCCTGATTACACCTCTGCGCCTCCTGGCGTCCCCTTTTCTTCCTCAAGACAGAGAGGACTTTTAGATACCCCCCCCCCTCACTCCTTGCTTCTTAATGACCCGCGGGCCAGGTTGTTGCTGGAGAATGGAATGGTTCCCATGAGCAATTAGTGGATCCTCTTTCGTCTGAAAGAAATTGTCCTCTCGACAAGGCCGAGGCCAGAATTCTTTTGATAGTGGGTAGATCCCCTGCGCCAGTCCTGTTGCCGCCCCCCCGCCCATCTGAGAGCTCCCCCGCCCTCCCAGGTCGAGGGAGTTCATTATTTCCAGGTTCCTCTCTGCTCTGCTCGGCGGCATATCTCCTTCTTGACTCGTTCCCCATGTTGATACTTGTCATCCCCAACTCCTGCATAGTCGATCTTCCATTCGATTTCCTCTCTTAACTCCGTATCTCCTGCCGCCCAGAGAGAGAAGAGCCAGACTCCATCACTTCCGAACTTGCGCCCGGAGAAATTCGACCCTGAAGGGTTTTTTCCGTATTTTTTCCTCCTTCATTTTTACGGGTCCGTAAGAGTAAAAGCTCCGAAAAGAATTGCATGGACGAGCCCGTCTGTTTCTTCTGCCTGTCCCTTCGGTAAGTCTGAATCACGCCGTCAGCCCATTTGGTAGCGGCTTCCTTTTAACTCCTTTCCAACTTATAAGTCGTACCGATCTCCCAAATCTTGTATCCGCTCCCTTACCCGTCCTTGGGTTATTCTCTCTTTTCACTCAGGTGTTAGACTCGACTTAAACTCAGGAGAGGATCTCTGAGCCTTCATCCCGCGGTTCCTTCTCTTTGTTCACGAAGGTAGGAGAGAAGCTTCGCTTTTCATGGAGGCCTGGCCTGGGTCTTCCTTGGCTGGAGTGTTACCCACCCCGTTGTTGCCAACATCTGGATCTTACAAGACGGTTCCGTTCGGCGGACCGTACTCCTTTTACCCTCCTTCTTATGGTCGGTGCGTTTGTCTGCCTCATGACCCCTTCTGAGGGTCGCCTGATGTTCAGTGAAGTTTTCGCGGCTTTGTCTTACTTACTTTCTCACCCTGAGTTGTCGGAGTCTCTAAGCCCGAGTTTTGACGACCAGGTTCTTCCGCATGTCCCCCGGTCCTTCTCCCCCCCGATAAACCTCGACTAGGAGGAGCGAACCATCTCTGACCTTTCTTTAATTCCCCCGAAGGCGTCTCAATAAGGGAAATGGAGCCAACTCCCCAGACCATCAAGAACGGGCTTTAAACCTCGGTCATAAATGTGGGGCGTGGCGGTTTTCGGACTTATGGTTGTCGGCTTGTCTATCAGACCGAGCAGCCGCGGCCTTTCCCCCTCGTCCTTCTGCTCGATGACTTTAGGTCCGACAGGACGAGCCTCACAAAAGCTTTTTATATTCCCGGCAGGACCAGTAAAACATGCCCCCCCTCCCTTTAATGGGCCAAGAAGTTGGAAGTCGGTTTGCGCTATCCTCCCTGTGTCGTCCAAAGGGGATCGTTCCCTCCAAGGAATGTAAGCGTGGACAAACCTGTCGGTTCGCTATCTCTCGGTCCCCCTCCCACTGTCTTCTCTTGCCTTCGAGGTGGGGTGAGAGATGCTCCCCTTTTTAAGCGAGACGACTGAGTACCCTTCCCCTGCCGAAATCGGCATTCTTCCCCAAAACTTCGCAGTCCCCCCCGTCGCGGTCCCCTTACTTTTGTTTTTTCCTTCTTGCTTTGCTGCGGGTAGTCGATTCACTTCCGTCAACCCGCCACCAAGCGCGAACGCCTTCCCCTTTTCCCTGACAGTCTCCAAACCATGAGAACCCCTCCTACTACTCCGCCTCCGACCTCCTTTTGGCCTGACCCTTTCTCCAATTTCCCCGTCCGACTTTGATTTTTTAGGTTTTGCGACCTACTATGATTAAAAGCCCCCGGTTTCTTGAAGTCTCGCACACCTCTCTCCTCTGACCAACTCGCCTCTTCCTTTTTCTACGACTTCTCAAAACGAATCCCCGATCTCCCTTCTAAAGAGCGGGCTCCCCTTTCTCTACTGACTTTTCGTCAATTACTTCTTATTCTCCCCGATTACTTTAGGAAATTATTGGCATGCCCCCAGCAACCCCTCCACCCCCCGGAGTCCCTCCCCAAAGCCAAGACCCCATTCCGATTCCCCGTTCTCAATGAGGTCCTATACTTTAGCCCCCCGGCTACCTCCCTGCTGGTACAAGCCCTCCACGCTGCTCTTCCCTTTCCCTTCTCCACGGAGCACTTTAATTAATAAAACTTCTTTCCCCTTCCCGCCCCTATACTCGGGGTCCCCGATTGGAGCCGATCCCCATCCTTTCTTTTTATCTTAGATAGGTCCGTGCCCTGCCCCACCTGACGCAACATCCGTTTTCGCGAAGGCCTTTTTTTGAACGATCCCGTCCCGTCTTTGGGCCGCCTTCCCCATTTTTTCCTTGATCCTCCGGCGACTGGGCATCTCTTCCCCCATACGGGTCAATTCCCTCTCGATCTCCCTTCCCTCCTGATCTTTTCACTCTCCCCCTCTCCGTGCATTGATTCCTGAATCCTTCATTAACGACTTCCCAATGTCACCGCTTCTTCGCCCTTTTCCCCCCTCAGGACGGCGGATCGGGTAAAGCTTTTTGGATAAGAACGTTCGTCCGTCTTTCTCTTGTATCCTTCTTGTAAGCCTCCCTCGACGTCGCAGCACCTTCCCCTCGTGTTTCTCCCCTCCCCCGGGAAGTATCCTCGTTGGTTCTCTTCTCCGGTTTCCCTAGAGAGTAATCAGCAGCTGGACTAGGCGTTTCCATGACTTTCTTGCCCTCACCATCTTATAAATTTCAAGTAATTTCCCCCCCTGTCAAAAGCCCCGCCTCCCTTCGGACTTCCCAGGATAATCTTGATTCCCTTAAATAGTCGGGGGCTTACGTCCGACCCCCGTTCAACTTATCTTCAGACGACATTATCTCCCGTGTAGTTCCATACGCAGATTCGACCGTACGACCCACGTAATCCGCGATTCCCCATGGGATCCCCCTCATGATGCTCGCTGACAGACCCTCGCTCTGACCACCTTTAGCGGTCCTTTTTCTTTTCTACCGATCCTCTCCCCTCTTTTCTTTTTGCCCCTCATAAGGAAGAAAGTAGCGTCTTGCGCCGCAAAGAGACTTCTCCCCCTTTTGGGGAATCTTCCCGACCCCCCAATTCATAGCCGAAGGACCTTCCCAGGCGGGAGGCGTTGTTGGAAAAGCTGGTCGCTCTCCTTGCGTTCCCCGGCCTCAGATAATAAGGGCCCTCTTGGTACGTAAGTGCCATATTACTACCGTTACTTCTCCTTCTACCAGCCTAGGAAGTCCGGTCTCGATCTTCTCTCTTCTGTTTAGTTCAGTGGGATAGAGGGGAAGGAGGATTCAGGTAGTGTCTCAAATTTCACATGTTCCTTTCAATCAGAAAGTTCTCCGGTATAAGTCTCTTCTCTCTCCAAGCACGGAAGCGAGACCCTCATATTACTCCGTTCTATCTTCAGCTCCTTTCCGCACGTCATGATGCGCGCTGAGTCGTCGTCCTTTTCCCTCATTCGCTGAGAAACACGTCTTCCTCCCTAGAGACTCCCCGATTCCAGTTTTTCCACTGTCCCTCCCTCGACCGTTTTTCTTTCCGATCTGTCCCGTGTTTAATTCAAGCGATCCTATCCTGCGCCTTCTTTCTGATTTCCATGCCCCTAATACCCTCTCCCCCTCACCGCCCACCTCTTGTTACCCCTCCTCTCCGAACCGATGTCTGGTTCCCTTACCTGCCAGTCCCCCAGTCCTCTTTCCAGAGTTGAAAAAATTTCTTCTTTGCCCTGTTGGGCTTTTCGCCTCTCTATTTGACTTTCTCCGATGCCTTGGCATTCGTTCTCCGTTTTTCACGTCCCTTTTGAAGAAGTCCGAACTGGTTCTACCCCATTGTACGACCAGGCATCAACTTCCCCTGAGATAGTTCGCTTCCCCGTTAATTTAGTGAGAAGGTCAAACCCCCTGTGGAACGTGAAGTCCACCGGTCTTTTCCCTTGATGCTGTACCTACCTCCAGAACAGCTAGTCGCTACGGTCCATCAAGTTTTCTAAAGCGGAGGCCCTCTTCTCGGCATAGAATGCGTACCAACTACAAGGTATACCCCCCTAGAAGTATTGAGTGAAGACATCACCTCTCACTAATCTCTCCTACTCTCCGGTTTTTCCGCTCCTGGAAGAATCCCGTTGTGGTACCTCTCCTCCTCCTAACCTCTCTTTGGACGTTAAGATCACCAAATGCGCCGGCAGTTTCCCAAAGTGAAGCGTCCATTTCCTCTCTTGTCGGTTACTCCCTGAAGCCCAACCCTCTCTGCCTCCTCCTCCGTTGCTTTCTTTCGCTCTCCCGATTCGAGCTTCGATACTTAAGTGACGACAAAGACCTACGGCGTTGTTAACTCATCCTTCGCTTCACTCCCCGGTTTTATCCTTCTAGTACGTACTAGACGAAGTTCCCCCACACCCCAATTCCAGAACTCCAGGCACCACAGGTTTTCTCCTTCTGATGTGAGCGTTGACGTCATTACCCGACCCGGCTGTCCATCGCAGCATTTT
>Ga0179591_1328882_pt1 | contig 11257 bp, 22 predicted proteins | sample CZOMad2_1_08_16f_FD_182891 | JGI IMG/M metagenome (GOLD analysis project Ga0179591, IMG submission 182891) | Vadose zone soil fungal communities from Angelo Coast Range Reserve, California, USA - CZOMad2_1_08_16fungal (PacBio error correction) | ecosystem: Environmental > Terrestrial > Soil >... | reverse complement strand
TTTGATGGTGGAGTTTTTTTATTAGAGGGGATTTTTTTTGACGTTTGGTTCCAAGTTTCCCCCCTTCCCCCTCAAAGACACCTCCCGGACGGATTAAGTGGGTCTCTTTTTTTTTCAAGATGGGGTTTTTTTTTTGTTTTCCCCCCTTCCCCGCCGCTCACACTCCCTTCCTCTCCCTCCTCCTACTTTTTTTTTGATGGGAGTGTGGAATGCCCTGTCTCCCAATCTTTTTTCCCCTGTCCCCCTCCCAATTAATCCCCCCTCCTCTTTTTCCTTCTTGGGCAGTGTTACATGGTTTTCCCTTTTTGGACGCGATTCCCCCCCCCCTCCTAAACCCATTCCGCCTTCCCCCCTTCCTCCCCCTCTGCCCTATAGGCTTTCCCTTTCCCTTTGATATGAAATAGCTGGTTTTTTTCAGGTCAAAGGAGCCCTTCTGCTGGACCAGCGCTATTCCTCCATTCTTCTCTCCCGCCCGGAGGGGGACCTTTCTTTTCTGCAGGATATTGAATCCTTTTTTTTTCTCCCTTTTTCGCCCATTGCCCAACCCTCAATTCCATACAAATTTGCCCCCCCACATGGGTCACCCTTCCCAGGTAAGAGCATTCTATTTTGACCTTGGCAAGTCCCCAGCCTTTTCAGGATTTTCTTTCCCCGTAAGATTATCCTTCTCATTTCCTCACAGGACGCACAATGGGTCTCTTTTTCCTTGGGGGGCCCCGATCAAAAGTTTCCGTCTTCACGCCCTCTCAAATCTTTCTTTTTGGCAAGGGGTATCCCCTCGAGAGAGAAGGTTTTTCCCTTAGTTGAGGTGCGGGCCCCCAATCCGCAGACGGCCGTCCCTTCGTTGATAGCGTCGCCACTTTTCTCGCAACGCCCCTCTTCTCTGAAGTCTACTTTTGCCTTCCACCCTCTGGCGTGAGCGCCTCTCCAGTTTCTTTTTCCCCCTACACTTTTCCTTCTTATGGGGTGCGCGAGAAGCAGTTCCCCACACCTCTCACTCCTGGTTCCTTGAGAAACTTTTCTTTGACCCCTCTGCCCCCTTTCCACCGCTCAAACGACCTTGTTTCTTTTTTTTTAGGACCCGATCCCTTTTTCCTTTATTGCGCTTCTTTCTCTTTTGTGATTGTAACTTTCCGAACGCTAGCTCTTTTGCCTTCCCGCCCGTGCCTTCTCCCCCCCGCATGACCCTTGGAAAGATTTCTTTTTTCTGGGTGCCCGACCATTCGCCTTCCCCCCAAGCCCCTTGAAAAACCCTTCCCCCCCCTTTCTTCATGAACCCCCTTTCACACAAGGCGATTTCTCTCGTTTTGTTCTTTCCCTCCCCCCTCTGCGCTCCCCGAAAGTTCCCCCCTTTTTTGTCAATCAGTAAATTCTTTCGGCGAGAAAAAGTTTGGTTGCGGCGTCTGTCCACCCTCAAGAGCAAAGGCTTCACTCGGTCCGCAGTCTCTCCCCCATTCTGTGAAGTCTTCGGGCGTGGAGTCCTTTAACCCCCCGGTCTCCACTCCCTGATGCCCAGAGGGAGTTCTTTTAAATGACAAGACGTTGGTGCCCCCTTTTTTATGAGGCCTCCCTTAAAAAGCCAAAGGCCCTTTCCGTGCTTGATTGTACTTTCATGAATTTTCCCTTTTTTTTCCTCTTTTTCAGTGGGCTCCGATAACGAAACTTCCAAGAACCATCAGTGTTGCATGATGTTCACCTATTAGGAGTTTCTTTTTTTTCCAGTAGGCCCTTACCCTTCTTACCCTTTCAGTCTTGTGTACCCCCGAATTGGTTAGCCCCCCCCCCTTTGACAAAGTTCCCAGCGTCATCTTTCCATAGGTTGCATTAGTTTTTTCAGCGATGAAGAACCCACCTTTTGGCCCCACGGTCCGTACCCCTGCCTTTTCTGGAGGCTTACCCCCCCACAGAGTTTAACAGGGTTCCTCCCCCCTAGACGTTTGATTGTTTTTGCATGCTGTTCTTTTCCCTTTTCAGTGAGCTAACTTTTCCTCCCCATTGTTCTGAAGCCTCCCGGCTGGCGTTCCGTCCCGAGCAGGCTTTTCTCTATTTTACTGAAATCTTTTCCCACGGTCCCCCTACGCAACGCATTTTCCAGCAGGAGTTTTGAAACGTAGTGCTGTTTGTGTTTTTGAGCTGAATCCCCTTTCCAGCAAAGACCCCTGTCTGACCCAGCTTTTCTTCTCATACCTTCCGATTGAAACCTTTCCCAAGGAAAGCTTTTTTTAACGGCCGACGGGCCCTTTTCCTCCTGCCATCGAAGGTTCCTTTTTTGCTCCTCCAAACCTTCCAAAACAATGTCTCCCCCCCCCCCCCCAGATTGTAGAGTTATTCTTTCTTTTCCCCCGTCCTTGAAGTCAAATGCCTTTTCTTCCAGCAGAAGTTGCCTTCCTTTCTCTTAGTGTAAAAAAGTGTTCTCACTTTTCACACTTTTTTCCTATCCTTTTCTTCTTCCCTCGAAGAGTAAGCACCCCCCCTTTATAGGGTGTGAAACCTCCTCATTTTATGATCCCTTTTTGCCCGTCATTTTTTTCCTCATGATCCCTCCAGAATCCATATTTCCCTTCCCTTTTCTCCGAGAAGAAGCCCCTTTGGGTTCATCCTTTTTCAAACCCCAGCTCCCCTGGGGGAATGTCCTCCGCATCTTCAGGTTTAGAGGCCCCCTTCCCTCGGAATAATTTTCGACGAGGCCTATGTCACCCTTTTTCCTGCTCGCTTAAGGTTTTGCCGAGTGTACCCCCCCATCTTTTCCTTCTATCCTTTTTTTTTTTTAAAGCCCCTTCCCGGCGGAGCCTCTTGCGGCGGTCAATAATTTTTTTCTTTCCAACCCGTTGTTGTGTTTTTTTAGAGAGAATCCGAGATTAAGCCCCCTTTGGGATTGAGATTTTTCTTTCCGTTCCATTTTTGTCCTCCGCCGATTCTCCGGGTAGTTCCCCCGATATTATAGAAGATCCTTTCTTCAAAGGAACCACGGACCCCTCTTTCCCCTGGAGATTCCCCTTTTGGGCTTCTTGTCCCCGCCCTTTTTGCCCCTTTTTCTTTGAAATTGGAGTTGATCTCCTTTTTGCCTGCGTTTTAGAGCCCCCCTCCTCCTTTCCCTTCCTTTCTTCTTACCAAAACTCCCCCTCTCGGAGGAACCCCAGAAGGAATATGTTCTCTTCTCCCCTCCTTCTTTTACCGGGTTGAAAGTGAAGGCCCCCCTTTGGAAAAAATGTTCTTTCTTTTTTTACAAATTCACCTTTTTTGGAGATTCTCTTTTTTGCCGAGAGGAAGGCTCCTTTGTTGGGATTTTGATGTCACACGTTTTCCCCCCCACATATCATGGCCCCGGCATTAGATGGTCCTTCTCCTTTTCCAATTTTATGGCAACCCCCTGGTACCCTTATACCTCTCCCCACTCTTTCTGAGTTTTTCTCCGATGCCAGGTTTGTTTTTTCTTGGGTAGGAGAGGCCCTCTGTCCTTCGGTGGCAACCAACAAGGCCGGCGTCCTTTCCTGAAAAAGGATTTTTCCTTCCGGATTGACTTTCCATTAGGTTTTCCCCCGTCGAAGGATTTTCTCCTTTTTTTTGCTGGTCTATTTCCCCCTTCTTTTTCTGGGATTAAGTCTTTAGTTGCACTTCTCACTTTAACCTCGCCCTTTCTGGAGTCGGAAGACTGCTCCTGTTTTTGAGTTGCATGTTTTGCGTATTTCTCTTCCCAACTCCGGCGAATCGGTTTGCAAGAGGGAAAGATGTTCCTTTATCATCCAACCTTGTCACCCCGTTCTCCGATGAAGCTTCCCCCCTCCTCAACGAACTTCCCCCCCCCCGATCACCACCCACCGTCCTCGTCTTTTCCCAATGGCCCCCTTTTTGGATGGGTCCCTTCCTCAGAAACAGAAGTGCTTGTCCCCTGTTTTTCTTTCTGGTTTCTGTCCCCCCTTAGAGAAGACCCATTCCCCGTCTTCCGCTTTTTTCGGCCCACTTGTCCCCCCCCGATAAACCATGTCCCCCCCCTCAATCTCTTCTGAATTTTCCCCCTTTGAGCACTCCCCAACGCTGTCATTCCTCCTGTTTTTCATATTGGAATCCTCCCCCCCCCAATGCTGGAGTCTTTTCCCTCATGGCGTATTTTACATGTTCCCCCTCGCCAGGTTCCTCCCCACCGCGATGTCCCCCCAAAATTAACCCCCCAAAATCCTCATCTCCCTTGATTTTCCCCTCCTTTTTTCTCATAGAGCCCCCCCAACCCTTTGCCACTCCTCTTTGAATCCCGTCAGTGTTCTCCCCCTCTCCCTTCTCCCGATTTGGCCTCTCAAAACGACGGGTTTCTTCTTTTTTTGAACCCTCTCTCTTTTTCGGAGACCTTCTTGATTTCTTTTGGAATTGTATGCGGCCCCTTTCCGTTATCTTGAGTTGTTGTTTCTTTTCTGTTTTTCAATGTCTTTTTCCTCCCACTTGCGGACCTTTTTCCCGGACCTAGAGCAGAACTGCCAAAGATCCTTTTCCTTTTTGTTCTTCCTTGGGTGTACCCTTTTTTTTTTTTCATGTATTTTGTCTTTTTTTTTTGCGAGGTATGCGTCCATTGGAAGTCCCTCCGACAGTTCCTTTCTTTTTAGGGAGGGGCTGGCAGGCCTAGACTGTCGGTTGCGGGCTCTTTCTTTTTGCTGACATTTTTGCGGGTGAAAACTTTTAGAGGCCAACACACCCCCAAACGGGAACTTCTTTTTTTTTGGTCGAGAATTTTCCCCCCCCAGAAAAAAATGATTTTTAAACTTTTCCAATTCGTAGTACAAATAACCTTTTAAGTTTATAAGAGGCCTATTCTTGTATTTCTGGGCTTCTTTTATTACCTCCAATTAGAGCCTAGGAAGTCCCTGTTGAAAACCACCGCTCCCCCCCCCCGAATTCGTTTTTTCCCGGCAGACTTTTTGTAATGCGGCCCTCCCCGGGAACGGTTAGACTCCCTGATTTAGATAAAATTGTTTGCCTGGTTTTTCGTCCCGCTTGTATACGAAGCCAACCCAAGGCTTCAGAAAGAAGTCCTTATTACACCTAAGGGCGGTTTACTGCTACTCTGCAACACCCCCTCCCACGGTCCCCCCTTTTGGTTGTTTCCGCGAGGTTGTCTCAGGCTCCCCCCAAAAGGGGGTTTCTCCCACCTATCACCTTCCGAGGATCCCTAAGGGAGCCTTCGGTTCCCCCCCCCCCTCTCGCAGACTTCTTTTGTCTGTTTCGTAGTTCTCCCTTTTCTTTCCTTGATCCTCAAAATTCCCCTCGGAACAATCCCCCTAATCCTTCCTCAAATGCGTTTTTGCGCGTAGTTTCTGGGGACATTCCATTTTCTCCAGTTTTCTGTCCCCAAGGGTTGTTTTAGTGAGCCCCTTGTATGATGATTGATGCTGATTAATTCTCTCTCTTTCTGTGATAAATCTTTCCTTTCTCTTTAATCAGAAGGTTTCGGAGTAGGTTTATTCATCTTCAGAAGATGTCCAGTTTCTTCAAGCCAGGAGGTTTTTTTCTCGAGGAGTCTCCGTGAAACCGGTTCAACCCTCTCCTTGAGCTAGGAGGATATTTTCCTTGATGGGGAGGCTTCTTGTTTCTGACGCCCTCTCCCAAGTCGGACAAAGTCCCCCTTTTAGCAACCGAATTGCATCTCCTTGTCCGAAAGAGTTTTTTCTTTTTGTTTTTGGACCAAGGTTGGTTCCCTCTTTACCCCTCCTCTTTTTCTTCCCTCCTCCTAAGTTGTTGTTGTTTTTTTCTCTTTGGAGGTGAATTAGGATTGCACTTTTTCCCACTTTCTTCCCCTTGGCGCCCCAATCATCCTTCTATTTCCTTTTTTTTTTTGAGTGTATGTGGGCCTCCTTGACGCCAGATCAGGGGCTTCCCCTCCCCCGAATAAAAATAAGCGTTCACTACATGGCTCAACTTCTTCTTCCTGAGTTCTTCCCCCCCCTCTTTCGGCGGCGGGATGAGGTCCCCCCCTCCCTCCCTTAAAATGAAGAACATCTCTTCTTTTCATTTTTGCCGGGTTCTCTCGCTACGAACGTCTTCCCCCCTCTTCCCAGCGCAAGGGTATTTTTTCTTCTTATCCATCCATGTTCGACACTTCCATCCTTAACGCGCCAAAAACCCCTTTTTTCATCACTTCTGGAAAGACCTCCTGTCCTTTTCTGCAATTTATCGGCCCCTATTGGAAAAGGCTCTCTCATTCTTCCCTTTCTTTTTCTTTCCTAGTCGGCTTCCCCTTTCCCCCCCCAGAAATGGTCTTGTCTTTTCGGGTTTTTTCCCCCCGCTAACCCATTTTTTTTCGATGTTGCCTCAAATATTTCCTTTTTCAGTGCTTCCTCCTTTCTCCAAACGCCTCTCCTTTTTCTTTCCAGAACCTCGGAAAGAATCCCTTCCCTTCTCTATAGAGGCTCTTCCCCGTTGATAGATAACTCCCCCCCCCTTTTATAGATAATATCCTTTCGTCCAGATTTTCCTACTTTCCCTTCCTTCCCTCCTGAGGAGGTCCTCGCACGAGACGTTTTTTGGTCGCGAGATGATGCTCCTTTTCTTTTCGGTCTTCCCTTCCGTCCCTTCCCCTCGCATAAAAAACCGGGGTTCCCCTCTGAACCCCCCTTTTTTTTCGACTTGGATTTTTGTCCTGAATGACTTTCCTTTTACAAACGCCAGTGTGTCCTCTTCTTTGATAGACTGAAAGACGAATTACCTTTTTCTTTTTTTTTGCGTCTAAAGCTCATGTGAACCTGTCTTTTCCCCCCCTTTTCCTCGGGCCCCCCCTCCATCAGATACTCTTTCTGGCAATAGATACCCCCCTTCAGACGTTCCCTGTCATTTCTACTTTGGCGTTCCTCCCTTATTCCTGTCAATGAAAATTTCCCCCCCTTCTCCCCTTCAAGTTCCAATCATGGACCCTCTTGGAACCCTTTTCGTTTGAGACTTCCCTTTCAGTTCTGAAGCCCCAAGTGTAAACCCTCCCCCCCTCAAAATCACTTTGGGCGGCGCATACCTTTTCTCCCCCCCCTCCATCCGACTCCCTTTTAGGAGCTGATGTTTTTTTCCCTGCAGCAAGACTTTTTTTTTCGGTTAGATTTCTGGGATCACTCGGGATTTTTTTCATTGAACCGCATGCTCACTTTTTTGCACATTTCTTGGTCTTCGTGTTGCATCTCGTAGCGTGGAGTTCTTCGTTGTTCCAGATTTACCGTCAAAGATCCCACCCACGCTTTCCTTCGTGCTGATTGGGTGTCAGTTTGTCTTTTAAGGGGGGTAGCGGAAAAGTTTCCCTTCGTTTTAACTTTCCTAGGTCATTCCCCCTCTCCAATCGAAAGACACTTTTTTGAGGAATATTTCCCCCCGCTTAAGAGTCTAGAGTCGTGAAAAGGTATTCCCGGAAATTTCCCCCCCGTGGAACCTACGACTCTCCCTTTCTTCAAATTGGGACTCCCCCCTTCATTAAGGGACGTTCATAGGGGTTTCTCTAGTCCTTTGCCGCCCCCCCCACACCAAAGTTTATACGGTCCCAACCTTCTCGTGTGTTTCGTTTCCGCAGGGTTCTTTACAGGTGTCCTTGCCCCCCTAGACGTTTGACTTGCTTCCGTTGGTGATTCCTTTAGTTTTTTCGTCAGCTCATAGCCCCTCTTTGGGCTTCCCTTGGACGAGAGGTCCTTTTGTTTTTCCCCCGTTGCGTTTCCTTTTTTCTTTATTCCTCCTCCTAAGGCCTTCCTTGAACCAGATCTCATTGCCTGGCCGACCCCCAGTAGATTTTACATTGACAACCTGCTTCCTTTCAATTAATAAAGTCCCCTTTTCCCCCCGTATGAGGAAAAACCCTTTCAGAGAAGGCGGGATGGTTTTTTCTTTTTTGTGTTTGGGGGGTTTTCTTTGCTCATTTTTGGGGGGGGGGGTGTTTTTTTTTTTTTTTTTTTTTTTTTTTTTTTTTTTTTTTTTTTTTTTCTTTTTCCTCTTTTTTTTTTTTTTTTTTTTTTTTTTTTTTTTTTTTTTTTTTTTTTTTTTTTTTTTTTTGTTTTTTTTTTCTTTTTTTTTTTTTTCTTTTTTTTTTTTTTTTTTTTTTTTCCCCGATGGTCGAAACCTTTCCTCCGCACACGGTGGAGTGAACCTTCCGGGCCCCTTTGTTGGCGCTCCTCCGGAAAAATTCCCCTTTTCCCCCCAAAAGGAACGTCCCCCCCCTGGCATAGTCCACCCCCTCTGTAGAGGTCTTTTCCCTCAAACTCCTGGTTCCTTGCAGACTTTCCTTAATCAAAGAAGCCTCCTTTTTTCTCTTAGGTTAACGGGTGTCCCCCGGTAGTTCCCCCCCCCCCATTCTCGCCGGCGGCTTCTTTCCCCTAAGCACAAAAAGGTGCACCACCACCTCTGCGCATTTTTTCGCCTTTTCCGTTGGAAATTTTCCCCCCAGGTTAGGAAAGATTTCTTTCCCACTTCCCGCTCAAAGATAAATATCCCTTTTACTTTTCTCCTAGTTGAAGAAATCTTCCTTTGGGGCCCCCCCACCCACTCCCCCCCCAACACGGAGACGCCCCCTTTCGCACCCCCCCTCCCCACCCCCTCCGCCGGAATCCCTCTCCTTAGAGCGACCCCCTTCCCCAAGGAAGGTTGGCCATCCTTTCACTTTTGGAACTCTTTCAGGGTGTGACTTTCCTCCACCAAGCACCCTTTCTTTCCGTTCGGGGTCCTCCAGCCCCCCAGTGCGACTGTTAGTCCGTTCCCTCGCCCCTGCGCATGCAGAGTCCCCCTTACTATATATTTTACCTTTTTTTTGATGATGATCAAGCTAATTTACGCGAAGCTCCCAGTTTTTCTTCTTCTGACCCTCTCCTCTCTCTGCAGTGGTAAAAAAGGACCCCCCCCTTCGGATCTCATTTTCTAAAGATCTCCGATAGTAGACTTGATAATGCTTGGATTTTGGCGAGCCTTCTCTGCCGGCTTTTTTTTTTAGCAAGCTCGCAGGTTTTTTCATCTGAAAAAACTCCTCCCTCGGAGGGAAAACCGAATGATATGATCCTTTGGATAGGTTTTATTTTAACCTTTTATTGGACCTTCCCGTGAAGGGGAACCTGCCAAACAGAAATGCATCCCCCCAATTAACAACAATATGAACCCTTTCTTTGCTGGAAGATTTTCGCTCTTCTTCCTTATAAAATTTTTTTCCGTCTCCACCCTTCTCATGAGGTTTTCCCCCCCCCGCTCCTTGACTTTTTCTCTTTGCTGGCTGGATATTTCCTTTCTCAAATTTTATTCGGCTTTTTCTATTTAATCCTCCCTGGTCTTGAGGTCTCTCCGTTTTTCTTCCTTTTTTTGAGGTCTCTCCCCCCAGAAGCTCTCCGCCAAAAAAGGGATTCCTCCCCCCCCCTGTTGTAGCTCTTTCCTCGTCCAATTCGGGTGCCCTTTTGTTCTTCGGATGATCATTTTCTTACCCCCTCGGTTATGGGTGCTTTTTCCTTTTCGGATTAAATCCCCCACGCAGTTGACATCTTTACTTTTCCCCCTTTTTCCTGTCATCTTCCTTCGCCGTCGTATGGGTTCCCCTTTCGAAGAGTCCTCTAATCCCGGCGACCTAGAGTAAAATTCCCCTTCCAGCGTTCTTCAGCAAAATTTTCGCCTAGCCTTCCCCCTCCCCTACCTGAACTCTTCACAAAGCTCTCCACAAGTTAGGTCTAGTAAAAGATGTTGTTAAAGACTCTCTCGAAAGAAACATTGTTTTCCCTAACTTCTGCCCGTTGTGGGAGTTTTTTCGAGACTTCCCCACTCCTCTCTTGATTTGGAAGAGCCCTCCTGTCTCCACCCCCTCTCCCCCGTTGAAAGTGAACCTTCTTTTCAAGTGAGGAGTCCCTGGACGCCCCTTTTTCCAGATTCATAACGTGCTGGCGCTTGGACCTTCGGTTTTTTTTTTGGGTTCCAAAAGCCCCTCCCCTAGTCCACTTTCCTGATGAAACCTTCCCCATCCCAACAAACCCTCCCCATTGCTTTTCTCCTTCTTCCTTATCTAGAACCGTATAATCCTCCGTTTCTCCCTATCACCGTCAGTTCTTTTCTATTAATGAGCACTCCTCTTCTCACCGAGGAATTCTCTTTCCCTACGTGGGCCCCTTCTCCCCTCTCCTTCAGCGGAGGCTACTCTTCGATTGACAAAATTTTGCCTGCGCAGAAAACCTTTCCTGTTTTTTTCGTTTTTTACACTTTTTTCCTACAAGTGATTGATTCCCGACAGTAGAAAGTCTTGCCCTATTTATGAGGGTTTTTTCCTCTTCTTTTTTAGACTCTATTTTAAGGGGCTCCGTACTTTCAGAAGGGATCCTCCTCCGTCGCATGCCACTTTCCCCTCTTCTTTTTTCTATGAACTTTCCGGGTTGCTCGCCCCTTCTTATCTTTCTTCGACGACCTCCTAAAAGCACGCCTGTCCCCTCGTCGTTTTCTTCTCTATCATCGCCTCTCCCCATCCACAAGGTCCTCCTTGGCCCCAGTAGTCCCCCCTTCGGCCGATAGTTTATAAGGAGGACTCTGTTCTTCTTAGGCAGGATGACCCCCCCGTCGAAGCTCCCATACGCATCGCTGACCTGAAACCCGCTTCTAGGAGAAGCCCCTTTTAAGATCGTACAGTATACTTTCCTCATCGAGATGATCATCCTCCCCACGTTTTCGCCGCTCTCCCTCTTCCCCCATCTCCTTGAGAGGCCGACTTTCTGGAACGAACCTCCTCTGAAACCGGGAGAGAGCGCTCCTTCCCCTCACACCAAAATATTGCTCTTTTCCCCCGACTCTGTAAAATGAGTGTCGTCCCTTAAGCAAAGATTGTAGCCCTTTTTCCTTTGCCCTTCCTATATGCAAGCATGCTCTTTCCTGCAAATGCATACATCTGCCCCTCACCTGGGCATCCCCTCCTCTGGATGCGCGTAAAGTTTTTCTTCCCCCGGGTGGGTTCTGCCTTTTTTTCTTTTGCGGCTGCTTCCCTTGGGCGAAAGATGGCTCTGCCTCTTTTCCCAATATCCGAGGATGGCACTCCTTTTTGCCGGACCCCGCGCGTTTTGTTCCTCTTCTTTTTTCGGATTATTTCCTGCGCTCGCTTGCCCCCCTGAATCCCGTGCTCGTGGGAGAATCTTCCTCTGTTAATCTGTGGATGGTTCTTTCCGTTATTCGGCGTGGGGTATGAAGATTCCGGACCAAACACGCACTCCCATTTCCCGAAGGATTAATTGTCTCTTGGTAACGATGGGGCCCTCTTTTTTTTCGATTGGGGGTCAAAAGTTTCTTCCAATCC
>Ga0179591_1314696_pt1 | contig 11257 bp, 13 predicted proteins | sample CZOMad2_1_08_16f_FD_182891 | JGI IMG/M metagenome (GOLD analysis project Ga0179591, IMG submission 182891) | Vadose zone soil fungal communities from Angelo Coast Range Reserve, California, USA - CZOMad2_1_08_16fungal (PacBio error correction) | ecosystem: Environmental > Terrestrial > Soil >... | reverse complement strand
CTCTTTCGCTTTCCCTTATTTTAGTTATTTATGTATTTGCCTCCACCTTTCAATTGGCGTGATTGGCTCTTTGTCGAACCACTCCCCTTGCCCAGGAAGCTTGAATATTTGCTGAGATGTTCCCCTCTTTCCCTTTTCCCCTTTGGCGTCGCGGTCTCCACGGCTAGCTGATGAATGCCACTGCATATCCCCCCCTTGCCACTTTTCTTTAAATTCTAGAGTATACACTCTTGCAATTCCCCATTTCCTTTTCTGCCGGCCTTCTTTTGTCGTATTTTTATCGGTCTTACAAATCGGACCTTTTTCGGATGTACCCTTTATTGAATCCCAAGTCTCCCCGATATTTATTCCTTTGACTTCAGGACCCCTTTCCCTCACCTGTCTGAAGGTTCCTGCACAACCCCTCCCTCTCCCGGTCACCCCCCAAATGTCAGACCCTTCCCAGATGGAACTCGGACAATCTCCATCTGCGTCCCCTAAAGCCTTCCTCCTCCTGTTCGTATAAATTGGATCGCGGACACCTCCTGATTTCACTTGGACACTCGTGCTCCTTTCCTTAAGTGCTGTCCCAGCGAACTTTCAAGTCTTACTTTTTCCCTATCCCCCCCCCCTCGGTACGCTCCCCCCTCATTCAGAATCTTCTTGCCTCGCCTCGAGCCCCCCGTTTTTTCCGATCCCTCTAAGCTAAGGACTTTGAAGTTACGTTGAGCCTCCCCCCCTTCCTTTCCCTTCGACCTCTTTCCGTGTTTCACCCTCGCAGGAACCTCAAATGCCTTACCCCCCGAGCCTGCCTAATACTTTCTGCAAGCCTCTCTTAAAAATCTTCCTACATAGTCCCAAGTTATACCAGGGGATGGCGGCCGCGCCTTCGATTCGAGTGGGCGGTACTTTAGGCCGGACACTTGATGCCGCACCTCTATCGGACCCCTTTGATAAATCACAAACTTTTCCTTCCGTGGCGATTGCTGCGGCGCCCCCCCCCTCCCTCTAGACCCAACAAGTGCGACGGCGTCAGAGATCTTATGGATGTCCCTTTCCTTAACCCTATTCAGGTTTACCCCGGCACTTTCATCAAGATGGAGAGCAACTATCTTTCCTCTCTCTCCCCACCTCCCTGATTAGGCTGCACGATCTGGACTTGCTTTTTTTAATTGTTACAAGATCGATTATTTTCCTATTTTAATTTTGCGGGCATCACCCCCAAGAGAATTATTTGCCCTTTTGACATTTTCTCCCTTAGTTATTTCAGCAGCGATCTTTACCCCCCTTCCCCCGCTTAAGGCTTCGCTGTAGGCGACTGTTTTTCGAAAATTCAAAGCAGACCCTCCTCCCCCCACAGAAAACGCCTTCCTCTGCTGGTCTATTGACATGTGGTCCTCGTCGGGAAATTCACGCCCAGTCTCTTCAATTCTGAAGCTATGATACCCCCCCCAGAAAAAACGCAGATATTGAAGTTCCCCCTCCCAAATGAGAGCGGGGTTGGTTTGTTTTTTGCTAAAGGAGGCTGAAGCCGAACTATTCCCCGTGCTTTTTTTACCAATCAGTTTTTCTCTTTCTTTTGAATGATCTGTTCTCTGCTTTCCCTCGCGCCACAACCTTTATCGGTCCCCATTCCCGAGTAGGAGATCCTGGGTTGTTGAAGCGCAGCACTTCCCTGAAGTTTTCTTCCCCCCCTCTCGTCAGAACCTGTTTTCCTTCACTTCGGTCTCTTTGGCATGTCGACGTAGTCACATCGTTTCCCCCGAAATGTTCCCCGGCGACCCCCCCCTGGCTCTCCAGATAGATTCAAGTTTCAGTCCTTTTTTTCTTACTCGTCTTTTCCCCCCTGTTCATAGTCTCCCGACACACGTTTTTCCCGTTGATTGTTTCTTACCCCCCCGGGCAGTTTTTTCGGTTTTTCTCTCTCTCACGCCCTCCGCCGGCTTCCAACAGTAAATTTTTTTTATTGGATATTCTTCTTTTCCTCTCCCCGTTGTTGTGTGCTCTTCCACCCTCCGCCCGAGAGGTACTTGTTCAGCTTCTTGCGTGCGTAGACAAACAACGAACGGCCTGCCCAAGTCCTCCCACCCCATCAACTTGGAACGGGCCTGCGGCCTCTCCTTCTTTCCTTCCATCGCCGTCTCCCTTCTTGTCACGGGTCCTTGTCCTCAGAGCTTCCTGCGCCAGTTGGTCGCATTTTGCTGAATTTTTTCCGTCTTTCGATCCTTTTCTCGGAAGCAGAGTTTTCCAGACCAACCACCTTCTTTCTTCTATTTTTAACCACTGTCCGCAGGTAATGCTCTTCACACCCATACTCTGCTCTCGATCGGACTTCCGCTCCCCTTCCGTTAGATATTGAAATAAGAGAGCTCCCCCCCTCCCCTGCCCCCCCCCACTTTTTTTCCCCCACACTCATTCCTCGGTAGGCGCGGTGCAGCCTTCTTCGCCCACCACTTGTCACGGACCTCAATATATTATTTCTTCTGGTTATTATCTATGCAGCCTCTCTCCTTTTCTTTATGTCCTCCGCTCTTCCCTTTTTCCATTCCCCTCTCGTAAACTGTTTATGCGGATTCGGTTAATGGGTTTTCTCACCCCCGCTTCACTTTAGAACACTCTAGTTGCCAGGGTTTCACGAATCTTTGCCCCAACCCCGATCTTCCGGATAAACGCGAAGCACATACACTGCGCGGTTTTTTTCCAAGGCCATCTCAGCCAAAATAGTCAGTTTACCATTTTCCCCCCCCCTCCAGCTCCCCCCCTTTTTCGTCCCCCTAATCCTAGCGGTTGAGAGCAAACAGAAGATTGACCCTATCTTGAGCCGCCAGCGGCTGCCGAATGGGGATCGCCCCCGTCGCAACAGTGTCGGACGATCACATACAGACTATCCCTATATTTGCCTCTCGGAGTTTCTCTCTGAGCGAAGACCCAGCTAGCGGGCCCTCCGCCAAATGGAGCCTTCTTATTAAATCCTCTCTCTTTCGACATCTTTCCCGTCCCGTCCCTACTCCCCCCGCATCGACTGATCTGCTTTGACCTCACCCTTTCATCCCTCTATGAGGAAGATTTTTTTTTTTCCCCATTAGTAGCTTTGTCCCTCGTTGGCTTTCTTTCGTTTTTCCTTATTTTATAATTAGCATTTGGCCCGGAAAGCTCCCTGCGGCGCTGTTCAAGGACTTTTGGTCGTACCCTTTCCCTTCTTATCTCCGTCTCTGTTAAAAATTTGATCGCGACGGTAAGATCTTATTAATTTTTTCGCGTCTTGATCTGTCCCTTCCAACCCCTTCTTTATTTCGATGACTTCTTCCTTTCAATCCTCTGTTCCCGCTTGCCATATTTTGTTCGCGCTCCAATTCCCTCGAAACATGCGTCACCCTTCCGCTTTCTTCTCCTCTGGGAGTTGCCCTTTTTGCACACGTTGTCTTTTTAGTGTGCCCGGTTTTTTTTATGTCCATTCCTTTGACTCCTTCGTGCTCCTTTTCCGGGCCTTTCCCACGCAAGAACCGCCCGCGCCCCTGACCCCTGTGAATAATTCAAGAGATCCACCTCCACCCCCTCTCCCCTAAGATGCTGGTTAACCCCTTGCAGTTTTTCCCCCTTCCCTCTCATATAATCGTTAAGATGAACCTTGTGATGATATGCAGTTTTTCCGTAACTAGCGTGCGATCCTCCCTCCCGCCCAATGACAGGGTTCGTGAGACATTCGCTCCTTCTTCCTCCAAGCATTTCCTCTTTCTTTTCCCCTCCCCAAGCGATCCAGTCCGCAATTGACTTTTGCGGCTAATTTAATCCTCAAACCATTTCCCTTCTCAATCCCCCAGGATTAGAAGGCAGATTACTTTAGTCCATATCCTCCCCATTTTCCCCCCTTTCTGCCACGCTGCAAAGTCTAGGCCGGCGTTGACCAGTTGGTTCGGCTCGTCCTCCTCCGTTTCTGACGCCATAGCTGAGTACGAATCTCCCGATCCTACGTCCTCCCTAACCCTCCACGTTCTTACAGCAGCGTATGTAGCGGCAAGTGCACGCCGTCTTACAAAAACTAACTTCACCGCGTGTTCTCCTGCACGCCCCTTTCCTGTCCATCTCCCCTTTCCCCCGCCTTTCTTCATCTTCCTTGAGAGACGACGCCTGGTAGCCAAATACTGTCGCCCTCTCAGAACCTTACAAAACAGCCATGCCCATACGGCGAAGCGACTCGGATCTTTTCTTCTTTTATAATCCTTTTCTTTTTTCTCATGAGCCTCCTCCCTCTGTCTCCGATTGTGCAAGGGCTTTGTTTCTTTCCTTTTTCGGAGATTCGGGAATATCTTTTTTCTACCTTTTCCGCGCTCCCTCCGAGTACTCCATTGCGTGGAGTAAGGCTGGACTTTTACCCCCATTTTGCGGTTCAGTCACGAAAACGCGTACTTCTTTTGCCCCGACTTCTTTTTTTCTCCTTTTTGAGCCCCCTCCCCCTCTTCCGCTCTTTTTCAGCAACCTTTAACGGGGAATGGGTCTTGCATTCGTAAAGCTTGTTAGATCTCCCAGAAGACTTTTCCGTCCGCTCTCCCTCCCTCTCCCTCCCCCCTCACCCCGGACTTTCCAAGTCCTTGCCGATAGTTGAATCGTGATAACTGGTGCAAACTCTTGAGATGTTCAGCTCCCCTTGTGACCTTTTCTCCCGACTCCTTGAGAGGAACCTTGATTTTCGTATTTCTGACTGGCCGTCACATCAATGGGACGGATTGTTCTCTTGGTCTCCCCTCTAGTCCAGTCAGGGATTCCAGGCCTCGATTTCTCCGATGTTATCACCCTTTCCTCCCCCGTCCGGGTTCCCTTTATTGCGTTACCTCTTTCTAGCTCTTCCCTGCATATCCTTTCTCCCCTTTATCTAGTAGCGATTATATGTCTTTCCCTGAAATGACCGCGTTAGTTAAACAGGCCTTCTTGCGCATTTATCGTGCTTGACCCACAATTCTTAACCGTAAGGATGTCCCATCCGATTTCCACCCACCTTAGATCCTTTTTCGGGTTTGGACTTCGTCCATTACCTTTTTTCGGCCCCGGTTATCTGCCAAATCCCACCCGTCCGCCTGCCAAAGTTCTACACACGTCCACTCTTAAAAAGTGCCCCTAGAAGAGGAGCCAGACTTCACTTTCCCAGCTTCCTCGCCCCCCTTTTGAGTCGCGACAAGGAGGCCGACCTTACAGAGTGAATTTCAAGGCGGCTGTTCCATGCTCAAGTGATCTTCGCAGGTGAGTATTACCATATCAAGACTTTCCGTCTGAAGCCCCCTCATATCTTCCCTTTCTCGTGAGCAAAGTTTAAGTAGCCGACTAGAGAAGGGACGGTGCTTGAAGTTGTACCATGCAAGTCGTTCACATCTCCGCCTTCCCTGGTCCCCGAATGCCTTTAACTGTATACAAAGAGCCATCCCCCCCTCTCCTCCTCCGAACCTCTTTGCCAGTGCTCTCGTAAATGGTCTACCCATAGTCGGTCTACGTTCTTTCCTTGTCTTGAATCCCCGACCCTAGTCGAGGAGTTTTCTCTTCGCCGACCACTGAGGAGATCTCCGGCCCCCTGACTCAAGACAGTATCAAATTTTGACCTTTCTGTCCTCTGCGTTGGAGGATTCTTACTCTCATCCCAAGAACGTGCTCGTCTAGCCGTGTCTGTCCTATTACTCCCTCCCCCTGTTTTCTCTCCCCACATGTCAATTCATACTCTGGAGAGAACCTTCTTTCTGTCCCCTTTTGTCGGCCCCAAAGCTCTTCTTACCCGGTTGAAGATCGGGATTTTCTTTCCTTTCCCCCCTCTATTTTCCCGCTCGGGCATTTCATCACCAACAAGGACTTTTTGTATGTGCCTTCCTCTTTGATCAGGATATCTTTTTATTCATCGTCTCCGCGTTTTCCCCCCCCCTTCACCGTAATTTGCGTGCGCTGTAGTCCGCTTTTTGAGACACGCCCCCTCAGCCCCCTGAAGACGAAAAATTTTTGGTTTTCCTTAGTTCTCCCCGATTCTTTTCTAGTCTTGCATTCTCATGCCCCCCGTAGGTCATGTTCCCTTCAAGAAGTCGGAAACACCATCCCCCATAGTCTCTTTTCAGTCCCTTTTCCCCTTCTCGGTTGTTTTCTTGCTCCCCGTTATGCCGCCGCCCCCCCTTCCCCCTCTTTCCCTTGTCTTCTTGTTCAACATGAAGGGTCTCCTTTCGTTCCCCCTTGTTTCTCTTAGTAATTCGAGAATTTTTGACAAAGATTGATTTTGTCCTCGATCGCTACTACCCTGCGTATGCTTGTTGACGCCTAAGACATTCGGAGTTTTCCACCTCTCCACTCGAGTTTTTTTTCCTTCCTCGCGTCGTTCTCCGTAGTCACATTCCTACGAAATTCCGCCCTAGGAGAAAAACTGTTAGTCTCAGCTCTCTTTACTGAAAGTTCAAGTCTGCCTCTCGAGGCCTCTCTTTCCTTCACCCTCCTCTCATCCCTTCCCCCGCCTCTTTTTTCCCGTTTCTTTGTTCTGACGCAGAGGCCGATGTCTTTTTGTGTCTATCGTAACGCGCCGGCCGTTATCCCGAACAGTGTCTCTAGGAGGGTGGATATATCCTTCCCTCCCTTTTTCTTTCCCTTCCTTTTTTTTTCTCTCTCTCCCCTCCGTCCTCTCTGTCCGTTTCACCGAGGCTCGTGTTGATAGACACCCCGAGCTATGCCGGTCAGAACACCAAAGCCCTCTTCCCCCGGTGTCCAGCGCGCTGTCTTAAGGACTTTTTCTTCCCTCTTCTTTTCATACCCTTTCTTCTGCACGGGCATTCCGCCCGAGATGGCTCGGCCCGTTCTCGCAGAGGGTGGCAATTTTGCTTTCTTTGCTACTTCTCCAGAGGAAGAGATTGAACTGCAAAAAAAACGGTCTCTGATGCTTTTTTACACACTTCAGACTTTCCCCCCCCTCGGTCCTCCCCCCCAACAAATATCGCCGACGTCTCGATAGAGGCACCCGTCGAGTTTTCCCCGTCTCATGAAATCAGTCAAAGAAAAGTCACAACCCGACCTTCCCAACCTTCTTCCCCCGACCGCTTCCTTCTTGAGGCTTCGGCACGTTGTTAGACCACACCAGCCGCTAAAGTCTTTTTTTTTTTAATTCCCAATTCAAGCTTTCTTGTCTTGTTTTCTCCTTTTTCCCTCCTCGCGCCCTTTTCTTCTCTAATGACGCGAGGACCCCCCCTCTTTCAATAACCATCTTTCAAACGGTTTATGTTATTAGGTCGTCTTTTAGGCCGAAACCCACGCATCCCTCCACCCTTTCGCGGTTGGTATTTGTCAACCGAAGCTTGAAACTACTCCTTCCAGTTGCTCACGACCCTTACAATGTCGGTTTTCTTCCCTTCCCCTTGCCCTCCTTTCGTTCCATTCCGTCCAGATCGGTTAACTCCCTCCCGTTTTGAGAGACCCAATCTGCTCTCTAGGGAGATCGGATGTCAAAAGTTCCTTTTCTCTCCACCCGTGTCCTCTTTCCCTTCCCCTAGGAATCCCATAAGATCCCTCTCGCGCACCGCGCAGATTTCTGATGCTTATTCCCGTCCCAGGGCTCGGACCTAACATACATTGTTACCCTTTATTTAGTCCCGTCTCTCTCGGGCTCCAACTGGTCGTCTACGACGCAAACCGCCTCTCCCTGGAGCTATTCCGAAATACTCAGAGAAATCCCTTGAGCCTGTTTTACGATCTCCCCTTTTTGCGAACTCTTTCTGATGGAGGCTTCGGCGTTGATATTTTCTCAGTCGCAAGCTGATGTCCCGTGCAAGAGGCCTGAGTTTTTTTCCACCTTCCTTTTTCCAAATTCCAGTCAAGTCATGCATATGCCCTGAAAACCCGTTGTGCGCGATCCTTCCGATATTCTTCCCCTCGGGTTTCCTAACGTTCTTTTATCTTCTATACTTGCAACCCTGTCTAGCCTATTTCTAGCCCGCCTTCCAAGCTCCCGCGTGACCATCCTTTCCCTTCATTTATCCACTTTCTTCACCGTTCAGTCGGAAGTTCTTCGCATATTCAGAGGTCACCCGTTTTTCCCCCTCCTTTTTCCTTGTTTTCTCCCATTCTTGCTGAGAGTGGATTTTTGCCAGGCCCTCCCCCAGTTGGTTAGATAGCAATGTGTCCAGGAAGTCAAAGAAAGAACCTCTCGTTCTCCTTTCAATCTCTCTGTCATACTTCCTCTTCCTATTTAAATCCACCCTACCATCCATTCTTTGCCGTTTCCCCCCAGGTCCAGTTAAGGAAATCTCATCATCATCCTCTTCCCTTTTCTTGATCCTCCCCCACTTTTCATTCCCCCTCCTTTTAGCCGGTGATCTGCGCGACGCCATTGCTGGATCTTTTTGAGGTCACTTTCAGCGCGCTATTCTTTTGCTCCTTTTTCCCCATTCATCAGGATTTTACTAAAATACCCAATAAAGTTCCGCCTTTTCCTTTTTCTTACTCAACATCTTCCCCTCAAACTTAATTTTCCCCTATCAATCGTCGCACTTTGCCCATCTCTTGAAATCTCGCCCCCCCCGGTCCCCCATTTCATGACAAAGATTGCAACCCCTCAGTCGGCTTTTCTACCTTTTTTCCTTGGTTTCTTTTCCGGAGAGGCCTTCCCTCCCTGTCCTGAGGCATCGTTCTTCGAATCGCCCCCCAGAGATTGAATCACTGACCAGACCATTACCGTTTCTCCCTTTTCTTCCACTACCCTTATCTCTTCTGGTTCAGGAGAACGCCGCTCTTTTACACGTCAAGTGCGGTCCCGATGCATTGCCATCCCGGTAATTCCTCCCCTCTACCTCCCCTCTTGAGTTTATCCTGATTTGCGCGAAAGCCTTCTACCGTGCCTGGTCGGCCTCGCAAGACCCCGCCTCCCCCAAGAACTTTTCCCCCCTCCGGCCATGAACACGCTCTGCCTCTTCCTTCCCCAATAATCCCCTTTTTTTCTTTCTCTCTGAGACCGCCTCTTTATCCTGATGTCAGTTTTTTTTTTTCTTTTGATCCCCGTCCTCTTCTCACCGAGCTGTTAGACAATGGCTGTAGCATCACTCCATCATTCGTCCCATGAGGGAGTTATAGAGGACTTGCCATTTCCCCCTTTTTTGCCTGTTCCTTTCTAAACAATCGGTCAGGCTCGTTTTGACTTGGACCCGGAGTCCTTGAATCCCTCCTAGACTCTTTGCTTTCTTTGCAACCCTTTCACGTGAATGGGTTTTGAATTAGTCAATCTCCTGTCGATTCACGAATCGCTTGCCTTCCAATAATGAGTTAATTAGACCACCAAACGGCCCCCCCCTACTTTTTAAATCCTCCCCCCCCTCGTTGCCTCTTTCAGCACTGTTTGCAAATGGGTCTAGTCTGCATCCGCCAGTTGGACGGTTTAGAACATTTTAGTATGAAACGTCTAGCATTGGACTTTCCCCCCCCCTTACGCCCAAGTACCTCTTTACTGGGTCTCTTTTCTGAACAAGGAGCCAATTCAGGGATCCACCTCTAGACCCCGATTTGTGAAATCTACCCGTCCCTGGCTTTCTCGCTCGCACCGTCTCTCTTTAATTCAATGACACTTCCTCATCCTACCCTTATATAGTACTTCTTTTTTTTATCCTCCCTCGCAGTTTGATGAAAAGGAATCTTATGTCTCGGATATTTTGTTGTCCCCTCCTTCATCCTTCTGATGACCTCCTTTCTTTTTTAACTTTAGCAAGATAGTTTAGTTTTCCCTGCCCGGAACAGCCTCCTGAAAGGTCTTCTTCCCTGGCCCCCTCCCTCCCCTCTTTCCAATGCTCCCATCGAACGATGGCAACGTGGCCCCCTGCAGAGTCTAATCCAAGCGGCCGCGCATTGATAACGGTCTCGCAACAGGAGGTCCCCCTCGGCCCCTCTTTCCTTGAAACGGTCCTGCTGTCCGCGAAAGAGCTCTCCCCTGTCTTCTTACCTCCTCACTCCCCGGACAGAATCACGACTTCAGTACCGCCTTCCTATTCCTTTTTCAGTACGGGTCACTGCAACAGGCAACGCTTCAGACATTAGGACCCGGTGACTTTCCGTGGGAATACCCTCCCCCATTTCTGTACACTCTACGAAGAGGTCCTGTCAAGAAGGAGACTTTTACCAATATTCCTCCAACCCTCTCCCTTACAGACTAACAATCTTTCGCAAAATCTCTCTTCCCAATTAGGAATAATTCGTTCCCCGGGTCTGGCTTTTTCATCTACCGTTAGATCCCCCCTGTGGTCGTATCGCAGACCCGTCTTCGCCACCTGAGATACGGAATTTTCCTCCATAAATGCCCCCCTTCCTCCCCCGGCCTCTTCCTCTTGTACTTCTACCCCTCCTCTCACCACCATCCTTGCGAGGTCAGAGTTTCTTTCTGGATTGTCCCTTCAAACCTCAATGAACTGTGAGATCCCCATTTCAAGCAGTAGGCGCTCTCCCTCTCTCTTGTTTCTCCCCCCCCCCCCCTCTCGTTCTTCGGTTTTGCTTATATGCTTTCACCGGGAACTTCAACCAGATCTGATGTACCTATTCTTTTTTCCCTTTCCTTCCACCCAATAGCCTTTTATTTTCTCTCTTTGAGCCCTTACGATCGTTTATCCGCGTTCTTCGTGGCCCCCATTCCCAAGCCTTTTGCGTTTTCTCAGTTTTTACGACCAGCCATTTGCTACCGTCCCCGCCCTCTCAACCCGTTGTCCGCTGCTTTATTTGAAGAGTTTGCATAGTCAGACTTCAGACCAATTCTCGTCGTTTTCTTTTTCCCTCTTCTCCCCCAGCACCAGCAGTATGAAGGTAATTCCCACCTGACTTCTGGGTGTGGAGACCCCCATTAGGAATCCTGAGCGCAGTTCTTTTGTTTTTAACGCTTTTTTAATCTTTCTTTTTCCTTCTTTGGTTCGGATGATTTCATCTAGGACACCTTCGCTCTGCAGTGGTTTTAATTCACCCTCTAGATAAAGTCACAAGTATGTTTCTTTTTATCCATGGTTCTTCTTTTTTTCAAACTCTCCTCGCCTGTTTTTTTTCTTTGCCCATCGATTCCGCTGTTAGATTTTTCCCTTCGCACATCCCGACCATTTCCGCCCACTAGAGAAAATGGATCAGCTCCCATGGATCTAGTCCGAAATAACCTCCGCCCGTTTTTACTTCGATCTTCCGCAAAATACTTCATCCCCACGACATGCCATTTCCCACTTTTGCTTTGTTCTGCCCGCCTGAGAAGGAATTGTTTTTGTCTCCAGAGCCTTTAGGTCTTCAAGCCCCCTCCCTTTCTGGCGTTGTT
>Ga0179591_1278213_pt1 | contig 11257 bp, 6 predicted proteins | sample CZOMad2_1_08_16f_FD_182891 | JGI IMG/M metagenome (GOLD analysis project Ga0179591, IMG submission 182891) | Vadose zone soil fungal communities from Angelo Coast Range Reserve, California, USA - CZOMad2_1_08_16fungal (PacBio error correction) | ecosystem: Environmental > Terrestrial > Soil >... | reverse complement strand
CTATGCCCGATGAACGGCGCTCTTCCCATACCGCGTTCCTTGATGATGGAGAACAGGATAATGTATTACCCCCCTCTGTTTCCTCCCTGAATTTATTGAGAACTGTCCTAACAGCGATTGCCAATTGTAGTTACTCTGCGCCTAACAGGCGGATGTCCAAAGCAAGCATTAGAGTCAACTACACGGAGTATTTGGTAGTTGGTACCAGATAAACAGTATCCAAGTTGGTCAAACGATCGCTCTCCACCTCTTTCCCTCAGACTTTCTCTACCGAATGATCTATTTTTTAGATTACGAGTACCTCTGGAACTCTGCACGAGGCTCGCATTCTGCTGCTTTCGTTTCCCCTTTTGTTCTGACCTTAATAGGCGGGAGTTGACCCCAACGGTCTTATCTTCTTTAACCCTTAGGCGGTATGGACTATTTCTGGTAACGAGGGTTTCAGACCCCGTTTACTCGAGTTTTTCCCCCGATAAGATTCTTCGAACGCTGATTAATGTGGTCTCCAGGATGTCTGGTTGCCGCTGTCCTCGTTGACACCCCTTCAGCGCCTCCCCTCAACATAATTATCGGATTATCGACCTGTGGTCCCAGTCTCCCTTTCTCGCTTGTTTGCTTCGCTTCTTGACACCTCTATTCTTTCTTAAAACCGTAGCCCCCCCACGATGGCGTCATCTCCCAACGTCAGGAAAGTCCCTGAGAGGGCTTCCGCGCCCTCAGATTACTCCTAGGCCCGTTTCTGCTCAACGCTCCCCTGGCGAGCTCAGGATTCAATGAAGGCGAGCGGCTACAGCTCCGGGAACCCTCTGTCCCGTCAGCTCTCATGTAACTGACAGATGGAGGAGCGAAATCAGAACCCGTACTGGGTGGCGCATTGCCAGCCGCTTTATTCCCACTGTCTTTTTCAAATCCTTATTATGCCCCTTTTTTCCCAGATAATGCGCCACCCGTCCTGTGCTTTCCTCCCTCCCTCTTACCCCAGGCAGTAACTACCTTTGAATGCCGTCCTAGTATCCGTCTCCCCTCGCGTTCGTGTGCCTTTTCCCTGTTTTTCGCTGCCTAACCACGCCCCTATAACCAACGCGATCTCCATCGCTACCGTTGCGCTGATTTCAAATATCCTTAGTGCCCCTCCCGATTTTCAGCAATCAATTTTCTTCTCCCGTTCCTGTCCCCAGAGAAGACGAACCTTTGGCCATTTCGCCTAGACTTCGGACGGCTGTCGGCGGAGCTTCTTCATACGCGAAGCTAATTAACCAAGAACTGCGCCGGAACTGAAATCGGCCAGCGCGTCGTGACGAATTCCTTTCTTTGATGTTTTTGTGGTGGGTCCGCGGTAATGGCTAGGGTTTCGAAAGGTGATCAATCCGAAGATGTCAGAGCGGGGAGGGTCCCTCCCTATTAATCCCCCCCCCCCCCCCACATATCCCATCCAAAATTATTCATTCAGGAATGTGTGACTTAGTGTTTTTTATTAGGACGATCACATTCCTTAAGCCAAGACCGAACGAGAAAGAAACAAAGTGCTTCTGTTTCGACCAGAACTCCTCGCCCGTCCAATCTCCCCCCCCTCTTTAGTTTATCTTTTCTCGCTGCGTTAGTGGAGTTTCCGGTTCTTCTCCCTTCACGCTTAACAGGGAAACACTATGTTTATTTCAAGGAACTTTCGCTTTACTGCATTCCTGCTCTTAAGCCTTCCGCCGCCTCGTCGCCTGATAAAGCCGGCGTGGAGGTGACCTTAACCACTTCTCCCTCTCGCCTTCCCATCCCTCTTCGCTTTACTTTCTTTTCTCGGCTCTAGGAAACTGCGCGCGATGGTCGCCCCGAGGCGCAGCGGCCTGTCCATGGCCTGTTCTCTACTCGCGACCAACCCTTACTTCCTTTCCTGGCCAAGAAGTGATATGGGTGTTCCTCCCCCAAATCCAAGAACAGGACCTTCTGATCAGCGAATCCTTGACACTCTTCCTAAACTTTCCAAGAGTTCCGTGATCTTGCTCTGCTAACTAACTCCCTCTTGCAGCCCAGATCTCAGAAAGAAGGACCGGGACCCTGGGTCCCGTGCCCCCCTCGGCGTTGACCTGATTCCCTTTCGCGCTCTGCGGCGGTTCTATAGTCTTACCTGATGGAGTCAACTTGATGATTATTGGTGACTCGGCTTGCCTCTCCCCCCCACCCCGCCCGATAAATCTGATATATCGGTAGGAAGGTTGCTTTCGTCCCTGACCCTTTATATATTTCGCGCTTCGTCAACTCTGACAGCCCGTCAGCTGAATCCCCAGGATCAGAGCCGAGGTGAGTCGGAGCCTATGCCTGATGACCTTTATACATCCGACTAATGTCAGGTAGGAGTTTTTTTATCTTCCAGATACTGCGCTAATTCTCTCCCCTTTCTCTTTTTTTTTATGGATTTCGCTCAGACAATCATGTTTGCATTCCAAAAAGACGTCTTCGAAAGAGCCAGCCCCCCATGTCCTGGTTAGACTCCCCCTATGCGATGGTTATTCGGTCAAAACTCTGCACTCCCATTTGTCCCGATAGAGTTAAATTCAGCATACCGCGACCATAAATCCTGAGAGTGACTTGCGAAACCAAAGGTCGGCCCCTGGAATTAGACCATTAGAAGCTGAACAGGAAGATGAGGGGGGCCCTCCCCAGGGCAGATAGTAGATCTCTGGATCATGTTTTCTCTCCCTTCTCGCTTGCCCCCTCTCTGACATCCGGCGCAACTTTTTGAGAGCGCTGCACCAGTCTTCTCTGGTCCTACAAGAAACCCTTCTGTCTCCCTGCGTTTTCCCTCCTCTTTTCTCTATAAATGCAAGTGCCGAGAAGGTTTTCCGAGGGGAGATTTTCCGTTTTCTCTCGCACTTCTCCCGCGACGCTCTCTGGTTTTTTCCTGTCCACCCCATGATCCAGGGTCCAAGCACGCAAACGCAGCCAAGGACCGCGAAAACCCCACAGTGCTCCTTGCTTATCAGATTCTTCCCCCCCCTCCGTACGCGTTTCTCCTCTAAACCACCTGAAGACAACCACCCCCTTAAAGAGTTTTCAAATGGAAGAGTGCAGGCCTTCAAGTCCCGCCCCATCTTTTTCGTTCCTTCTGTCTTTTTTTTTCCTTTTGCCATAGGTTCCTTCGACGCCCCGAGAGAGCTTCTCTAACGTACGACTCATTGGAGAACTGAGCGTGAGAGTGTATTGCAAACGTTAGGATGCCGAGTTTCAGACGTCTGTGGCTTCCTCCGGCCATAGTGTCTGGGTTTCGAGCCCAAAACTGCTCGTTAGTGATAGGCTATGGAACGAGAAACGTAGATTCTCCGGATCGTCGCCGGCCATATTTTTTTGAGACCTCATAGTGTCGGCACTGGTTAGAGAAGAGAGGGGAATTCAGATTCAGAACCCTTTGACCTGTCCGAAAGCCAAAGCATTGATTGTCCTGCAATTTTCCTCCTTCAGCCATAGAAGAGACCTAAGAAGAAGATCTGGACCAGTCGCCTCTCAGGGTTAAGAGGCCCGTTCGCTTCTCGCATCGAGTGTTCCCCTATCATCTTGTCTATTTCCAATACAGAAGTACCCCCACCGCGACAATGAGCGCCAGGGGATCTCCACTCGCCGGCCACTATGGCTCTCCGTTCCTCTTCCCCAAGTTTTGGGTGATTTTCCCCGACCCGACCTGTTCTCCCCCTTCCGTTCTATATATATTTTACCATCGTTGTTCTTGGAGATACCTCCGGTAAGACCCTTTCGGTCCCCCTCCTTACCCCCCCCCCGTCCCGGTGCCCCGGGTATCGTCAGGGAGGAAACATTGTCGCCTGATTTTACCGATCAGACCTTGGGTGAGTCGATGAGGATAGCTTTTTCTCAGGAGTCTGATCAAAGCGTTGAAGTCATCTTGACCCTCGACTACCTCCCCACCTCTTCAAAAAATGCTCTTTGCGCTTTTTGACTTGCTGCATGAGTTGTGTTAGATACCCGGCCCGTATGACGATCTCTTACCCCGGTTTACGCGGAGCCACCGTAGTGCCTTCTACGTTTCAAATGACAGCCGAGTTAGGCTGTCCTCCCCCAGGGCACTGCTAGCCCTTGGCCGTCTCCTCTCCAGGATCGCTTCTCTTTTTGAGTACGGCGGACGACCTCCTCGCCTGCCTCCCATCAGTCGTGCTCCACTCCCGCTTTGCCCGATAACAACAGCCATGAACCCCTCTCCCTACTCACCCCCGCGCTATCTCGGGCGCCCTCCTTTCGCTCCTCCTCGTTTTTCCTGATCTCCTCCTGTCTTAGGCCCGAAGTACCCCCTCTGACAAGAGGAACCACAAAGACAGAAGGCACGAATGTAGTATACGGGCCGGCGTGCCCTCTTTCAGTTTGCCTTTGTTCTTTGTGTATTTTTTTCTCGCCTTTCTCCAAGATGAGCTATGTGGATACTTCGAAGAAAGACCGCTAGTCCTTTTAGTTTTCCGACGGCCCTTATTCCCCCTATGCTTGAGGATTGACCCCTTCTTCGTGAAAGAACCCAACAGACGACCTTTCTCGTAAATCAGCGATAGATTCCGAGCAGGGCCGGTCGACGAACGGGTCATGATCGAGCTGCTCTAGTCCTCCCGCTGCTTAGGAGCTCCCTGGTGTCTTTAGGGCACTTAGTAGAGAGGACGGTTGGTAAAGCGGCGTATGCCCGGCGCTTGTTAGCCTCTCCCATGCGGACCCTTGCTAGCCCGCTCCACCTCTAAAGCGACCAGAGAGAGCCTGGGAAGAAAGCAGCGGATTGGACGACTGCCGGCCCGTTGAAGGCCGATCTTTCTTTGCGCCTCAACAGTTCCCTAAGATTTTGGTGCTTGCTGCGGAATTTCCCGACGCGGCACGGGTAAGATTACTCGGGTTTTTACCCAAAGTCTCGGCAAACTCCCGCCGGAGATCTTCCCCTGCTTGACCGTTTTTTTTTTTTCCTAAGGAATGGAGGATAACAAACAGACCAGAAAGAGACCCTCATACGGTTCGTCTGCCTCTCTTTCTGTCGAGCCCTCTACATAAGGAGGAGATTTGGCCGACATGGCTATTATACAGTCTTGAGCACCTTCACCGACTTAGATAGGAGCAGGTACCCTTAGGCGCTGCGCGACTACTCGACGGATTTCCTGTTTCTTGTCGGTATCGTCCTACCCGAACGAGATCCCAGCTTGGATAGATTCATAGAAGAGATGGATTTTTTTTAACCACTCTGAAACGCCCTCGGTTTTACTATCTCACCGTTGATCTACTATAGATCTACAATTCTGGACTGAAGGGAAAGAACCCAAAAGTAGTTGAGAAGTTCTAGAGTACTGTAGATGTGATTCCTCTTTCGTCCCCCCGACCTCACCTACCACAACTCAGCCCGAGTTTTGCCCAATTTAACTTTGACCTACGATTGAGCCCCCCCCCTACTACGTCTTCTGTTTTCCACCCTACCCGTAGGCCGAGCGCCAATTTAAGTTTTTCTCTCCCTTCTCTCCACCTCCCTCGAGGCGAGAGAATTCTTTAGCCGCCTCCTCACTTCAACAGCGATTTTCGGGCCGATAGAATACTATTATCTGGTACTTCTCTCTTCAGACAGTGGTATTTCCACCCATGACGTACATCCATGCGTCCTCTTTCCTCCGCGCCTCCTTCCTGGCTTCAGGTCTTCATCTAAAGGTCGCCTTACATCTCGGCCTTCTATGACCCTTTCGCCTAGTTGCGCGCGCTTGTAAGCCCTCTCCTATCCTCTCCTCGCCGCTGTAACCGCACTCGCTTGTGCGATGCAGGCGGTTCCTATATGGGCGACATTTTAATCCCCCCGTTGTTCTTCTCCCTCTGTTTGTCCCCAGGAATTCCGCCGTATCTTTTCCCTACCCGCGTATATTCATCCTCTCCCTTTTCCTTAAGGGAATTTCCGGGGATATGGCGAGGTGGGATAGGGTGGGCGATTTGGGTCCACAACCTCTAATGGATTTCGCGCGAATAACTCCCTGCATCCGCGTGCCCGTAGCTCCTTACCTAGTCTAACCCAAAAAAAACTCATAATCTTTTTCAGTCGAGTGGGATTTAACCTCACTTTATCTAGTCCCCGCTTTCCGGTTCTTTTAATGCGGGCTAGCTTGATTTCCGCAGCTCTGACTACAAGAAGGGATCTCAATTAGATGTATTGCTGCTTAGTCCCTGACTACGTAGCTTTTCTTGACACTTTCAGAATACCCGGAGGTGATGAAATTTGCTGTCAATTTCCTCCCTGGAGTTCGAAGAATATTCTCTGGACTGGCTCTCTCCCGGTTTCTTTCGGGAGTGGTTTATCTCGAGTTCACAAGTACAGTTTAGGCCCCGTTTATATTTGATTCTCCTCTGTTTGCTATCGGCGTGAGTGTAATCAGAGGAGTGAATTAGCATAGTTGGACCCAGTATCTGACTTGCATTCCCCCTCCTGGATGTCTTCCAACCCTTTATACGGACGTTGAGATCGATTACTTTAAAGTTTTTTATGTCTGCGCCTCTAATTCTTCGTTACAGGCGCGCTTCAGATAGGGAGTTAGATGCATGTAGCCCTGATAGTCCCCTTTTTTCCATACTGCTCATGTATAGATGGTAGTCTGAGTGATTACCCAAATGTTATAGATTTAGGTATGGATACGCTTTCAGATCTCCCTCTAATGCCCCGTATTCCTCCCAGGTCCCTTGAAGTCAACAACACCCCCCCCCACCCCCACCAACCCCCACCCTTTATGTGCGCAATGTTTTTTCGGTTTTTTTTGCGCTGGACTCGCTGTATCAGATATACTTTAACCTACCATTCCTCTCCTGTCCCACCTCCTCCCGGCGAGATCGCTCCTTTTAGCCCTTGGGCTCGCTTTGGTCCTCTCGGCACATACAGAACACCGGAGACCCAGAGTAATTCGCTGCCCCTTTCCCCCTAGGCCCAGGATGCCCCCCACGTTTCCGACCCCCTGCTGACCAGTCAGAGACAGACTAAAGCACGTGTTGTCCGCCCCTTCAATGTTCGCTCCCCTGTTTTTCCCAACTGCTCGAATTCCTTGCCCCGAATGAACGCTCTTGATCCTCTGTCTCGTTTCCTTTTGCTTCTTCTTCAATCTGCATCTTCCTTATCAAACAGTCGACCGCCGGTGCCTTGCGTTTGCGCAGGGGGCTTAAGCTTTATCCCGGGGTCCTCGCTTCTGATCCGCCCTCGCGCTTGGTCGTGGGCAGCCAGCGGCGTGTTGCACCACGGTTGCGGCCGGCAACGTTCCACAGGTTTCTTCTAGCGACTCCGTCTCATCACTGCTGCCAGCGTTTACCTGATCCCAGATACACTGGGAGACAGAAGTTTCACCCTCCATGGTGATGTTGCGGCCTCCTTTCTACGTAATATATCTATATTTACTCCTACCTAGTTGTTTTCTGGTTTTTAGCTGAACAATTCGACCCTTTGCGTGTCCTATGCACACCCAAGTATTACACATGGTTCTCCCCACACCGGAGATACGGGCGCACAACAATAGATCCAATTGGAAGCACCCGCCCTACTGCCACGAGATCCCCTCCTCACCCCACCCCATACCATTCCCCGTCTACCGCGCTATGGAGAGGTACCTACTAATAACCTCACGGCCTGCCCCGCCCTACGTTTTTGAACTGTCCATCCCCTCCCCCCCTCCCTTCCCCTCCTTATTTTTACCCCTCCATCCTTCCCCTCCCTCACCCTCCACCAACTCCCCACCCCCGCCGATGGCCTCCTCCCGTTCCTTTTTTTCCTCACGCAGAAGCGCTCCCCACCCCACACATTTTTGAGATACGAGCCCCTACCCCGTTTATATCCTGGTGCCTAAAACGCGAGATTGACAAGCAGGTCAGCCCCCGCTTCCGCTCTCCGCTATTCTCGCTTTTACTCCTGAGCAGGAGTTTCAGAATCGAGCGCCGATTATAGCAGACGTGCTCTCTCCCCATCGCAGGAAGGGGTGACGCCTCTGCCCTGTCGAGCTCTTTTCACGATTCACAAGGGAGTGCGCGAGGGACCTCACAAGTTTTGAGGTTATGGACGGCTTCTTTTCAGAGGTTTCTAAAAGTTGTTTGAGCAGGGTTGGTATCTTGAGGCGACGCTCTTCTGAGTCTTTTGTCCCCAGTACTTGTCTTTTATTCATTCTACTAGAGGCCGACTCCGAATTTTCCAATCTTACGTGATATCGCCGGCTAGATTATGTTCATATCACTTAAAGGTGGTTCGCTAGTCGCCCACTCCGTCCTTCCTTTCGTCCCCACCCTAGCCCCCCAAAAAGCTTCGTCACAGTGTCAGGCCCACGTTACGTCCAGCTGACCTTTTGGCTTAGATGATCCAATCGATACAGATCTCATCTTTTTCTCAGAGACATTTGCGTAAAGACGATCGCTTGTATTGACCGGAGAAGTTAGATGGCTCCTGCCCCACAGCTAAGACCCGCGCTTTTTCTGCTCGCCTTTCAGGCTGACCCTCTCACAGACCTGAAAACTTTAGGTAGGCGCCGGTCTTAGTCGGGATTCAAGGAGTTTAGTCCACACCCTTCGTGCCTCCCGTTGCATATATAAGAACCTTTTTAAATTAATTGGCCCGTCTTACCCCTCTCTTGTACCCATCACGCCTGTCCGCGCGACCATCCCGCTTGCTGATCCGCCGTCGGTCCCCCCATTGATGACGCTCTTCCCCCACTACCAGACGCAAACCGGGGACGCCTGAGCCCTCTTTTAACGGCCTCGAGAGGCGTGCCCCTCTCCCCCCTGCATAGTTTATTCTCCCCGTACCTCAATCCTGCGTCGCATATCAGACCGCCGCGCCGAGTCGTTCTCCGGAGACTCGCCCATGACCTAACTTCCCCGTTCAATCTGTGCAATTCAAGTATGAACCCGGCCCGCGTTCCTGACGAAATGAATTTAGGGATGTGGGAGTGGGGATACGCCGGTTTCCCTGCGGCGCGTGCCTAGGTCTGTATGTCGAGACGCTTCTCCTCTGGGTTCTTTTAGACCCCCTAATATATTCTAACCTAAATCCCCCCTTTCTTTCCCAAGGCTTCGCTTCGGGCCTTCGAGCGTGGTATGATTTGGATCACCCTGCCCGATCCGTTTCCGATCCCAAAGTTTTTCCGGTGAGGTTCACTTCAGAACTTCCTATTCAATACACGTCCAACCCGCCTTCTCGGTTTCCCCCTGAGAGTTCTTAGTTAGCGGGAGGGACCTTGGGTCTCGGGCTTCACTCGCGGCCGAACCCAATCTATTATCGTCCGGCCCCCGTCCTCCAGGTTCGACGTGTGTTTCTCTCCAGGCCTCCTTTGCTTCGTTTGGCGCGCGGCCGATGGAAGGCATGGAGGTATCCTTTCAACAGGAAAGAGAAAACGTTAGGCAATCGAAGACCATCACGGTTTCTAGTCCGAGACGCCGACCACCCTTATTGATGATACTGTGAGCGGTCCCCCTGCCTTATCTTTTTTCCCCCCTCCTCCTCTTTTTTCTTTTTTAGATCTGGCGAGCAAGTTCAAAGCGTGCATCTCGTTGCGCACAGAAGGAGATTGACCCAGCTTGCAATTCCTGCAAACCATCGAAGGACCCTGTTCCCCTCCTAAGAGTTCCTCGTTTGCCGTTTATGGTCAAAGGGTCCGACGAGTCCTATTCGCAGGCCTCGATCCGCCTGGCTACAACGACGCTTTTGTAGGGAGGGTCCCAGTCTGTCTGCCTCAGGCTTTTTCACAGTCGTGCTCTTCGATCTATGTACCATGATTCCCTGTTCAACGAGGTCCCTAGTTGGTGTTTGCTTTTTGATTTTGCGACCCACCGCTTATTCTGATGTAGGAACCCTATCCCCCGACCCTGATTCTAACTTAGTTAAATGAGCGACATTTTGAAGCCGACCCCTCTGGCCTTGGCTCGCGTTTTCCGTGTGCCTTTAGCGCGCTGCCGCGTCACTCGCAGATGTTTTTTTCTGGCGTGTCTCGCCCAAGCTCTTCTATCTCCGTTATGAACTTTAGCATTTCGCGGAGGCTTTTTTGAGCCCGCCTTTCATGCCCCTAGTCAAGCGTTTCCCCGAGAATAGAGATTGGGCCCCGAGTCAATTTTAGCTGCTCCCCTTCCACATTGCGCGCGATTTATACGACACCTTTCTCATCCCGCGCCTGAAAGAAACCCGATCACAACAGCTGTCAGGTCTGGTCAAAGCGGCACGGACTTCCTTTTTTTAATGTAGCCATCTTCAGGACCGAGTGCGGCGCCCAATAGAGACTCATCTCGTGCGCCTCGAGTGCGCTTGACGTACGGCGCCCGCTTCTGATCGACAAGTCTCTTGTCGTCTCTTGCCCGCTGCCCGCGTTAAGCCGTGTCTACCCCAAGAAAACGAGGCTAGAGCGCTAAGGGAGACTCTCCCGACCTGAGTCATTTTTCTTGCGGGCCCCCCCGATACCGCGTGCCGGCAAGGCGAGAGAGGATTACTAATGGGTTTTGACTGTCACGAGCAAGGGAAGCCCTACCAGAATGATAAGACCCTGATGCGCCCAAGCCCCCTTCTTGCGGCTTTGTAGCGATTCCTCGCGCAGGTTTCGAATCTGACCCCCTTCTTTCCCAATTCCCCCACTAACCGCTGAACCCTTTTTGCCCTCTGGGCACTTCACGGTATCCGACATCTTCGGAATTAGTTGTCTTTTGGTTTAATCTGGTTACGGTAGTGTTTTTCCTCGATCTCGAGGAGTTCTCTCGTTCTTTTTTAGCAAAGCGGGTCCGAAGGGCGCGTTTTGCACTTAAGGTCCGAATGGCAGTTATGTGGTCGTGAGGCTTTGCGATTTCGTTTTCTATACCACCGGCCAGCTTCGTTTGCTCGGCTTCGGCCTTACAAGACAATGCGACGCTTGATCTGGTAGCAGACTGAGACGAACGCAGGGTTTTAATGAAGGGCACTGCTTCGTCTCCTCCCGCGGTTGCAGGTCAAGCTCCTTCTACGGGCTTCCCCCCACGGAAATGAGAAAGCAAACGTCTTCTCAGATCGGAATCGAACGAGCATGACATAGAGGATCGATTTACAGATTCGACGGCGGGAGCTCCCTCGAATTGGGCAGCTTCCCTTAATCATTTTTCCTTAATGCGGGCCTCCCGAGGGAGGACGGAAGCCCTGTACCCTTGTGATCGCCTCCCCGATCGTCCCCATTGTCGTTTCTCTACAGCGCCTTTCCGATGAGTGAGAAATGTGTTGCGACTTGACCATTGTTCTTTGCAAGAACCCCTCCATTTTCCCCCCCCACCGCGGTGT
>Ga0179591_1261164_pt1 | contig 11257 bp, 18 predicted proteins | sample CZOMad2_1_08_16f_FD_182891 | JGI IMG/M metagenome (GOLD analysis project Ga0179591, IMG submission 182891) | Vadose zone soil fungal communities from Angelo Coast Range Reserve, California, USA - CZOMad2_1_08_16fungal (PacBio error correction) | ecosystem: Environmental > Terrestrial > Soil >... | reverse complement strand
AGCCTTGGATCCCCTTTCAGTATGGTTTTTTACCCACCGTTTTTTTTGGGTTTTTGTTCCACGTCCTTTTTTTCCCCTACCCCTCAAATGGGTTTACCGTGCGCCTATTAGGCTCCCCTTTTGACATTGACTAATATCTAACTAAACTCTGTGGGATTTTTTCTTTTCCTTTTATTCCCCCAGGATTTTTGTATTTTTTCTGCGTTTGCAGGTTTCCCTGCTTTCCCGTACGATGCCCTTGTCCCCTTTTTTTGATCATTTCCGTTTTTTAAAGACGCCGGGCGCGTCCTCCGGATACTCGACCTTTTCTTGCCAGACCGGCCTCCATTTTCCTGATGATGCTCTTCGTCTTCAGCCGGCAGCTTTTTTCAGTTTTTAGTGCGCCCAGCGTTCCTCTCTATCCCCTTGTTTGGCTCTTTTATACTGACCCCTAAGGTTGCGCCTTTTTGGTTTTTTAGTTTTCGCTTGCGTAGATGTTTGGGCCTTTTGGAGACTTTGTCATCCCTTGTTTGATCTAGGGTTCTGTATCTCGTTGACGCCTTATTCTCTGAGCGTGCCGGTGGCTTGTGTAGTGGTTTTTGAGTAACACTTCCCTGCATGCTTCGCCGTTCTGCTTTTTTATGCTCTCGCGGTTTTACCCTCTTGGAGTCTGAGTCCCTTTTCCTTGCCGCGGACCCCACAACCGAGGACCTGATCGAGCCACATCGAGTGCTTGTATTGAGGATTCGACCAACTTCGGCATTTTGGGTGGTCATGGTTGGTGCCGTTGGTTGTTTTGTTTGTGAGCTTCGAGTCCACAACTTTCCACTGGCATCCTTCCTCCACTGAAGATGAGGCCAGCAAGATCATCCCTTCCGGATCGCGCCCCCCGCTCGATGGCGTTCCCGCGCTTCTTTGTGGCTCGTCGTTTGCCCCCGTCTCGGGGTCCCCCAACTTTTATGCGCTTACTGTGCCTGTTGTTTTTTCTAGATGTCCTCTTCTACCTAGAACACACGTGCTTTTCCCATTTTGTGGGGATTCATTTTTCACCCACCTTGTTTGTCGCCCGCCTGTCGTTACGTCTCGGCTTGGCTCAGGCTACTGCTTCCCGTGCCCCTACGAGGGCTGCTTTCGGCACCTCGGCTCCCGGTTTCCCAACTGCTCCCCCCCGCTGGCCGTCCCTAGATACGCCTGAACTCCCGGTTCCCATTCCCTTTTCTAGGCCCCAGACCCACCCCTTTTTTCCTTGAAGCCCCGCCGTTTTTTCACATTGGTAGCCACGGCGAGTGTTTGCCAGTGCGTCGCCCTTTCGCTTCACCGGACCTCTTCCCCCGGTTACGTGTGGGGCGCCTTCTTTTGTTTCGCAGCCCATTTGTTTGCTTACGTACTCCTGGCCTCCCACCCCCTCCTCCAAAGCCTCTTTCTTTTCTTTTTACCCGGTTGCCACTTGTGGGCGCGTTGCATACTGACAACGTTCCATCGTGTGTCAAGTAGTTCCTGTTGCCCGGATCTTCGCAGGTTGGCCCCGGGACTGGCTCTCCTCTGGCTCGTCCCCCCTAGAGTACTCTCCGACGTTTCCTCTGCCAGCCTGATCCCCCCCTTTGCAAGTGTGCCGGTGCCACCGTCCTCCGGGTCCTGGAAGTAGCTCCCTGGGGCTTCGCCTCCCGCTTTTTTGGTCTTTCTCGTACTGATGTCATTTTCTTTAATCGTCCACGACTTAACGAAAGCGCCGAGGCTAGCCCCCCTGTCTTTCTGGGTTCGCAAGGCCAGCCTGGCCTCGTCCAGGTTACGTGAGATTTCCATAAGCACGTTGGTCGAGGGTTGTTTTTGTGTGCCCGCTCCAGATTGACTCCGCCTCCTCGTTTCTATGCTAATTCCTCTCGGCGATCAAGGGATGGTTTTATAACATTGGGGCGCCTTATTCGCTTTTGTCCCTTTCCTGAAGCGATTTTTATTGGACCGCTCGGCACCGGTGCACCTCTGTCTCAGCTCCCGCCGCTTCCACACCTGCTCGCAGTGGTGCTCGCCCCTCCCTCCCAAATCCCGCGTTCACGGATCTTTGTCCTCCCGCGACCGCCTCTTTGTATCTGCTTTGCGAGAGGTTCCCTGCCTTTTTTATAAAGTCGGCGGTTGTCTCCCCGCTCGAACGTTTTGCTTTTAGGTACGCGCTCTGGCTCCGGTAGGACGTCTTATTTTCCCGCGGACTACAGTGAGGCTGCGCGAGAGCTGGGCGGCTCCTTGTAGTCCCCCCACCAAGAGCAATGATGTCGCCGGTTTGTATTTTGACGAAGCCCCCTTCCCCTTTCCAAGGGAAGTTCCGTGTTGCAAGCAATTTTTTCACGTTTTGGATGTTGGGGGTCGCGGCCTGGCCCCCGTTCCCCCCCCCTGAGTATAGGCCTGGATTTTGTGTTTGCCGTATTCCCGGCAATGTTTTCCGTCTGCAATCTTCCAGTCCTCCGTGGCCGTTCTTGCGTTATTTATTGCCCTTCTACATCCGTTCAAGTGACCGCGGCTTCCCCATACGTCCTTTATTAAACATCTGTGTTTTATTGCTTCGCGGAAGACTGTGTCCGCCCACTTCGTTTTCGGTGCAGTCCAGATGCAAAGATCTCGTGCTCACATCATCTAGTTGGAGAGGAACCACGACTCATCCGCTTTTAGCGTCGACCCACGTCCTGAACCGTCGTTAGTTTTTTCTCATAGATCCGGTTCTCGCTTCCCTCCCGAACCGGAGGCGCCCGTGCGGCAGTGTCTGGGCTAGGCCACCCCCCCCCCCCCCCCATTCACGCAGTTGCGAAGTGATGATGTGGCAGATCCAACCAGCAGCATTCCTCCCACCTTTCGTTTTTTCGGTTTGTGGCCTTTGGGTTTTTGCGGCGCACCCCTCGTCCGCTACGCCCCCTCTTCTACAGTACTCCTTCCGCTTTGCGGCTGCAAAATCCCCCGAAGACGTGAAAAAACTTTCCCTTTTAGGGGGGCATGCGTGAGTATGAGGAGTGAGCGCCCGACCAGAAGTGACCCCCCCCGCCGCCCCAACCACTTTCCCCTGTTTTTTTTTTTAGGCCAAGACGTTTCTGTCCTTTTCCTCTTGGATTTTGGGCCACCGTCCAACTTGCATCGGCGAGAACTCTTTCGCTTCCTCGGACCACAATTGAGGTCTTAATTTTTTCCCTTCATATCGGTCATCTGTAGCGAGTCTGCGACCCCCATTGTTTGTGGCTGGCTTTTTTTGGCTGGGGATCCCCCAGGGCGTTTTCATCCTTGACGAAGGCAAACACTTTTTTCCTACTGTGCCCAGCCTCCATTTTCTCTAGCTCTGGTGGTAGCTCCTCTGGCTCACTGTCTCCTTTTTTCCCCTTTCCCCGGATCCAACCTTTCTCACCGAGTAAGAAAGTTTGCTCTTCCCCCCCGGATTTCTTTTCCGCGCTCGTGTGACCCACCCGTCCCAACCACCCTTCGTAACTCCTGCCACCTTGCTAGAGATCACACGACCTGCTTTCAGTTAGCCAGTCCTTCAGTTGTTCCGCCTCTGCTCTGTGATCCGTGGCTTGAGAGCCCTGTAATGCTTTGGCCCCGTCTGGGCGTTGCGATCCACCCCCTCCCCTCTATTATTTTTTCCTCATCCTTTCGTTGTGTTTTTTTTTTTTTTATTCTGTTGTGCGGTGGCTAGAAATGTGTTTCCTGCTGGTTCCCCTGCGATTAGCTTCCGGATACGAGAGCTCTCGCCGCTGTCGGCGCATTTTTTTTTTTGTTTGGAGCGGGCGCCGCCGTGGCAAGTTGAGTTTTCCCGACGTTTGGAGGGTCTGTTTATTGTGTAGGATGATTTTCCCAGTTCGCTGGAGGATCCGGTTCCCTGCTAGTGACGACTATCTTGGATGCGGATCGACTCTCCCGATTTTGGTTGGCTTCCGTTTCATTCCGAGCTTTCTGCTTTTGCCCCATGTTCCCTCGTTTGTTTTCGGGTTCATTGACGCCTGTTGCTTGCTTTTCCCACCACCAGTTATCGGTTTCCTTTACTCCTGCCGCCTTTTCGGTTCGGGGCCCAGAGACCGTGAACTCCGTTCGTCCGACTGTCCCCTTGCGCCTCCGGCAGCTTTATGAGTTGCTCGTCCTCCATGTCTTTTTTTGGTTTTTCGTGCTTCTTCTTTTTAGGATGGCTGTCGGCTGTTTATTGGAATGCGCGTTACCGAGTTGTGGGGGTTGCGGGGTTGCTTGTTGCTGGTCTTTTCTCTATCGCTCGCCTTCCCCCGGTCTTCGGTTAACGGTTCTTTTTTTCGGGCGCTTCCCCCGTGCCCCCTGCTAGCGTCACTGTCTGCCGTTACTTTTTGTTTTTTCTTGCTTTTTAGGTGTCGCGCCAGCACCTTGACGGTGCGGCTGCTTGTTTCTTCGAACTTCGTTTTTCAGTTCCGTTTGCACTTGGTGGACTGTGGCTCGGTTACCTGCTCACTTTTTGTTTGCCTCCTGTTCGGATGGCTCCTGCACTTGACGCGTTCTCCGGTCGAACGTTCGTTGTTTTCTGCCTGCTTGCTTATATTTTTCGCGACCATTCGCTTTTTTCGACGGATCTCTTGCGTCTGTCCTGCTGCGGACTGACCGGTTTTTGAGTCTGCCCCCCTTTTTTCGCGCTGCTCAAATTGTTCCTTTTGGCCCTCTTTCGTTACGTTTTGGAGTTTTTCACTGGGTACGCTAGTTGAGGTCAACTCCGGGTCCGCCACTCTTCGAGGTGGACTGATTCTCTTTAGCCGCGCCTTGATCGCCTGACCCCCCCCCAGAAGAGTTGACCCCCTAACGTTTTTCTGCCGTAACCTCCAACCGCTGTTTTCGTCCCTTCCCGGCCGTAGGTTTCTTATCGATCCCCCTACTCTGCTTTTCTTTTTTCTTTTGCTAATGGAAAGCCGTCGGACTCGGTTTTTTTCGATGTCGCGGCACCACTCGCCGGTCCGGCAGGGCGTCGTTTTCAGCTTTTTGCGTTCGATCGGTCGCCAACGCTTTTCGAACGTCCAGGATAGTGCTGAGATACTCTTTTTGCTTTCGCGGATTGTTTTGGAAAGCGCTTACCCTTCAGTCGAGTCTGGTGTCTTTCGATTGCTCTTTTAGTAATTTTTTTGTAGGTGTTTGCTGGCTTGGCTTCCACTCATTGGCACCTGGGGCACCCAAGATATCTCGCTTTCTCCAGTGCCTCCCTCTTTCCTGGACCCAAATGTCTTTTAAACCTCGGGTCTTGCCCCTCGCTTCTGGCTTTGTATAGGAACAGTAGGCCGGGCGGAATAATATACTGGTTAGCAGGGGCCTTTTATCTGATCCCTGGTAGTGATTCTGTCGATTTTTTTGTCCCTAACGTAATGTCTTGTCCAGGCCGGTGGGACCTTGTTCATCTCTTTCATAGGTAATTTTCAGATTCTCTTTAGTTTTTTGTAGGGTGCGCGGTTTGCATTTTCCGCCGATCTTGCGCGGCAAAGACAGTTTGTCCTTTTCCCCCTCGCCGCGTCTGCGGTTTTTGCCCCCCCCTCGACGCGTTTTTTTTTTTTGATACAAGTTCGGCCTTTTGCAAGGGACGTGTCGGCGTATGCTCTCTACCGTGACTCGACGGTCCTCATTTCGATTTCTTTGGCCCACTGCGCCCCCCGGCGCGGGGATGCCTTCAGGTCTGAAGTGCTGCTGCACCACTTCTTTTTCTTTCGTTGCTGCTCCCCCCACATCTGCCAGGGACCTTTCGACGGCGGGCTTGATGGAGGCGTTTCCCGTATTCGCCGTTGCTCCTCCAAACCAATTTTTTCAATCCACCGAGTCCACAAGTACGGAAGGGCGTGTTCCTTTTGGACCCACTTACTTTTGAGGTGTTCCCTTGTCACACCACACCTTCGCATTTTTTTCGGTTCCCCTTTCTTGTTGCCCAAGCTCTTTTCGCCTCGGGCTGCAAGACGTGATCGTTGATTCGATAGTTTCTCGTTTCGGGTCCCTTCGCAGGTCAGTTGTTGCACCCCCCCTTGAGGCGACGCCCCCCCTTGGGCGGCGTCAGTCCTTGGCCGTGTGGCTCGCTACACGCCTCGTCGAACGTTCGTTTGGCACATTGGTGACCCCACTTACTTTTCCCCGGCGTTCCTCTTCTCTGTGACTAATTTCTAGCCCTGCGAATATGACTCGGTTAACCCCGCTGACATTTGCCGAGGGTCCGGCCCTATCGGACTTTTGATGTTTTTTATCGTGCCCGTCGCCGGCCTGGAATTGGATTTTAGTTTCGTGAAAGGCACCTTGCTGTCATTGGTCTTTTTTCTCGGCGCACCCCCCCCCGTTTTCCACCGACATTCATTCTTCGTTTTTGCCTTCCTAATGACATCCTTTCAGTAGGGTTGCTCGACCGGTCTCCCGGCGTGTTTGCCGCGGGGGGGCTGTCCCGGCGCCTTGAGTACGACTACAGAGCTGTCCTGTGCTGTCTAGCCTTTCTCGTGTCCGAGCTTTCCCTTGTCCTCCGCAAAAAAGCATCTTTTCCTGAGCCTCTTGCAACGAGTTTACCGGCTCAACACCCGAAGCAAGTTTCCCCTCCAAATGCGCCACCCCCCCCTGTCCTCGCTTCCACCTTCCTCTCCACTTTTACCTCCCCACATCCCGCTCCCCCTTCGAACCCCCTTTTTCGACTTCTCCCCTCGTTCCCTCCCTCCTCTTTCCCCTTTTCTTCCCCTTTTCTCACTCCCCCTCAACTCCTTTGCACACCTCTCTCCCTCCTCCCTCACACCCCCTACCCCTCCACCCCACCCTACAATCTCCAACCCCCCTCCCGGACCCCACCTCTCTCCCCGCGCTCCTACGCCCCATCACTCAATCTCTCCTCCTTCCACCTCTTCCCCCCTAAATCTATAACAACCCCCAACTACCCCTCCCCCCTCCCCCATTACTCTCCCCTTCCTCATCTTGCTCTTCGCAGCTTCCCCCCTCATCCCCCACTTACCTTTCCCCAATCCCTCCCTCCTCCCACCCCCTTCTCTCAAATCCTCCCCTCCCCCACTCTTTCTCTCCAGTTCTTACATAAATCTCCTACCTCCACATTCTCTCCCTTTTCCCCTTTCTACAAATATTTCCTCCCGTCCTTCCCTCTCTTCCACCCCCACAAACAACCCTCTCACCTCATCCCCTTCCGCTCATCCACTCCTCCCCCTCCCCCCCATTCTCCCACTCCCTTCACCTCCCCATACTCTTTCCACCCGGTGCGCCAGACAGCTTTCCCCTCCCGCCTGCCTTGCGACTCTGCGAACCCTTCTTGCGCCCTTCGGGCGCGGTTGAGTCCCGTTGAGAATCCTTTGCCGCATTCGTAGGGGTTTCGGGTCGACGTCGAAGTTCTTGCGCGCCCCCCCGCCCCCTTGGCGTTACTTTGATACAGGATGGCACGGGACGTCGATTCGTTGTTCCCCCCTGTCGTAACTTCCCGCTCATTTCACCCCTCCCGTAGCTTAAATCCCCCCCCCGCGTCCCCTCCCAGTTCCGTTCTTGCATAGGCTTGTTGCCCTTTTTTGCTTGGAAGTGTGGGATTTTTACCCCTTTTTTTTTTTTTCCACCCTTCTTTATTTTTGGACGTGGGTCGTCTGACATATTTTCCTTACTCTTTTATTTGCCTTCCATCATACTTTTTTTGCGAAGGTTTTTAGCCTTTATGTCCGGCATTCACGCCCCCCCCTTCTCGTCTTTGACGTTGTTTTTGTTTGTTTTTACCCGTTTTTTTTTTAAAAACGCGTTCCCCCTTCCCCTCCCGAAATGGTCCCGTCTCTTCGTTTCTCACCGTGAACGTCCTTCCTCTAATATTTATTTAACCCCCCCACAACCTTTTGTGTTTCGATCGCGGATTTTTTCCCATCCTTCTAGGGGCGGTCCCCTCCGTGCTGCCCCGTCCTCCCGTCAACTTCGCTTTGCTTTTCCGCGTACCCCGCGCCGTTTTGTTTTTTCCGTGGGCGTTGCGGCTATCACTCCTTGGCGGCAGACGCTGCCTAGAGTCTTCGTTTTTTCGTCTCCCTGGCTGTCTTCCTCTCCTGAACCAGTTGCTCCTCAAGGATTCCTCATTCTTCCCGATCTTGCGCTTCGTTTTTTCTCATTCCTGTTGTCCTCCCCCCTGGGCCGCCGATGCCTTTTGCGTTCGGATTTCTTTGTTCGACTTTCTTTTGGTTGTATGCCCGTGACTTTTTTTCGGTTTTTTTTTTTTGAGTTGAGCCCTCTACGCTTATCCCTTTCTCGGCGGAGTCGGATGTTTGATTTCAGCGGAGGCAAGCCCGTCCGCTATTTACCCCTTCTCTTCACTTCTATTACGGTTGTAACTTCGGGGTAGACTTTTTTCATGCTTGAGGCTTTCCAACACCTACAGCCCTTAGATCCCCTCTTTCTTGTGGAGCGTAGAGACCAAAAGATTTTTCCCTGTCTGCTATTTCCGGTTGCCAGTCGGTGTTCTGTATCTAGAATCCTTCTTTTTTCCCTTAGTTCCCGAAACGGGTCTTCACTATTTCCAGGTTCCTTAAGGATTTCGGGCTGATTCCGACTTTTTTATCCGATGTCTTTCTCCTTCTTTCTTGCCCCCTTCTGGGACCCGTCTTCTTTGTCTCCACCTTCCGACGATCCGCTTGGTTGCTTCGGGGTTTTTTTTTCTGGTTTTAGTCTGACCCTGCTGGGAACCGCAGACGGGTGTGCTTTTCCCCCCGTGTCCAAATAGTCCTGTCCTATCTTCTCGTTCGAACTGTTAGGTTGACCTGCGCCGCAGATTCACGTCACCTATCTGACCTCGGTCCTGTACGTGTTTTGATCTTGCTGTTTGTTCTTGATCCCTTTCCTCCTTCTCACTTCCCGCTACCTCGTTCTTTCTTCTCTGCTCGGAACCGTATCTGGCCCCTCCCCTGCCTGTCCCCCCTCGAGAAGTGATCGTGTTTTGCCGTTGAGCCCCCTTCGTCTTTTAACTTGAGTCTCTTACCCAGGGGCGTTTGTTTCGAGCTTATCCGCAATTTTTTTTTTCTCTCTGGGCCCGCACGGAACGCCTCCCCCATCGCTCTCTTCGTTGGTCACTGTCCTGTGTATGTTTTTTTCCTTTTTCAACAGCTCACGTATACGTCAGTAGCTCTTCTTTTGCCGTTGGCCTCCGAGCTGTTTGGTTCTCTCCCAGGTTTGTGTTCCCCCCGGTCTCGGCGCTGTACGTACAATACTTTTGAGCTTTCCTCGTCAAACCCTTTCCCTTGCCGCCGCATCCCCCCCCATTTTCACCGCGTCAGTCGTTTTTTTAAAACACCCGAGGCTATTTCCCTTTCCGGGACTTTGTCCCCCCTCCGGGGGCTTCCTCGGGGCCCCCCTTCCCGATCTTCGGAATTTTTCACCCGTGCTCCCGCGCCAACTGACTCACCACGCCTTCCCCCTCTCAAAGTTTTCTTTTTTTGCGTGGCAGTTCGAAAACCTGAAGTATGGGCAAGGTGCAGCCGTACTTTTTTCTGTGCAGGACTTGTTTTTTTTCCCGATCCGGTTACTATTTTTCTGAGCCATGATTCCCAAGATGGATCTTTCCCGGCTCCTATCTTCGAGACCGCCAGATTAGTAGATCCCGAGTGTTCAATTCCCCCACTGGGCCGAACTTTTTTTACGTCACTTATCATGTTTCAGGGCTTTTGTCCTTTTTTTGTGTGTTTTCCTTTCGTCTCCCGCAGCCCGGTGTCTAAATTGACGCAAGCTCCCGTTGCTCCGACTACCTCCGCAGTACTCCGCTTTGCTTTTCCGGTGCGTACATGCCAAGCTTGATTTTGCTATTGGGATTTTCCGAAGCGTTTTGTTTCGCCTGCCTCTCCCGGTCACTTCTCTTTTACCCGCGCTCTTATAGGCCCTTATAACGACTTTCTGTTTCCGAGGACCTTTCCTTTCGCTTCCCCTCCGCCCTCTGATTCACTCTTTTCCCATGAGTAAAAAAAGATGCCCTCATTGCTGGGTTCTTTTTTTGAGTCTGATTCTAATTTACTTCCCTCGGAAGGTTTTGTGTATTACGTAACCCAATCATGGCTTCAACTGTAGTTGGTAGCTGCCTTTGCCCAAGTTTTTGTAGGATTTTCTCTCTTTTTGTCGTCCCCCTGCCAGCTGTGCGTCAGAAGAAGTTTTTTGCGATCGTCCCATTGGCAGCGTCCTTCTTTGCCTTCGATTGCCGTGACACTACTTCCCCTTGCTCCTCTTAAACCCGCCGGTTTGTGGGTGGTCCCGCCACCTCCGTGTCGTTGTGACTGATTTGTGCGACTCTGTTTCCCCCTCGTCTCCCCCCTCCCTCAGAGTTGCCCCCTTCTCAGAAAATACAAGCTTTTCGAGTAGGTTTTTGTTTCTCCTTAACCCCCCCCCCTGACCGCTAGCGTCGAAGAGCCACGACTTTTCCCACGCCCCCTCTCCCTCCCTGCTTCCCTCTTCCTTGATTCTTGCCCATCCGAACCCTGTCTGTCTCGTTGGATATTAGGTCTTTTTTTTCTCGTTTTTGCCTGCCCCATTCCCCCTCCTGCGCTTCTTCGTCGGTGTGTCTCAGTCCCTTGCCCAAGACAGCCCACATCTTTTTTGTTGGGGAGTGCGATGACCCCTCTGCGAGAAACGTAATTCCCCTTGAACCCCCTAAGCTCGTGCGTGCCGTTTTTGTTTTTCGCCAACCTTTTCTCCTTGCCCGACGGCTCCGGTTTTGCTTCCCTTTTTTGGGCCGGCTCGGGTCGGAGCGGCCTCCGCCTCCTTCCCCCCCCTTTGCGGAAACCAACAACTCTTCTTTTTCGTTTGGCCTTGCCACCGAACGGATGACAAAGCCCTCCCTCTTGTTTTCACTTTTTCAAATGAATACGGCTCTTGCCAACCGTGTCTCTCGTTTGGCAACCTCTGTTTTTTTTGAAAGGGTCCAAGTTTGACTGGTTCCCCTTTCTGCCCCCCGTCTTCTTTTTGCACCCTTTTTCTTCTTGTGGCATCCCTTTTCTGTCGTAATCCTTTGAACCTCCTCCATCACCACCCCCTTCCCCCTTCGTTCAAGAGCATCCGAGCTCTTCGGGCTCGGAGCCACCCCCCCCCTCTGGACGAGTGCGAAGTTTGCTCCTACGATCGTCTTTTCTGATCACTCCAGGCACTCAGCGAGCTTGAGCCTCCTCCAGGTTCTACGCTACCACCCTCCCACCGTCGTCCCCCGCCACCGGAGCGCTGGTCCCCCCCCTGCCCGCCTTTTTGCTCCCTTACTGGCGGACGGCGGCACTTTTACTCTCATTCTCTCCAGAAGCTTTTGTGTATCTGCTTTCAGTTTTCCTGTACCCGCCCC